>ERZ724505.280-NODE-280-length-35622-cov-12.477774_pt1 | contig 35622 bp, 63 predicted proteins | sample MGYA00376038_ERZ724505 | MGnify/ENA primary metagenome ERZ724505 (study PRJEB28724, sample SAMN07190884) | wastewater metagenome | isolation source: effluent of sewage treatment plant in Hong Hong | place: Hong Kong | collected 2016-03-17 ...
AACCAATTTAACATTTTGTTCCCTGCTGGTATACCCGGTGGTGGAGATGGTAGATTGCTTACGCTTAGAATGGATAAAGCACTTGATATACCAGAAAGGTCTGTAGAAGAATATACAATTGAATATCAAGGTATCAAAATTCCAAAGACCTCTTTAAAAGAAGAAACCACAAAAGAGATTACTTTAAATTTCAGATTGGATGGTAATTGGCAAGTTTATAGAGCTTTGAATAATTGGTTTAAATTAGTATTTAGTGAATTCAATGGTAGTGGTGGAAGTGAAGCAGATACTAGAGTACCATTAATTTTTAATCACTTTGGTGCTCAAAAACAATTAATCTTTTCTATGAGATTAAATGGTTTAAAAATTAAAAAAATTAAATTAGAAACATTTGATATGGGTAGTCCTGAACCTTCTAGAGTTGAAGCAGTATTTATTTATGTTGATAGAGAAGATTTAACTTAATTTTTATTTGGTTACTAAATGGCTTTTAAAAATCTAAACAAGAAAAATATAAGAAAACTTTCAGAATTAGATTTACAACAAAAGAATAGATGGAAGTTTTTTATTTTTCCATCTCAGGAAGCTTTTCAAAGTGCTAATCCTGCTGGTTTAGCTTTAGGTTTATCTGGTAGTTTAGTTACTTTACTTTATTTGATAGATATTGATTTTGCAGGTTCAGCTACATTTAATTATGAATCTTCTGGTGCGGCTTTCTTTCTAAAAGGAATAACTCATCCAGAAGAAATAACTATGACTTTTTTAGAAGATGAAAAAGCAACAGTTTGGAAATATATGAATATCTGGAGAAAGAGTATTGCTTATGTTGAACCATGGAAAGGAAAGATTGGTGTTTCTGCTAATACTTTTATATCAAGTGATGTGAGTTATGTATTTGCAGATAATCAAAGAGCTAGTGAAAGAATAGGTATGTTGTTATTTGGAGATGGAGAAGATAAAACCTTTTCTAAGTTTCCTAGAATTATGTTTTATGGTTTAAAGTTTAAAGCAATAGGTGATATGCAAGCAAGTAATAGTGAAGGTGGTAATATGAAATTAACTGTTCAGATGTCAGTTAGAGAGATAGCAGCACCAGTTATATAAATTAAAAAAGGAAAAGAGAAAACAAAAAAATATGTTAGAAAATGAAAATGAGAATATTCTAGTAAGACCAGAAGAAATTGAAAAACCAAAAAGAAGAGGAAGTCAAGAGATAGAAGTTCAAAAACAAATTCAAGAGATTTCCAAACCAGTAGTTCAAACTAATCAACAAAAACAAAGTGAAGCTAAATATATCAACAAAGGACAAACTGTAAAAGTAAGTCTTGAGTCAGCAGGTAGATTTGGTAATCCTAAAGAAGTTTGGTTTAAAGATTATACTACTAAACATATCAATGATTTAGTAACTGTAAATGAAAATGATTTATTAGAAACAGTTATAGCTATTCTTCAAGAATGTGTTGTTGAACCAAAAGATTTTCAAATGGATAATTGTACTAATGAAGATTTGTTTGAAATTATGATGGCTATGAAAATTTCTTTTGATGCTCCTGTTTTAAAATACAGATGGTATCATAAATGTCAAGATGATAAACCTACTGAAAAAGAAAAACAAGTTAGTGAATATTTAATTGATTTAACTCAAGCAGATTATAAACCAATAGAAGTATTAGATGAAGAGTTAAGATTGTTCTACAAAGAAATGTTTTCAAATTTACCTAAAGACCAAGTACAAAATTATCTAGAAAATAAATATGGTTTAGAAACTAACAAAACAATTGAAGATGCAATTAAAGATGTTAAGATTCAAGACCCGTTTTATATTCCTTCAGTTAATGATGAAATTTTAATTTTTGAATATATAAAAATCAAACATATGATTGAAGCAAGTAGATTGGCTAATCTTGAATTCAATGATAAGATTCGTTATGCTCAGAGTAGAAAATATAAGGCATCTAGTATTCAAGAAAGTGAAAGCATTAAACAAGGTGAGATAGAAAGAATCAAAAAATTAAAAGCAAGAGCTATCATTGGTTATGCTCAAGCATTATGTTTGATTGGAGTAAAAAATAAAACTACTGGAATTGAAACTAAGATTGAAGGTTCACAAAACAAAATAGAGAAGTATACCAATCTACCTAAGAATGTTATGTTTGGTTTTATAAATGCATTGGAGAAAATAAAGTTTGGAGTTACTTATGATGTAGAGATAGAATGTGATTTATGTCAAGAAGATAACAAAGAACGGAGGTTACTTCAACGGGACATCAGCTTTATTGAGTTACTCCCTATTGGAGACTATACAACTGATTCTACCACAAGAAAGTCACCACAATTTGCAAAACCTATGTTTTATTTTTAACAAAGAGTTAAACATCTCTGATGAAACTTTTTTCTCTTTACCTTATCATAATATGAAATTGAAGTATAGATTTTTTGAAAAATGGGTCAACGAAGAGAAAAAACGCATGGAAGAGGCAAGTCAAAAAGCTAAGAGTAAAAGTAAAAAATAAAATTTCTATACTAATAAAATAGAGAAAGAAGATTTATGAAAAAGGTAAAGGTATAAAACAATGGCTGATTCTATTGGTATGACATTTCCCATTCCTTTACCAGTAATTTTAAAAGATGAAAAAGAATTTGTTGAGGAAGAGGCTTGGAAACAATATCAAGAAAAATCTTTACAACTTCAAGAGGCAGCATTACAACAACAAATAAAATATAATGAGAAAGGAAATATTTTTGCATTAAACCAATTAAATTTACTTGGTGATATAGCAGACAAACCTGAAATAAAAAATACTAAAAAGAAACAAGTAAAGTTTTGGGATAAGATTTTCAAAAATAAAATCTTTGAAAAAACTCTGAAAGGTATCAAAGGAATTGCTAGTTCACTTGGTGGTGGATTATTTGATACTCTAATTGGATTAATGATGTGGGCTTTCATTGACCCAGATGGAAGTTTAATGATTAGTTTAATAAATATTTTTGTAAACCTATCAGTAATGGTTATAAGAATGTTTGCTAAAATGATTCCAATGATATTGAAGTTGATTTTAAAAGTTTTACCTGTAATCATAAAGGCAATTAATGAAATCATAAGTACTATTATAGATGTTCTTCCTGAAATTATAGATGCAATTATTGTTTTAATGCCTTTGATATTTAATACTTTAGCAAAGGCAATTCCTCAAATTATAGTTCAGTTAATGAATGCAGTTGTAAAAGTTATGAGTAAGTTAAAAGATAGTTTTCCTTTTTTAGAACCTATTCTTTCATTCATAGAAAAGTTTGCAATTATCTTACGTGATTTATTTGACCCTAAGGCTCAAGGTGGTATAGAGAAACGATTACTTAAATTTACTGAAGGAATTATGTTATTAGTAGGTAATGCTTTGTGGTCAATATTTTCATGGTTAGGTGGAATGCTTATAGATTTGTTGATTGATTTAAAAAATCAATTTATAGAAGATTTAATGAGTATTCCTTCTGATATATCCAATGCAATTAAAAATGCATTAGGAGTTAGTGATTATAGTTTTATTACTGATTGGTTTGAAAAATCTTGGAATTGGTTTATAGATAATGCACTTGACTTAATAACTACAGGAATTAGAATTTTAATACTTCCTTTTACTTGGCCAGTAGAAGCAGGTTTGTTAATTTATAAAAACTGGGAAAAGATAAAAAAGAAAATATCAGAAGGTATGAAAGCTTTTGAAAAGATGTTTCCTGACTTCAGTAAAACTATTAGAAATATTTTTGATGGTCTTACAAATATAAATGTAAAAGATGTTAGTGAAATGATATTCAGGGCATTTGATACTGCATTACTTGGAATACCTGGTTTATTAAGAAGAGCATTTGGTAATATACCAGGTGCTGAGTTTGTTAGAGAGTCTTTTGAAAAATTTAATAAGTGGTTTCAAGATAGTTGGTTATATAAAAATGTTTTAAGTAAAATGATAGATAATGATAGTAAACAAAAACCATCTAATAAAAATTTTGGTAATGTATTATCAGGTATTGAATCTTATGGTTCTTCTGAAGTTGATAAGGCAAAAGAGTTATTTAATCAAAGTGGAGTAGATGCAGAAACTTTAAAACAGGTTATTATAAGTGGTGATGTTAAAAAACTAAACTTATCACAAGATAAAGAACAAGAGTTGGTTAAGGCAATTAAAGATTTAAAATCTTCAGTTGGTGGAGAAGAAAAATTTAAAGAGATTCAAAAACAAATTAGAGAAAGTAAAGATGATAAATCCTTATCAGACGCAATCTATAAACTTGCAACTCAAAAACCATTTCAAAATGTTATTGGTTCTGTATCTAACTCTACAGTTTCAAAATCAGGTGGTAGATAAATGGCATCTTATAAAGCTAAAATTCAATGGAAACAAAACACAGAAGACTTTAAACTAATGACTTCTTTACGTGATGCTCTTACTACAAATAAAGATAAGCTAACTGGTAATGCAAGTAAAACAAAAAATAAAGTAGAATTGTTTGAATGTTATTTAGATATAATAGAAGACTTTGGATATGAAACAAAATCTAATTTTGAAAATGTTGGCGACCAGTTAAGTGGATTAAATTCATTCATTTCAAATGTAATTGGTTTTCTAGATAAAATAAATACTTTAAGTGCATTAGGTGGAAAGGAAAGTCCATTTGCACAATTTTTAAAATTACAAGGTTGGAAAGAAACAGAACCATTTAGAATGAGTTTTCAATTTAATCTAAATACTAAAACAGACCCTTACATTGATGTGTATGCTCCTGCTATGGCTTTAATGTCAATGTCAATATTATCTATTGATGGTAAAGGAAATTATCATACCCCTGGTATTAATTTTAAAAATATGAATGCAATAAAAGCTGCAAGAGCAACTGATAAGAAACAAGCTGAGACAAAAAAACCAGAACCAAAAAAAGGTGGAACGGTAAAAGCTGAAGACCCACAATTAGCTGAAACAGATAAAGTTTTAGCTGAATCAAATGCAAGTAGTTCAAAATTAATTGAAACATTTTCAATTATAACTTCTGCTATTAAAGGAGCAAGTAATATTTCTCAATCTACTAATCCAGATGAAATTGCAATGTTAACTATTAATGGTTGTTTTATAGAATCATGTAAACCAACTTGGAGTAAAGAGAGAACTACTAGTGGGATTCCTTTATGGTGTAATTTAGATGTAACTATTCAAAGTGTTTTTTCTGCTAATGATGGAATGTTTGGTTTGATAACTCCTAGAAATGATGGTGTTACATTTGGTGCTGGTCAAAGAATTGTTGCTACAAATATTTTTAGGTAAAATAAAATGATAAGATATAACTATTTAAAATTTATTCAGAAAGACCAAAACTCAAATATTGATTTATACAATCTAACTTCTATTGATTGGAATAAGTTTAAGTTTAAACAAGGTTATCAAACTTACAATTTAACTTTTGCTGATGTAGATAGATTCTATTTAGTAACTGAAAAATTTTATAATAATCTATTCAATGAAGATTTATTACTACTAATAAATAGAATAGCAGACCCAACAGATTTAAAAATAGGTCAACAAATATTAATACCTTCTATTGATGATATTAATGAGTTTATAGCTGAACAATTAAAAATACAAACATGAAATTAAAAAACTTAACTCCAAAAAATTTAAAAGGTTCAAGATGGGAAGATTTCTTTCAAGCCATAGATGAATACTTTGTAGATTTTAAAAAATACAAAATAGCAATTTTGAAAGACAAGTTTTCTACAGATAGTTCTGATAAAGATAATCTTAGAGATTTAGTAAAACAAAAAGGTTATAACATAATTGAGTTAAATGGTTACTCATCCACTCTAGAATATATTCAAAGAAGAAATGAAAATGTTCCAACTGAAATACTTTGGTTGTTATCAGAAACCTGTTATAAATATATTCTAAAAAGTTTTTGGTATTATGGAAACATTTATGGTTTATATTCTGACCCAAGTGGTTATTATTTTCCAATAGATGTATCTTTAACTATTAGTTCAGTATCAGCAGAAGTTCCTTTACTTGACCAAGAAATGGACATCATTTATTATTACTATAATGACATTCCAGTTCCTAATCCACCTATAGAAACTTTTCTACCTGAAATATTTCTAGATATGGATGACCCACCTTTTCTAGATATGGACTTTAAAGGTAATGCTACAAATCATTTTGTTATAGAGTATGGTTTTCATAAAACAGAAGAACAAGATATTTTTGTAACTGAAAATACTTCTAAAGCTTTATATGATACAGTTAATCAAGTTCATAGATTAAAAGAGATTCCACATTTTAGAGTTTTACTTCCATTAACCATCAACACAAATGGAAGTATTAATGAAACTAATTTCATTTCTTATGATGGATTATCAACTTCAAGTATAAAAACAATTTACTTAGGAAGTAATTTTAATCTTGCAAGATATATTCAATTTGGAAGTTCATACCATTCTATTATTGATACTTCTATAACTGAATGTAAAGAAGTAATTGGTAACATTCCAATTAATGAAATTATCACAATTAATAGTCAAGCAGCAAGTGGAATTGATTTAGAGTATAAAATAAAAGAGTATGGTAAATTAAAAACAGAAGATGAAACAATAATTTATTCATTTAGTGAAATAATGTTTTTAGATGATTTGTTCAATCCTATTTGTTATATTAGAATACCAAAAGTTAATTGGTATAGTAAGATGTATACTTCAATTCATTTAAAAATATCATGTCAAGAAATTTAATACTAATAAAATAGGAAAAGGAAAAAGAAAGTGTCAGAAAATAATTTAGGTTCACAAAGTCATGTATTTGATTTTAGATTACCAATCAAAGCATCTAGATTTAACAGATTACTTAGGTCTATTCATAAACCAGGTGTTTACAAAGGATTGACTTTATCTTTTTCTGGTTCTACTGTTTTTGTTTCAGCAGGTTCAATATTTATTAATTGTGAATTCAATGGTAAAGATAACCTTGCAATGAAAATAGATTTTGACTCTATCATTACTGAGTTATCAGTTTTACAAACTATAGCAGGTCAGAATGAAGTAGTTTATCTTACATTTGAATATGGTGATATAATAGATAATTATGCTGATATAAATTTTACTCCTTTATCTAACTGGCTTGCAAGTCCTGACCCTAATGCAATAGTTTTAGGTGAAATAGAATTTGATGTTTCTCCACCTTTTAATATCACTGGAGTTAACTACGATAGAAAAACTTGGGGATTAACTAATGCTGATGCAGAAGATACAATTAATGATGAAGTGATTTATTCTGATACTGATAATACAGCAAAGAAATGGAAAGTGAAAGGTGGTAATCTTTCTAACAATACTTCTATTTTAGATTTTCAATCATTAACTGAAACAGCTGCTAGAATTCCTTTAACTAATGAAACTAATACAACAATAATAGAAAATAGATTACAGGTTGCTAAATTTGATGGTAGAGTTCCATTAGGTGCAGTTATTCCAATAGTAGGAACTAGAACTGCTGCAAATAATGGTGGAAGTCCTAATACTCCTTCTGGAATTCCTGCAACTGGAATAGTTTCAGATGATGGTTTTCAAAGATGTGATGGTTCAGCTGTAGGAAGTGGGGCAACTCTAACTGGTTTTGTTCCTGACTTAACTGATAATAGATTCATTCAAGGGTCAACTAGTTTAGGAACTCTTAGTGCTAGTGATGGAGTAAATCTAAATGATAATACTGTAAAATTAACTACTAATGAATTACCTAGTCATAATCATAGCGGTTCAACTGGTGATAGTTCTTCTGCTCATACCCATGGTATTAGTGCATTAAATAATTATTCCTTAGTTGCAGGAATAGGATTTAATGCTGCAAGAACTAATAATTCAATAAATTATTGGTCTAGTAATAGATTTCCAACAATGGATGTTGATATTTATTCTACTTCTAATGTTGGAGTAAGACCAGTGGTTGCAAATGTTGGAGATAATATTTTAACATTATCTTTACAAAGAGTGAATGAAGTTTCTACTACAACTTCTAGTAGTACTTCTCATAATCACAGTATTTCTTCTGAAGGTAACGATGTAGCTTTTGATATTAGACCTAAATGGTTATCAGCAATTTATGTAATGAGAGTGAGATAATATTATGACTTATAATTTTAAATACAAACATAAAAATAGTTTTTTTTGGAAAACTAAAAAAGTAATTGGTCATGGTATTGATTACTTAGAAGAATTTACAATTGACTTAAAAACAAATTCTTATACTAATAAAATAAGGAAACCAATAGATGCCATGATTCTTTATTTTGAAGATGGTGGTATAGAAAGAATTCCTGAGTGGTCAAATTATTTTTTAAAACTTGGAGTTGATTGGAAACTTGCAATAAAAAGTAAAATGGAACAAGAGTTAGGTGTTGAAGTTAAATTAAAAGGTGGTATATAAAATGTCAAGTAGTGATAATTATGGAACTCAAAGAGTATCAATAGATTTTAAATTACCATTAAAAGGTTCTTATTTTACTGAACAACTTTACTCAATAATAAAACCAGGTGTTTACAAAGGAATAGATGTTTCAATAGCACAAAACAATATTAATGGTCATCAAGTAGATATTACAAGAGGACAAGCTTTTTTAAATTGTATATTTGAAGGAGAAACTAGACGTTCAATTAAAGTTGAATTTCAATCAAATATAAATGCTTATGATATACCTCAATCAGCAAGTGGATTAAATGAAATTATTTATCTGTCTTATGAATATAAAGAGTTAACTGAAAACTGGGTAGAGATATTACATATTGCAGCAAGTGGAACTTTACCAGATAATGCAGTTGTTATTGCTGAATGTGGTTATGATGGTTCAGGAAATATAATTGATATATCTTACTCTAATAGACAATATGGTCTTTTTAATTCAGGTGATAATTATTCATTAGTAGATACAAATATTTTTTCTAATGATTTGAATGAAACTAAAAAGTTTAGATTCTCAGCAAGTGGTATTACTCCTAGTGGAGTTTCAGGAGCAAGTGAAGTTAGAGTAATAACAATACCCGACCATGATTACTTACTGAATACTATTAATGATTGGCAAGTAGGAATCAATTACAAAGAGAAAGAAGTAATTCTATTTAATAAAACTTTATATAGATGTTTAATTGAACATACTTCAAATGATTTCTTTTCTGATTTGAATTTATTATACTGGGAAAATATGACTGCAGTTGCAGAAGAAGAAATTGTATTAGGATATAATGACACAGGTTCAACTTTATTGTCTGGTAAGGTGATAAAAGTTTCTGGAGATTTTCCAAGTGAAAAAATACCAGAAGTATCATTAATAAATGATTATTTAGATGAACCTTTTGGAGTTGTTATTGATAATATTTTAACTAGTAACTCAGGTGAATTAATTCAAAGAGGTAGAATTGAATTATCAAGTTATGATTTTTCTTCTGGTTCAGTAGGTCAAAAAATTTATTGTGATAATACTGGTAGTTTAACTTTATCTGTAACTCCTTTAATCATTGGACAATTACTTGACCCAGTTAATTCAATTATTTATGTTTCAATTTTACCTGCTGAAGAAGGATTAGATGTAACTAATTTTAATGGTCAACTATCAGTAAATGAAAATTCAATTCAAAAGGCTTTTGATAGAATAGATGATTTTGGTTATCTACCTATTTGGGTTACTAATAAATCTTATAGAGTTGGAAATTCAATCACTAAAAATGGAATAATTTATACTTGTTTGATTGCTCATACATCAAATACTTTTTCAACTGACCTAATTGCAAATAGATGGTTAAAGGTTCAATCATATTTAGATGTATCAAATCTTAATGGTCAATTATCTAGTGGAGTAGAAACTACATATCAACAAGTTATTGATAGATTGGATGATTATGGTTATATACCTTCTTGGCAATCTGGTTTAAATTATAGAATTGGAAATAGTTTTATTTACAATAATATTATTTATTCAGTTATTGGTAATTATACTTCCAGTGGTTCTTTTGCAACTGATTTAGCAAGTGGTAATATAGTTGAGTTAATTAATTCACAATTAGTTTTATCTAATATAAAAACAGATTCAACTAGTGGAATTATAAATAGTTTAAATGCAACTGGAACATCAATAATTAGATTAACTAATGCAAGTACATTAAATGGTATATTAAATCCAAGTTCTGTAAAAATAATTACTATTTCTAATCTTACAGGTTCAGATATTACAGTTAGTAATAACTCTGCCTCTGCTTCAACAGGAAATAAAATATTGACAGGTTTAGGTTTAGATGTTGTTTTACCAAATGAAGTATCAATGAGTTTATTCTATGATACAACTTCTGGTTATTGGAGAGTTATTGGAAAATTTGATTCTACTGCAACAGACCTTTTATCAACTTATATAGTTAGAAAGTCAACAACAATTGCTAGTGGTGGTTCAACTGCAACTATAGTAGATATTTTTACAAGTCAGATAGCAGGAACATATAGATTCAAAGACCAAAACAATAATCAAATTTGGGGAAATATTTATTTTCAATCTATAACTGATTATGATTTAGTTTGTAATGAAGTTAATGTTAGTGATGTTCAAGGTGATACTGGAACATTAAATATTTATGCTGCAAGTGGTAATTTAACATTTGAGAATAGAACTTCAAACAGTATTAATTTAGTTATTTATAGAGAGGTGTAAAAATGAGTGTTACCTTTAAAGGCGTTGATAAAACAAAAGGTTACAATAAAATAAATTTATCTTTTGTAACTAATACTTTAACAGTTACTGGAGTGAGTGATATATTAGGAGTTTCTAAAACTTTTAATTCATCAATTGTAGTTAGTGGTTTAGCAGGATGGAGATATGTTGTTGGTAGTAAACGTGGAGTTGCAACTGTTGAAACTATTCCTGTAGGTGAAATAGTTAGTAATATTTTTCAGTATACTCCTGACCCAGTTTATAATAGTTCAAATTATGGTTATTATTCAAGTGTAAATACTAATAAAAGAATTTTAGGAGTTTTATATTTTGATTCTACAAATATAACAAAAGTTATTTCTTATGGAAATGATACAAATAAAAATGATGATTACTGGGAAACAAATGGTGTTGGAGTAACTGGTTCTGCTGCTGGAACAAGATTACAATTTTTAGATACTTGGGATAAAACTTGGGGAACAAATATAGTATGTGTTGATAATGGTGGAGCAGTTAATTATGATGATACAGAAGGTTTTAGAATTACTTTTTTAAAATCTGGTAATTTTAAAATACAAGTAATTATTGCTATGGAGGCAGGAGGAGTATATTTACATAAAAAAGCTTCATTATATAAAACTTATATTGCTTATAATCCTGGTAGTGCAAATGCTTATATAGTTTCAATAGAAGGTAAGGTAGATAAAGATGATTATTTTACTTTTGTAAATGCAATTAACTCTATTGGAACTGAATTACGTTCTTTCACAATTTCTTTTGAAGAGGAAAATTAAAAATGTTTATATATAATAACAATGGAAAAATAATAACTAGTCCAGTTTTAATAAAAGGATTGACTAAAGTTGAAATGACTAATGAACAAGCAAAACATTGTATTGGTTTTGATGAAAATAATAATCCTTTATATAATCAAGAAGCAGTTGAAAAAGAAAATGAATATAATAGAAGAAAGTTAGTAAATGAAATTAATGCAGAGTTTGAAAAACAATGTTCTAAGATTGGAGTTTTATTTGAAGGAAATTATTTTCAGTATGATGATACTTCACGTGCAAGATTATTAGAAGTTAAAGATGATGATAGAGTGAATGTTTGGAGAAGTGTAAATGATGTTTTTATACCAATGACTAATACTCAAAAAAATAATTTGTATTCAACTTTAGTTTATGCTTTTTATTCAAAATTTCAAGAGAAAAGTCAGGAGATAGATTCACTATGAAAAATATAATTTTATTTTTATTTTTATTTGTTTTTAGTTTCTCTTGTATTCAAAAAGAAAAAGAAAAACATCCAACTAAAAAAGATTATTTGATTTTATTATACGTTTTAAATAGTCCTAAACCTGTTGATAATTGTATTAATGATTATCAGCAGTTAAATCCTTTATTCAATACTTACTTACAAAATGATTTTATCAATTACTCTACTAATTGTCAAAATATTATTATAGGTGATTCTACAATGGATTTATCTAGACAAACAACTTTCTATGATAAGAGTAAAACAAATAATTATTCTGTAAGTGGAAATACTGCTTGTGACTATTTATATCAAATGGAGTATATTAATTGTACTCCTAAAAATGTTTTAATAGCAACAGCAGATGGTAATGGAGTTTTAAGAAATGTTTCTACTCAAGCAAGTATTTCTACTTTAAAAAAAGTTATTGATAGAAGTAAAGTAAAATGGAATCCTAGTAAAATAATTGTTATAGGTATTCATCCAATATTAGTAACTTCAGCAAATAGAAATAAAAATTATGTTAATAATGAAGTTGCAAAAATGACTGATATTTGTTATATTAATCCTTTACCTATATGGGGAGCAAGTGAAACTGACCCTCCTAGAACTGACTGGATGTTAGACTCTATACATTTTAAACAACCTGTTTATGATTTATATAAGACTCAAATTTTAAATCAATGTGGAGTTAGTTTATAATTACATATGATATAAATTTTTCATTTTCAATACTAATAAAATAGATATGAAAAATAGAAAAGAAATAATTTCAAAAGAACAATTAAATACAGGTGAAGTAATAATAATTGATTCTACTCTAGCAGTATCAGGTAGTTATGAAAAAAATCAAATTGAAACAAAAACTCTTTATCCTAATTATGTTTATTTAGATAACAGTAGTGGAACAGATTTACTTTGGAATGTTATTTCTAATGATAGAGAGTTTGAAGATTATCAAAACTTTTCTAGTCAATATGAATTAATTCCTTTAAAGAGTTCAAAGGTTTTACAATCACTAGATAGAACTCCAAGATGTTATAAATTTTTAATACAGAAAAATCCATTATCACAAGATGCAAAAAGTGATATAGAAGTTTATTTTGTAAATTACAACTAAGGTAAAAAATATGAGTGGTGGATTTTTACAATCAGATGATAATGCAATTAATATAGATAATATTGATATTGACTTAGATAACTTAATTGATTCTATAGTTTCAGGAAATAATATTTTATCTACAATAGATACTACATTAAGTTATACTCAAAATATAAATATCAGTGGTAACACTATTCTATCACAAATAGAAAATGTTTTAGATAATACTCAAAATATTCAAGTTAGTGGAAATACTATTTTAAGTGAAATACATACTGATTTACAAACAACAAATTTAAAATTAGGAACTGAAGGTTCAACTCCACCTATTATAACTGGAACAGGAATACTTGGTTGGTTAAGAGGTATTTATGAAAAGTTAAGTAATGTATTAACTGTAACAGTAAATAATTTTCCAACTTCAACTCCTGGTTTAACTGATGCTGAATTAAGAGCAAGTCCAGTACCAGTATCAATAGATGATTTAACTATAACTATTCCAAGTGGAACTTCTTTTCAAATTGATTTATCAGAAACAAATACAGTTATATCAACAGGAAATGATATTGTTAGTAAGATTGATATTAACTTAGGTCAGCAATCTGATTCTATGGCTGCAAATAATGTTGGAAGTTTTAGTTTAATTGCATTATTCAAAAGACTATTAGATAAATTAGATATTATTAAAGATTCTTTATCAGTATTTGGTGGAACATTAGATAGTGATTTTACTTTAGATTATTTTTTTCAAAATAGTGCAACCTCTGCCTTACAGGTTTCAGGAAATAATATTTTAACAGAAATAAATGTTAAGTTAGATAATCAAACAACTTTAGAAAATCAAATTAGTGGATTGAATATTTTAACATCTATTGATACAAATTTAGAAAATATAAATACTTCTTCAAGTGGAATAAATAACAAACTTGAATCTTTAATATCAACTAATGTTGAAACAAATACTCCTGAGTTTATAATTGCTTCTAAGAGTCATATTTGTATTGATAATTCAACTAGTACTCCACTTGGAGTTAATGCAGTTTTTACTGGTAATGCATGGCAAGATACGTTAGATTATTCTGAAATAATTGTATCTGTAAATACTGACCAAAGTTCAGCAACAGATGGTTTAGTGGTTCAATGGTCTAGCAATGGAGTAGATGTTCATGAAACAGATGAGTTTACTATTACTGCTAATATTGGAAAAACATTTTCTTTCCCTTGTAATAGAAGATATATAAGAGTTAAATATACAAATGGTTCAGTTGCTCAAACAACTTTTAATCTTGAAACTTTATTAAAAAGATTTGCAAGTAAAGGTTCTAGTCATAGACTTAAAGATGATTTGAATGAACAAGATGATGCAATTGTAACAAAAACATTAATAGCTGGTAAGACAACTGCTGGTGGTGGAGGTATAGTAAATGTTAAAGTAAATCCATCAGGAGCATTAACAGTAGATGCCACAATATCATCAAGTTCTTTACCAACTGGAGCATCTACTTCTGCTTTACAAACTACTGGAAATAATAAACTTGATTCAATTATAACTAATACTTCTGGTATAGCATTGGCATCTAATCAAGTTATAACAAATACAAATATAGGTTCACAATCTGATTCAGTAGCAACTTCTGATACTGGTAGTTTTTCAATTATATCATTCATTAAAAGAAGTTTACAAAATTGGACTTCTCTGTTGGCAAAGTTACCTTCTCTTGTAAGTGGTAGAATTCCAGTAGATGGTTCAGGAGTTACTCAACCAATAAGTGGTTCAGTATCAGTTAGTAATTTTCCAAGTGGTACAAATGCATTAACAGATGTTGAACTTAGGGCAACACCAGTAGATGTAAATGTAACAAGTGGTAATATATCAATATCAGCCAGTGGATTAGCTTTAGAATCAAAACAAGATGTAGGTAATACTTATTTAGATTCTATTGATAATAAATTAAAATCAACTTCAACAAAAGAATTACTAGTTGAATTGTCAGGAAATAATATTAGTGCATTTGGAGATATTAACACAGCTTCATTTACTCCATTAGTTCAATTAGATTTTGTTTATGGTATAAATATTCAAACAGGAAAAAGTACAATAGTTAATACTGGAATAGTAGATACAAATTTAAGTAGACTTAGATTACAAACAGGAACTAGTTCAACTGGTAGTGCAATTTTTGAATCAGTAAAACCTGCAAAATATAGACCTGGTCAAGGTATAGATGCAAGATTTACTTTTGCATTTGATACTCCTGTGGCTAATAGTAGACAAGAAATGGGTATGGGTAATTTAATAGATGGTTACTTTTTTGGATATATAGGTACTCAATTTGGTATTATACATCGTAATAACTCTGTTGAAACTTTTATACCTCAGTCAGATTGGAATGTTGATAAATGTGATGGTACTGGTGCCTCTGGTATTGTATTAAATCCATTACTTGGAAACATAGGAAGAGTAAAATATCCATTTCTTGGTTATGGTAATATATTCTTTTTAATTGAAAATCCAACTACTTCTTTATTTATGGTAGTTCATGTTATTCATTATGTTAATACTACTAAGTTAGTTCAGTTAAATAATCCTAATCTACAATTTTGGAGTAGAATAGTAAACTCAGGAAATACTTCTAATCTAACAATGTTTTGTGGTTCTGTTGGAGTATTTCTTTCTGGTGAAAGAAAATTTCTTGGAGCAACTTGGGGAGCAAATAATAATAAAACTGGAATATCAACTACCTCTACAAATATTTTAACTATTAAAAATTGTACAACTTATAATGGAATTACAAATAAAAGTTTAATCAGGTTAAAATCTATTTCATTTGCTTCTGATAGTGGAAATGCTATTGCAACTTTATTAGTTATTAAAAATGCAACTTTAGGTGGTACTCCATCATATACTCCAAGAGATGGCACAACAAGTAATAATGGAACAACTATTACTAATGGAAGTTCAGTGGCATCTTTTGATGTTGCAGGAACTACTGCTACTGGTACTCAACAAATATTTAATAGTAGTTTAGCTAGAAACTCAAGTAATTTTTTACCAGTAGTAGATTTAGATTTATTTTTAGAACCAGGAGCAACAATGACCTTTGCATGTTTTGCAACTTCCTCAAGTAATATTGGTATAACTGTAAATTGGTCAGAAGAGGTATAAAATTATGAGAGTTGATATTATAGCAACTAGTGGAATAATAGAGTATAAAGCTGTTGAAATAGAACCAACAGATACTCCTATACAATTTAAAAAAAGATTTTATCCAAAACATAATAGTGGTATTATCTTTGTTGGTTTACTTTGGAATGAATCAAGATTACAGGTTGAATATGGAGATGGTCAAAGGTATGAGTTTTCTTATGAGTTGATACGAACTCCTTCAACTTCTTCTAATGATGAATTATATGAAGCATTCAAAGACTTAGTTTAATTACTAATAAATAGAAAGGAAAATACAAAGAAATGATTTTAGATGTCATATCAATAGAAGAAATATTACTTAAAGTACTTAGTTGGTGTATTCAATATGGAATATTTCATATAGTTCTTGGAGCAACAATGACTTCTATAGTTAGAAGTATATTTGCTTTCTTTACTTCTCAAGCAGTTTATAATGATGTATTAAAATCAATTAAGATAAAAGTTTTAATTTCTAAACTATCAGCCAATAGAGCATTACTTGGGGCAAGTAGAATTATAGTTACTAGAGTTCATAATGGAATGAAATGGTTGAATAAAGACCATATGAATAAATTATCTATTTATCAAACTTTAACTATAGATGATTATACTAATCAAAAAAAATATAGTATGGTAGATACTGTCGTTAATGATATGAAACTATCAGAGTTATCTGATTTATTATGTAAAGTTATTAATGTTCCTTTTGATATAGTATCAGTAGAAGATTTACCAAAAGAATTTGATTTCAAAAGAGTGTTGAAATATGATAATGTTAAATATATTGTTATTTTTAAAATTGCTAAGAGTAAACAAATCTTTGGTTATATTTGGGTTTTATTTTCTGGTGATGATGAAGTAGTAAGAGATAAAGAAATTTATCATGATTTTTTACAAGTTGCTGCTGATATAGCAGAAGAGTTTAAATGATTGTTAATGAATCTTTAATAAATCCAGTATTAAGAACTATTGATGTATTTTATATGAATAGTAAACTATCATTAAGTGACGCAGAAGATTTATCTGAATCTATAACTTGGTTAAATAATAAATCATTAAATGAATCCAATATTAGTTATGTTATTGATACTCTTAGAAGTTTTAAAAATGATAGTAATAAAGAAAATGTTTCTAAAGTGATAAATGAATTTAGAAAAACTTGTGGGAGTTATTTATGAAATTTAAAAATGTAAAATTGAACCAAGAATTTATTTACAATGATTTGATATATACTAAGAAAACTAATTCCACTGCTTTCAATGATAAACTTGGAGAGTTTACTATTTATGAAAATGAAAAAGTAAAACCTCTTTACAAAACAAAACTTAGAGAGTTGATAACTTCAATCTTTACTTTTATCTTTGGTTGTATGATAGGATTAATAATTTTTTGGATAGTGAATAAATGCAATTAAATGAAATACAATGTATCATCTCAAAAATACTTTTATTCATTAGTGTAGGAATAAATTTTATTTTATTTTACTACTGGAGAAAAGAGTTTCTAAGAAAGGAACATATCACTGCAAAGGTTTATGATTTCTTTAGATGGATATGTGTAATACTTCTTTTCATAGTTCCAGTGAGTGAAGCCTTGTTGAAGTTAAATGGAGTTGATATTATTTTGATTAGTGATAAGACAATGGAAATATTTAGTCAAACATTAATTTACTTTGTATTACCTCATGTGATTTATTCTATTAAAGATTTCATACCAGAAGCTACTGAATTTCTAAGAGTATTGAAAGGTGAAAGTAATAGCAAATCTGATACTAATAAATAGAGAGAAAAGAAAATGGAAAAAACAAAAAACTTTTTACAAATAGAAAATCTACCTTTCATTGGAGTCAAAGAATATCTAATACCAGATACTCAGAGAGATGCAGTAAAGTTAAATACCACTGGTGGACAAACAATTCAAGAAGGTCATAATCATTGTAAACCAACATCATGTACTATGGCTTGGAATGCATTAGGAAAAATCTATTCAAGTAAATTTCCAATTTTAGAAACTATGATTACAATGGGTGAGTATCAGTACCAAAGTATTTTAAAAACTTTTATGAGTCCAAGTGAGGTTATTCAAGATTGGTTACCTCATATAAAAATGTTTAATGATTTATTTACTAAAAACAATATTCCATTAACTGCCAAATTTGCAAAGTTTAGAGCTAATGAAACTAAAGTAATTGAATCTATGAAAAAAGGTTTACCAGTTGTTCTAGGAACTATGATAACTGATGCTGGTCATATAGTTCTACTTTATAGAAAAATCATCATAGACTCTATTGAATATTATGTTATTATTGACCCGTATGGAAATCCTTTAACTAATCCTAAGTATACAGTTAAATCTGCTGATTATTATGCAGTACCTAAACCTGTATTTGATATTTGGGTTAATAAAGATTGTAACTGTATTTGGTTTGAGGAAAAATGATTTACAAAAGATTGTTTAGTGAAGAGTTAAGTAGAGAATACATTAAAAGACTTTCTATCGATGAAGTGAAGTTAATAGAAGATTTTTGTATCTCTAACTCAAAATTTATTTTTCCATTACTAAAGAAGTTAGAGAGATATACTTCACTAGATATTGAACGAGGAGTTTTTACATCTAAAGAGATTGAACAGTTTAACTCTATTCCAGTTCCTGAAAATTATAACCTTAGAAAAGAATTACCGGTAACTATCTATAGAGGTTTAACAATATCAAAAGAATTAGCAAAACAAATAGTTCCAAAGATAAAAGCTAAGAAAGGAAAGATTACTTATACTCCTCAAGAATCAAATTACTCATCTTGGACAACTGATAAAGAAACTGCTGAGTCATTTTCTCATGGTAGTTATTCATCTGATTTAGAAGTGGTATTTAGAGCAAATCTAACTCCTAAAAATAAAGCAATTGATATTGTAACTTTTCAAATGATAACTTTTAATTTACAAAAATATTTAGAACAGAAAGACTCATTGAATGATAAACAAAAAGAACTTCTAAACATAATTAAAAATGTAGATAGAATAGATGAAAAAGAAATATTAGTATTTGGAAAAATAAAAGTGGATGGTATAGAAGAATGAAAAGAGTAATGATGTATTTAATAGTTTTAGTTTTATTTATTTCTTGTAAGTCAACTAGTGATTTAGTTCAAGCACCTATTGATTATTCAGATGTAATAGATGAAGCAGTAAAGAGTCAACCAGAAGTAAAACAATCAAATCTAAAACCAGAAACAAAAAGAACAATAAATGTAACTATTGAATCTTTAAAAGAATGTCAATTATATTCAGATCAATGTTATTTGAAAAATAAAAGTTTGGCAAAAGAAAATTCTGAACTAAAAGAGAAAGTTGATTCTCTCAAACAAGAAAATTCTGAACTTAAAGATGAACTTCAATTTTACAGAGTAGTGAAATGGATTTTAATAATTGGTGGAATTAGTTTTGTTCTTTACAAACTTGGAGTATTTCAATTTCTATTTGCTTTGGTTAGAAAGATAATATTTAAGGTTTAGTAATTACTCTTGTATAAATAATATTTAGGTGGTGGAGTTAATTTCAACTTTTCTTTGATAGTCTTACTTACATTTGGATTAGTAATAAAACTTTCATAGGTCTGAATATCTCTTAACTCTTCATCTGTAAAACTATTTTGTTTTGTTTGATTTGTTGCCAAAGTTGGTTTTCTCCTTTGTAAATTTTATTTTAGTTTCTTTCATAGGTAGAATTTCTTTTTTAGATTTAAGTAATTCTTCTTTTCTATTCCTTTCATTATATTGTTTAATGAATAAAGGTTTTGATTTTGGTTTCTGTTGTTTACTTAAAGGATGATTATAACAAGAGATAAAAACAAAAATTAGAAGTAGATATTTCATTTTCATATTCCTAATTTTTGTTTTAGTAAGTCACCAATCTCATTATCAGTTTCAACTATTACATTTCCAAAGTCAGTAACTGCTTTTACAATTCCATTACTTTGCAATCCATTAATTGAAATGGTAACTTCTTTACCAATACTATTTTCATAAACCTTTCTTTCATCATTTGAACATAAAAATGAAAATTCCATATTTAACTTACCTACCAATATTTTGTTATTAACTGATACAAACCATAAACCATTAGATAGTAACCAATAACCTTCAAAATAGGTAATCCAAATAAAACTATTGCTTCACCAAAAATACTTTTCATAACTCACTCTCCAATTTTAATACTAAGTTTTCCATTTTTTTAATTTCACTTCTAATTGTAGAATCTTGAGTCATCATTTTTAAATTTGAAATAATTCCTTTATACTCTGAAATCAATTTTAGTTTATCAGTATTATCTTTTTCAACTATACTATTTCCAAAGGTTCTTTTAAACAATGTTAACATAAGTTTTCTCCATTTCAAAAGTTATTTTTTCATTTTTCTTTTCTTCTAAGAAAAGTATTTTTCTAATGATTGGGTTTGAAGTCTTATTTAATTTTTTTACAAATTGAAATTGACTCCAAACCCAATTAGGTTTATAAGATTCTTGTTCCTTTTTCACTTGATGTTTATTTTCAGTTAGTTTATTTTCACTTTCTCTTTTTTCACTTTGTTCAATAATTAATTCATATTCTTCACCAGTAATGAATGAAGGATTTTCATAAGTAAGAGATTTGTTTTTGTATATCTCACTAATAGAGTTAAAGACTCTTCTATCAACATTCATAGATAGTTCTTTACTTTGTTCTTTGTAAAAACAATCATACCACAAAGCAATAAACAAACCTATGATATTAAAACTTACACAAATAGTAAGTATTGTTTTATAGTTGATATATGGTGTTAAGTTTATGTAATCCATTTGTAAAATCTCTTTTCTCTCTTTTTAATCTTCTATTTTCAATCTGCTGTAAATGACTATATCCTTCTAGATAGGTTTTATCTAGAAGGTCATTTAGTTTTTCACATACTTCTTTTACTTTTTTTTCTTGCTGATTTTCCAACTTAATTAACCTCTTACAAATCTGAATCTATTTTGCATTTCCACCATAGGTAGAGTAAAAGTAAATCATTGTGGGAATTACTATTACAAACATAATTACATATAGTGAAAAAACTATTTTACCTTCTGAATTGTTTTCTTGTTGTGGTTGACTCATTGTTATTATCCTTTTCTTAAATCTTCTTCAAATTGCTTATTTAGTTTTTCACATTCTGCTAATTCCATATCATACTGTTTAAGAGTTAGAGTCATAAGATATACAAGAGTAATAACTGGAAGTAAAGCAATCATAACTGCCATTAGTATTCCACCACCTGTAGAACTATCACTCATATTTTTAATTGTAGAGTTAAGATTTTGACCTTGCACTATCATAGATATATTTGCATATAAAGATATAATTAAAGTGAATACTGTTGTAGTCCACATTAAAATTTCAATTCTCATTAAGTGAAAAATCACAATCATAAAATCTAACAAAAAACTTAAACCTACTGCATAAAATTCCTTAGCAGTATCACTACCTGCCATATCAAATCTAGTTAAATCTAACTGGTATCTGATAGCATAATAATTTCCTAACACTCCAACCATTCCTGCTAAACCAGAAAGAATTAGTTTAGGTGTTTTTCTTCTAAAGAATTTAAAAAATTCATTTCCACTTGGTTCATACTTTACAACCTTATTTTTAACTTCATTAGAAGAAGATTTATTAACAGTAAACCAAGGTGGTGCTTTTTTTTCTTCATTCATATTCTTTTAAACCATCCTTGTAAAAATTATTTTTTTTATCATATACTTCTAAGTGAAGATGAAACCCAGTAGCTTTACCTTCATTGTTATATTCACCAATTATATCACCAACATCTAAAATTTGATTTCTTTCAAATATAGATGTTATATGAAGATACTTATAGTAAATTTGATTTTCAAAATCATAACAAGTTATATATGGAGTTTTATTTCCAGTAAAACCTTTATCAGTAACTCTACATCTTGTAATAGAATAAACATTTTTGTTATTCATTCTATCAACTAAATCAACCCCTTGATGATTCGTGGAAACTCTTTGAGTCACCAAGGGATTCTTTAGAGGTGGAATCTTACTGTTATAAATTAACCTAGTTGGATTAATCAAACTCCAACTAGTGAACATTAAACTGACTGCTATCAATCTTTTCAATCTCTTATATAATAAATTAGAAACTTTCATATTTTATTAGTATTTTATTTTTTTCTACTAATAAATAGAAAGGGATAAAAATTTTTATGATTATACAGATAGATGATTTCTTTTTAGGTTTAATAAAATCAGTATTAGCATATCCTGCTGTTCCAGAAGAACTTCATTTAGAAGATGATGAAATAAAACAATTTTGTTTGTTTCCTGCATTAGAGCTTTACTACAATAAATTTCCTTTACTCTCTTATACTGAAGTAGACCAACCAAGTGTTGAACAAAGAATTCCTTTTCCAGATGATATGACTTATGGTGTTAGACATGCAAGTGTAACTGGTAAAGCTGGTTATGGAAGAAAGCAAGGAAGTTCAACTGACTTCTGGCAAGTGGTAAGATACAACAGACAATTCATTGGTAATAGAAAATTCATTCAAGGAAAGAATGGTAGATACTTCAATCCTGAAGGTTTACGTTTCAATTACATAATGGAACAAAACTTAATTGATAGTTTAATTAATCAAGGTGAAACTTTTAAATACATAGTTGATTATAACACTAGAGAGTTAGTTTCTATGAGTTCTGTAAATGCAAGAATCTCTATTGCTTGGGCAAAACGTTCTAATGACTTTGGAACTGTTAAACAAACTCAAAGAATGAATGTAGTTAAACTTGCTCAAGCTTATCTACTTAGACATTTAGCTTATCTTGGAAGTATGATGTTAGACTCTACTTCTGAAAAGCAAATCAACGTTGATGCATTACAATCTAATGCAGAAAGATTAGAGAATTCAGTTATTGAGTTTTGGGATAGTATACCTGATACTGTAGTTTTGACCGCACGCTGATTACTCATACAACTTTTAACCATAAACATAAACCTTTTAGAATTTGTATTTCATCATCCCATAAAACTAAATTTAGAATGGTTAACTCATTTGTAAGTAAATTATATTTGAAATGACAATCAGAAGATATGAAATGATTGTTGAAATATTTATTACCTTGTAAACAAATTGTATTAGGAGTAGAGAAGTCAATTTGTTTTATTTCAAATGTATTGTTTTTAAAATCATATCTTCTGAACATAGATTTGGTTACCTCTTATCTAAATGTTAAATCATCAGTTCCAAGATTTAAAATTTCACTTTCTTTTGGAATTGCTACAAAGTGAATATACCAAGGAACATAACTTTTACTCATAAACTTTTCAATTTTATTTTGATATTTCAATCTAAAACTATCACAATCATTTTCAATAAATGTTCCTGAAAATCTTTCTGTTATAGTTTCTTCTTCTGGTGTAATATCTTTCATAGAGTTAAATTTTAGATTAGTTAAAAACAAACCATTGATAATAGAATTTTTTCTTTCTCTAAACTTTACTTTGTATAATCTCCAAGTTGGAAAATGTTTTATAACTTTTTCAATCAACTCTTCATTGTAATCATATAAACATAAACCTGTAATTACATTTATTTCTTTTGTTAATAATTTTTTTGATTTCATAGTTTTTACTTCCTTTTTATAAATTCTAGTTGATAATCTAATTCATCTAATATATCATCAATAACTTCTAGAATTGCCTTTAAATTAATTTGTTCTAAATCTTTTTGTTTTATATCAGACAACAAAGAAATGTGGTTATTATTTAAAACTTTTAATCTATCTACTACAAACATTAATATTTTCATTTCTACTTCCTATTGTGATTAATTATTTCTTTTAGTAACTGATAATTCTTTACTTCACTAATTAACTTCTCAATGAAGTTAAATTGATTTTCAGTAAAATACATTTGAGAGTAATGGTCTTGTAAAGTGAATAACTCCATCAAATGTAAATCATTTCCACCTTTCTCAACTTTAGTTAAACTTCCAATTATTCTACCTTTATCTCTTGGAACTTTTTTCATTACTGACATTTCTTTTTCAGTAAGAATGATTATTTCATCCCTTGAGTTTAAGTAACCATTAATGATTTCAAGAAGATAGTATTTATTTAATCTTGGTTCAACTTTAATTACTTGAAATTGTTTTCTACTCTTTTTGTAGATTTGACCTACTTGGTATTTTGGTATCATTTGTTTTTACCTCTTTGTAAAATAATACTTCCTGTAGGAATATACATAAATCTGATTTCAATAAAAGTAAATAATTGATTGTTGAAAAATTCATATCTTTGTTTGTATTGTTTTTTAAAAGATTGAATTGCTTCTTCAATATAATCTGGTGGATAATTATGGGCAGTAGTTTCAATTATTTTATCTTTAGAATGTTTTTTAAAATTATTTGGAACTACAAATAAAATATCCATTGGTTTGTTTTGACCATTGTATTGACTTAACTTATAAATTCTCCACTCAGGAAAATATTTTTTTAATTCATCAAATTCCCAATCAGTATAAACTCCAAAACTGAAACCAATATTATGAGATGGTTTTTTAGTTAGTAATTGTTTTCTTTTCATTTATTTACTCCATACATATATTTAATACAAAAGTTAAATTTATCCATATCAGCTTTGTTATATAAACATCCAAAGGTGAACCCTAAAAAGAATATGGATAGTATACCTACCCATTTAATCCATTTTTCTAATATATCTATAAATTCCATTTATAAACTCCTTTAAAACCTATCAAAATTCTTTCTAGAATTCATTTTAAGAGATGTTAGATTATCAACCATAGATTTCCCTTAATCCTTTGAAGAAATCCCTTAAAACTGATTTAATAGGGTTTTCAGGTTTAGGGAAGTAAAGAATTCCTGCTTTTCTTCTAAGGTCAAAAATATCACTATTAGAGATAAGGTTATAATATAATCCTTTGTCATCAAAAGAAGTTCCAAAGTCATCAGAAAGGGATTTCCAAAACTCACCTCGTTCTTTCCAGTTTCTAACTTTTTCAGGGTCAGAGTTATTTTGAAAATGATATGGTTTCATTTTGTATTTCTTAGTTAATTGTTTTGTCAACTCATGAGAAAGACAAGAATTAAAAAATTGAATAATTACTTTTCCTTTGTAAAAGTAAATCATAACTGAAGCTTTATACCAACCCCACTCACTAGTGAAGTCATTAGAAAAGAATTCACTAACTTCTTGTTGATTTTTAAAACTAATTCCTTCTAACTCTAAAACTGTTTCATTGAATAGTTTTTGTTTTACTTCAAACAAATTTCTAATCAAATCTTCTAACTGATTTGCTTTTATTTCATAAGCATTGTTAATTACTAAACTCATATTTTCTTTTTTCCTTTAAATAAATTTTTTATTTTTCTCAACTTGAATAAAACTTAATTGAAGTTCATACTTACCAAATACAAAAACTAATCCACTCTTGTAGTAATTAGAAGTTGAGTTTGAATCAGTTAAAGTATCCCATATATAACCAATACCAAAAAAAGAATAGTTATCATAAGTTTTGTTAATTTGAAAGTAAAATATTTTATTGTTTTTATGATAAAAAACTTTTTTCATATCTTACCTAACTCCTTTTGTTGAATATCTTCTTCATAACATAATTGTGTAAATCTATAAATCTTATTGATATAAGTTCTTAGTCTTGGATGATTGAATTGAATTTGTTTAGCCTCAACAAATAAACCAAAAGGAAGAACCCCTTGTAAACTCATATTTGCATTACCATGTTTATCTATCCAAACTTTTATTGTTGGATAGAATTGTGAAGAAGATTCTGTTGAATTAAAGGTATACCAAATTTCATTTCCATTTCCTGAAATCATATGTTGATTATAATTCAACTCATTTAACATTCTATCACTTTGAACTTTTAATTCTTCTATTGTCATTTTTTTATTTCCTTTCCTTTTTAACTTTCTCTACCCAGTTTAAAACTTCTTCTGATAAACCATTGTTGTAACCAATCATAATTTCAGGAGTATCAATTATTTCTTTTGGAACTTGTAGAAATTGTAATTGTTTTCTATAGATTGAATTATGAAGTTCAAGTCTATATAATTTTTCTTTTAAAACACTTAACTCTATATCTCTAATAGAATTGTTTAAATCATAACTTGAAAATAATTCTTTAATAAATTTTAACATTTATATATCTAACCAAATTAAAATAATTGCAATTAAATATAATCCTAAAACAAATGCTAAAGGTATCCATAATGGAGAAGTAACCCACCACCAAGACCAATTAGCAACTTCACTAATACCTACAAGTTTAAGAGTGAATAAAATTAAAAATATAAATCCTCCTAATCCAATACCACTACTTTTTGTTTCCATTTTCTTATTCTCCTTTTCTCCAAATATAAATATCAAACCAACTTTTTACATATAACCAATTAATCATTCCTACTAAATATAATAAATTAGAATGACCTAAAGAGTCAGGACAAATACCAACAGTATGTAAAATAAATTCAATCATTTAAACTTCTCTCTATAATAAAACTCAGGAGTAAAACCACCTTGATAAGTTCCTACAATTGGAATCATATTATCACCTTTAATATCTACACCTTGTAAACTAGTTAAATTTTTATACCAAGTTTTTTCATACTGTTTTTCAATTTTATTTAACTCAACTAGTAAATGAAATCCACCTCTAGTTTTAATCCAATGTAAACAATTTGGATTTATTAAATCTAAAATAAAACCCTTTATAAATTCAATTTCTACTTTATCAAAATCTAAGTCAAAATAAATCTTTCTACTTTGGGCTTTTTGAATCTCTGATAAAACTTCTTGATGAGGATTATAACCATTATAAGTTTGAGTAATTAAAGTTGCAAATTTAATTAAAGAATTTTTTGTTGCTTTTTCATAACATCTAGGATTAGGATTTATATACAACGCCAAAGCTTCTTGTGGAATAGGATTATGTTTTTGATAATAACAACCTAACTCTACTTCTAACTGTTGAATCTTTTGAAATAGAAGTTCTTTAGTAGAAGTAAATCTTTTCAATTGTGCTTTATCACTATCTATACTTTTAATATCTTGACAATATTTTTTTCTAGCTAATAGACTTACATAATAACATTCACTTTGATTTAACTCAGGTAACCAATTAATGAAATTTAATAGTTTTTCTTTATCAGTTATAATTTTATATTTATTCATTTATTAACTCCTCTACCCAAAACCAACCATATTCTCCACCATCTTCATCATAAGACTCATCATACTTAACTTCCATTTTATGTTTACAACTAGGACATTCTATAAACTCATCAGTTAAAGTATGATAACCAACTAGAGAAGAAATATTAGATTTACATTTTAAACATTGAAACTCATCACTCACTTACTTCTCTCCAAAGTTCTAAATATTTTTCATTCTGTAAATAATTTTTTGATAATTTATTTTTTTCAATTAACTTAACTACATCAAGTAAATCTTGTCGTCTACCTGCTTCTAACTTCATAACAATTAAACCCTTCAAAGAAATTAAATGTTTTGATTCTCTAGTGAAGTGATTTAACTCAGGAACTTTCTTATCACCAAAACTATCACCACTATAGATTATTTCTAGATACAAACTTTTTACATCATGGATTTTAAACTTTCTAAAACTTCCTTTTGATAATTCTTTTACATAAGAGATAGGAAGATTTTCTATTTTATGTTTATCACTAGAGTTAACAATTATATCAATATCTTCAGTAGCTCTGTTATATCCATGAATGAAAGTTGATACTCCACCAACAATTATGAAGTCAATATCATTTTCCTCAAATAGTTTTGTAAGAATGTTTATTGCTTCATGAACTTCATTCTGAAAGGATTCCATAAATGTTGAAATGAATTTGTATCTTTTCATAATTTTAATTCAATCTCCTTCAATCTAAAGCATGGTCAACTTCATCATCTTGATGTTCATCATCATTGAAATCATCTTCCTCTTCTTCATAATAATCTTCTTCATCAAATAAATCAGTTCTAGGTTCTTTGTTCATAATTAATCTAATTCCTCAAGAGTTATAATTAACTTACCGTTAATTTTATCAATATTGTTAAACTTAAAACATTCAAGATGTCTACCAAAAATAACTCCTTTCATTAATCCCATGTAATAGTCAAACTTATCATAATCTTTACTATTAGGTTCAAACTCTTTACTTGTATAAATAAAATTATCTTGACATTGTAATTCTAAATATAAATTTAAACCTTTGTTTGGATTTACATTTAAAGAATAATTTTCAGTATTACCATTAACTACATTTAATTCAATTGTTTGTTTCATTTCCAACTCCTTTTAAAGTTTCTTGAATTACTTCAATCATTTCAATTTTAGTATCTATGAAGTATAAAATATCTTTTTGTAAATCTGGTAAAGATTGTTTCATTGAAGATTTTTCTAAATCTTGTAAAGCTGTATTTAATCCTGAAATAAAATAACCTAGTCTGTGATTAAGATGTTTTAGATTAGTTAAAGCTGAATCAATTAATATTTCTTTTTGAGTATCATTCATTTCTATCTCCTATTAAAAATAAATTAGCGGGGAGGGGATTTGAACCCCTGACCTTCAGGTTATGAGCCTGCTGAACTAACCACTGTTCTACCCCGCAATATTATTACTTTTGTTTTTTGTTTTCTTCTTGTAAAACTAATCTAGCAATTGCTAGATTAAAGTCTTTGTTTGGTTCTTCTCCAATGAGAGAATTAACAACTTCACTATCTTTGTTTACTACTTCATTTTCTTGAATAGTTTCTTTTGCCCATTCAATTGTTTCTTTTAAAAACTTAATTGCCATTTTCTATTCTCCTATTTTATAAAAACTTTTTTAAATTGAGGTTACTAGGATTTGAACCTAGACTCTAATTAAAGAGACAGGAAGGTCGCTACTGTTTCAAGTTCGATACCTTCCTACATTTTACATTCTGTCATAACCTCTTTTATGAAAACTTTTATCGCTAGGCAGAATTGAACTGCCATTACCAATTTTATTCTCTAATATATAATAAATTAAAACTCATAAGATTTTCCAAAAAAATGAAAAAAAGTTATGAGTTTTAAAATTTTTTTTACTCTATATTTTCACCTTAATTTCTTTGATTTCAAAGTGAGTAATCTTTCCATTTTCAACTAATTGCATATTCTCTCTAGATTCAAATTCTGCCATAGAACCCTTATTTACCATAACTATTAAGAATTTAGCAATTTGTAATTCTTTTCTAATTACTGATAATTGGTCTTTTACTTCTTTCAATCTCTTTTCAAGTTTTTCAAGTTTAGTTTCTTTTTCATACTTCAAAACATTTTCATGAAACAACTTCATTCTGTCAGAAGTTTTATCTTTTGCTTTTTTGTAAGCTGACATTGAAACATCACTCATACCATCTAACTTAATATCAAAAGAATAAGCCTCATAGAAATCATTCATTTTAAATGTTAACTCAGTAGGAACTAATTTCATTTTACTTAAATCAGTATCTACTTCAACACTTCTATTCTTAGTATCAATCTTTGTTATTTCAACTTCTTTTCCTAAACCATAAACATTCATACCAACTCTAAGTTCCTTTGTATCAGAAAGAAAAAGTTTGTTATCTGAATAACTATCTACAGTTTTGTCAATACCATAAACTTTGACTGGTGGTGAATAACTTCCATTTTTAATGTAACAAAACTTTTCAAGGAAATCTTTTTGTTCTTTCAAACCTTGATTGATAGTTTCAGTTTCATCTTCTGGTTCTGCTTTAAGAACTTTAATCATTGATTTAATTACAGATTGTTCTGTTTTCAATTCATACTGTTCAAGATTTAATTTAGCAAGTTTCTTTGCAGAGATTCCAGATTTAGATAAAAGTTTTTTATTTCCCATTGGTAAAGAACTAACATCAATAACAATTACTCCATTCTTATCTTGTTCTTTTATTACTTCTGCTTTCTGTAACTTATCAACTAACTCTTTTGATAAACCACTTAACACTAAAGTCCAAGTTGAATATTTTCCATCAGCAACAATTGTATATGTTCTAAAAGAAACTACTGGGTAACTATCACCTAAAGAATGTTTTTTCAAATCTGCTTTTGTAAATCCAGTTGAAAACTCTTTTGGGTTTAATGGAACAACTCCATTACAATAAGTATTGATAGAAAGGTTTAATCTAGTTTGATTGAAAACAACATCATTGATTCCAACTACATCACTAGTTTGTTCAAACTTACTACCATCTATTTGTTTACTTCCTGCTCCAATTCTATTGTATTCAAATCTATCATCTTTCAAATGAAGTTTTGCATTTTCTTCATTAGCTAAATCAGTCATGAAATCTAAAATAGAATAAGCATCTTCAGCAGGTAGATAACCTTCAGCACATTCACCTTTTCTAAATCTTTGTGACTTATCAAAGATACTTTCTTTGATTAGTTCTTCAACCTTACCAAACTCATCTGGTGAAATTGCTGAATCCATTTTATCAACTAAAAACTTATCTCTAGAACTAGCAAGAATTTCAAGTGCAATATTACTCTTATTCTTTTGAGAATAAATAAGTGCTAAAGACCTTAAACCTTTTTGTTGATGTTCTTCAAAAGAAGTAATCTCTTTACAGTTTTTATGTTTTGAATTTGTTAGATAATAAACACAAGTTTTATTTTTCTTAGAAGGTGAATATTCAATTTTTAAGTTTTCAGGTTTATACTCAAAAATGTTATTTCCTGAAATAGAAATTGCTAACTCACTAGGACATTCTAAGTCAACTTTAATCTTTGGGTTTACATCATCTACTGATAATACAAATTGTTCAAGAAGTGATTTCAAACCTTTATTGTTTTGTAACTGAATGAAACTACCATCACAAGCTTCAGCCATTCTAGTCATTGTAACTCTGTTTAACCAACCATATCCAGCAAAGATATTTACATTACTTACTTCTTTCCATTTCTTCAGAATATCAATAGTAGCTTGAATTGGTTTTCCATCATTAACCTCACCATCAGTAAAGAATAACATTGCACCTTTTTTGTTTGAATGATTCTTTGTATGATATGAATAAACTTCTTCTAAAACTTCATTGAAACAAGTACAGCCGAGTGTTGAACTCATTGAATCTAAAGAGATAACGACAGCACCTAATTGTTTCTTTAAAGTAAATGGTTGTGATAAACCATATTGACCTTGTGAACTAAACCAAGCAAGAACAACTTCACTACCTTCTGAAAGAGTTCCTACAAATTCTTTTGCCACTTGAATATCATCATTGATACTTCCATATCTACTACCTGACCTGTCAAAAATCCAATATTGAATTGTTTGTTCAGAATCTTTAATTGTTTTGGGAACTTCTACTTCTTGTGATACAAAGTAAAGTCCTTTTCTAATTTCTTTTGTTTCTACTTTTGTCATTTGTTTTTTTTCAAACCTCTATTTTTTTATTTTAATAAATTATAAATTAAGGGTGGGATAAATTAGAATTAAAAATGAAAAAAATTTATTTTTCTTCCTCTATAAGTTTTAAACTAGTCCTAAATGCTAAATCATTTACTTCTTCTAACTCTTTTTCTAAAACATCTAAATCAACTTTTACATCAAACAACTCTTCTTTGAGTTCAGAAATTTCTTTTTTCAAATCATTTATTTTATCAAGTACAAAAGCTATTGCCAAACTTAAAAAACTAATAGAAATAAGTAAAGAGATATATACAAATAAACTATCATTATTCATCATTTTGTTTTTCCTTCTAATTTTTCTTTTAATTCTTGAATAGAATCTAATAAATCACTAAAAGAGTAATCATCTTTATCATCATTAGCAGATTTGATAATTTTATCTAACTCTTTAACAATATTTTTTATTTGACTTGATTCATTACCATACAATTTTAAAACTTGTGATTTATTTTCTTGTAACCATTCAATTAAAATTAAATCATCAACATAATCACTATAAGTGGTAGTTAAATTATTTTTACTATACCATTTTCTAAACTCTAAACTATTTTCATAATCTAAACATTCTTGTTCAGTGTCAAACTCTTTTCCATCATTTGCTTTAAAAACTTCTTTAGTTATTTTTTCCATTTGTTTTCTATCTCCTAAGCCACTAAATTTCTATTTTCAATTAAAGAAACAGTTTCTTTTGCCCATCTTACTAAATCATCTCTAGTTAATATTAATGTAGTAACTTCATTCATAATCTATACTTACCATTATCTAAAATTTGAGTTCTAACAAATTCTTCATTTAAGGTTGGTTTTTCTGGTAGGTACATCCAGTGAGTAATTGAAGTTATAGAGTCTCTGGCATCATCTATATACCAAGATTTATGTTTAAAATCATAAAATCCTGTTTCAATTCCATCTGCAAAAAATACTAAAACTTCAATAGTTCTAGTATCATCTAAACTGTGTTCAGGTAATCTATCTGAAACTTTAATCCATTCATTCATAACTCTTATTCTCCTAAAGTCAACTAATCAAAGGTCAATCAACTTTTTTTAATCTCTTCTAACTATATAATAAATTAAAAATTGTTAAGTTGTAAAACTATTTTCAATTAATTTTCTAAATTGAATAACTCCTGTAGAAAAGTTTCCATTGAAAGAGTCTATATTTCTTTCATAAACTTCTGGAAATAATTTATCAAACATTTCTCCACTCAAAACTACATGTTCAAAAGGTGATAAATGTTTTGATTCTCTAAGTCTATTAAACAATTCAATATCCTTTTCTAACTCACTTTCTTTTTTATCAAAGGAGTAGTAAGACACTCTTGCACATCTAGCAACTGATTGTTTTATTTGTTGAATTAAATGTTCTCTACTAAAACAATTTCCATCTTGAATATAAGGTAAATGAAAATCCCTTTCAACTGGTTTAGTTTGTTTATAAGTATCTTTCATTATATTTGCTAAAACTCTAATTTCAGTTTGAGCTGATTGATGACATCTTAACTCAAAAAAGTTATTCCAATTAGTAGATGTAACAACTCCAGTAACTTCCATAAATGGTTCAAGAAGTCTATTAACAATTTCTTTTGCAACACCTAACTCATGTAATTTAATTGCTTCATCAATTGCACTTTCTTTAGACCTTAACCAAATATTTTTTAAAACATAACTTTCATTATCAGAAAATAATTCACTTGGTGACATTCCTTTTGCATTCTTTCTCCAACCATAATCACTTGGAGTATAAGTTAAATCCTGTTCGATAACTTTTAAAATTGGTTTTGCTCTACTGCTTTGAAAGTTTCTTGAAAACACTCTATGAGTATTAAACTCAGGTAAAATAATTCTAGGAAATCTAACTTCCATAGTATCTACTCTTACACCATTTATTAAACTGCTTAAAATACTTTTTACATACATAATTTTTTAAACCTCTAATTTTTGTAAATCTTTTGGATTCACTATTTTAAATTTTCCAAACTTTTCTTTAAACTCTTTGATAGAAGTATAATAACCATTATCTAAATTTTTATCATTCAAATAATAAATTACTCTATCAATTAATAAATCACCATTTTCTGTTAATTCAATTTTTCTAACTAATGCACCATCTTCATCAAAAATAATAAAACCTTTAGATTGGTAATCTAACAATTGTTTTCCAATGTTTTCAATATAAAGTTTTCTTTGAGTATAGATATTCATTTTAATTCAACCTCTTTTACTTTCCAAACTTTTAAAACATGTTCTTTGTTAACTATAATCAAATCACCTTTAGTATCATAATAACCACTAACCCAAAGTTGTAATTGTTTTTCTGTTGGTTTTGTTTGATAAACTCTTCCTACTTTACTAAGATTAGTTTTTTTGTAAGAAAATTTTTCTTTTTTATCTTTAAACTTTTTTGTATGGTTAAAATATAATCCACTAGGAATATGTTCAATCATATAACAAATCACAATGGTATACCTTTTTTATATTTATCTAAACTAAAATTATAATCAATAAAACAATTTACTTCTATTTTTAATCCACTTACAACAACTTCAATGTATGTACATTCTCTGTTTGTAACTTCATACAGAGAAAAACTTTTTTCAATAGTTAATGAAATATTTTTAGAACAGGAGTATATCCATCTTAAATCATTTTTAGAAATTTTAAATTTAAAATTTCCAATGGAGTTAATAGTATTAATAAATTTATCATTTATATCAAAAGTCATTTTTTAAAACTCCACTTTACTAAATAAATCTTGAAACTTTTTAACTGATTCTAACTTTGATTCATAATCTTGACCGTCAATATAAAACCTATAACTTTGTTCTATATGTTGTTTTGAGAAATTTAATAATTCATTTAACTCTTCAATTTCTTTTTCTGAAAGTGAAAATGAATAATTAACTAACTCTTTAGATTTTTCTTCATTCATAAAACTATCTTTCTCCTATTCTTAAAACTTCATTTCCACTTTTTAATTGTCTATCAAGATTAAAATTCAATCCATCTTGAACACCCATTTGTTGTAATCTATCATTTACCCTAATAGTTTTATTTCTTGCTTCTTTTATTCCCATATTATTAATATAACCTTCTACCTCTAACTCATCTTCATTCTGAATTAATACAAGTGCATTTTTATCTGCTTCACTCCAAGTTTTCATCTCTTGAACTTGTTTAAATTTAAGTGCTTGAATAAATCCTAGAGTATAACTATTCCAATGAATAGTTCTTTTAAATAATAAACTCTTCCCTTGTCTCTTAATAAAACTTTTTATGTAATTAAACATTAATTGAGCAACTGAAATATTTAACTCTCTACCAATGAATTGAATTTCTCTTTTGTTTCCAAAAATAATAGCTTTACAATGATTAGTAGAAATACAAAAACTAACAATGAACTTCTCATACTTTTGTAAAGGTCTGGTTAGAATTATTTTATTTCCTTCAATAACCATACCTCGTTCTAAATCTGAAGAAGTGATTTGAAATAGATTCATTAGTTTTGTTGCATTCTCTAATGCCAATTTTGCTTCATTCTCATTTTGTGATTTACTAAGTTGAAGTAATTTATTTATTTTTTGTATTTGTTCTACTTTTGTTGACAATTTTTATCTCCTATATCTATATAATAAATTAACTCTGTAAAAAATAACCAACTTTTTGTAAATAGGTAAATCCTATTTACAAAAAGTTGGTCTAAGGTACTTCTTATTTTTACGGAGATAAAAATATTACTTTTTCTTACTGAACAAACTCTTTTCAGAAACAAACAATTCAGTTCTTTCTTTTGCTTCTGATTGGTCTAACTCTCTAATAACTTTATA
>ERZ724505.281-NODE-281-length-35509-cov-16.101258_pt1 | contig 35509 bp, 50 predicted proteins | sample MGYA00376038_ERZ724505 | MGnify/ENA primary metagenome ERZ724505 (study PRJEB28724, sample SAMN07190884) | wastewater metagenome | isolation source: effluent of sewage treatment plant in Hong Hong | place: Hong Kong | collected 2016-03-17 ...
TGGGAGTCGCAAATAGAGCAGTGAAAGTAATTCCATTCTTCCTTCTTCTCCTCAACAGGTAGTACTGGCTTGAGTTCATCTGTATTAACCATGTACTCAGTATAATCATTTTCTATACATACTCTTGAGCTACCACCAGATCTCTTTACTGTACAAACTTCATCCTCGTAAAGAACCTTATCACCTACTTGGAAACCTTTCCCCATAAGTTCTGATGGATGGATTGTTCCTCTAAACCTCATCATTGAAATGTCCTCTTCATCTGGGTATCCGAACTGTGTCGACTGATACTCCCCTATAAGAGTTTTAGCAACATCAATAGAGTTCGCGTAGCAGTATCTTAGTTTGCCTTCTTTATCTTTTGTACTAAATATTCCGTATCTATCACCATCTTTCACTACCGAGTAGAAACCTCTCTCCCAGTTGTATAAGAGCTGATCGTATAAATTTTGCATATGTTTGTTAGTTGAAGTACTTTTTTCGAATCCTAAGGAGAAACTCATTAACCTTCTCCAGATCAGGCTGCTTATTAGGATTCTTCTCGTATGCGATCTTCACTTCTTTTTCAAGATTAAAACAAATTCTTACTACCTCTCCAACATCATATTCTCCCATCTTCCATCTCATTACCGTTTTACCAAATGGTAGGTCACCAATACGGACAGTAAACGTACCAGTCTCAAGAAGCTCCTTTGCATTGTAAAGACTTCTAGCATAAGCAGCTGCAAACTTAGCAGGCCTACCATCTTTGCCATCTAGAAACTTCTTTCGCTGGTTGAGACCGTAACCGATGAATGCATCTCGTACCCCTTGAGAGTTCCAGATATAGGGGAAGAGGTCTCGTAGTTCTTTGCCTTCCTCGCTATCTTCCACGACTGGCGACAAGAATGTTTCCAGAATAGTTGGGTTGCACTTAGTCGCAAGTCTAAGGAAATGACCGATCTCCCAACTGGTATTATCCACGTCTCCTTCAATCCATTGGGCATTCTTAACGTCACCTCCCAGTCCGAGTATTCTTTGTGTTGGCACCACAAACACTGCTCGGTAGTCACTGTCTGACTGAGGTGTATCGAGCCCGTGAGCTTTTGATCCCACGAGAACTTTAAGTATGGTTGTGTCATTGTATTGTTTTGTATAAGTATTCATAATTGTTAAAAGTTACCATCTGCTACTTGTAAGCAAACAAAACCATTACTTCTCCACATATCTACAACCTGATTGCGATCATCTAGTACAAAGAATATATCGTAGTCACCTTTAATATAGTTATCGAATATCTCCTGTTTCACTATAGAGTCTCTACGATTATCTCCTTCCTCACGCATGAATAGACGACAGCGGTTCTTTGGCTTTACGTGCTTATATATCCACCCTTCAGTTTGTTCTCTATATTCGCTCGATCTTTCTGATACAAATATTAATGTATGAGTTCTCTGAAACCGTTTTAATATGGATATCACTACCTTATTTGGTAGGTCGTCTGAGCACTTACTTGCATCATATGGTCCCCTGTGGTGCTTAAATAAACAGAGTGTACCATCTAAGTCACAAATGATTGCTTTTACTTTATTCATCTTTAGTAAGGTTAAGTTTCTCTCCACATTCAGGACATCTAGGACATTTGTAGTTGTACTTATAATCTTCTTGATGTTGTGATTCTTTTATTGTTTTAAGTACACCTCCTTGTAGATTGAGTGCTATGAAACCAACAATGTGGTCGCATTCTTTCTTTTCTAATACTTCATTACCAAAGAAACATTTAGGGCAATCATTAGGAACTAACCCTGTCATTCTCACGCCATGCTTACAAACGGTTCCTTCTTTCATATTACTCATTTGATTGCTTTAATGATTCTTTAATTAGTTCCCAATTCACCTCAATGCCACAGAGTAAGCAGTGCTTAAATCTTCTTTGATATTTTCTTGGCACACCATCTCGATAGTCTTTTGGTAGTTTGTTCATAAAGTCCCACTGTAAGATTCCGTATACTGTGGATGTACTTTTAACATGGGTAATAGAGAGTAGTGTTGGGTACATTGCCTCATCAATTGCAACAATATGGTCACACTCCTGCTTTGGTTCTTCTTTTTTTGATGAAAGAACCATTTTTCCCTCCTCTACTGTTCTCACATCAACTTTAACACCAATCTCTTCTAAAGTTGGTAGATTAATAGTGACTTGCTCTTTCTTCTCTTGGCAGGTACAAGTTTCATTTAATATGTCTTCTATTAGATCTGGGTAGCTTTCTTGTAATGTTCCTGATTCCATATCAACGTAATAATCATTAAGGAAATCATATATCTTGTCGCGTTTACACTGACAGATTTTATTTTCTTGCATAAATTCATTTTATAGTAAGCTTAATACCATTCTGTTTTGCCTTATTCATGAATCCTTCTATAAGGATGAGATTCCAACATCTCTGACAACTATGAATGTCTGCTTGTTGATAAGGACTACTTATTTGAAAAACATCTTTTTCTAAAGGTATTTCTTTGTTACATGCGGAACAATTTACTGTAGGTGTCTTTTTCATATGGTTAACTATTAATTTTAAATAATTGCCAGCGATACTTTTTGTAGCAATATCCGTTATGATTTATAATATAACGCTTAGCAAACCATCGCTGTTCTATACTCACCACTTCAGACTCTGCTAGGTGTGGATACCACCAAAAATGATCTGCTCTAGTAACTACCTTATCCCCAACCTTAATGTCATCGTTCTTGGTCATAGAGACTATTTAATTTCACGTACTAGTTCTGGTGGTGTGCTAAGCTTCAATGGTTGATCACTCATCATATAATCACCTACCCATTCAACGTAGGCACCTTCAGTGGTGAAAAAGAATATACCGTCTGCATTGTCGCCGTAACTACCATCAATATCTGGTGCCTGAATACTATACGCTGCACCTGATCTGCTCTCACCATAACCAAGTTCACACACGTTTGGTTCTGCTGAGCATGGTCTACCTTTGTAGTCAACCAGTATTTCCTGTGGTGATAGGTAGGATTTGAGGCTTGATACCTTTCCTTTCACCGTGTAGAACGCCATTACCTTTCCGTAGTTCACGAGGTATATGTACGATATCTTATTCTCATTATCGAACAGTTCTGCTCTTCGCTTAATGTTTAGTCTCTCTTGTGACGTCGTAAGCTTTGGCATCTCAACTGAGTTTGTGAGCTTTGTCTGGTTCTCAATAAGCTGATTGGTTTGGCTTTGTAGGTTAGTTGTGTTACTTGTTGCTGGTGTCGGTTCTACACAACCAGTAAGCACTACTACCGCTAATGCACCGATAACTAATAGTTTTTTCATAAAGGGTTATAAAGGAAAGAATAAAGGTAATCCGTCTTGGAATATCGCACGATCAACTTCGTTAGCCCTAGCGTTATATTCACCAACCATACTCTGATAATGGTTCTGTAAGCCGAGTACTACTGCATTAAGTCGTGCACTCTCTGTTTTGTCTTCGAATGTCCAATCCTTTCTCGGTCCAGCTGCAGTTTCAAAAGCCTGAAGTGAAAGCTTTGCATTATCTATTTGTACTCTAGTTGCCTTGATAGCCTCAGAGCGTTCTTGGAACCAATGATAGTTATAGATGGCATTATTTGCTTCAAATGTCTTAGTAACAATATCTCGATTCATCTGTACCTGTGAGTCGAACTTGAGCCATGGTATTGTAATAAGATTGAGTGCTGAACCAATAACCGCTAATACGAATAGCCCAATAAGTGACAGCATGATCGCTCCAAATGTTTTCATGTGATTATTATTAATTAGTTTTCGTTTGTGACTCTAGCCACGGGATAACTTTACTAGTCTTACAATCTTCACACACATCTATTGGGCAACCTTCGAATAGTGGGTAGTAAGTACAATGACGATCATCAATATACTCATCATCGTCTCCTAGCTGTTCTCCGCAAAGGTCACAAAATGGATACGTCCTTTTTACTTTTTTCTTCACAGTTACTATCTCCTTGTGTTCCTCTATTACCGTCTTTTTCTTATTCATAAATTTACTTGGTTAATTTCTTGCTTTCTTTCTCTATAAATGGACAAACTTTATTAAAGAAACAGTCTGGGCATATGTCATACTCTTTATGTCTAGCTCCATCCCAGCCATCTACTTTAACAAAGCCATCCGTTACTGATCCTATGCGCGGTTTGCTTCTTAGCCATGCACCCTTTTCAAAAATATGAGCGTATGCATCAGTAGGTATTTTAGTGCCACACTCAGGACACTTGCCACCTTCTACTGGTGGTAAATCTGCCGTAGTTATATTATCCGGTAATTCCGATTTTTCTTCACAGTGACAATTGGTTTTTAAAAGAAATTTTAACTTATTAATCATCCCATCTATAATTCCACCTCTATCTGTTGCCGATCGGTAAAAACAATAATCGAGGTACTCTCTATACTGTTGTTCTTTGCACTTACAAAGTTTGTTCATATAGACTTGTTCTTGTTAATAATATCTTTTAATGAATGGTTTTCTTTCACTAATTCTGTGAGTGTCTTTAACATGTCTTCGCTAAGGTTATTGTATCTGGCTAGATACGCATCTAGTTCCTCATACGCTCTATGCTTTCCTAAATAGTAAGAGGACTGAAGAGCACAGAATGCGGTTATGAAAAAAAGAATAAAAAAGAGTATGCTCATAAATCAAATCTTAGACTGTAGCATTGCCTCCAATAGTCCCGCCTCTTTTCTAACTGCAGCAAAATCATTTACTGCTTTGTTGTAAGTAGCTTCAGCCTTTAATAAATCTACTTCTTTTTTAATAACTGTTCGCTCAAGTTCTTCTACCTTCTGTGCAACTAAACTCTCTTTATCTTTTACTGTCTTTCCATCTGCAGTTAGGAACTCAGCAGCTTCGTTTGTTGTGAGTGTAAGCTTGGCAATACTTAATTCCTGTCGAGCATTTGCGAGTGCACACTCTGCGTTGTAAATAGCTTGTGGTAAATCACGGAGCTGTTTCAGAACCGCGTTTAATTGTTCCTGACTTGTAAATATAAATTGGTTGTTTTCCATGGTTGTTATTGTTTAGGGTTTTTAAAGAGTGTTCCAAACAGTGATTCAACTGTTTCTGTGGTTTGAGTTGAAGGGTATTCCTTCTTATACAGCATCACTCTTGTCTGCTCATTTACGGCAAACCAAAATGGATTCTTTTTGCTCTGCTCGTTAGACCATTGTGAGTAAGTAGGTATATCTTTCATATTACTCATGCATTAATTTAAGGAAATTATCATAAAGCCTGATTGTTTCTTTGTTTACTAATAGTAAATTTAAAAACCCATCTTCATTTGTCATACCTACTTGCTCACAAGCGATCTTGTAACACATACCAAGCGTCTGACCGTCTCTTCCCGATTGTTTATTTGCGTTTATAGGAGTTTTAACTGGTTCTGTGACTGGTTGTTCATCTAGTGGTGGTGAATGCATAAAAGCATCTAACTCGTTGTCATATTCCTGTGTAGACACAGGTTCGAGAGAGCCATGGTTAGCCTGGGTAGACTGTTCTTGAACTTTGTGTGTGTTTTCACTACTTCCTTCAACTGGGGTGACAGTAAACTTTGGCCACTTATCACCTGGCGCCTTCTTCTTCACTACCCTATATTTCTCACCTTTCTTAACGCCTGCATTCAGCATCACATCGTGCTGTTTAGGTTTGAGATACCAAGCGTACTGTCCAGTAGGTACAAGCTCAGGATCTCCACTCTCTAAAACAGTAACGAGATAGAGATATTGTACTTGTCCTTCATTGAACTTATCTGGGTAAGACTGAGCTGTTAAGGCATCAAAGTCACTCGTGATAATTACGGGAACATTTTCTACTAACTTGATGTATGGTCGATTCTTGTCTGACATATAAATTACTTAATTTTAAGATTACCTGTTTCGTATGCCTGTATAAACATATAGGCATCACGCTCATGTTCTGTTTTTAGTTTTTTATTCTTCTTATAAAAGTTAGCGATAAACTCTTTATCTTCACTTCCATTCCCCTCTCCCAGTACCAACTTCTTACAGTTACTATCCACAACCTCTATAAGCTTTGACTGTAACTGGTGAGCTATTACTCGCAGAGTCCCTATCTTCTCGTAGTGTCGAGCTATAGTTTTTCTATGGGCTGTTGGTATTGGTGCCAGTATTAGGTCTGGTGAGTAACGGTACGCATAGCCACCCACTTCTACAAAGAAGTCGATGACACCTTCGTCCTTTGCACGTGAGTAGAACGTCTCACTAACCATAATTTTCCCTGGTTCGGAATCATAGATGACTAGTCCAGTACCGTCCACTCCCCCTATGTCTACGCTTAAAATAATCATAAAATTGCTGTTATAGTTCTGCCCTTCCCCTCCTCCCGTGAAATAACCTCCCATTCTACTAACTTCTCTACATGCTTCCTTGCTGCTGTCTCACTAATACCTCTCATATCTGCTATTTCTGCTATTGTTGGTGGGAACCCTTTCTTGGTTTGTAACATCACAATCACACCGTAGGTTTTGAGGTAAGTTTTGAGCATTTGGTTTAGGAGTTAGATTCTTGTGGTGCGAGTCTGAGTACGAGTGCGTGTTTCCCTAATGGTTTATCTGAGGTTGCATATATCTTCTCCGTAGTCTTGATTACACATTTCATTTCGGTACCATCTGGCATTTCTACTATTGGTTGTAACCCAGCATAGAGTGGAGAACTACGAACACCATCAAGGAGTTGGGAAACGGTTTTTATCATGGGTTGTATTGGTTAATTGCTTAGTTTTTTTAAGTGTCTCTATTTCAGTTTTAAGTTCGCTTACAAGAATTTCTAACTCGTTACTTTTTGTTTCACTTGCTAACAACCTATCATTCAGATAACTAATTCTGGTATGAATAAAATCAATTTGTTCTTGGTGCATATGCTTTATATTCAGTAATAAATTAACAGTCTGAAATACTGATCCCGATTGAGATGGAAAGCATGCAACTTCCTAGAATAATTAACATTGCTGGTATGCCATAGAAACCTAGAGTTGCAAGAATATTTACCAGTACAAACAAGATCATTAGTGTAATTCTCATATAAGTTTAGGAGTTAGCTTCTTTAACTTTGTTTACAAACCAATTGTTTGCTTGTACCCACGGTGAGTTTAACGCCTCATTCTTTTCCCACTGACTCAAAGAGTCCCATGGTCTAGTATCGCCGAAAACGTATAATCTTCTCATTGTGTAAACCTCAGTTCTCTCTTTAAAGTTATAAATATTGTTTGCCATTCTATCTGTATAAAAGTCCCAGAAGTCCTCCCATGACTTAAATTGTTGGAGATAGCATCCATTAGAATCAGGAACTTTTCTTCCATTCCAATAGTTGCCTACAAATCGACCAACTGGGTTGAAGTAGACAGTCTGACCGAGTTTCACTGCCTCATCCCAAGTTTTATAATTACATTTAAAGTCAGTACCACTCTTTGATTCAGCATGCGCGATCCCAAGTAATAGATCGCACCCCTTCTCTGGTATTCCTGCTTTATTACAGTACTGTTCTATAGGTAGGGAAGCATACGGACTTCCTATCTCTGCCAATACTTTTCCATAACGTCCAACTGGGATAGTTGAACCAAAACGAACCGTAGTGGTATTTTCCTCTGGGGAATATGCTGGTGGTACTTGGATAGAAATATCTGTATCAGTAAGTAGTTCTCCTGATGAAGCATTAGCTTGAGGGATGAAAGCATTTCGAAGCGCAAAAAATCCCTCAGGCACATTTTCCTTATTCCCCTTCTGTAACTCTTCTAAAGCCTTACCTGTACTAATGGTTGGCTTAATTGGTTTAATCTTCCCATCGTTGTAATACGCCAAGATCGTAGCCTCGGTGGTCTTATGTCTTTCATTCTCTTCTTTTAACGCATTATCACGAACATCACGCCAGTATTCCATCTCTTCAACAGCACACGTATCATGATCCTTAAAGCACCAGTACTTATCACCAGTAACAACTAACGATACACCATAGAGTAATAAGCCAGACAGCATTGCTGCGCCTATTTTAATTAGTAAATTTTTCATATTTTAGTTTAGAAATAAAAGGGCACACACAAACAGAACAACTGCAGTAACAAAAAGAATTCCGATAATAATAGAAGAAGTTTTTTTACTTTCCTCCTCCTGAACTACTGCAACTTCAGTACTTGTATCTTGAGTTGATGGAACCTGCTTCACTTGAAGCTTTATAGTCTTTACAGCTGGAGATCTTCTCTTACCAGTAATCCAACAATCCCCCGTCTCGTTATTTATTACCTGTGTCTCACGAATACCTTTATAGGCTAGTGATTTTCGTACTCCCCTATCAAACATTCTTTGGAGGAGGTCGTAGTAGCGCTTGCATTCATCTATATCGTAAAGCCTTCGCACAGCTCCATTTTTAGTGAGAACTTTATTAGCGGGAAAGATCCCTGTTTGGGTGAGGGTATCAACTTTTTGACGCGACAAATTAAGGGCCTTTACTACTTGGCGGAACCTATAAATCCTGTTGGACATAGTGGTTTGTGTTAGTTTTGTTTTCCTCACCGATACTAGCACATAGCACTGTCGGACGGCCACTCACCTGAGTGACGGTTTGGCTAGACAGTTCATCACGGATACGATGAATTACTTGAAAGAGCAACATGAGTCTTCGTATAAACTCTTCGCTATTACAAGCTGCCATTTGCTTAAATACCATACGGTAAAAAGCATGGACACCACGTATGTGCTTCGGCACAGACAGTATGTCCATTGGGTTACGGGCACATTTTTGGACTGTTCTGAGGAAGTCCTGCCTCTGGTGTGCAATCATATGAGATTAGTTAATTGCAGTACCACTATACCAAATATAACGTAATAGTTCAATATGTTAGTAGTATACAAACAGTACTAGACCATGTTGAAATAATACTACGTACAATCTTTTATTGTACGTAGATAGCTGATTACCAGAATTGGGAAATGGCTTTTAACCTACTCCTTTAACTCTTGACATATTTAAATGTCCAGTACCGCAATACTAGAATGCTTGTCAATGTACAGAGTGTCCTATACTAGACAATAGGTTGATATTTATACACCAGTAGACGTCTCAACACTTCTTAGTTGGTCTGAGTGTCGTACCTCTCCGTTATTCCCTAAAGCAAAAAAATCAGCAAGTGAAATCCCAACATATCTACAGATAGTTTCTAATTTATCAATATCAAGAAAACGCTTTCCATTTAGGAAGGAGTACACAGTATCAGCTGCTAACCCTGTATCTTTTGCTATCCTATAGGCTGTTGCCTTACTAAGGATAAATGCTTTCTGCTCGTCATTAATAAGTCTTTTTTGATTCTGCATATATTTTGTTACGTTACAGTTATACTAAAAAAATCGATATATATCAACTATAAACTTCCATATAGTCAAGTCGATCTTATCTTAACTACAATTCAACTTGTATTTGCAAAAATGGCTAACAAATACTAAAAAAACCTTCCAAATGGAGAGGCTTTCTTAGTAAACATTTTTGAGGATGTGCGCAAGAGCAAGCTATTAACAAGTGCTCTTTACGTTGTAACTCTAGCAAAGCTTGTACTGTAAGGCAAATTATGCAAAATTACAGTTGTTATACACGGGTATTAAACAAACCCGAGGCAAAACAGCGCAGGAAAGCGAAAATTAAAAAGTGTTCTTTAAAAATACGTCACAGAGTATAACATTGATACTATCAAGTCCCCTTGACCAACTAGTGTGTTTTAGTGTGTCTTAGTGTTTTTATCCGCACCTTTTTATCTGATGTTTACACACCTTGCATCAAAGGTGGTGAGCCAGATTACAATACAATTATCCTTAACATTTACGTTATGAAACAAACACCATATATAAGAAATAGTATACAGCAGCAGGGGGGCGATCGCTTATGAAAGACTATGATCTAGCAGGGAGATGGGTTCCAATAGAGTTTATTAACCTGAAAAATATTAATCATTTAGATAGGTTTGTTTTGGCTTGCCTGTATGGTCTTGATGATAATGGTTGTACTGCTTGTGATGATTATATTGGTGAACTTGTTGCTGCAACAAAAGAACAGGTGCATCGATCTATAATGAAACTACATAAATTAGGCTACATCCAGATAGAGTGTCAGAGGGGTAGGGGAGTCTATGGGACAAGTCGTAAAATTTATTGTAAAGCAACAATCCAAACCACTGTGCGAAATCGTCCAGTGGTACAAACCACCCCCACAAATCCGTCCAGTGGTTCGACTCAAAATCGTCCAGTGGTTTTAGAGCCAGTTCAGAGCATACCAACAAGCCAAAGTGCCGATTTAAAAAGGGACACAGTAGAATATACAAATAATAATATAATATATAGCACTGAAAATGAGATAAAACATGAGGAGAAATTCCAGACCTTGGAATTGAAACCGAAAGTTGGGTCAGATTTATTAGAACGGTTGAAGGAAGTGGTGAAAGAAAAGCACTTGATGCTTGGCTTTGGCGATGAGCAGTTATCAACCTTATCAGCTTTTGATGAAGAAAGTCTGGTGATATGTATGCGCGCCGCCTCCGAAAGTTGCAAGGGGACGCGGTTATCTTGGAATTATTATCGAAAAATTGTTGAGAACAATGGCCAAGCGAAGAAGGTGAAGAAGCCAACATTGGCTAGTCAGTTCAAGTTTGAACGTAAACTTTTTGTTATATGAACGAAGGAAAAAACTCTTTTTACAAAGATATCGAAGAAAAGTGCTTGCTAGTAACGATTCTTAATGATCTTGAACTCTACAGGACAGTACGTCCAAGCCTGCATGACGACCTCTTTTTTTCACAGCAAGCAGTAGTTGTTTGGCAGGTTATACGGCAGATTGAGCAGCAGAGGAAAGAGCCAAGTATGGCTTTAGTAGAGGATTTATTGCAAGAAAGAGATTCGGATATCTCAGTGCTTGAGTGGGCGCTTGATCCGAACTTTAATAACTTCTTTCGATCGCCAGATGATTTGATTAGTATCCTTGATAAGCACTACCACAAGCGAAGATTGGTAGAGTTTAGAAACTTGGTTGATGGTGTTATCTCAATGCCAGACCTAACTCCAGACGAGCTTTTGGGAGGCATTACGTCCAACTACCTCAAGTTACTCAATGGGGCAGTAACGACCACTGAACTTGAGTATGCGGATAAGACCGTTTCTCGTTTATACGACCAGATTGCAAATGGTAATGAGCTGCAAGGAATACCCACTGGTTTTAAATCAATTGATGACAAGGTGATGGGCTTAAAGCCTGGTGATTTGTTTGTTATTGGCGCTCAAACTTCAGTCGGTAAGACAGCTTTAGCGCTTAATATAGCCAGGAATGTTGCATGTAGTGGCAAGGAAATAGTTTTTTTCTCTTTGGAGATGCGACCAGAAAAGTTGTATTTACGCATAGCAGCAACAATGATGGGTGTACCAGCAAATAGAATAGCAAACTCGAACTATTGGGATGCAACTGTAAACGCCAACATCGGATCTGTTTTGGAAAAGCTAGGAAAACTGCCAATTCGCATGCCCCCATGTGAAAAGTTTAGTGTTGAGAAGATTGTGAATGTGGCACGTCAGGCACACCAAAGAAAGCCTATAGACCTGCTTATTATCGACTATCTTCAGATTATTAATGATCCCAAAGCAGGGGAGAATAGGGCTTCGTTTATCAGCAATGTGTGTTCAGAACTCAAAGCGCTTGCTATGAGCTTAGGTATTCCAATCATAGTTTTGGCTCAGGTTAACCGAAAAACTAACGAGGGCAAGGTTCATAAACCTGAACTATGGCACCTCAAAGAGAGTGGTTCAATCGAGCAGGCAGCAGACGTTGTGTTGCTTATCCATCGCAATAAATACAAAAAGGAGAGTGAAGGTTATGATGATGAGTTAGGGGATAATCTAGCTTTGTTAAGAATCGTGAAGAACCGTGAAGGACAATGTGACGATATTTTGGTTTCGTACGATGCAGAAGTAACCCAATTTGCAGAGTTGCAAAAAAATGAAGTAGCAGTAGTTGATTATATAAAATAGCCAGTTGATGATAAGTATGCATTAACTTTCTTCATGAAAAGAAAACCACGTTATGAGTATTGTTCGTTAGTTTGGTTTGGAAAGTACAAGGCGATAGTTTATGAGTCTTTTTTTAACGGCTCATTCAATGAATATACTTATCGTTTTAGCTATGAGGTAAACGGTGAGTGGGTTGATTGTCCAGTGATGACTCCAGAGTCTTCTTTTAGGCTTAGGTATTAGTTTTACCAACTCCAAGGCTTGTACCACTTCTTTTGTTTCTTCTCCTCGTGCTCTACAGGCCTTTTAGTTTTTGTTTCGATAATCTCAATGCTACCAGTTTCAAGCTGTTTAACCTCAAACCCTGTCTTACCAGCTAGGTTCACCAGTAAAAGCTGTAAAGAGTCGCTACGCTTCTTAGAATCCTCCAGGTTGCTTATTAGACTAGACACATGTTGATTAACAGCTGCTAATTGTTGGTCTTTAACCTCAAGTTGTTTAATCAAATGATCTAAAAGTTGAGGACTGTTTTCTTTGGTAGTTTGTTCTTGTAATGGTTCTTTATCTTCTGTTTTCTTCTCTGTAGCAGCCTCTTGTTGGGGTTTCTCACGCACATTCGTATTAGACACTGTTGCTGAATTGAGTGTAGATGACTTGGTTGACTCAATTCGTTCCATTTGTCGCTTCATCTTCTCTTCAAAGTGCAGACGCATCTTCTCAAGATTGATCTGCCACCGAAAGCCGTACCCTTTGTCCAATGGTTCACGGTGAGCAAAGTCAGGGTCAGGGAACACTCTCCATGTGCTATCCTTGTTCTTTACACCGTTCGTGCATTCTTCAACTATTCTACGTATTTGTTTTTGGCTTCTGTTAAACTTAGAAGCGGCTTCTTCAATGGTGATGAAAACAATATCTTTTTGCATTGGTGTGATAGATGTTTAGTTGGCTACCATAGCGAATAGACATGCTACTGTACAGGGTGATAATTTCCTCACTGTACCTACGAGACACTGGCTATTTGAAAAGCTTAGGTGAGTTCTGATACTATAGCGAATGGCTGTTGGGTGGACACCACGCTAGGACGAACGAACGAACACACAAAAAAAAATAAAAGAGCAGGTTATGGCAACTCAAATTTCTATAAAACTTTGTGAGTCTTATCTCAATCTCGTGGAGGGGAGAGAGACATTAGCTAAGCCAACAGCCGCATAATAAAAACAAATATGGCACGTGGTTACAATTGGGCAGAATTGAAGAAGGAGTACTTTGCAAGTGATCACCTAGAGGTTAGTACATGGCATGAGCACACTAACAGCACAGTGCCTAGGTATAATAATAAAAGCTTAAGAGTTCACACAATTGGGTGGATGGAAGAGAAAAAAAAGTGGCTAGAACAAAAGACTAAAAGAACAATTCAAAAAATGTTAGAAAAAGAGTCAGAAGCAAATGCAGATGCACTGATCCATGTTCTGAAACACCTCCAAAAGATATCGAAAAACCCTAATGTGCTCAAACGAATGAACGTAAGAGACATTAAGGAACTTTGGAATATTTGGAGGGTGGAGAATAAGCTGCCTAATAAAATAAGCAACGAACTTGTTGGAGAGGACCCAGACCATAAATTTAGCACTCTTGCTGACGCATTTAAAGCCCTAGCCAAGATTAAAGAGCAAAAGCATGAGCCTAAAGCATAGACCTTACTATGAGAAACACCACAGGTGGTTGCTGCTTTCAGAGCTTGCAGGCAAGTCTGTTGGGGCTATTAAAATTCACTTCTGGCGAAGAAAGTTAAGTGTTTTACGAGCAGAGGATGTTAAAAAGTATGTGATTAGTGTATTAATGCGACGTACTTAAAAACCATGGTATGAAAGTTCGTTTTAATGGCAGTGCAGGGGAGTTATTCTGGATCTGGCTAGGCTGGTCAATCCTTATGCTGTGTACACTAGGTTTAGCCACACCGTTCTTCTACAAGCGTCTCGGTAGGTATTTTGCAGACAATATGGAGATAGTTGAGGAAAGAGTTATAGCAAGTGGAAGATAGGGAATAACAAAAAGGGGATGTCTAGAAAGCTAGACTCCCCAGATTGTTCTCATATGAAACACCGTGGGCAACATACTATAAAAAATTAAAAAAGCAATTACTAATTTTATTCTATGATTTATCCAGTTCTGTTGATTATCGGAGGCTTCATGGGTTGTTTGTACGATATGCGTTTAGGTTTTGGTTTAGTGGTTATTGCTTTGATATTAAATGCGTTTGGTGTGATTTAGGGATTGTCCGGTGCAGTAGTGAAAAACAAAAACAAAAATGGATTTTAATCAAATTGAGGCTCTTCAAAGACAAATACAAGAAACACCAATATTCTTTTACGAGAATATTCTTGGCTGCTCTTACTGGGAAAAACAGAAGGAGATACTAGAGTCTTGCTTTAAATGCCAAAGAACTACAGTTGCATCATGCAATGCGTCCGGAAAATCCTATAATGTCGCTAGGATCGCTATAACGTTCTTATACGCGTTTCCCAACTCAATCGTAGTAACTACCGCCCCGACGTTTAGACAGGTTTATAACGTAATATGGAGAGAAATAAGGGGTGCCTACGAGTCGAGTAGGGTTCCGTTAGGTGGAGAGTTGATGAAGACACGTTTGGAGTTAGGGAGTAACTGGTATGCTTTTGGTATAGCTTCTGATAAGCCTGACAACGTGCGTGGTATCCATGCGTCAGGTGGACATATTTTGATTATTGTAGAGGAAGCGTCAGGGGTAGACAAAGAGATTCTTACAGCTCTAGAAGGTAATCTTACTTCTAACGATATAAGCCTTATTTACATCGGAAACCCAACTATTGGCTACGGTAGTTTTTACGACTCACATAAAAGCCAGTTATTCAACAAGATAGTTATTACTGCATTCGATACCCCAAACTTTACAGCGAACGGCATCAAGTCAGTTGCCGATCTTAAGAAGTTCCAGTCACTTGATGAGATGAGGTCACTCAAGCTTCCTTTCCCACAACTGGTTACTCCTCAGTGGGCATGGGGACGTCTTCAGGAGTGGGGAGAGGACAGTCCTATGTTCCGCTCCCTTGTATGTGCAGAGTTTCCCGAAGAGTCTACTGATACGCTTATACCTCTGCAGTGGATTAAAGAAGCTCTTGATATGGAGTTTGATATGAAAGAGCTCATGCCCACCGTAAATGTTATTGGTATAGACTGTGCGAGATTTGGAGATGACACAACTGTATTCACGGCTGTTGAGGGATATCACAATACCTGTATTACACGAGATATTCAGTGGCATAACAACAAGGACACGATGAGAACCGTAGGTAAGGCTATCAGCATGTTTGATGACCTTGGGTATACTAAAGAGAAAGATATTTTTGTAATTGATGATACAGGTGTTGGAGGTGCTGTGACCGACCGTCTATCAGAACTAGGCTATAATGTGATACCAGTTAACTTTGGAGAATCTTCTGATGAGGATGGCTTTGTAAACAAGAAGGCTGAGATATTCTGGCTACTCAGAAAAGTATTCCAAGATAGAAAGATTAAGATTTTAGATAAGGGAAAAGTTGTAAATGAGCTGAACATAGTCCGCTATGACTACAACTCTCAAAGTGATATTTTGATTGTTCCTAAAAAGAAAATGAAGGCAGAGGGCTTAGGCTCACCAGACTTTGCTGATAGCATGGCCTTAGCTGTCTATGGTGCCATGTTGAATAGTAGGGGAGGTAGTACAGTCTATACTGGACATGACGAATCTGAGGGTGATGGTGGCTCTACTGTGGTAGGTAATATTTACCGTAAAAAGTTTTAAGTGTAATAGGATTCCTGGTTATTCAGTTACAGGCTTGTGTAAGCCATAAAGTAATTGCATTTTACTTTTGGTTTCCTTATAGTGCATGAAGGAAAAATAAACACAAAAATGGCAGCACCAAATAAAAGCAACAAAAAAGTTGCTGGTGAACGTGTGAGTCAAGAACAAACAGTCGGTATTGAACATGGCTATACAGGGACAGGCATATTTAATGGTTATATAGACGTAGATTACGGAGAAGATTGGAGAAGTTTAGACACTCGTATACCACTGATTCAGCAGATGATATTTAGCGACGCCACCACAAGCGCCGTGCTTGAAGCTGTAAAAGGTCCATTAAAGTCCGCAAAGTATTACATCGAACCAGCTTCCCAAGAGTCTGATGACCTTGAAATTGCTGACTTTGCCAAGAGAGCCTTATTTGAAGAGTTAAAGAACGGCTATAGATTCTCTGATTTTTTACATCAAGCACTCACTCACTTAGAGTACGGTTTTATGGTTTTTGAGAAGGTATTCAAGGTTAAGGATGGTATGGTTTACTGGGACAGGTTTGCTCCTCGTATCCAAAGCTCTATACATAGCTGGACAATAGGATCAAAGCCTTGGGTTAATGGCTACCCGGTCGGTATCACTCAACATGTCGATGGTATAGATGAATTACGAGAAGGAACTGGTATCTCAGGAAAGTTAGTCGAAATTCCATGGAACAAAATTGTTCTATTCACCCATAAACAACTTGGTAATAACTTTGAGGGAGAATCAATACTACGACCAGCATACCTCTCATGGTATACAAAGCAGTTACTTTACAAAGTTGCTTCTATATCAGCTGAAAGGTTTGGTGTTGGTATCCCATTTATCAAGCATAAGAAGGCTGCAGCTCCAAAGATAGACAAGTACAAGGAACTAGTAAAAAACATAAGAAGCAATGAACAGGCTTACGCTGTATTTGATGAAGATGTTGTAGAGTTTGGAATTCTTACACCACAAGGCACAGGTAGTGCTCAAAATATTGTTGAGCTTATTCGAATTCATGACAGGAAGATCTATGATAGTGTCTTAGCTGGCTTTCTAAACCTTACTTCTGGAGAAGGTGGTAGTAATAGTCTCTCGCAGGACCACAGTGCTTTTTTCTTACGTAGTTTGCAGTGGATTGCTAGCTACTTCTGTTCAGTAGTAAGCACGCATATTCAAGAGCTTGTTTATCTTAACTTCCCAAATGCACAAAAATACCCATGCTTAAAGGTTTCTGATATCTCTGAGGTTTCAATGTTAGACTTTGTGAATGCAATGGCGGTTGCTAAAGAAAAAGAGCTAACACCATGGGTAAATAAAGATGAGGATAAAGTAAGAGAGCAGTTGAAGTTATCTCCACTAACAGAAAAGGACCGAGACGCAATTGAAGAAGAGAAGGCGGAAGCTATGCAAGAGCAGCAAGACCTTATGTCTGCACCACAGTCAAAAGAAAGTATGGGGAAGGAAGTGAGTGATAAGCAAGATGATGGGGCTGAGTATAGCGAAGTAAAGAACTCGGAAAAAAAACCGGGTCTTAGACTGAGTAAGCGAGAGGTAGACTTTGTAAAAAATATCTCTGATTTTGAGAACCTACTTGAGAGTAGATTTGCTGATATTCAGGCTCTTATTGCTCCCTACGAACAGAAATACCGAGATATTGCAAGAAGAGTATACGAAAAAGCAGATAAAGAAAGAATTGATGGTGTTTTAAAATTTGCGAGAACAAAAAAGAATAAAGACTTAGAAAAGAAAGTGCTGGCAGCCGTAAAAGTTATTACTGAAAGTATTACTCAGAAGCTTATTGATAGTCCCATTCAGAGAAGCCTTTTCGACGACGCAAAAAAGAAGGCGTTAGAGGCAATTAAGGAAGATGATAAGCAGTTAGCTGAGATTGATGTTGATGATGCAAAGTTTAACAGTTTTATTAGGGGATACACATCTAATGTAGAGGGTGTGTTATTTAATGAGCCAAGAAGAATCGCTGAGAATATTATTGTGAACTTTGGTTCACAGGTCTCAGTTGATTTAGCAGTAAGTCAGACAGACGGAATTGAGTTTAATCGGAATATTTTGAAGTTATCTACTATTACCCATGCCAGAGCAGCCTATAACGCTATACAGTTTGATGCCAATGTGCAGCGAGGCTTTACCCACTATAAGGTACTTGTTCCTAAGAAGACGGTTAAAACCCTTAACCCATCAGGTAAAACAGCCGAGCTGCTCTTTGGTATCTATACAGCTGCACAGCTGAATAAACGAATCCATGAGGATACAGATGGGAAAAATACGGATGCTATATCAGGCCTTGGTATCCACCATGGCTCATTCACGTATTACTTTCCCATCCCATCCGACCAGTTAGATGAAGAGATTGCCCTGTCAAAACAACAAAGGGCGCTACTACGTGAACAGTTAGAAAGTAATTCTGAAAGTGATGAAGAATAATATTTTTACATTCAGTCAGTTTGCTCTCTCAGAAGAGTTTAACAAAGAAGGCGAGTTTGAGTTGCTCCATACAGGTCCTAATACTGACCAGACCTATGGAGACTTCCAATTCTCAAGAGAAACACTAGAGGAAATGGCACAGAACTTCAACGATGGAATACGAGGAGTAGAGATCCCGGTTGACTTGAATCATGACCCACAAAAGAAAGCATATGCGTGGATACAGCCAGGCAGTATGCGAGTGGGACCATCAAGCAAACCAGACGGACAGTATAGCCTTTACGCAAAGCTCTATAAGTACACTCCAGAAGGAGAAAAATGGCTTAAAGAAGGTTCTTATCGATACTTTAGTTTAGAGATACGGAATCGATTGACCACTATGGTTAACAAAGTAAAAAAGACATTTAACAACGTTATTACCGGATTGGCGCTTACGAATACCCCTGTGATTAAGGGGCTGAAAGCGACATATTCAGAAAGTTTATTACCTAATACTCATAACATGAAAGAGTTTAAAGCTTTAGTTGAACAACTATTGCAAAAAGGACATGCTACCTTGTCTGAAAAGGAGCAAACAGCTGACCTTTTCGTGGCACTGTCAGAAGAACAAAAAGCTCAAGTACAGTCAAAACTATCAGAAATTGATAGCTTGCCAGAAGAGCCAAAAGAGGCAAACACAGAACAACCACAGTCTGATGTTGTTGAACCTTCAGCTCCAGAAACACAAACCCCTTCTGCACCAGCTGAACCTGCTGCACCAGAAGCAAAAACTGAACTATCAGAAAACAAAGATGAACCAGCTGATAAACAGTTGGCAGAAACCATGCGTTTAGCTGAAGAGAACAAAACTTTGAAAGAGCAAATTGCAAAATATGCTGAAACTATTCGTTCAGAAAAAGTTTCAAGGCAAGTGAAGCAGATGATGCTCTCAGAAGAAAGACCAGTTGGTATTGCACCTGGAAAAGGAAATGCAAATGAGACTCGTCTCCAAAAGTTTTTACTATCGTTAAGTGAAGAACAAGCTGCAGAATGTATCGCACTTTTTAGTGAAGTGCGCAGTGTAGACTTCAAAGAACATGGGAAAAATGTTGGTGAGATGAGTTTGTCAGAAAAAGAAGCGCTTCTCGAAGACGCTACTGCAGAGGTTCTGACGAAGAATCCAAGTATGCCGAAATACGAAGCGATGACTGTAGCTGCTCGAAAGCTAGGTCTTGATAAAGAATAAATCAAAATTTAATAAAAACTAATTTAAATCTATGGCAGACACAGGCGTAGTTTTTGGCAAGCCAGAAACAAGAAGTGTAAAGATTGATACTAACCTTACTGATAAAGAGTACTTTTTAGTAACTATGGATACAACTGATGAGCACGTAGTCAATTTGGCTGCAGCTGCTACTTCAGTACTGTTTGTACTTACTGAAGGGGCTAATGGCTCAGCATCAGATGTTAAACAAGGAACAATCGTTACAGGTGGATACACAAAAGTAAAACTTGGCGGAACTGTTTTAGCAGGTGGAAAAATCACAGCTGATTCAAATGGTAAAGGTGTTGCTGCAACGACTGGAAACAATGTTGCATGTATCGCTTTAGCTAATGGTGTTGATGGTGACATCATCCCCGTAGTAGTAGATCAAGCAATTGCTTAATAATAACTAAAACTAACACTAACATATGGCATTTCCTAAACTATCCACCTCTCGTGAGGATATAATTAATACAAAGGTATTACAAGCATATACAAACCCAGATTTTTTAGCTGAACAAGTTCTTCCTGTACTTCAGGTAACAGAAGAGTCCGGCAAACTAGCTGGTCTTGGTAACGAACATCTTCGTGTTTATACCTCAAAGCGTTCTTTGAACGATGAAGGTCAACATAGAATGGAGTTTACTTATACGAGCGACGATAGCTATGCAATTGATTACTATGATCTAGAAATCTATGCAGCACAGCGCTTACAGGACCAAGTACAAGCACCATTTGATGTAAGACGTGATGCCGGTATCGTTTTACGTCAGGCTCTTATGCTTGAACGTGAAGTGGCTCTAGCAACCGCATTGGCTAGCACATCAATTGTTTCAAACAATACAACCTTATCAGGTACAGCACAGTGGAATGACTTCAACAATTCAGATCCAGCTGCAGTAATCGAGACAGGTCGTGATTCTGTACAGAGCAAAATTGGAAAAGAGGCTAATAGCATGATTATTCAACGTGGTGTACTTAATAAACTTAAGTATCATCCATTAATTACCAACTACTTTAAGGGCATCGCAACCATTAGTCAGAGTATGGTAATTAGCGCAATTAAAGAGTTGTTTGAACTAGAAAACGTTTACGTAGCTAAGCCTATCTATATCAGCTCAAAAGAGGGACAAACAGAAACTAAGGCAAGTGTATGGGGTAAGCATGTGGTTTTGTTCTACAAACCAGCTAGCCCAAGTCTTTTTGAGCCATCATTCGGTTATCAAATCAAAAAGATCGGAACTGATATGCGTTTAAGCTACCGAAGAAGTGAGAATGATACAGGTGACATGATCAAATTAGAGACAGCATACCAAGACAAGATTTTAGACGCTAATTGCGCATACCTTATCAAGAACGCAATTGCTTAATACTTAACCTTTTATTCATATGGCGAATTTAGAATATGTGAATCAGAGATTAGGAGTTGGCTCTTTAGAAGTCGTAGGTGCACAGGGACCAGTACTTGTAAAACAGATAGATTCTGCTGCAATATTAGCTTCATTAACTGGCTCTTCAGTAGCACTAGCAACTTTTAACGCAGGTGATGTTGTTCTTGATGTAATCGTCATTCCAACTACTGCCGTTGGAGCTTCTTGTACTGTCGATATTGGAACTGACGCTACATTTGATGGATCAACAGCTGATGCTGATGCGTTTATCAATGATGCAGATTTGAATGCAACAACAGCAGTTCGTATGACTACCACATCTCCAGCAACAGCTGGTATTTCTGGTATTCGATGTGCGGGTGCCGGTGGAGCAGTGAAGATTATTTCAAGTGCGAACAGGTCAGCAACTTCAGCTTTTGTTGGACGCATATACATCGTGTATATGGCAAGCACAAAGACTAGCTACTAGTCACAGTGTTGCTTTAGGGGTTGGTGAAAGCTAACCCCTAAGCACTAAAAACAAAATTAACAAATACTTTTATGGCAAGCCAAAAGAAAAAAACACAACCTCAAGCAGATAATACTAAACCAGGAGTAAACAAGCCTGTACCAAAGGCAAGGAAAGTATTTCTAGTGAATGGAAATATCAACCATAACGGCGTTTCTTACCAAGTAGGGCAAGAGGTAACAAATGAAGATGTTTATTTTTTGGTTTTACATAACCAAGGATTTTTAACATCAAAAGAAAATGACTAAAGGAACAAAAAATGCTGAACGCATAGTCTATGTTAACAATGTACCTAGCTCAGTTGATACTGTTTCTGGTGAGACTGTTAGTATTGCTGCTGGCGCTGCTGGCACTGTCAAACTCTGTCAGTTAGCTTACCGTCCAGTCTTGGATGCACTAGGTACTGACGTTGGTGGGTTTGGTGATACGAGTTTAGTGCTTACAAGTACTACTTTTACAACAGAAGTTGCACCAAAAGATGATTCAGAGTTAGCTAACGGTGAGTACTGGGTAGACTACTCCCTAGGACGAATACGAGGAAGGAAAGCAGACACGGGTACGAGTATGACAGCTTCTTACTCAACTTTACAGATAAACATAGCAAGCTTGGGAACGTTAGGAGATGTTACTATAGCTGAATTCCCGACTGCTGCTGCATTGGCAGATGGTGCTGCTAACCCAACAACTACTCAAGTTGGTGCTTATATGCAGGCGTATAATGGGTCTACATGGGACAGGATTAGATCAGGTATCAGCTCGGTAGTATCCACCTTTGTTGGCTTTTTAAACAATATACCGTACGCAATTTACCGCTCTACACCATCAGCCAGAACAAACGGTCAGATGGGACCTTTAGAGTCAGATTCTAATGGAGCATTAAAGAGTGTAGAACAACAACAATCAACATCTGAAGATAACCGAACCGGTTTCGGTGTAATGGGTATGATTAAAAAGGCTGTTTTGGGAGCTGACTATGCTGGTACAAAGTATCAAAACAACAGCTTCACAACAGTTAATATTGTTGCAGCTGCTGCTAATGTAGTTAGAATTGATGTTTTTAACACAACAGCAAGCGCTAGATATCTGCAAATACACAACTTAGCTACTACTGCTTCTGCTGGAAACACAGCATATGAGTTTATTTATGTACCACCGAACAGTCAGGTGGTATTTGGTATGAATGAGCTCGGTGAAGGAGGTATGCCACTAGCTACTGGTTTTACAATAGCTAATTCCAGCACAGCAACTACTTATACCGCTGGTTCAGCTGGTGATTTGGTTGTGAACCTTAACTATAAGTCATAATGAAGTCTATGTTTATCCAAGATAGCTCCCTGGTTTTAAGAGGTACACAAGCAAGTAGACCAACTGCGTCTTCTGCGTATCTTAACAAGTTCTACTTTGCAACAGATACAAGAAAGCGCTATCTCTGTCAGGATTATGGCTCAGGACCAGTATGGACTCTAGAATGGTACGATCGACGATACCCAACTGACTCAAATGATAGAATTGTTCTCTTGTGTAATGAAACGTCAGGAACAACATTAGCAAACTCTGGGCCAGAAAGTAGCTCAAACTTTACTATTACAGGCACGCCAACGTTAGCTGAACCTTGCGCGTTTGGAGTTGGTGTAGGATTTACGGGAACAAGTGGTGAGTATGCATCAGGCCCAACAGCTTTTGAACCTACTACGAATATTACAGTTTCATTAGTAGCAAGAGTTAAACAAGTAAAGTTTACGCGCTTTATATGTAAAGCATATAATGCAGGCCATGGAGCACCGTATACCTCACTATTTTTCTATACAAATAGTGCTGGTAATTTTAGCGCAGGAATTAACGTGGGCGCCACTGAAAGAATTCCATCAATAACAGGTGGTTTGTTGGCTCTAAATAAGCCATATCACCTTTGTCTCAAGTACGATGGTACAACTATTAAAGTATTGATTGATGGTCGAGTGGCTGGTAGCTCAGCGCAGTCAGGTGTTATCGACTGGGGAGCACATGAACCATGGCAGTTATCACGATTCAACGCATCAGAAGAGGCAAATGCCGTAATTCAAGATGTTCGTATAGCGAACGTTGCTAGGTCAGATGCTTACATTGATGAGATGGCTAAGCGTGCTATTGGTGTCTGGACAGAGGTAGATGCAGCTTAAATATAACAACAGACTATTATGCCAAGAACAGCAGTATCAGGAAGAATACCGGCAGCAGGAGGAGTCTTAGACTTTAGTACAGGGCTTCGACTTTATAGCTTGGGTGATGTTGCAAATGTAACACTTGATGGTTCAAACCGAGTACAACAATGGAATGACCTAAGTGGCAATGGTGCTCATTGGACACAAAGTGACCCAAGTTTTAGACCTAATCGAACAAGTGCCGGTTTCAACGGTAAGTTTGGAGTTGTTCTCTCACCTACTTTCAACTCATTCATGACAGCGTCTCCTACAATTGCAGCAGGAAACACTGAGCACACGATAATTGTTGCATGTTTAGCTACAAGCAATTCTAATAGTCTAAACGGTATAGTAAGTATCGGTAGTGATACTGGTTCTTTGAATACGTCGTCAATCGCTGAAACAGCAGGAAATGTATTTCACTTTGGAGGAGCTGGAGTGAGTACTCCAACCTATGATTCGGTAGTAAATAGCAAAATCTACGCAGTCGCAAAACGAGTGAAGAATGGTGGAGCAGGTGGTGTAAGTATCGATCGAGCGTTTATAAACAATGCATATAAGGGAGAGATACAACAAAGTGCTGCGTATAATATTTCGCCAGCTAATACAGCAATGCTGGGTAGGATATCAACTGCTACGACAAGTGGCTTCTGGTCTGTTGGATTAGTGGCTATTTGGGCTAGAGCTTTAGATGATGAAGAGATTCGGTCAATTATGGGCTGGATAAAAAACTTTTATAGCCTTTCTTATACAACAAACGACCGCACTGCAGTAAGTGGACGTGTTGCTGTTTCAGGAAGGATAACGGTTGCATAAAACTAAAACAAATATATGTACGGTAAAATAAGTTTAGTACGAGAAATATCAGGCTTCGATAATACGACCAATATTCCAGATAGTATTGTGAGCGGTAAACTTGCAATAGCTGACAGTATGATTGATGGAGCTATTGCCTATCGTTATGTGCTCCCACTGACATACCATAGACAAAATACGCTTACATTTGGTGGTATAGATGCTTCAGGAAATGGCACTATGGCAGTAGTAATTAATGGGACTACGTATAATCTTTCCATCACAACAGGTATGACACCAGCAAATGTGGCAGACCTTCTTAGAGCTGCTACGAGTACAGATTTTGTTACAAATGGTGTGGGTGAAGGGGTAGAGGTAGTGCTTATTTCTGTAGCTGATTCAAGTTCTTACTCAACTGCTAACGCTCAAGTAAATGTTACATCTGCACCTACAACAGTTGGTGTCACTGTAACTATTGGAACACGAAGTAACAGATTCCCACCGCTTCTTACGCAACTCAGTTCTGATATTGCAGCTGCACTTTTAATGCAGGACAACTATGGAGTTGAGGCACAAGATACCCCAAAAGATGGCTTTGCTCGGATGAAGCAACTTTACAAGATGCTGATGCAACTACAGGGAACAGCTAAGGACGCACCTAACCTGTACTTATTCGATGAGGTAACAAGAGTAGAGCTCACTACGTCAACCTTAGGTGATCCACAGTACCTACCGAACGATACAACAACGGAAAGCACTGACCCCGATGAATCGACTGCTCCATACTTTAAAATTAACGCCTCTTTTTAAGATGATTTCTTTTAAACTAGATACTAGAGCTGCACAGAAGATTATGAACTCGCTAGAGCGTGGTTTAAACGATTTTAAACCTGTTCTTAAACAAGCTTCTCAGTACCAGTTGGGAAAAGTAGAGCAACAGTTTGGTAGTGAGGGAGAAACTATTACTGGCAAGTGGAAAGAGTTGCAGCAAAAGACTATCAAGCAGCGTATCGCAGCTGGCTATGGACCTGGTCCAATACTTACTGCTAGTGGCAAGCTCCGTAAATCAGTAAAGCAAGAAAAACTAACTCCAACAGAGTTACGGATAGGCAGCAAGAATGCCTACTTCAAGTACCACCAATTAGGTACGAGCAAGATGCCACAACGCCAAATATTAGGTCACTCACGAGAGATGACTGACAAGGTGGTGGACATTGCTCAAAAATACGTAACTAACCTCTTAAGAAATGGATGATATTATCACAGCTTTGAAAACGCTTTTAGAGACCAGTTTAGGTGCTACCTATTCCTATTCTTATGGAGAAGTACTAGTACCTGAAAAATTTAAGTTTCCACTTATAGAGGTTATTCCAGTTGGCACAGAGATGGAGATTACAGGCACAGGTGGATCAAGGAAATATACGTATGAAATTACTGTCCAGCTTAAGTTAGATATTCGTGACTACTTAAAGAGTAACACGAATGTGACGGTGCTCTCTCATATGCAAGCACTAGTTCAGAAAATGGAGGCGCGTGATGTGAATGGTGTTCCCACTTCAACAAGTGTACTGGGTGTGATCAATAGCAACTTGTCGCTTTCAAACACAGTACATTTAGCGAGTGAGCCTACTATTTCATACCGTGAGACTCCGTATGGTGACTCATATATTGCTGTGGCTGCCTTAAGCCTCAGAGCAGTAAAAAACTACTAAAATTTACATTTAACAAAATGAAAGAACAAAATAAAGAACCAAAATTTGAAGTAAAAGTAACCGTTGATGAAAACGGTGTCGAACACTCTGAGGTTGTTATGCTGGAAAAAAAACAGGATACAGACACCAAGGAGCCAAAAAACAAATAACTAAAATAAACATATTATGGCAAACTTTAGTCCATACTCGAATTACGGGTATGTAGCATTAATCAAACAAACAACAGCTGCTCCAATTAAGCCAACGAATTACCTTCGTATTATCAATGAGAGCTTTACGCCTAAGTTTAATGTACAGGTAATTAATGAGGTAGCTGGAGAGCGTGAACGAAACATTAGAAATATCCAAGGCAATATTGAAATGGAAGGAGAAATCGAATTCTTCCTAGAACCAAAGCTTGCTGGTCACTTTTTACGTTCTTTAGCAGGTGCACCAACAACACAAACAATTGCTACTGGACTTTATAGGCATGTATTCGAAATAACAGATACAACTAAGCTATACACGTTCGACGTACAAGCTGGTGATGCACCATGGGTACATCGTTTCTATTCTGCACAGATCACAAAGCTAAATGTGACCCGTGAGGATAATGCTATTAAGTGTACAGCTTCAATCATGCCAACAAAGGCGTTTATTGCAGCACGTGTAACTACAGCAGCTTCATCTGGAACAGCATTGGCAGTAGACCAAACAAGTGGTCTTACAACTGCTGACACGCTTTTGGTTATCGATAAAGATGATGGGTATACAACGCTAGCTGAACTAAATATTTCATCAATTGGTTCAGAGACAGCTCTAACAGTAAGTACTATTGGAGTAAGTATTGAGGTTGGTGATTTAATCGTTATTAAAAGAGCTACAGTTACTGCTTCAAGCTATAACCAAGATAACCCATTCCAATTCCAAAATGGTTCAAGCATTTATACAGGAGCTGATATTGATAATACAACTGAAGAGGCTAAAGAAGACTTTGAAGTGGAGTTGATGAATGATGTAGAGGCTCGCTTTGTATCTGGTATTACCGAGTCTGCACGATACCCAACAGAAATCCTTACAAAGGGCTATTCAGCAACAGGTAAGGTTACCAAGTTCTACAATGACGAAAGTAAGTTAGACAAGTTACGAAAGAATGCACACTTCGGTGTCCGTTTCTATATGCAAGGACAAACTGCAGTTACCGCAAACTCTGCAACAAAGGCTCGTTCTAACTGGGGTTCAACAAATGGATTCTATGTAGAAGCTGCTACTGCAGGGAAGGCTGGTAATGATTTGAATATTACATTTGTAGTGAATACATCAGACACATTAGCTGCTAGTAAGTCTGGTAATAATATTTTAGTGAGCTTAGCAAATACAACTGCTGCAAATAACACAGGTACTTTAATTGCTGCTGCTTTAGATGCTCTTTCAGGAGTAGATGCTGCTGCTAATGGAACTGGTGCAGAAACGTTTACAGCTGCAGAGTCAAATGTGAACCTTGGCTTTAGATCAAGTGGAACAAATGTTGTAGGAGCAGATGCTAGTACAAAGCCTTACTTACAGTTTGACTTCGCTTCAGCTGCAATCGATCCTTACTTCGTTAATAACGCTGAGGACGATATTGTAACTGAAGAGATTCCTTTAACTTTCTATGTAGACAGTGATGGTTCTAACAACCAACGTAAGAACTGGTCTTCAAGAGTGTTCTTAGTAAACGGTGTGTCAAGTTACTAACTGTGCAATGGGCATAGAGGTTTTTTACATGGTTTTGTTTCTCCTCTATGCCCTACATAAACAAAACCTTGTGCCTAAAAAACTAACCTAAAACAACATGAGCAGATTTGTATCAAACAAAACACGTAGAATATTCCTTAATGGTCAGGATGGTAAGCCAACTGGTGAGTGGGTAGACATGAGAGAGAAGCTTTCTTTTGAGGAAGTTATAGGAATTGAGAAGATGGGTGTAGATGGTTTAGAGGGTGGGCTTAATACTCTCGTAAAGGCTATTAAGGCATGGAACTTGAAGGATGAAGAAGGTAACGATGTTGCAGTAAGTCCAGAAACTATTAAGAAGCTTGATATGCCAACCATATTCGAGATCTTGGAACAGGTTAAGAAGTACACAAAACAAGAGCAAGACCCAAAAAAAGGAGAGAGCGCTCAGCCCAGCTTGAGCGCGCAATAAAAGGAAAGGAAGGTGACGAACGGTGGACTGACTTCCTTTTAAGTAAAGAGTTCGGTTTAGACTGGAAAAAGTATGAGTTTGATCGAATGAGTGAGTTCATCCTCATTATGCAGATACAATCAAAGCTAGCAGAAAACGAAAATAAAAAGTCAAAATATGCCAACAATAAGCACAGAGCTAATACTTAAAACGATAGTAGAGGGAACAGAAAAAGCACGTGAACAGATTAAGTCACTTCAAGATAAAGTGACTGGAGCTGCAAATGCTTTAGTTGGCTTTGGAAAAACCACCTCTCTTTTTGTTACTGCACCTATTCTCCTAGCTGGTAAGGCAATGTTGAACGCAGCGTCAGATGCACAGGAAACACAAAATAAATTTGAATCTGTATTTGGTGATCTGAAAGGAGAAGCAGAGCAGTTTGCTGCTGCCTTAGGGGCTGCAGTAAATAGAAACACTACCGACATTAAAAATGGGTTATCAGCATTTCAGTCATTTGCAGTTGGACTTGGGTACAGTAAGAAAGAGGCCCTTGGATTCTCAGAGCAACTCCAGTCACTAAGCTTAGACTTTGCTAGTTTTTATAACCTATCAGACGAGGAGGCTATGGGGCGTTTTATAAGTGCTATGAGTGGTAGCTCAGAAGTACTTGACCAGTTCGGTGTAAATATCAAACAAAGTGCTCTAGATCTTGAGTTACAGGCATTAGGTTTAGGAAAGAGTGCAGCTACAGCAGGTGAATTAGAGAAGGCGCAAGCACGTTTAAGTATTATAACCAGAACACTTACAAATAATGGAGTTGTCGGTGACGCAATAAAGACTTCAGGTAGCTTTGCAAACCAGTTAAAGGGTTTACAAGCAAATGTAAAAACACTCTCTGAGACTTTAGGAAATATTCTAATACCAAAAGCACAGCAAGTTGTTGCTTCTTTAAGAGAACTCACAGCTGCATTTACAAGGTTGCCTGTAGGTACACAAGAAACAATCCTAAATATGATGGCTTTAGCAGCGGCAGCAGGTCCAGTAAGTTTTGTGCTTGGCTCCATTCTCAAAGTAGTTGCCTTTTTGATAAGCCCACTAGGTATGATGGCTGCTGTGCTTATCGCTCTTGGTGGTGCTTTTGTTTATGCTTATAAGGAAAGTGAAACATTCCGTAATGTTATTGATACTGCACTTGGTGGAATTGTTAGTTTGGTGGAAGGGGTTACTACTGGTATTAAGAAAGCTTGGTCAATAGTGGGACCTACAATTATTAGTGGTTTTACTACTGCTCTTACTGGAGTAGGTACAGTACTGAAGAGTTTACTTCAAGAGGCAAGGGATTGGGCAAAGATATTTGGTCCTATCTTTAACTTTGTTTTTGATGGTATTCGCTCTGTAGTTACTACAGTTGGCACTTTTATTGTGAACAATTGGAAGAGCATTAAAGATATTTTAGCTGGTATATTTACGGTTCTCTTTGAGCCTCTCAAAATAGCATTCAACCTTATTTATGGTTCGATAAAAGGTTTCTTACAGATTATCACAGGAGATTTTAAGGGTGGATTTACTACATGGAGAAACATGACTGAGTCGGTTGGTAACAGTATTAAAAACATCTTTACCACTGTCTGGACTGCAGTGAAGGCTTTATTCTCGTATTCGATCAACTTTGTTACTGCAATATTCGGTGGGATGTGGGACACGTTAAGAAACACTGTAAGTAGTCTTGGAGCTTCAGTAACTACTGCTGTAAGTAGAATATGGGACTCAATAAAAACTGGCTTTTCTAATTTAGTAGATCAAGCTTACAACTGGGGAGCTAACATGATAGGCGGCTTTATAGATGGAATAAAGAGTGCACCAGGGAAGCTTGTTGATGCGATATCAGGGGTTGCTAGGACGGTAAGTGACTATGTTGGTTTTAGTTCACCAACAAACAAAGGTCCTGGCTCAAACTCTGATACTTGGGCACCGAACTTTATTAATATGTTTGCTAATGGTTTGAGTGCAGGTGCATCAAAGATTGCACAAGCAATTAGTCCAGCAGCACAAACTATTGCAACCAAATTAGGTCCTAAGCTTTTTGATGGTCCAAAGGCTGCTGTGAGTAGTTATGTGGCACACGTACAACAAGCTGCCAATAGTTTTGCATTTAAAGGAAATTCTCTTTTTTCATCTATTGAGAATGAGATGAGGAACTTTTCAAATAGAGTGAATAGTTTACCAAAAGAATTGCAGGATCCATTTGATAGGTCAGTTAAGCTCTTTCAAACCTTTACTGATAGTTATGTGAGTGGGCTACGCAAGATGGAAACTGAGTTTGATAAAGAGTCTGTGAGTATCAGTGACAATATTACTAAGCTAAGTAAGGAACTAGAAAACCTCAACAATAGTTTTTCAATTGACCAATCAGACGAAAAGAAACGTTTAGCAGAGCAATTTTTAGGTCAAGAAAAGAAGGTGAACCAGATCAAGAAAGATATTGAGGAAAAGCAAAAAGAGATTGCTGATAACTCTGCAGCTATTGTAAGAGGTGGCTTAGAAGAACAGTCAGTTGATCAGGCATTAGCACTTAATGAGAAGAAGACACAGTTAGCTGCAGAACTAACACAACTCGAGTCTACACTTAGTTTAGAACAGAATGCACTACTAAGAGCTAAAGAGGTAGAAAAAGAGATATCATCTGAGATTAAAGATGCTAAAAGGCGTGATAGACAATCTGACTTTACAAACTTCATTGAGGATTGGAACGCAAGAAAGGTTAAAGCTGAAGAAGAGTACAACCAAAAGAAGTTATCACTTGAAACTGAAATAACTGACTTGCAAAAGCATCGTGATGATATGTTGGCAGTATACCAAGAAAGCCAAAAAGGAATCATTGATACGTACAATACAGCTAAAGACGTTTATTTATCAAACCTTAATGATCAGGCATTAGGAACAAAATACTATACGGACTTGATGTCATCTTACTTTGATGAGGTTTCAGAAAAGATTCAAAGCATTGGTGAATTGCCGTTTCTAGACGGAGCTAGTGCTTTATCCGCAAATAGTATTGCTGGCGAATTGGAAAACTTGAAGAACAAACGGTCAACAAGTGTACTAGGTAACCAGTTAATTACTGGGGCTCCACTTTCACAAACAACTGCTAACCCTATTACTGCTCCTAGAATTAATGGAACAGTTACTGGCTCAAGTGCAAAACCTACACAAAACATCAACGTAAACATGGTGATTGATACCTTAGTTGGTCAGGACTCCTATGCACGCAAGCTGCTTGATGGATTCACAAAACAAATAAAGAAAACCTTAGCATTCTAGTATGTACTTATTTATTGCTGGAACAGACCGGACTTCAGACCTGATTGAGACTAGTAGTCAGAGCACACTCTCTATCAGTGATGAACTGCAAGAAAAAGTTAACCAGACACGTTTTGAACTCAAAGGTTCCAAACCAGACAGTTATGCTGAAGTAAAAATGTTCTCTGGTTACCCTATTAGATCATCAACTAGTAACTCGGTCACACTCGATGCTACTTACGATAAAAATAATGAGGGCCTCTTTAGGACGGGTAATGTTGTCTTTGTGGCTCTTAACCTGTCTGACGAAGAACGATGCGTTATATCAACGATTACGAACAATGGTGGGTATATTAAGTTAACTATGATTGCCAACTTTACCAATACACCGGTAGCTGGTGAATTGGCTGGTAACTTAGAGTTTGCTGGCAATGTGGTCGATATCCAGGACAGTAATATTCGGACACTGGCAAATATTCAATATACGATCTCGTGTCTCGATAAGACGCGTATCTTTGATAAGAGCAATGCAAACGATAACTTTGAAAACAAAGACTCACGCTACATAGTAAATGCGTTGTGTAATCGAACTATCAATCTAAACGACGAGTTAGACAGCATGGACTATGCGTCAAATAGTGCTATACAAGCAGAGTGGATCGAGACAGGGGACGGCACAAACCCAACTATCGAGACGGGTAATATTAGAGAGGGTACAGCCTGTGGAAAGTTCTCCTGGACATTCTCTGGTGGCACAGCAACATTCACTGCAAGCCCTACATCACGAGACGCATCTGCCTTTACTGGAGCTTCTTCTGGTGCACCAACAAAAGGCATTCTTGGCTTCTGGTATAAGATGCTTAACTACACACAGGTTACATCTTTTCAGGTACGTATTGGCTCAGATAGCAGCAATTATGCTCGTATTACAGTTACCCCAACGAGCAATAACTGGACATATAGTGATGTACACCTAGACACAGCAACAGTTGTGGGTACACCTGTATGGACAGCACTAGACTACCTCGCTGTAGTGGTGACTGAGACAGCTACGAGCAGCATGCTTATGGACGGCTTCCGGTTACTCGAAGAGCAGTACTTTAAGCATTACCCATATGTTGAAGAGTCAGATGTGATACCGAGTTTTAGTATGGGGCGTATTAAGCCAACTGAAGCGATGCAAAGACTAGCCGATGCGTTGGGTTGGTACTGGTATATCGACTATGAGAGCTATATACATCTCTTTCCTTCTACTACAAACTTAGCACCATTTAACATAAACGAAACATCCAATAACTTTATTGATCTGCAGTTCACGCATGATACGAGTCGACTTATTAACCGTGTTGTAGTTAAAGGCGGTGATCAGGTTTCGAGTTCATACTACTACGAAGTGAATGAGGGAGACTCTATAACACGGTTCTGGCTTACTAAGAATAAGTTTAAAAACCTTCAAGTCTTTACAGACACAAACACGTCTACTGACCTTTGTGAATCAGGAACCACTACTACTACTATTGTTGCAACTGCCCATGGACTATCTACTGGTGATTACATCGTTAATCGCACTCGCTCTAATGCTGTCCGTCAAGTAACTGTTTTAACTGCGAATACATTTACTGTAGATGCTGTTACCTCCCAAACAAACGGGGATACGTTCTCCAAGTTTATTGAGTTGAATGTTGGTGTTGAAGGATACGACTCTGATGCAGCAAATGACTATATGTCTAACTTTGAACAGAAGTCTATTCGATCAGCTGAAGCAGAACCAACTTTAACTTCAGGACAGTTTATTCAGTTTAAATACCACGAGGTTACACCCATTATAGTGCAGCGTGAAAGTGCAGCTTCAATTACTAATATGAAAACCGTTCTTGGTCACACAGATGGTATTTTTGATGGTGTTCCAATAGAGGATAAGAAGATAAAGACACGCTCAGAAGCATCACAGGTAGCTAATGCTTTCTTAACAAAGTATGCCAACACTGTAATTACAGCAACGTTTCGTACCTTTCAACATGGTCTTAAATCAGGGCAGCTTATTACTATCAAGGACACTGATAATGGTACGCGTAACATCAATCAGACGTTTGTAATTCAGTTAGTACAAATGCAGGAGATAGAGCATGGTTACCATGTTTATGAGGTTACGTGTTCTACCTTACTGTTTGGCATGATGGAGCTTATTACTCAACTCTTGCGAAAGGATAGATTAGACGAGTTAGAGGTAGCTGATGAGATTGTAAATATCTTTGGCTTTGCCGAAACCATATCAGTCTCAGACACAGTTACCGCAACAGCACGTGTCGTTCCTTTTACATGGGGAACGAGTGGAGCCACTGACTTTCGGTGGGACCTATTCGAGTGGTCATAAAAAGAAACACAAAAAATAACAAAAATAAAATGGAAATAATCGAATTAAAAGCAGTAGAAACATTCAGACCATCAGGTATATGGACATTCAGATTTATTGATGAGTGGACAGGTAAGGTCACAGCTGAAATTAAGAAGAGGAACCTTGTTCCCACAATTGCGCTCGTAGCATATGCTGCACAGTTTGCATCTGCTCATACAACTGATGTAGGAGATAATCTTTATATTGCTTTAGGGAGTGACTCTACAGCTGCAGCTGTAGGTAATACTACTTTAGGATCTGAGACTCTTCGTAAGGCTGTCTCAGTGAACGAGAGCGCATCGGTTGTTTCAAGTATCTATACCTATTTCACTTCATCTGAAGTCTCAGGGACATACCGAGAGGTCGGTCTCTTTGGAAATGGCAATACTACCACTGCTAGTGCGAGTGCCAACTCAGGAATCCTTTACTCACGTGCTGTACAGACAATTACTATCCCTGCTACTCAAGGGCTACAAGTACAGTATGACTTGACGTTTGCAAGTTAAAACAAAAATAAATTATGGCAAATCCGAACTCTAGTGCAATCGTTGCTGGTGCACAAGGCTTAGCAAGCCAATACAACAATCTTCGACTGGATGCGATAGGTGTAGTTAATATTATCTCTGCTAACACGTTTTCAGCATTACAGCTCATTAAAAACGAAGCTGGTGGGTTTATTCGGTTTGATAACCAATGGAAACCATCTAATTGTGAGTTGATGATAGCAGCTGCAACTGGACCAGGAGGATATGTAACAACAACAGCCTATAAGGCAGGCTCTATTATTCCAGGTTACGGTGGTGCGCTAACTCCTGATGCTATCTACTACGGAGACAATAGTGGGAACTTGTCAACTACCCCTGGAGCTGCAAGAATACCTGTTGGAGTTGCACTAGACTCATCGACACTCTACTTCAATCCTAAGGTTTCCAGCTTTAAGGTAGTTGCAGGTGTTTCTGCTGCGGCACTTAGCATATTAGCGTGTGTCTACCTACGTGCATCAGATCAAAAATGGGCACTTACTGATACTACAGCACGAGAATCAGGACATGCTAAAATTGTTGGTTTTGTTGCTAATGCTGTTTCTGGAGCAGATGAGGCAATTAATGTTATTTTACCAGGACAAATAGTTTCAGGTTTTAGTGGTAGCCTTACTGCTGGTTCTGTTTACTACACAGGAAACTCAGGAGCAATTTCAACAACAAGAGGTGCATTTTCCCGACCATTAGGAGTAGCTATTTCTACAAGCGAACTGTACTTTTTCCCACTAGAGCCAAACGAAAACTTTGTTATTGAATCAGTTACGGCTGGTGAGAACTGGAGTGTTAGAGATCTACTATACTTCAAAAAGTCTGATCAGAGATTTTATAAAGCAGATGCAGATTCAGCTGAGTCAGGAATTTTAGAGGTACCAGCTATAGCTTTCGCAACTCATTCAGGGGGAGCAGGTTCTACGCAGTTAGTATATATGCAAGGAAGTTATATTAGAGGTGCAGGGTTTACCTTTACTGCTGGTGACAGGTTATTTCCAAGTGG
>ERZ724505.282-NODE-282-length-35225-cov-6.565454_pt1 | contig 35225 bp, 31 predicted proteins | sample MGYA00376038_ERZ724505 | MGnify/ENA primary metagenome ERZ724505 (study PRJEB28724, sample SAMN07190884) | wastewater metagenome | isolation source: effluent of sewage treatment plant in Hong Hong | place: Hong Kong | collected 2016-03-17 ...
GTCTACCAGCTAACCCACCATGTGAGGCAAGGCAAGTATTGGAAAGATGCGCTGACGCGCCAGGCCAATTTGCGGGTGCTGCTGCATGCAAACGTGACGCGCATCAACTTGGGCAAGTCGGGCAAGCAGGTTGAATCGTTGACCGTGCAATCGCTGGGGAAGTCGCCATTTCAGGTAAAAGCCAAGTGGTATGTTCTGGCGGCGCACGGCATTGAGAACGCTCGCCTGTTGCTGGACTCAGATGACGTTGCCAAAGCTGGCATTGGCAACGAGTACGACCACGTTGGGCGCTATTTCATGGAACACCCGAAAATGATTTCGGGGCGATTCATTCCTAACCAGCGTTTCTTGAGTTTCTACAACGGGGGCAATGCCCACCAGGTTATGCGCAATGCCAACCTGGGGTTGAGCAAAGAAGCCATGAAGCGCGAGGGTGTGCTGGACTATTACTGCCGCTTCTTGCCGGCCTTCGAATACGAGCGCACACAAGACGCAGCCCAAACCCTGCGCGATGGTTTCTGGAAGCCCGCCGATGGCAAGGCCCTGAAGGCGCTGGGACGCATTGTGGGTGACTTGCCCAGCACCTACCAGTACATGTTGTCGCGTTGGAATGTTCAACCCAAATCGTTCACCGCGTACGATCTGGACCACCGAATTGAACAGTCGCCCAACCCCGAGTCACGTGTGACTTTGAGCAATACGCGTGATGCGCTGGGGTGCCGCAAAGCGGTGCTGAATTGGCACTTCAACGAGCTGGACTACAAGTCTTACGCCGTGGGTCAGCAAATTCTGATTAAGGAATTGACGCGCCTGAACATGGGCACCTTTGTGGCGCCGCCCTTGGTACCTGAGGCGATTCGCAGCCTGGTCATGGGCAACCGGCACCACATTGGCACCGCCCGCATGACGGCCAACCCGAAAGATGGGGTGGTGGACACCAACCTGAAAGTGCACTCGGTAGACAACCTGTTCGTTTCAGGCAGCGCGGTGTTCACGAATGGTGGCCACGCCGTGCCGACCATGATCATCATGGCGTTTTCGATTCGCCTGGCGGAACATTTGAAAGCATTGAAGAAGGCTGCAGCATGAAGAAGTGGTTCTGTGCCGTGGCATTGGCACCAGTGTCGTTGCTGCTGCCGTGGTTATTGCCCGCTTGGCAGGGCCATCGTCGCCTGGCCGCATCTCTGTTGCTTGCGTGGCTCACGGGCTGGGCCTTGATGCTGGGGTTGTGGGCGGGACCAGGCTTTTTATTGTTATTGGCTGTGGGTTTGTGTGGGGCCTATCTGACGCGTATTTAGGCGGCCTGGCCCTCGACAAATATCGACGACAATTTGCGACGTTACGCTGTTGACACTTTGCTGAAACATGTAAGTGTCCTAATTACCAGATCTAGCTGTAAACCCAAAAATGACCAAAGCGCTAATTCTTGCCGCGGGCCAGGGAACCCGCATCCGCCCCCTGACCAAGGGCATGCCCAAACCGATGATCCCCATTCTGGGCAAGCCGGTACTGGAATACATCATCGAACACTTGGCGCGGCATGGCGTCAAGGAAATCATGATCAACGTGGCCTATCACCACTGGAAGATCGAAAGCTACTTTGGCGATGGTCACCGTTGGGGCGTGGAGATTGGCTACTCGTTTGAGGGCGTGCGCGAACACGGTGAGATCACGCCACGGCCCATGGGGTCTGCTGGTGGCATGCGCCGCATTCAAGATTTCAGCGGTTTCTTTGACGAAACCACGCTGGTGATTTGCGGTGATGCACTGATCGATCTGGACATCACCGCCGCGGTGGCAGAGCACAAAGCCAAGAAGGCGATTGCCAGCGTGATCACACTGGAAGTGCCTCGCGACCAGGTCAAGAACTACGGCATTGTGGTGGCGAAAGAAGATGGCCTGATTGAGTCGTTCCAGGAAAAGCCAAAGCCCGAAGAGGCCCGCTCGAATCTGGCCAGCACCGGCATCTATCTGTTTGAACCCGAAGTGCTGGAAATGGTGCCAGCGGGCAAGGAGTTCGATATTGGCAGCCAGTTGTTCCCGATGCTGGTGGAGCAGAAGCTGCCTTTCTACGCACAAAGCCGCCCTTTCCACTGGATCGACATCGGCAAGGTCACAGACTATTGGACTGTGCTGCAGCGCGTGCTGGCTGGCGAGATTGCCGACATGCATATGCCCGGCAAGGAAGTGCGCCCGAATGTGTGGGTGGGCCTGAACACCCGTGTGGACTGGGACAACGTGCAGATCAAGGGACCGGTCTACATTGGCTCGGGCTGCCAGATTGATGCAGGGGCTGTGATTGAAGGCCCGGCCTGGCTGGGCAATGGCTGCGTGATGCGCCAAGACAGCAAGCTGGTGCGCAGCGTGCTGTTTGATTACACCCGCATGGACACGAACAGCACCTTGTGGGAAGTGATTGCCTCGCCGCAGTATGTGGTGGACCGCCATGGCCACACCACCTACCAGGGCGAAGAAGGCACCACCTTGCGGTGGGGTGATGCGCGGGCCTAAGCATGGCCTGAAGCACAGTGCGATGGCTGCTTGGGCTGCCATCGCGTTGATGATTGCACCCGCGCCCGATGCAAGGGGTGCAACCATCAGCGAGGCAGATGCCGCTCGCTTTTTGACGCAAGCCACATTTGGCCCCACACCTGCAGATGTGGCCCGCGTGCAGGCCTTGGGCTATGCGGGATGGCTGGACGAACAGTTCGCCATGCCCCAGCAAGCCCCCAGCCACCAGTCGTACTGGGACATGCGGCATGCCGCCATCATTGCCGTGAACCCAAAAAGCCGGGCCGGTCCTGGCGAATTGGTTCACAGCTTTTGGGCCCATGCGCTAAGCGGGCAGGACCAATTGCGGCAACGGGTGGCCTTTGCCTTGTCGGAAATCTTTGTGGTGTCTTGGGCTGACAACTGCGCCGACAACAATTCCAGAGGGGCATCCAGTTATCTCGACATGCTGGCGCGAGAGGCCTTTGGCAAGTACCGAGGTCTGATCGAATCAGTGTCTCTGCACCCTGTCATGGGGTGCTACTTGTCGCATCTGCGCAATCAGCGTGAAGATGACAGCACGGGCCGTGTTCCCGACGAGAACTTTGCGCGTGAGTTGATGCAGTTGTTCTCGATCGGCTTGTACGAGTTGAACCCCGATGGCAGCCTGAGCCTGGACAGCATGGGGCGCCCAACTGAAACCTATGGCCCGCTGGACATTTCCGGGTTGGCGAAAGTCATGACGGGCTGGAGTTGGAACTGCCCAACCTGGCCATCTGACGCGTGTTTCCTGTGGGGAGAAGGCACCAATGACGGCGCATCAACGGCACGTCAGTACGTGTCGAATATGAAGCCCTATGTGAAGTTCCATTCACGATCCGAGAAGCAGTTTCTTGGCAAGCGCATCGCGTCACAGCCGTTCTTTCCTGATCCGGAGGGGGATCTGCGCATTGCGTTGGACACCATTGCCAACCACCCCAATGTGGGGCCATTCCTGGGGCGGCAACTCATACAGCGGCTGGTGACCAGCAACCCCAGCCCGCCATACATTGCCCGGGTGGCCGCCGCCTTTCAGCAAAGTCAAGGCAGCCTGCAAAGCACCATTCGGGCCATTTTGCTAGACCCCGAAGCACGCAACACAGCCAGTGCGCAAGCCAGCCCCACATACGGCAAGGTACGTGAACCCATCTTGCGACTGTCAGCCTTGTTTCGGGGAATCGGTGCCACCTCTAAAACCGGCAGCTATTTGTTGCCCGCCACAGATGATCCCGGCAAGTCATTGAACCAGGCGCCACTCAAAGCGCCTTCTGTGTTCAATTTTTTCAGGCCGGGCTATGTGCCGCCCGGCTCTGCCACCGCAGCCCAAGGTTTGGTGGCGCCTGAAATGCAACTGCTGCATGAGACCAGCGCGGCTGGTTACGTCAACTTCATTCGCGACTTGCTGTTTGCAGGCCTGGGCGCCTGGGGATACGACAACACCGAGCGTGTGAACGACGTTCAGCTTGACTTCAACTTGAATGCTGAGCACCCCCTTTTGAAGCAAGCCGATCAGCCGACCGAATTGGTTGAAACCTTGAATCAACGCCTGATGTACGGGACGATGCCCTACCGCCTGCGCAGCGAAATTGTGAAGACCATTGGCAGCATCGACTTCCGTCTGCCGCCCAACACCACAGAAGCCCAGGTTCGCGACACGCGCATGACGCGCTTGCGTTCTGCCATTTTGCTGACGATGGCATCGCCCTCGTTCATCGTTCAAAAATGAGTTCAACCGTGAGTTCAAAGCCATGACGACTTTGGGGCCAGCTTCTCGTCGCTTGTGGCTGAAACAGCTGGGAGCCATGACAGGTGCCGGCATGGTGTCGCCTTTGGCGTTGAACCTGGCGGCCTGCGGAGCCGCCGCAGCCCAGTCGGCAGGTGATTACAAGGCACTGGTGTGCGTGTTTCTGCTGGGTGGCAACGATGCCTACAACACGGTTCTGCGAACCGACCCCGTGTCTTGGACCCGATATGTGGCGGCTCGATCGGCCACGCCAGGCTCACTGGTCTTGCCCGTGGCAGGCATGAATGGGGGCATCTTGCCGTTGGATGGCATGAATGCGGCGCTGCACCCCGCCCTGCCGGAACTGCAAGGCCTGTTTCATTCAGGTCGCGTTGCGGTGGTGAGCAATGTGGGGCCACTGATTGAACCTCTGACCCGGGACCAGTATTTGGACAAGGCCCGCAACATGCCGGCCAAATTGTTTTCACACAACGACCAGCAGTCCACCTGGCAAACACTGTCGCCCGAGGGCGCCAGCATAGGCTGGGGTGGTCGGTTGGCCGACATGCTGATGGGATCGAACGGGCAAAGCATGTTCACAGCCATTTCGGCAGCGGGCAACGCGGTATGGCTTTCGGGCAAGAAGGTGCGGCAATACCAGGTTGCCCAAAGCGGTGCCATTCGCATGGGTGCCACCACCGATCCCAGCGGCATCGAACGCATTTACAACGTACCGCAAATGGCCGATGCCCTGCGCCGTGTGGCCACCGACAACCTCGCCACACATGTGATGGAAAGCGACGTGGCCGCAGTGGCCGCACGCAGCATTGCGGCGGAGAAAATCTTGGCCAACGCCTTGCCGGCAGCCAGTTCCACGCCGTTTTCGGCCCTTCCTGCCGGCAATCAGCTTGCCAGGCAGCTCCAGGTGGTGGCACGCTGCATTCAGGCGCAAGGCGCCCTGGGCATGCGCAGACAGGTTTTCTTTGTCAGCATGTTTGGGTTTGACACCCATGACAACCAGGCACAAGCCCATGCCAATGGTTTGCGCCAGCTGGATCAAGCCATGGGGTATTTCGACAGCACCTTGCAAGCCATGGGGGTGGCCCATCAAGTCACCACGTTCACCGCTTCTGATTTTGGGCGCACTTTCACGTCCAATGGCGATGGAACTGACCACGGCTGGGGGGGACACCACTTTGTGATGGGCGGGGCCGTGCAAGGCCGTCAGATTTGCGGCACGTTGCCAAAATATGGGCTGCGTTCAAACGCTGGCACCGACTTTGACGACACACCAGACCAGATTCACAACGGCATCTTGCTGCCGCGCTTGAGCGTGGACCAGTTTGGAACACGCCTGGGCCGCTGGTTTGGCCTGAGCCCCAGTCAACTATTGGACGTGTTTCCGAACCTGGCCCAGCAGGGCTTGGCAGCCCCTCTTGAGGGGCTCTTCAAAGCCTGAGGTCAATCAGAGGGTTTCGCCCTTGGCCGCCACGGGCAGGTTGCTTCCCTGTGGCGCAGCCTTGAGCGACCAACGCAGCAAGATGGGGTCTTTGGCCAAGCTGTGCTCGGCATAGGCCCGCGCGCGCAAGCCCAGATCGGCACATGCCTGGGGCTGGTCGACCAGATCGAGCACCGCCTTGGCAAGCGAGTCCACCTGCCCAGGCTCAACCACGCGGCCACACTGAGACACCACATGACCAATTTCTGTCGTGGCGCGGCAGGTGGCCACAATGGGGCGCCCGCTGGACAGCATGCCGGTGAGCTTGGATGGCAGAACCAGGTCTTCCGCATCGGCACTTTGGGTCAGCAAATGCACATCGGCCATGCCCAGCAATTGACCCAACCGCTCCTTGGGTTGAAGCGGCAGCAGATGCACATTCGCAAGCCCTTGGCTGGCGGCCTCGACCTGTGGGCGCATGACGCCATCACCGCAGATCACGAACGCGATGTCTGAGCGGTGTTGCAGCTGACGCGCCACCTCGGGAATCAGCAGCAGATCTTGTTTGGCACCCCAGGTGCCTGAAAACAGAACGACCTTGCTATCAGCACGCAGGCCGAGCTCGGAGCGATAGTCGCTGGGAGCTTCCAGCGGGCGAACCGCATTGACATCGACCCAGTTGGGAAACAGTTCGATGGCATCGGCATCAATACCTTTGGCATGGAGCTTGTCCACCATTTTTCCGGAGATGGTGGACACCTTGTCGAACGCACGCATGAGGCGTCGCTCGCACCACAGTGCAAACTGCTGAATGCGACGGCCCTTGAGCAGGTTCATCTGGAAGGCCACGTCGACTTCAAAGTCTTGCACGTGCAACCAGGCTGTGGCGCCACACAGGCGCGCAGTGAGCCACCCCATGGGGGCGCAGGCCATGGCGGGGGCCACGGTCAGCACCACATCAGGCGACCAGAACACCTGGCGCAGCATGACGGGGGCCGACGTTACAGCAAAGCTCAGCAGATGCAGTACACGCTTGAGGCCGCCGGGTGTTTTGGGAACCCACAGGGGCGCACGCCACACATCGACCCCATGGAGGGTTTCGCGCTGGTAGCCGTAGCCCACGTAGTTCGGGTCGACTTTCCACTGTGGGTAGTAAGGCGGTGCGGCCACAACGCGCACGTCATGTCCTTTAGCTGCCAACCACTCAGCCATCTCTCCGGAATATTTACCGATGCCTGTGGGCTCGGGCGCATAGTTGGCGCTGTAGATCAGAATTTTCATCACCGCTCCTCGACGGAAGGGATGATTCCGGGGCCCTGTAACGCCAGAAAGTCCTCGCGCGTAGTCCGTTCGACCCATGTGGGCAGCAGGCCTCAAGGCATAGTCCGTTCGGATCATGCTGAGGGACTTTGCGGTGTTACCCCCAGGGCTCACGATGTGCGCCGAAAGGAGTGCGCCGGTGATCTTGCAGGGAGTGGATTCGCGAACGGGCCCATCGTTCTCATTGAGCAACCGCGTGATGCGTGCTGTGTGGGGCGTGGTGTGGCTGTGCCTGTTCAGGCCAACCCCCAGGCCTTTGCATGCCTGGCGCGCTGCCCTGTTGCGGCTGTTCGGTGCGCGACTGGGACAGCACTTTCATGTGCATGCCAGTTGCCGTGTCTGGGCCCCTTGGCAATTGACGGTGGGCGACCATGTGGGCGTGGGCGAAGGCGTTCACTTCTACAACATGGCCCCCATCACAGTGGAAGACGAAGCCGTGATTTCGCAAGGCGCACACCTGTGTGCCGGCACGCACGACTACAACAGCCCCGACTTTCAGCTGATGGCACGCCCCATTCACATTGGCCGCAAGGCCTGGGTGTGCACCGAAGCCTTCATTGGCCCTGGGGTATCGATACCAGAAGGCAGCGTGGTGGGCGCACGCGCCGTGATGACCCGCACCCCCAAGAACGGCGCCTGGCGCGTGTTTGCCGGCAACCCGGCTGTTCCCATCAAGACGAGAGTGATTCGTGATTGACTCGACGATTCCGGTGTCGGTTCTGATTCTGACCAAGAATGAGGAGCACGACTTGCCCGGCTGCCTGCAAAGCGTGAGCTGGTGCGACGATGTGCATGTGTACGACTCGGGCAGCACCGACCAGACCTTGGCGATTGCCGAGCAGCATGGCGCTCGGGTCACACAACGCACGTACCCAAACAGCATCGCGCCATTTGGGGGAGACGAGTCGGCTCACAAAAACTGGGGCCTTCGACACATTGGCTTCAAACACCCCTGGGTGCTGATGCTGGATGCCGACGAGCGCACCACACCCGAATTGTTGACAGCCATGCGCGAGCACTGCACATCGAACAGCCCGGCCGCGGCTTACCGCATTCACCGACGCGATCACTTCATGGGCACATGGATTCGGCATGTCACGCCCTCGCCATTCAACATTCGGTTGGTGCGCCCCGATGCCATTCACTTCGAACGCATCATCAACCCCATCACGGTGGTGCATGGCGACACCGTGGAGCTGAGCGCGCACTTCAACCACTTCCCGTTCAGCAAGGGCATGAGCCACTGGTTTGCCAAACACAATGGCTACAGCACCTACGAGGCCAAACACATTCTGGACACGCGCCAATCGCAGCCCAGCTACGAATGGGGCAAAGCCTTGTTCAGCAAGGATGCCAATGAGCGCCGGGTGCATCAAAAGGGGCTGTATTACCAACTGCCCTTGCGGCCCTTGGTGATGTTCATGGGCTTGTATGTGGGCAAGCGCGGCTTTCTGGATGGCCGCGCAGGCTTTGTCTACGCTGTGTTGCGCGCCATTTACGAGTACATGATTGTGCTCAAGGTGGAAGAGCTGGAGCACACTGCGCGGTAAACCCGTTCGTAGTCACGAATGGCGCCCTGCGCATCAAAGCGCTGGGCCCATTCGATGCGACGCCGCCGCGCTTGCGCCGCCCCCGCCTCGCCCTCTGCTTGCAGCAATTGGGCCAAGACCCCGGCACCACGGGCAGCCCATTCATCAATATTGTCGGTGGGCTTCAACAAGGGCAGATAGGCGGCTTCTGGCCCACCGATTTCGTTCATGGGGGCATCAGCCGTGGTGATAACGGGGCAACCACAAGCCTGCGCTTCCACAATAGGCCAGCCAAACCCTTCTGCCAGGCTGGGAAACAGCAAGGCCCCGGCAACCGAATAGGCCGCCTGCAAGGTTTGGTTGTCAATGCCTTGGCAGAACCGCACTTGCCCTTGGGGGGGCACAGTTTGCAAGGCGGCCAGCACATCGGGCCGACTGGGCTGAGGACTGACCATCCACAACGGCGCGGGCGCGGCCTGCTGACTTGCATAGCGGGCATACAGCCGAATGACACCAGCCGTGTTTTTGTACCACTGGTCGCCCCCCACATGCAGAATGGGCGATTGATCGCCCCCCTCCAACCCGGCTTGCTGCAACACAGCCAGGGCTTCGCCTCGCGCCATGGGTTGGTAGGGATAGTTCAGGCCATTGAAGACCACGGTCGATGTGTCTGGCTGGGCTTGACCGAAGGAGCGCAACTCGCGTTCGGTTCGTGTGGACACGGCGATGAAATGCCGAGCCTGGCTGAAGCCCCAGCGGATGTAGCGCTGATACAGGCGCCCGCTCCACGAGGTCGGATTCTGGGGAATGAGCCCCAGGGCCGATCGCAGCGCCAACAGATCGTGCGCATGTACCACGTGCGGCCGATGTTTGACCAAGGGCACCCAGGGGCCCAAGGCCTGGTCGCAAAACACGAACAAGGTATCGGCGCTGGCGTGCTTGAGGCGACGCTTCACCTCAAGCGGAAACAGCACATACTGGTCCACATAGCCGGCCCACTTTTCAAGGCGGGTGCCTTTGAAGCGAGCATGGCAACGGTCTTGCGGGGCCCAGTAGTCGACTTCATGCCCCATGTTGCGCATGGACTCGCCCACCATGCGAGCAAAGCGCGGCATGCTCTGTGAGCGCATGAAGGGGGGGTGGCAGAAAAAGACGAGTTTCATGCCTGGTGCCTCTTGGCTGTAAACAGCCTGAAGAAATGGAAGATGAGCAGATAGAGGACGACCTTCTGGGGCCAATCACGCATCAGGAAGGCCAGCTTGGTCGCCAGCGACTCGGCCCCCAGCCCGTACTCAAAAATGATGAAGGTGCTGCCCAACACAACCGGCGAGATCGAATACAGGTTGCCTTTCAAGGACAAGCTGTCGAAGGCGAGAAACACCAACAACAACAAGGCCACGGTGCAAAAGGGCAACCACACACCAAACAGCGAGTACATATCGGCCCACATGGACCCGGTGGCAAAGCCACCCAACGCGCCCTCACCTTCATTGAGGTAGCGGTAATAGTCGCCCATGGAATAGGTGTTGCGCCACTTGTCGATCTTGATCTTCAATGCATCCAGTACCGGCTGCGGCAACGCGAGCACGAGCTTTTCCAGCGTCACGTTCCAGACCTCGGATTGCTGGTCTTGCCCAAAGTTCTGGGCGTAATAGAGCATGTTGTCGTGAAACTTGGTTTCAGACAGGCGTGCCAGCAAGGGGTTTCGTAAATAGGCCTCGTCATAAACAGACAGCTTGGAGGCGAGTTCGATTTGAGTCCGATATCGGTCCAGCTTTTCAGGCTCTCGCAACAGTTCGAAGGTTTCTTCAATGAGCTGCATTTGCGATGAGGTTTCGCGCTTGTCACGCGCCACCGTCATGGCGGCCGACAGGTCTGCAAACAAGGTGATGCCGACCAGAAAGCTCACGGCCAGCACCCCGGCTTTGACCACAGTGCGTGCGGTGATGCGCGATTCCTGGTGGGCCACCCAAAGCAAGTAGGTCAACGCGGCTTGAAAAGGCCCGATGAGCATGAGCTGACGGGCATTGCGCGCCAGGCCGATGCCTGCCAAGACCAGCACGAAGGTAACCAGCAAGGGGAAATGCACGCGCATATCGCAGTAGGCCTTGCCCCAGCGTTGGTGGTACAGCGGAATGACAAAGGGCAACCACTGCAAGAAGCCCATGGCCTGGAAGAGCTTGCCATTGACGTCGCCAAATTCGGCATTGCCTCGCAATGTGGACACCGCCCCAAGCGCAGCCATGGCCCAGATGGCCCAGACATTGGGGGCCTCCAGCGCACCAAGAGGTTGAAACACACGACGGGCCAGCCATTCACGCAATGCCACCGTGGCCGCGAGATGGCGATAACACCAATGCACACCAATGGCCAGCAACAACAGCCCCGACATCAGGCTGAAGGTCAGAACGGGTGCCCGCAACAGGTGGGTGACGGCCAAGCCACTCAAGGTCTGAGCGAACAAGGCCACCAGTGTGGTCGTGGTGTTGAAGCCCAGCAGCATCAAGGTTGAGATGGGCTGATCAAGAATGGCGCGGCTTCGAATCAAATACTCGTACAGCACCACGGTTGAAAGAACGATGAGCAGCGTCGCCAGCAAATTGTCAGCAGCGCCGTCGATCCACCACTGGAGCAGGCCACACAACACAGCCCCCCATTGAATACTGCGGGCCAGCAGATGCAGTTTGGTCACGCACAAGCCCTTTCAAAAGCACGACGCAGAATGGCCTGCATGACGGCCTCGTTCCGGTGGGGTTGCTGCAGATAGCGCTCACGCCCAGCCCGTGCTATTTGCGTGATGCGCTCGGGTTGTGTCAGCAGGTCCAGGCACTGATCCGCGCACTGGCTGGCATCTCGCCAAAACAGCGCATCAATGCCATCACGGTACAGCGCTTCATGCTCGCTGGTTCGCTCGGCGCACAGCAAACCGCCCAACGCGGGTACCTCCATGCTGCGGGTGGTGTGCAAATCTCGATTGCCTTTGGACAGCATGCCTATGTTGATTTGGGCGCACTGAATGGCCTTGGCATAGTCATCGCCCGCGATGGCGTCACCACGCCAATAGGGCTTGAGTTCGGCCCACTCGGGTGCCTTGGCCCAGTGCGATCCCTGGATGGTGAGGGGCACGCCCCGTCGAATCAATTCAAGCAGGAAGGGGCCGCGCTCGGGCATCCAGGTGCCCAGAAACAGAACTTGAGACTGCCATTTGGCTTGGTCTTGCGGGGTGATGACGCGTGGCGCATGGCTGACTTCGTCGGCCGACATGAAGACGCGCAAAACCTGTTTCGCCCCCAACTGGCGTACCTCTTGCACGTTGCGCTCGCGCATGACCACCACCAGGTCATAAAACGGCAGGGCACGTCGGTAAGCCGTGAAACGACGCGAGTCGCGCGGGCCAGTGGGGTCGTCAATGCAATAGCTGATGACTTTGGTGGCGTAGCGCTTGAGCAGCTTCACCACGGAAGGGGTCATCCATTCGCCACTGTCCACAATGCACAGGTCGTAGGCGCAACCGTGCAAGGTCTTTGCCAGGGCTCGCTCCATCCATGGGCCAAAGTACTGCCCGCCGATGTGCCAGGTCACGCGATCAGTCCACCCGGTTCGGGGCAGCATGAGACGAGGGTCAAAGTGCGTGACGGTATGGCCCAGGCGTTCCAACGCACGGGCCCGGTCTAGACAGGTGCCACTGAGGACGCCCAGGTAAAGAATATTCAGGGCTTTCATGCCAATAGTTCTCGGTAGATTTGCTGAGCCCGTTCACCGTACTGGCGCCAGCCGCCGATTTGCACCACGCGCGCGCGCGCCCTCAGGCTCATGGCCTGACGCACCTGGGGCTGGTCGGCGAGCATTTGCAAATGGCTGGCAATGGCATCGGCATCTCGCTCAGCAGTGAGGTACCCCTCGCGCCCATGCTCGAACAGATCAGGCGCACCACTGGATTTGCTGGCAATGACCGGACACCCACAGGCCAACGCCTGCGCCATGACCATGCCGAATCCTTCCTGAATGCTGGGCAGAACCAGAACATGGCTGACGCTCATGATGCGCTTGAGCTCCGCCTGAGGCACATGCCCCCACACGCGAATGTCGTCAGACCAGAGCTGGCTTCGCTTCATGTGCTCGATCAATGGGGCCGATGGCGTACCCACAAAATGCAGTCGCTTGTGGGGGTGCTCAAGACGCTGAAAGGCTTGCAGCAAGTAGGGCACGCCTTTTTGCAGACTCATGTCGCCCACGAACAGCACATCAAACCGCAAAGGGTTGGGCGACCCCACTTGATTGAAGCGCTTGAGGTTGGTGCCATAGGGCAAAAGCCTCAGTTTGTGGAATGGCACACCTGCATCCAGAAAAGAACGCATGGCAAATTGCGAAGGCACGGTGATGCAGTCGGCTTCGTCGTACTCTGCGCACTCCAAATCAATGACGCGTGGATCAATGCCCTCGAATGGCAAGCCCCAGCGATCGTGCTCGGCCATGAGCAATTCGTTTTGAACTTGAATGTGCGCCGAACCTCGGTCGCACACATAGCGTGCGCCACGCAGACGCGCACGTCGACCACTTTCTAGCCCCGAGCCCGACAGGCCGACAAACACGTCGCATTCGGGCAGGTGACTGGCCACATAGCGATCCAGTGCCCGCTTGCCGAGGTATTCCATGACCCGGTTAGACAAGGGCCCCGCCACCCCCCATTTGTTCAAGGCCATGTAGGGCACGTGGATCCAGGGGAAGCTTTTGAGCCGCTCCGCTGGAATGCGTTCGTCATGCAATTTGAACTTGGGATAGCTGGTGAAGATGGCTTGCAGCATGCCGGCCGCATGCAGTTCGCGCGCCAGATCAAAGCTATGAAATTTGCCCGGTGTTGACAAGGCCACCTTCATGACTGGCTTACCTCGTGCCAAGACGGGTCGCGCATGAGTTCACCGGCCTGCTGCAAGCAGATTGCAGCAATGATGACCTCAGCGACCGACATGGCCAACGCCACACCCGCCAAACCCATGGCTTGCGCCAGGCCATAGGCCAGAACCAACATGAGGGTGGACAGCGCCAGGAACCAGGGTGCCAGCCCCATGTGTTGATTACAGGCCATGAGCAAAACACGCGGCACATTCCATATGCCCGCCACAGCGGCATACACCAGCAAACACCCCAGCAAGGCGGGTTGAATTTGAATGCGGCCATGCGTCCAGACCCCAATCAGCCACGGCGCCACCAAATACAGCACGGCACTGAAGCCTACGCACACCACCGTGCCGCTGCGAAGAGATCGCCCATACAAGGCCGATAGGCCCATGCGGTCACCCAGGCCATACAGGCGAGAAAACTCGGCCCAGATCGCATTGGAAAACACGCTGGTCACCTGCACTGCCACGCGGGCCAAGGTGCGATGGGCATTGAACACGGTAACCAGTGCCGGACCAAAGACATGCCCCACCAGCAACGTGGCGCCTTGAAAAGTGAGTGCGTTGGACAGCGGGAACACCATGAAAGACATGGCAGGCCGAACCATGTCGAGCACGTCAGACCGGCGAGCATGCGCCATGCCCCACTGCAAATCCGCTTGCTTGCGGGTGGCCAAGCTCATGATCAGCACCAAACCGGCCACCCGTGCCAGCAGCCCCCCCATGGCCACCGCCGGAAAGCTGCCCACGGTCAACAGGCCGATCAGCCCGCCCAGCCATTCGCCCAAGCGGATCAAGTGCCCCATGGAGGTACCCAGGGCGTAACGCCCTGTGGCCTTGAAAGCGGCTTCGCTCAAGCCGGTGAACAGGGCCGCCAACACGCTGAGCATGAGCAGCCACAAGGCTTGGGTCTGATCCACCGGCAAGGGCACCCAGCCACTCAGCAAGATCGCCGTGACCAAACAACCCGCGGTGCCACACACAGCCACCATGAACACGGTGGCACTGTGAAAGATGCGGTTGGCGTGCTCTGCCCGGCCACGCGCCATTTCCATGGTCATGCGGTTGCCGGCCGTGGCCACCATGCCCACGTCGGCCATGAGCAAGTAGGTGGGCACGGCAGACAGCATCAACCAGGTGCCGTAGCGATTGGCATCCCAATGGAGCAGGAACAGCGGCAAGGACGCCACCTGAATCACGATGCTGATGACCTGCCCCAGGGCGCCTGCCCCCATGGCGGCCACAATGCGCGCAAACATCGGATTCATGCCTCAACCTCAGCCGGCTACACCCTGCATGGGTCGACCGATGAACTTGGCCCGATCGGTAGCGGAAAGCACCCCGAACAATTCATTGAGGAAGGCTTCCTGCTGGGCAAAGGCATCGTCACTGTTGGTGATTTCAGAAACACGGATGAGCAAGCCATCCATCTTGAACCCACGCACAGCCAAGCCCAGACGGGCCAAATTGCGAGGCAGTGAGCCATCGGTGACCACATCGCCGGTGCGGACCAGATAAGTCAAAGGCTCAACGCGTTGGCCCATGGCGGTACGCAGCTGCACTGCAGGCAAGTTGCCCCATGGGGTGTGGAGTTGGTGCTTGTTGCGCTCCATGACCCGAAAGCCCTGCGAGGGGTAGCACATGTCGGGTGTGTGCAATTGCGTGTCGGTTGACTGGTCACGGCCATAGGCCAGCGACAGCATCATGGCCCGACCTGTTTTGCGATTCACGTAGGCACGCGCTACCGTTTGGCTGTAGATGCGGTCAAGCATTTCGGTTTGAACGGGATTGACCACCGCAGCCGAGGCGTTGGGCAAGGTCACCCAGTCACCAAACTGTTCGGGCAACAGGTGTTCGTATTGCGGGTTGCCGATTTCATCGGCCCAAAAAGCACGAGGCCGGAAAAATTCACCTGCACCCAGTGCCATGGCCATGCAGCCCAGGGCCACGGCCACCGTGACCACTTTGATGCGAAGCGGTTTGAAGTAGGTGGTCTGGCTCATGCGACGGCCTTTGGGCTGGCAGAGGAATCGAAGCGGCGGGACACCACACGCAACAGGGTGTCAATGCCCATCATGAGGAACATGGCGCTGGTAAACAGCACGATGCCGGCAAAGCCGTGCAAGAAGCCCTGCCCTGCTTCATCACCGAAGTGAAAAGTGATGAGGGTGAGGAACAGCACCCGGATCATGTTGGCCACGAATGAGATGGGCACGATCAGCAGGGCCAGGCCCACGTTGCGAACCCAAGAGCTGTGACGGAACACATTCAGGTAAAAGATGCCCATGGCTTCGAGCATGAACAGGGTGCGCATGCCCGCGCAGGCATCAGCCACCAACAACTGATATGGCCCGATGTTGATGACGACACCCGTGTGGGTGATGGGGTAATTGAAGGCCCACAGCAACTCGCTGACCACAATGGAAATGCGCAGCTTGATGAAGTGGCTGATGGGGTCAAGCAGGAAGCCCGGCAGCGGAATCATGAAGATGGCGAAGAACACTGGGAACTTCAACTTCATGAGCAAAGGCGTGCCGCCGATCAGCAGCACCACCGAGGCCAACATGGGAATGAACGACCCCACCTCGAAATAGATGATGCCCAACGCACGACCACAGGCAAACAAGGCCATGCCCAGCGCCATGACCGGCCAGGCCCAGCCCTGCCCCTTGAGCGCCAACTCACCCGCCTCAGACTGTTCGCGCCAGCGGTTGAACAGCAGCCACAGCGACAAGGTCAGCATGATGGGGCCATGGCTGTGCTCGCCTTGGCTCCACAAACCACCCGAGTCGTCTTGCAGCAGGCGGTAGACAGTCATGCCGTACAAGCCCAGCAGGCCCGCAAACAAGATGACCACATCCAGTGGCAGGGGCAACCAGCTACGGCTGTCGGCGCGTGTTGCCAGCGCGTCGTTGGCGGGAATGGCCATGGTGTTCAGAACTCGTTCATCAAGACGCCCGCCATCTTGACTTTGCTTTTATTCAGCAATTTGACAAGTGACTGCATGCGAGGAACACGGCTCTTGTTGCGGCGACCCACCAACAGGGCCGCACCACAGTGCACCGCGACGACACGGGCATCGGACCCGGTTGATGCCGCTGGGGTGTCTACCAGCACGTAGTCGAACCGACTGAGCAACTCTTTCAGGCACAGGCTGAAGGCCGGGCCTTGCAACAGTTCTGCTGGGTTCGGTGCGAGAACACCTGCCGGCATCATGTACAGATTGGGCAAGTGCTCAACCGGCTTGATCACGTTGGGCTGAGCGCGACCCGACAGCACGCCGGTCAGGCCCACATCCTGTTCGACACCAAAGACTTCATGCAAGCGAGGCTCACGCAAGTCGGCGTCAATGATGAGCGTGCGACCAGGCAATTGGCTGAACGCCACAGCCAGATTGGCGGCCACAAAGGTTTTGCCGTCGCCTTCATCGGAACTGACAATGGCCAGCGCCTGACGAGAGCCCGTTTCGCTGAACACCCCCATGAGCAATTGCGAGCGCAGATCGCGGAACGACTCCACTTCGTCTTCGAAGGGGGAGTGCGCCACCACCAGCTCGGCGTGAATACGCGCATCAGATCGGGGCGAATAGGGGTAGCGAAACTGCTGCGACAAGGCCCAGACCACATCGTCGGGCACAGCAAACCCTAGGGCCACGGCGGCCTCACCAAAGCGCACGCCATGTTGCTGCTGGTAGTCGAGCGCGGACTGAACCTGCTCGGCTGTCAGGCCCTTGGTCTTTTGCAGAATGTGGCCCAAGGCGCCATCAGGCTGCGTGCTGCTGCCGGTGGAAGTAGAAGCGTTGTGCATCATGAAGCGACTTTGTGGGTCAAGGCCCGCAGGGGAGCGCGGCTCAAAGACAGACGGCGACCGGCATCAGAGACCTGCGCCAGTTTGCGAAAGGCAGGCACCGCGCCGAGGAGCGGCAACTGGAACAGGGCATCCAGGTCTTCACTGGCGCGCAGGCGACGGTCCAAGCGCTCCAGGATCAAGGCCACGGCCACAGCCAGAATCAAGCCGATCAAGAAGCCCAATGCGAAATTGGTCAACAAACGCGGGCTGGAATAGGTAGACGGTGCCTTGGCCATTTCCAGCGCACTGATGTTGGCTTGGTTGACCTGGCTTTCCAGGCTGGTGGTGCTCATGCGGGCCACCACGGCGTCATAGGCTCGCTGTGCGTTGTCCACATCGCGCTGCAGCAGGGTGGCCTCGTCACGCACAGCCTTCATCTTCAGCACTTTGGTGCGCTGTTCATCCAGAGCCAACTTGATCTGCGCAGAACGGTTGATGTTGACGCTGTTGCCCACCCCCACACTGCTGGTGACGCGACGCACTTCGGAGTCAAGTTTGCGGCGCAACTCGGCCACACCGCTGCGTGCCTCGATCACGGAGGGGTGTTGATCACCCAGCTTCGTGGTCAACTGCTCCAAGGCAGCTTCCTGACGGTTGATGTCCGACTTCAGGCCCGCCACGATGGGGTTGTTGAGCACATCCGGCGACTTGTCGCCTTGCGCATTGGCTGCGTTCTGACGGCTGCCCGAGTCTGCCACCGCAGCTTGCGTCATCACGTACTGAGAAGACAGTTCATTGAGTCGAGCGGTTTCCACGTCCAGTCGCTCGTCAGTCACAACCAAACCTTGGTTACGCTGAAATTCAGACAAACGCCCCTGGGCTCTTTCCAACTCAGCGCGCAAGGCACGGGCGTTGGCGTCAAAGAAATCGTTGTACTGCTTGGCTGGCGCCGTGCGCAATTCGAGCGTGGTGTCCAAATACGCTTTGACAAAGCCGTTGGCAACCACTGCAGCGAAGTTGGGGTCTGCAGCTTGGTAGGAAAGGTAGATGACGTTGGAGCCGCGCGAAGGCCGGGCTTCCAGATTGCTTTTGAGCAGCAGGGCCAACCAGGCCTCGAAATCGCCTGTGCTTTGAGTGGCGTTCTGCCACTTCTTGCGCAGGTCGGCCATTTCGTTGAGCTTGAGGTCGCGCACAACCTTGAGCGCCACCCGATTGCTGGTCACCACATCGACCTGGGTCATCAGGTAAGACGGCGCAGCCAGAGCCGGCGACACCATGCCCGCGATCGGATCCTGACCCTTGATGTCGAGGATGATGGAGGCATTGGCGGTGTAGCTCTTGGGCATGAGCAGGGTGAAAGCCACCACCGCCGCAAACACCGTGGCAAACACACTGGCTGCCACGATCCATCGTGCCCGAACGATGGAAAAAATGAGCTGAAAGGTCATACGAGACTCGCGTTTTGCAGTACGCCGACCAGTCTAGGGATCGAGTATGACAAAACGTAGTCTGAGCCGAATGGCTCAAGCGAATCCCCTCAAAACGCCTGATTCAAGGGGAGTTGCCCAAGCTGTCATCACAGTGTCAACTTGATGAAGATGCCTTCTGGAATGTGCTTGATGATGAGCATGATGAAGCGCCAGAAGCCCGGGGTGTAAACCACCGTGCGGCCCCTATCGACCGCGCCCACAATGTCTTTGGCAACCTGATCGGGCTGCGCCCACAAGGCCCCCTTTTTGAAGGCGGCGGTCATGGGCGTGTCGACAAAGCCTGGCTTGATGGTGGTGACCGACACCCCCTTCTTGGCCAGCCGCTGGCGCAAGCCCGAGGCGAAGGCCGACACCAGCGCTTTGGCGCTGCCATACACGTAGTTGCTTTGGCGACCACGGTCACCCGCCACCGAAGAGATGACCGCAATGGCGCCCTTGCCTTGTCGCTCGAAGCGTTCGGCAGCCAGCGTCATGAGCGACACCACCGATGTGCCATTGGTGGCGATTTCAGCCAGGGCGTAATCGACTTCGGTTTGCGCCTTGGCCTGATCGGTCAAGGTGCCATGGGCGATCAGGATGGTGTCAAGCCCACCCAGGGCGCGGATGGCCTCGTCAAACAAGGCGGCGTGGTCGGCTAACTGGTTGGCATCGAACACACGCGAGCCAATGCTGCGTGCGCCACGCACTTTCAGGTCATCCACCTGCGACTGCAGCGGTGCGGCACCACGCGCAGCGAGGAACACCGCATCGCCACGCTGAACCCAGCGGCGCGCGCAGGCCTGGGCGATGGCCGAGTTGGCGCCCACGATCAGAATTTTTCTCATGCAATCTCCATGACCCGACGTGCGAAGCCGGAGCTGAGGCGCGGGTCGATATAGGGCAGGAACTGGCGCCACGTTGGGTAGCCGGCCTGGAACAAGGCGGCCGTCATCCGACCATCTTTGGCGGCATACAGACGCCCACCGTGGCGATGCACGATTTCATCCAGCCGACCAAAGAGGCGATGCAACTTGGGCCCCTGATTAGGAAAGTCCAGCGCCAGCGTGGTGCCTTCCATGGGGAACGACAACATGCCACGCGAGGGCACCGAACCGAACTGCTTCAGCACAGCGAGGAATGAACCCATACCACTGGCCGAAATGACTTCCAGCAGCTCTCGCGTGGCAGCCAGCGCACGCTCGGGCGGTATGGCGCACTGGTACTGGTAAAAACCGCGTGGACCATAGATGCGATTCCATTCCAGCAAGGCATCCAACGGGTAAAAGAAGGGCCGATAGTGCTGCAGGCTTCGCTGCACATCGCCACGCTGACGGTGGAAGTACAGCGTGTTGAACGCCTTGAGAGACAACTGGTTGATCAGTGAAACAGGCGGCGTCACCGGCACACGCCGCGCCTGATCTACCAGGCCCGCCGGCACATCCGTCTCCAGCCACTGCGGCTGGCACACCGCTGGCGCATGGTTGGCACGATTGAACAGCCCGCGCCCCAACCGCCGGCCGGTGAACGCGCAGTCGATCCACGACACGGTGTATTCGTAGTCCTTCTCGGACGCCTGGTTGATTTCAAAGAACTCATCGACGCTGCGAAAACGCAGGGTCTCGGAGTCCATCAAGGGGTTGGCAATGCGGCGCAACTGGATCTCGGCCCAGGTGATGACACCCGTCAGCCCCAAGCCCCCAATGGTGGCATCGAACCAGTCAACATGCTCGTGCGGCGAACAAACGCGGCGCGTGCCATCAGATCGTGTCAGCTCGAAACAAGTCACATGGTTGCCAAACGAACCCGCCACGTGGTGATTCTTGCCATGCACATCGTTGGCAATGGCGCCCCCTACCGTCACGAACTGCGTGCCCGGCGTGACGGGCAGGAACCAGCCCTGCGGCACCACCAGCCGCAAGATGTCGGACAGCAGCACCCCAGCCTCGCAACGCAGCAAGCCGGTGGCAGGATCGAAAGCGATGAACCGATCCAAATGCCGTGTTTGCAACAAGCCTTGCCCCGGATTGAGGTTGCTGTCGCCATAACTGCGGCCATTACCAAAAGGCAGCCAGGTATGCCGCTGCAAGGCGTCTTGACCCACCACTTCACCCCACGGGCGATGCCGATCCACCAGAGTCTGAACATGGTGTTCTGGCCACAGAACCCGGCCCCAAGACGTGATGGATCGGTTGCTGGTGTTCATGTTCGCCAGGCTCACATGGCCAGCCACATGACGGCCACCGCCGCACCACCTGTCAGCAGGCTGATGCGGTCTTTCATGGCATAGACGAGGGGATCGTCATGCATATTGCCGCGATGGGTTTCCATCCAGATGCGGCTGATCCAGTACAGCATGACCGGCACCAGCGCCCAGACCACTTTGGGATGACCATACATGACAGCAATGTCTGGCGAGTTCACATACAAGGCCAACACCAGAATGCTGATGTAGCCCGATGCCGTGCCCAGGTTTTGCAAGATGCTGAGGTCGGCCACCTGATAGCCACGCCCCGATGCCGTGAGCTTGCCCTTCTCGCGCATGACATAGAGCTCGGCGTAGCGCTTGACGATGGCCAGACTGAGGAAGATGAAGATGGAGAACATCAGCAGCCAGAACGACAGCGGAATGGCTGCCGCCGCCGCGCCAGCCACGATGCGCACGGTGTAGAGCCCCGCCAACACCAGCACGTCGATCATGACCACGCGCTTGAGCTTGAAGCTATAGGCCAGGGTGACCACGTAGTACGCGGCCAGCACCCCCAGGAACTGCCAAGGCAACAAACAGGACAACGCAATGGCAGCCACGAGCAAGCCAGGCGCCATCACCAAGCCAAACAAGAGACTGAGTTGGCCGGACGCAAAGGGCCGACGGCACTTGCTGTGATGCTGACGATCAGACTCCAGATCGAGCATGTCGTTGAGCAAATACACCGACGACGCGCACAGGCTGAACGCGGCAAAGGCCAACAAGCTATGAAACAGCGCACCGCCATCGTTCAGCCGGTGTGCTGTGGCCAAGGGGACAAAAATGAGCGCATTCTTGGCCCACTGGTGCACGCGCAAAGCTTTGGTCACCGCACGAAGGCCTACTACCGGGGCCTCAAAAACCGGGCCCAGCGCAGTAACAGACTGTGCCTGCTTGACCAGCCCCGCCGCCCCATTCACCACCACGGCCTGACGAGCATGCCCCCAGACTTTGAGGTCAACACGGTGGTTGCCACAGTAGTCAAACCCCTTCTCGCCAAAGCGAGCCACCAGGGCCTTGGCCTTGTTGCTGCCAGACAGATTGGTCTGCCCATCGCTGGCCAACACCCCATCGAAAATCTGGAGGTGATCGGCCACCGCCTGTGCCAGACGGTGGTCAGATGCCGTGCACAACCACAAGGCCCGGCCTTGCTGCTTTTGCTCGCGCAGCCACGCCACGAACGCCTGCGTGTAGGGCAAAGCGGCCCCATTGAGTTCCACCCGGGCGGCGATTTCCGCCTTGAGAACCGCCTTGCCGCGCAATAACCAAAAAGGGACCAACAGCAAATACAGCGGATTGCGCTTGATCAGCAACAGAAACGACTCAAGCAACAGGTCGCTGTGAATCAGCGATCCGTCCAGATCAACACAAATGGGAGTCTTATTGGACATGGAACCTCAACCCGGCAATTCGGTTGCGTGATGGCGCAAACGCCAGACACACAGCCAACCAATTACCACCGCCAACCACAGGGTCAGCAAACGACAGATCAGGGTGGTGAGAATGGCTTGCGGCACCGACATGCCGTGCGCCACCAACAAAGCCGACATCACAGCCTCGGTACTACCCAACCCTCCTGGCAAAAACGACAGCGCGCCGACGATTATCGCCAATGCATAAATGCCTACGGCAGACCCCAAAGGAATGGACACGGAGGGGTCCAAATCAGCCAGCAGTTTCAAGCCGACGGCTTCTGCCAGCCAGGCAATCAGGCCGATCACCAGACCGCTGACGAGCACCCCTGGCGCGAGAAACTGGCGCGCATGCGCCAGCATGTTGATGGCACCCTGCAAGAGGGGCACCTTCACTCGCTGCCAAGGCACCACAGCCAGCATGACCAGCAAGCCCCCAACCAAGGCCACCGCGACCCAAAAAAAATAGCGATAGGCCTGCAGTTCTGCCAACACCACCGAGGCGAGGATGATCATGACCAGCAAGTCGAGCAAGCGTTCTACAAAAAACGCCCCCGTCAAACTGCTGGCGCTGAGCCCGCGAGGCAGGTAGTACCTGGCGCGCACCATCTCACCCAGCTTGCCCGGCGAAAGGGTGAAGGCAAACCCCGACATGAAGGTCAATGCCGTGAACCCCCAGGGCAGACGCTGCCCCAGCTTGGCAAGATAAATGCGCCAACGCACCACCCGCAAAGCGTAGTTGAACAAGGACAGCCCACCGACCAACGCAATGGTTGGCCCGGCATGTCGCAATGTTTGGAGATCGATCTGCGCCAGGTCACGCTTGAAAGCATGCAGACACCACACCGCAAACACAGCAAACAAGGCGTAAGTACCCCATTTGCTTAAAAAGCGTCGCGCTTCAAAAGACATCAGCCAGCTTCAACAATTTGGCTTCCTGATCCTTCGCCGCCAACTGGGGTGTCAGCCCCGCCAAGGGCCAGTCAATGCCAATGGCAGGATCAGACCACAAAATGCTGCGCTCGCAATCACGTGCATAGACATCGGTGGTTTTATAGAGGAAGTGGGTGTCGTCTTGCAAAGTGAGGAAACCATGGGCAAAGCCCTCGGGAATCCAGAGCTGGCGGTGGTTCGCTGCAGTCAGCTCCACACCCACCCATTGACCAAAGGTGGGCGATGCCTTGCGAATGTCAACAGCCACATCAAAAGCTGCACCACGCACCACGCGCACGAGCTTGCCTTGGGGATGCGGGGGCAATTGATAGTGCAGCCCCCGCAACACACCTGCCCTGCTACAAGAATGATTGTCTTGCACAAAGGGGCGCGGTACAGGCAAACCCAAACGCGTCAGCTCCTGCTCGAAACGGGTCTGGTTGAAGCTTTCCATGAACCAGCCGCGATCGTCACCGAAAACAGCTGGCTCGACGATCACCACATCGGGAATGCGCGTGGGAATCAGTTTCATAAAAATTGCAAATCAGTAAATCTTGTCGTTGATGACCTTGAGCAGGTATTGGCCATAACCATTCTTCAGCATGGGCTGAGCCAGCTTTTCCACCTGCTCCGCCGTGATCCAGCCCCCGCGGTAGGCAATTTCTTCCAGGCAAGCAACCTTGAGGCCTTGCCGACGCTCAAGCGTGGCAATGAATTGCCCCGCCTCAAGAAGGCTATCGTGGGTGCCGGTGTCTAGCCAAGCATAACCGCGGCCCATGATTTCCACATTGAGCTGGCCTTGCTTCAGATAGAACGCGTTTACGTCGGTGATTTCGAGTTCACCACGTGGGCTGGGCTTGATGTCCGCAGCAATGTCGCACACTTGGTTGTCGTAGAAGTACAGGCCGGTGACCGCATAGTTGCTCAGCGGCTGTTTGGGCTTTTCTTCGATGCTCAATGCGCGTTGCTGACTGTCGAACTCGACCACGCCATAGCGTTCGGGGTCATGCACGTGGTAGGCAAACACACTGGCACCGGCACTGCGTTCGGTCGCGCTCTCGAGCAAACCCTGAAAGGCATGGCCGTAGTAAATGTTGTCGCCCAACACCAGGGCGCTGGGGTTGTTGCCGATGAAGTCACGCCCCAGGATGAAGGCTTGCGCCAGGCCGTCCGGGCTGGGTTGCACGCAGTAGCTCAGGTTGATGCCCCACTGGCTGCCATCGCCCAGCAAATGCTGAAAGCGCGGCGTGTCTTGCGGCGTGCTGATGAGCAAGATGTCGCGAATGCCGGCCAGCATCAAGGTGCTGAGCGGGTAGTACACCATGGGCTTGTCGTACACCGGCAGCAATTGCTTGCTGATGGCCAGGGTGGCGGGATGCAGACGGGTGCCGGACCCGCCAGCCAGGATGATGCCTTTGCGTTGATTCATAGTGGCTCAGCTCCGAGAAAGTGTGGGCTGGTGAATTTCAGTCAGCATGCGTTCCACGCCCTGCTTCCAGTCCGGCATGATCAAACCGAAGGTGGACTGGAGCTTGGCCGTGGACAAGCGGGAATTGAGGGGGCGCTTGGCTGGCGTCGGGTAGTCGCTGGTGGGAATGGCCACCACCGCCTCTGGCGCCACACGAACGGCAGCGCCCTGTTGGCGAGCCCATTCAATGACCCAGCACGCGTATGCCCACCAACTGGTTTGCCCTGAAGCCACGAGGTGATAGACCCCACCCAACTCAGGCTGCCGCCATGTTTGGCGCAAAGCATGGGCCGTGACATCGGCGATCAGGTCGGCCCCGGTGGGCGCCCCAATCTGGTCTGCAATGACTTTGAGCTGATCGCGCTCGGCAGCCAGGCGCAACATGGTTCGGGCAAAGTTGCCGCCCTTGGCCGCGTAAACCCAACTGGTGCGAAACACCAGGTGCTTGCACCCACTGGCAGCAATGGCTTGCTCGCCTTCCAGCTTGGTTTGGCCGTACACACTCAATGGGGCCGTGGCACTGTCTTCTGCGCGCGCGTCGGTGCCGCTGCCATCAAACACATAGTCGGTGCTGTAGTGCACGAACAGGGCCCCGTGTTCAGCCGCCCAACGTGCGACGGCCTCCGGTGTGGTGGCATTGACCAAGCGAGCCCGTTCTATATCGCTCTCTGCCTTGTCCACAGCCGTATAGGCCGCCGCATTCACCACCACATCGGGCTGGATGCTGCGTAGATGATCCACGACCTGATCGGGCTGCGTGAAATCGGCCTGCGTTGAATCAAACGCAAACACCTGCCCAAGGGGGGCCAACGCACGCTGCAGTTCCCAGCCAACCTGCCCGTTTTTGCCAAATAAGACGATCTTCATAGGACAGACGAATCAGCCCTGACGGCCCTGATAGTTGGTCTGGATCCAGTCACGGTAGGCGCCCGATCGCACGGTATCGATCCACTCGGTGTTGTCGAGGAACCAACGCACGGTCTTGTCGATGCCGGTCTCAAACGACTCAGCAGGCTTCCAACCAATTTCACGCTCAATCTTGCTGGGGTCGATGGCATAACGGCGGTCATGCCCCGGGCGATCTGCCACGTAGGTGATCTGGTCTTCGTAACGACCCGACGCCTTGGGACGCAAGGCATCCAGCTTGCGACAGATGGTGGTGACCACATCGATGTTGCGGATTTCGTTGATGCCACCCACGTTGTAGGTTTCACCCAGGCGGCCCTTTTCCAGCACCTGGCAAATGGCCTCGCAGTGATCGCGCACAAACAGCCAATCGCGGATGTTGAGCCCATCACCATACACAGGCAAAGGCTTGCCATCCAGGGCGTTGAGGATCATCAGCGGAATGAGCTTTTCCGGGAAGTGATACGGCCCGTAGTTGTTGCTGCAGTTGGTGGTCAGCGTGGGGAAACCATAGGTGTGGTGGTAGGCCCGCACCAGATGGTCGCTGCCCGCCTTGCTGGCCGAGTAGGGACTGTTCGGGGCATAGGGCGTGGTTTCAGAAAAGGCGGGATCGGTGTCAGACAGCGAACCGTAGACCTCGTCGGTCGACACGTGCAGGAAACGGAAGGCGGCCCGCTCGTCGTCAGGCAAACTCATCCAGTAGGCACGCGCCTCTTCCAGCAGGCTGAATGTACCCACCATATTGGTGTGAATGAATTCGCCCGGCCCGTGAATGGAGCGGTCTACGTGGCTTTCGGCCGCGAAGTGCACGATGGCACGGGGTTTGTATTGCTGCAGGGCTGCGCGAACGGCATCGCGGTCGGCAATGTCGGCCTGAACCAAGGTCGCAGCGCCCGACTTCAGGTGCTCGCCAATGGTGGCGGGGTTGCCAGCGTAAGTCAGCTTGTCGTACACCACCACCGGTTCGTTGGCCAAGCCCAGGCGAGCACGCCGCTCCATCCAGTGGTGCACGAAATTGCCGCCGATGAAACCCGCGCCACCGGTAATGAGAACCATAAGAAACCCCGCGCAAATGACAAAATTGAACTGATCAAGGCTAACAGAAGATGTCCCCGCCAATTCGTCATGTGACAACATCACAAATTGGCCCCGCAGCCCCACCATTTAGGTGGAAACACCTAGCCGCGGTCCCACAAATCGAACTCACTGTTGCATGATGCTGAGACAAACCGGACACATTTCATATTCCAAAAATGGCTAAGGCGATGATTTTGGCGGCGGGACAAGGCACCCGCGTACGCCCCCTGACCAAGCAAACCCCCAAGCCCATGGTGCCGATCCTGGGCAAGCCGGTGATGGAGTACATCATTGAGCACCTGGCCCGCTATGGGGTCAAGGACATCATGGTCAACGTGGCCTTCAACCACTGGAAGATTGAAAACTACTTCGGTGACGGGCACCGCTGGGGCACCAACATTGGCTACGCCTTCGAAGGCGCTCGTGAGCACGGCGAAATCGTGCCCAAGCCCTTGGGCTCGGCGGGCGGCATGCGCCGCATTCAAGACTTCAGTGGCTTTTTCGACGAAACCACCATCGTGTTGTGCGGCGACGCCATCATTGACCTGGACATCAAGGCCGCCTTGTTCGAACACAAGACCAAGGGCGCCATTGCCAGTGTGGTGACCCTGCCCGTTCCCAAGGATCAGGTGCAGAACTACGGCATCGTCGTGGCCGACAAGAACGGCAAAGTCACCTCCTTCCAGGAAAAACCTTCGCCCGAGGAGGCGCGCTCGAACTTTGCCAGCACCGGCATCTACATCTTCGAACCCGAAGTGCTCGACCTGGTCCCACCCGGCAAGGTGTTTGACATCGGCAGCGAGTTGTTCCCCCTGCTGGTTGAGCGCAACCTGCCCTTCTACGCCCAGACCCGCCATTTCAACTGGATCGACATTGGCCGCGTGAGCGACTACTGGGCGGTGTGCCAGCGCGTGCTGCGCGGGGAAATCGCGCAAATGGACATGCCCGGACACGAGGTTCGCCCCGGCGTCTGGGTGGGGCTGAACACCCGCATTGACTGGGATACGGTCAACATCACCGGGCCGGTTTACATTGGTTCTAGCACCTGCATTGAACCAGGCGTGACCATTGAAGGCCCGGCCTGGATTGGTCACGGCAGCCGCTTGCGGCAAAACAGTACCGTACGCCGCAGTGTGCTGTTCGAATACACCCGCATCAGCGAGGATGCCCAGTTTGAAGACGTGGTGGCCTCCCCTGTTTACTGCGTGGACAAGAATGGCAAAACCACCTACCAAGGCGATGAAAGCACCAGCCTGCGCTGGGGCGACGCGCGCGCCTGAGTAGGCGGGGCGAGCCCGGCTCCCCCTTCTGTCAAAATCTCATCCAATTTCTGTCTATTTTTCCTGGGGCTTCAATGAAAGTATCAGTGGTAGGGACCGGCTATGTGGGCCTGGTGACCGGCGCCTGTCTGGCCGAGATGGGTAACGATGTCTTGTGCCTGGACGTGGACCCCAACAAGATCCGCATCCTGGAAGAAGGCGGCATTCCCATTCACGAACCCGGCCTGGACTTGGTCGTGGCCCGCAACGTGAAGGCCGGCCGCCTGTCGTTCACGACCGACATTGCCAAGGCTGTGGCGCACGGCACCATTCAGTTCATTGCCGTGGGCACCCCCCCAGACGAAGACGGCTCGGCCGACTTGCAGTACGTGCTGGCCGCTGCCCGCAACATTGGCCGCCTGATGACCGACTACAAGGTGGTGGTGGACAAGAGCACCGTGCCCGTGGGGACCGCCGACAAGGTGCGCGCGGCCGTGGCCGACGAGCTGACCAAGCGCGGCAGCGATGCCAAGTTCGCCGTGGTGTCCAACCCCGAGTTCCTGAAGGAAGGCGCTGCGGTGGACGATTTCATGCGCCCCGACCGCATTGTGGTGGGCGCCGACGACGAGCAAGCCATTTTGCTGATGCGCGCCTTGTACGCCCCCTTCCAACGCAACCACGACCGCGTGGTGGTGATGGATGTGCGCAGCGCCGAGCTGACCAAATACGCCGCCAACGCCATGCTGGCCACCCGCATCAGCTTCATGAATGAATTGGCTCTGCTGGCCGAGAAAATGGGCGCCGACATTGAGCAAGTGCGCGTGGGCATTGGCTCTGACCCTCGTATTGGCACGCACTTCCTGTACGCCGGTTGCGGCTACGGCGGCAGCTGCTTCCCCAAGGACGTGAAGGCCCTTATCAAGACCGCTTCTGACGAAGGTCAGGACCTGAAGGTGCTGAAGGCGGTGGAAGCGGCCAACGACCGCCAGAAGCTGGTGTTGGTGGACAAAATCGTCAAGCGCTTTGGCGAAAACCTCAGCGGCAAGCATTTCGCGCTGTGGGGCCTGGCGTTCAAGCCCAATACCGACGACATGCGTGAAGCCACCAGCCGTGTGGTGCTGGCTGAGCTGTTCCAGCGCGGTGCCACCGTCACGGCCTATGACCCCGTGGCCATGCCCGAGACCCAGCGCATCTTTGATGGCGAAGCCCGCCTGAAATATGCCGACACGCCCAATGCCGCGCTGGAAGGCGCTGATGCCCTGGTCATCGTGACGGAGTGGAAGGAATTCCGCAGCCCTGACTTCGACCGCATCAAGTCCACTTTGAAGACCCCGACCATCATCGATGGCCGCAACCTGTACGACCCCCGTTTGGTGGCCGCAGCCGGCCTGGATTACGACGCGATTGGCCGCGGACTCAACGTGGCAAAGTGATGGTGAAGCGGCCACCGCCTTCGGGCGGTGCGTCGCACACCACATCGCCGCCATGGCGGCGAGCGATTTGCCTGACCAAGCTCAGGCCCAGCCCCACGCCACCGGCGTGCTCAGCATGTCCGGGCATGCGGTAGAAGGGCTCAAAAATCCGCTCACGCTGATCTGGCGGCACACCCGGCCCACGGTCACTCACACGCATCAGCACCTGGTTGACACGGCTTTCCAACGTGAGGGTGATGCCAGGAATGCCACTCGCCCCCGAGCGGCCGTAGCGGCGTGCGTTTTCCAGCAGGTTGCGCACAGCGCGTCGCAACAAGCGCTCGTCACCTTGATACGCCGCAATGGCATCAGGCGCGGGCAAGGCCACCAGTTCAGCCCCCACTCGAGCGGCCTCTTCCGCAGCCATGCCCAGCAAGTCGACCGACTGCATGGCCAAATCGGCCTTGGCGTCGAGCCGACTGGCCAACAGCACTTCCTCGACCAGGGCATCCAGTTCCGCAATGTCTTGGTGGACCTCGTCGCGCAAGCGCGAGGCTTGGTCGGGTGAGGCATCGGCCATCATGGTCACCGCCATTTTCAGTCGAGCCAAGGGCGACCGCAATTCGTGACTGGCATTGGCCAGCAAACTGCGGTTGGAAGTCACCAGATCTTCAATGCGCTGAGCCGCATCGTTGAAGCTGCGAGCCAGCGCGGCCACTTCGTCGCGCCCTTCTACAGCGACGCGGTGCTGCAATTGGCCACCACCGAATACCTCCACGCCATTTCGCAGGGCCTGCAAACGACGCGTCAATCGTGTCACCACGGGCCAGGCCCCTGCGGCCACAGCCACAAACAACAGGACCAGAGACAGCAACAATGCGGAGGCCCCTCTGGCCAGCCAGGGCGGCATCAACCAGGCCACGGGGCCGAACGGCTCATCAATGGGAGGACGCGGCCCACCCATATCACGGTGGTGATCCGGGCCCGGCGGAGGAAACGGGGGGCCCATGCCATCGGACATCAAGCGCGCGCGCTGGCGCAGAAAGCCCGGACGCATGACCCACAAGGTGCGACCATCAGACAGCAAGGTTTTTTGCAGCCAATCGCGCGCCTCGGGGAAATGATTCAGGCGCTCTTCCAAGTCAGGCGAGGTAGCCAGGCGTTTGCCCGTCGCGCCATCCAGCGCCATGGGCATGCGCAAGCGATCTGCCCATTCCAACAAGGCTTCGGCCTGTTCCAGCTCCGACGCACTGGCCGGAGGCAAACTGTTTTCCAGCAATTCAGCCCAGGCTGCCGCACGCTCATTCCAGACAGCCCGTGACTGCAGCTGACTGCGCTCGTGGTCCATGTGGCGTTGCGCCAGCCACCCCGATACCAACGCGAACACCAGCAGGACCGTCACGACCGCCAGATAAATGCGCAGCGCCAAAGTCTTCATGCCGGGGCGCCGTCTGCGTCTTGTTTCTTGGCGAACACGTAGCCCACGCCTCGCACGGTCAGAATGCGACGAGGCTCTTTGGGGTCGGTTTCAATGGCGGCGCGAATGCGCGAGATGTGAACATCAATCGACCGGTCAAAAGCCTCCAGGGGGTGGCCTTTGAGCAGGTCCATGATCTGATCGCGGCTGAGCACACGGCCCGGGTGCTGCGCCAGCACGCACAGAAGATCAAACTGATACGACGTGAGATCGCAGGGCTGACCATCGAGGCGCACCTGACGCAAGCCGTTGTCGATTTCCAGCCGGCCGAAGCGCCAAACATCGCCGTCGTCGGCCACGGCGCCAGAGCGACGCAACAGTGCCCGAACACGCGCCAGCAACTCGCGAGGCTCGAATGGCTTGGGCAGGTAGTCGTCTGCCCCGATTTCGAGCCCGACGATGCGATCGGTGGGCTCGCCCCGGGCACTGAGCATCAGCACCGGCAAAGACCGTGTTCGGGGTGAAGCACGCAGTTCACGGCACAGATCGAGTCCATCGCCGTCGGGCAGCATCAGATCGAGGATGAGGGCGTCATACGCCTGCCTGGCCAGCATGTCTCGCCCCGCCCCCAAGCTGGGAGCGCTGGAGATCTGGTAGCCATGGCTGCGAAGGTAATCGCCCACCATGGCCGACAGACGCATGTCATCGTCAATGAGAAGAAGGTGCTCGCTCATGTCCTGCATTGTGCGCCCTTTGCCCGATTACTTTTGAGGGCGATGGCCACCAAAGCGACTCATCATGTGCTCGCGACGCGACTGAAGGTGTTCAGCAATCTTGGTGCGCTGCTCCGGGGTCAGAACCTTGGCCACGTCCAACATGAAGCGGGTCATGCGTTGACTGACCAACTCATGATGTGCAGCCATTTTTTGGCGCGATTGCTCAATGGCGCGTTCATCCAGGGTAGACGCGGTCCAGAGCTTGGCTGCTTGTTCGTGCAAGGCTTGCCCATCAGCACGAAGCTGATCGAGTTCAGGTCGAGCCTGCGCTTGAATCCGGGCGATCTGCTCTTTCTGGGCGGCTGTGGCATCGATGTGACTCAGCAACCGGTCCAGCCCAGGCCCGTGCATCGGCATGAAGCCAGGCATGGGAGCGGCGTCAGCCGAACCGCGCGGACCATGGCCCATGTGCTGCCCCATATGCGGGCAGGCCGATTCAGCAGCAGGTGGTTGTTGTGCAGCAGGCTGCGGCGCCGAGGCGGCGTGTGCCAGACTGACGGAGGCCAGCGCGGCCACAAGGATAGGACGGAGGGTGAGGATCGACATATGGGTTCTCCTGTTCGATGGAGATCATCATGTCGACCCTGCGTAAACGCGCTGTTGGCAGGGCGTAAAGAAGTGTGTATCAGCTCTGCTGAATGCCGGCCAACTGCCACACGCCGATGTTGTGGAACTGGATCAGGTGCCAGACCTCGTCGAACGATTCGACTTCCTGGTTCTGCAGATCCTTGATCTGGCCGGTGAAGCGCACGCTGGCCACGTAGCGGGCCGGCTCATCGGTCACATCCAGCACCTGGGCGTCCACCTTCAGCACGTCGGTTTGCTGAGCCACACCGCCGCGTTCAGACAGTGACATCTTGACCTCGGCGAACATTTCCGGCGTGGTGAATTCGCGGATGTCATCAAGGTTGCCGGCATCGTTCGCGGCTTGCAGGCGAATGAACTGCACTTTGGCCTGGCGCTCCAGTGCAGCCACATCGAAGCCTGCGGGCAGGCGCGCAGCCTGAGGCGAAACAGAGGCCGCCGCAGCGCCTCCGGAACCATGAGGCGCACGGGGCGCAGCTTGATCCAACCCTGCGAACTGAGCGCCATTCATGCCAGCGCCCGCCAGCGCGGGTTGCTGCGCTGCCATGCGCTTGCGCATGATGAAGCCGATCACACCCAACACGGCCATGACCACCAGGGCAATCATCATCATGTTGGCCAACTCTTCACCAAAGCCGAAATGCGAAGCCAGCGCGGCCAGGCCCAAGCCAGCAGCCAAGCCGGCAATGGGGCCCATCCAGGATCGCTTGGCTGGCGCGGCAGCCGGCGTCTGCATGGCCCCCGCTGCAGGGGCATCGGCCTGAGATTTTTGAGCCTGCTGACCCGCCGGCGCATGGGGGGCGGCCTGATTGGGGTTTTGCGTGACATGGTTGCGCTGCATACCCGATGTCTTGCCCCCACCAATGCGGCGAGCGGCATCGGCATCGGTCGTCACGCCCGACAGCAGCAGCGCGAACACCATGGCCAGAACCGAAAAGAATTTCATCTTGTTTTCCTTTTGAAAGCGATACGCAAACACGGGGGGCTTATTCGTCACGGCCGCCGAAGATGCCCAACAAAGACAGCAGCGACTGGAAGACGTTGTAGAGGCTGAGGTACACACCCAGTGTGGCGCTGATGTAGTTGGTTTCTTCCCCATCTTGCACGCGCTTGAGGTCGTGCAGGATGAAGGCCGAGAAAATGCCGATCGACAGCACCGACAGCGTGATCATCAGGGCACTGGACTGGATGAAGATGTTGGCAATGCCCGCCACCAGCATCATGATCATGCCGATGAACAGGAACTTGCCCATGTTGCTCAGGTCACGCTTGATGACGGACGACAGCGAGGCCATGGCCAGGAAAACCACACCGGTACCGGCAAAGGCCGTCATGATCAGGCCCGTGCCATTAGCCAGGCCCAGCACCATGCCCACCAGGCGCGACAGCATCACCCCCATGAAGAAGGTGAAGGCCAGCAACACCGCCACGCCAGCGGAGGAATGCTTGGTTTTTTCAATGGCAAACATGAAACCAAATGAGCCCGCCAGGAAAACGCCGAGCCCCACCATGCCGCTCATCATGCTGTTGAGACCGGTGGCCAGGCCCAACCAGGCACCCAGCACGGTGGGCACCATGGACAGTGCCAGCAACCAGTAGGTGTTGCGCAGCACGCGATTGCGCTGCTGAACGACGTCCGCACCGTAGGTGGTGGACAAAGAAGAAAGATTCGTATTCATGAGGTCACCCCATTGAGAAGTAGATGCACCGCCAAAGCCAATGCATGAAGGGAAGGACAAGGAACGGAGAAAGACTGGCGCACTCGGGAAAACCAGCCGGGCAGCCGGACGCGCGCCTAGCGCGCCAGCGAGTTCAGCTCAGCGAACAGGGCGGACGCTGCAAGGCACCCAGACAAGGGTCCGGCAAATCGAAGCCGACATGAGGCATGACGGCTTGAGGCAGAACAGCCCAAGCAGGCGCACTCAAAGACAACTCGATGCCTTCAGGCCAGTCCATGGGGTCTGGCGATGACTCGGCATCGGTCGATTGGGAAGAGGGGGAAGACGGCAAAGGCTGGGTCGCCTCACCTTCCGACGCCACCCAGGTGGCAGGCTCTTGCGCGAACGGGAAAGCTTGTCGCTCAGCCGCAGCAGGAGTAGACAGCGCAGCGGAGGTCCAACCAGCAAAAACAGGCCCGCTTGCCAACAGCAAGGAGAGCAAAGACCAGAGCGCGAACAGTCGACGGAACATCGTGAAAGCATTCTACGGGCAAACGCCGATGCGTGCATGGCATCGATCAGTCAACACGCGAGCCGCTTGATTTATGACACCCCTCATATTCGCGAACGAGACCAACCACCCAACTCGCCAAGACTTGAGACTTCACATCGACAAAGTAATAAAAAACAACCGCACCCAAAAGCGAGAAAACCAAAGAGACACCCATCGAATAAACTGCGTAAGCCCCGCACAACCCCTTCACGCACCCCACATTAAAAACCCATGCCCCAAAACTCATCATGACCGGTATATGCAACGCATACAAAGAAAAAGACAATTTGCCGAGAAAAACCACCCACCGACTAGAAAGCACCCACACCCGCCGATCGATCACCAACGACACCAACATAACCGCAGCAATCGCATGAAAGAAGACATCAAGATCTAGATCAAGCGCAAGAAGATCCTTCAGAAAAACCATTTCACGGGTCCAAGGATTTTGTGTCGCAAGAGGCACCACCAAAACAATAGACCACAAGGGCAACCTGAAGCTCTTAACCTTTTGCAGCACAGCGCCCATCAAAAAAAGAGAAACATAGAGCCCATCCAACCCAAAGATGACAGACATAAAGAACGAAAACACAGCCACATACAAAACAAATAAATTTGATTTATAGAAAAGCGAAGAGAAGCCAAAAAGAACCAAAGAGCCAATCAACTCCAAACGAATGGTCCACAAAGGGCCATTATAGGAAACATCCCCACTATAAGCCCCCCACAAGCCATTCTTAATTGCCCCCCAAAAAGTCAGCGAACCCACATATTGAGTCCGCCCTGAATAACTCGCAAGCCATTGATCTGCAACGCGATTTCGGCTGAA
>ERZ724505.283-NODE-283-length-35162-cov-5.185148_pt1 | contig 35162 bp, 61 predicted proteins | sample MGYA00376038_ERZ724505 | MGnify/ENA primary metagenome ERZ724505 (study PRJEB28724, sample SAMN07190884) | wastewater metagenome | isolation source: effluent of sewage treatment plant in Hong Hong | place: Hong Kong | collected 2016-03-17 ...
GAAGGTGCCGGTGTCGTAGCCGTAGATGCCCACGGGAGTCTGCGCGATGGCGAGGCCCGCGAGGACGAGGACGAGAACCGCGAGGAAAGTCAAGGTCTGGCGCATGCCGGGAAAGTACCTCGGGCCCTGCGCCTACACCAGTGGCGGCTGCGGCTTGAGGTAGCTGAGCAACCCCTCGAGCACCAGCGCACCGCCCGCCGCTGCAGCCCACGAGAGCAGTGCGGAGGCGTTGTGTTCGAGGACGGCGCCGATGATGGCGAGCCACCACGAGAGGCACGTCGGGCACCCCAGCGGCTTGCGCTGGAGCCACGCAGGAGGCCACGGGAGCTTCTGGATGAGCTGCACGGTGGCGAAGATGGCGAGGCTGAGGACGAGGAGCTGAGTTGGGGTGTGCATCGCCCCATGGTACACAGGGTGCATGGCAGACCCCAAGCGCATCCTCAGCTCCGTCACATGGGTTCTCGGGTTGGCTGGCGCTGGTGTCGCCTCCTTCTTCACGCTCCGCGCTGCCGGCATCGCGGGCGAGCTTCCTCCTCGTTCCGGCGGAGACCTCCTCGTGGACACCCTCACCCTGACCTCGACCAAGGAAGCCTTCGTCCGCGGCATCATGTCGGCCGCGGCACGCGTTCGCCCCAACATGGGCGTGGCCTCGCGCGGGCTGCTCGCCGCGTGGGCTGCGCTCGAGTCGAACTGGGGAAAGACGCGGCAGGCGAAGCTCGCCTTCAACCTGTGGAACGTGGGCAAGGGCTCGTGGACGGGCCCGACGCTGCCCGGCGGTGACCTCGAGTACCAGCCGGGGAGCAGCGCCGCGAAGAAAATCACGCAGGACTGGCGCCAGTACGCGACCATCGACGCGGCGGTCGCCGACCTGCTCAACCTCATCGAGAAGTCGCGGTACACCAACTACCGCGAGGGCTTCGCAGACCTGATGGCCGGCAACCCGCTCTTCGCGACGCGCCTCGGCGTGCTGGACAACGACGCGAACGGCGTGAAGGTTCGCGTGGACAACCGCGCGGACACCGCGGGCTACTACACCGAGGCGCGCAGCATCTACCAGCGCGGGGTGTCGAAGCTCTGGCTCGAGGTGCAGGCCATCATCGCGAAGGAGGGCCTTCAGGGCCTGAAGTGCTGACGAGCTCGAAGGGCTTCCCTCCCGCGCGGGCCCGGTTCATGCGGCTCGCGCATGCCGCACCATCAGCGCAGACCGGCTCGGTGACGAGCTGGAGCGCGTGGAGCCCGCCGGCGTTCATCACGGCGGGCTCGAGCTGAAACGTCACCGCGTTGCAGAGCGCGCAGCGGGTCATCGCAGGGCGTTGACGACGGCCTTGAAGAGCGCGTCCTTCTTGCGCACCGCCTCGGGGAGCTGCTCGTAGGGCACGAGCGCTGGGTGCGTCTTCTCCAGCTCGCTGCGCTCGGGGCCCCACTTCCAGCCCTGCGCGAGGCGGTCCTTCATCCACGCCTCGTGCTGCGCCGCAGGGGGCGCGTCCGGGTTGGCCAGCGCGAACGCGACGCCGCGGATGCAGCTCTGCTGCATGTCCACCGGGCAGAGTTCCCACGGGGCCTGCACCGGCACGTCGCCGATGATGGACGTGAGCGCGCGGTTCGCCTCGTGGCAGACCTTGGCGATTTCGTTGACGGCGAGCTTCATTCGGGTTTCTCCTCGTCGGGCTTCGCGGGGACCTTCGGGGGTGCCTTCTCCCACGGGATGGGGAAGTACACGGGAACGACGGTGTAGTTGAGGTTGAGGTAACCGATGGTCTCGAGATAGGCCTCAGCCTCCTCGCGCGTACGGTAGATGCTCCCGAGGCACAGGCCCACAGGGCCGCCCGGCGGGGTGAACCACGAGCACACCGAGAACCCCGTGACGTCAAGCTCCTCGAGCTTTCGCACGCTCGCCAACGTGCCCATCACCTCGCGGTGCAGCGCGCCGAAGGCATCGAGCAGCTCCTCGTGGCCCGAACGGAGCTCGAGTGGCATGTTGAGGAGTCGACCGAAGTAGCGCTGGATGTGGCGGAGTTTCTGGCGCATCACCCGCCGCCCTTCTTGATGAGGTGGTTGATGTACCACGCGGCCTTCTTGAGGTCCTCGGTGCCGTTCTTCAGCTTCCAGCGCCAGAGGTACTTGATGGCCACGCCGGTGCACACGGCCTCGATGCCCGTGAGGTTGGTGACCGCCGCCTCGATGGCGTCGATGCACTCGATGTCACCCTGCGTGTAGTGGCTCGGGTGGTTGACGGGGTCGTGCTCAGGCACATCGGGGCCGAGCGTGGCGACGTGCAGCCCGCGCACGGCGTAGGTCTTGGCGCACTCGAGGCAGAGGCCCGGCGGGACGGCCGCGGGACGCTCGCAGTCCATCAGGATGCAGGTCTTGGGCAGCGCGGCGGGCTCGGGCGACGCCGTAGGAGCGACCTTGAACGTGCACCCACAGTTGATGCCCAGCGTGCCGCAGTCCATCTCCGGCTCGCCGCAGGCCGCGCAGAGGAGCTCGCTCGTGGCCGCAGGTGCCTCAGCGTCGCCAGCACCCTCGGGCGCCTCCTCGACATCGTCCGGGGTAAGCGGCGCCTCCACCTCTTCCTTCGCCTCTTCCTTCACCTCTTCAACCTTCTCGTGGTCCGGCATCTTCGGGGTCCTCTTCTTGGGTGAACAGCGTGCCTTGGAACTTGCGGGTCGTCCGGTCGAGCTTCATCCACTCGGCCGGCGTGTTGGGGTCCCAGCCGTTGCCGGCCTCCATGCGGCGGAACGTGCCGAAGCCGGGGATGCTGAAGAACTCGCCGTTGCGCATCACCTCCGCGTCGATGTAGCGGAAGACGTCGGTGACGATGGCGCGCATCGAGTCGTCGTTGATGCGGTACTTCACCGAGAGGAAGCGGTAGAGGTCGCGCCAGAGCGGCCCGTACTCGGCCTTCGAGTGCGGCATCGAGCGGTTCGCCACGCGCGCGGGCGTGATTTCGACGATGCGCCTCAGAGCGCCCCCTTCTGGAACATCACGAAGAACTGCGTGCGGAGCTGGTCCACGTAGGTCTTCAGGGGCCCGATGTCGTCGCCCTCCCCGAAGCCCAGCTCCACCACGTCGGCGTAGGCCCGGAGCGCAGCGCTGAGGACGACGGCCTCGAGGCCCTTCGGGTCCGCGTCGATGGGCGGCGTCAACGGGTGGATGGCCTGCGCCACCGCGGGCAGCGTGGTGCTGATGACCTCGTTGAGGCGCTCGGTGATTTGCTGCTGGGTGGGCATCGTGGGCATGAGCGCGTTCTAGCGTGGTGGATGGCTGCGGTACTACTCCTCCCGCTGCTGAGAGCGCTTCGCGCTGAAGCCCTCGGGGTAGCGCTTGTCGAGCTTCTCGCGGTTGAGTCGCTCGATGTGCTCGACGGTCATGCCGAGGTCGATGCTGAGCTGCTCGAAGTAGAAGCGGGTGTCACCCAGCTCGTGCGCGAGCCTGTTCATCATCTCGCCGTCGAGCGGGTGCTCGTGGAAGACCACCTTCTTCATGCGCTCGAGCACCTCGGCTGCCTCACCGACGAGCCCGACCGCGCCGGCGAGCAGCGAGGCGCGATGAGCGTCGAGCACGAGCGGCTTGTTCGCGCCCCACTTCGAGCGGCTCCACTCCCGGTAGCTGGGCTCGGCGGGCTGACCGCCGGGGTAGAGGCACTCGGTGAACTTCTCGAGCAGGCAGTTGGTGCACTTCAGGCAGGGCGTCACGGGAGCCTCCAGACCTTCTCTTCGGGTTCACGGCAGTGGTAGCCCATACCCGCGGTCGGCGGGTCGAGTTCGGTGCAGAGGCAGTACCCAACAGATGGCTCCACAGCGAAGACGCGCATGCCGCTCAGCGTGCACTTCGCCCGGCAGCGAACAGCCGGTGAGAGCTCTTCCTGCTCGCGCGCATCGATGGCGTACGCGAGCCCCACCGCGAACGCGGCCACACAGAGGACCACAACGGCGGCGACAATCAGCTCGCCGTGGCGTACCCCCCATGCCCAGAGGCGCTCGGACAGCTTCACGACGCCCCCATCAACGGACCCGCGCTGGTGGCGACCGTGGTCGTCTGGAAGATGCGGATGCCGGGGATGGCCGGCGTGCCGTCCTCAGCGTCACGGAGCCCAGCGCGGATGGCGTCGCGGACCTTCTTCTCGTCGATGGACTTGTACTCCTCGGGCACCTTGCCCGCGTCCGTGACCTCGAAGGTCCACGGCTGCTTGAGCTGAACCGAGCCGGTGTTCACCACGGCCGTCTTCTGCACGTCCGCGACCTCCGCGGCCTGCGTGGCCAGCGCGAGCGCGCCGTCAGCGTCGCCCGAGGCCTGCGCCTTCTGGGCGTCGGCGATGAGCTGGCGCTGGGCCTGCTCGCGCCGCTCCTGCTCCGCCTTCGCGAAGGCGAGGTACTTGATGTTGAGCTCCGCGCGGAACTTCTCGACCTTCTCGGTGATGGGCTTGAAGAGCCCCTCGATGCGCTTCGCCTGCTCCTTGATGGGCTGGGTGAGCTTCTTCCGCTCGGCCTCCAGCTTCGCCTCGAGCGCCTTGAGCTGGGTCATCATCTCCTGACCCTGCGTCACGGTCTCGGGGGAGAAGGTGAAGAGCGTCACCTGCGCAGCGAGCTCGTTGACCGCGGTCTGCACAACGAGCGCCGCCGCGGGGAGCTGGGTGACGGGCAGGAGCGCGTCGGGCGCCGGGAGCTTCTTGTCAGCCGCAGCGAGCGTGTCACCGGCCTTCTTCGCCGCCGCGACCACCGCGGGCATGCTCACCGGCGCGGTGGGCTTCGGGAGCAGCTCGCGCACCTTCACGGCGGGCTTCTTCGGGGCAGCCTTCTTCGTGGCGGTCTTCTTCGTGGTTGGCTTCTTCGCGGGGGTCTTCTTGGGCATGGGAGGCTCCGGGTACTTCGGGGGTGGTGCAGCATCGTCACAGAATTCGTGACGGGTCAAGCAGAATCAGCGGGCGCTCACTTCAGCTCCTTCAGCAGCCGCACGATGTTGTCGCCGTGGCACGGCACATCAGGTACGCCGCCGGGGCCCTTGCACCAGCAGCCAAGGTCGAACCCGCGGAGCTTCAGGAGCGCGGCACGGAACTCCGCGTCGGTCTGCGCGCGCTTGCGCAGGTAGAGGTCGTGGCGGGCGATGGACTCCTCGCGCGAGTACACGAACTCGCCGGCGTCCTCGAGCGCGAAGCCCATGTAGTGGGCCGGGACCCGGCGCCCCTGTGCGTAGGGGTTCCCGAAGCGGGAGTCCATCGCGCGCTCGTCGTCCATCGCGCGCCCGATGTACACGTCGCACGGGTCGAACCGCACGCTCACGACGCGCGTTACGCGGCGACGCTGAGGGGCACGGCGATGCGCTTCTTGCTCCCGCACTTGCAGTCTCCTTCCCAGTGGTCAGCCTCGTCGTCGGTCTTCACCAGCTCGATGTCCACCAGCTCGCGGCACTTCGTGATGGGCTTGCCCTTCTCCGTCTTCTGCGCACCGCAGCGCGCCTGCACCGGCTTCCACCGGCGCTTCGCCTTGATGTCCACCGGGAGGTTCCAGTCGAGCGGCGTGAGCTTCACGCTGCCGTCCTTCTGGACCTCGCGCTTGACGGGCTTCTGCTCCGCCAGCCGCTTGCACTCGGCGATGAACTCGTCCTTGAGCCGCTTCGGCACCTCGAAGACGAGCTCGTCGTGGACCTGCGCGAGCTGCTCGATGACCTCGTCCGTGAAGCACACGTGCGTGACGCCGTCCTTGTCCTTCCACTTCGCCCCGCGCTTGAGCAGCTTCGTCTGGCGCCACGGGATGACCAGCTCGTCCATGATGCGGCGGTTGGCCGCGCCCACGACGTCGGAGCCGGTGCTCTGGTACGGCGCGTTCTGCATCGCGGTCGCCTCGGGGCTCGACTCGCCCCACGTGCGCTCGAAGAACCACATGCGGCGGCCGAGCAGCATCGAGTCGATGAAGCCGTACCGCGTGCCCTGCTTCACGACGTCCTGCTGGAACTTGAAGAGGACCGGGTAGGTCGCCTTGTAGTTCTTGAAGGCGGTCTGGAACGAGGTCCAGTCCATGTCGGGCAGCTCCTCGCGGACCTGCTCGTACACGGTGTCTTCGCCGGCACCGTAGGCCACGGCGTACGCGAAGACCTTCGCGGCGCGGTACATGCCGGGGTTGGCCTCGGCAGCTTCAGCCGTCGCAGGCAGACCGAAGATGGCAGCCATGTTCGCGATGTGCGGCTTCGGGCCCGTCTTCGCGTCGTACTTGCGGAAGACCTCGACGAAGACCGGGTCGCCCGACATGAAGGCCCCGAGGCGCATCTCGAGCGCGTCCCAGTCCATCGACACGATGTAGTGCTCGTCGCGCGCGACGAACATGCCGCGGATTTCGGCGGGCTGGTTCTGGAAGTTGGGGCCCGACGACGACAGGCGCCCTGTGGGCACGACGTGCACGTTGAAGTTCGGGTGCACGCGGCCGTCGCGCAGAATCTCCGGGAAGAGGTAGGTGCCGACGACCTTCGCCGACTCGCGCCACGCGAAGAGGTAGTCGAGGAAGGCGATGCGCGGGTCGTCGGGGAGGACCTTCTGGGCGAGCAGCGCCTTGCGTGCGCCGGTGAGGATTTCCTTCGCGGTGCTGAGCTGGCCGGTGGCCGTGACCTCGGTGAGCTCAATCTTCAGGCCCGCGAGCATCATCCGCAGCTCGATGAGGGAGGCCGGGTTGAAGAACTCGACCGTCTTGCCCGAGCCGTCTTCGTCAGCCAGCTCGATGTCGCCCTTGTCGGCGAGCTTCTCGAGCAGCTTCTTGAAATTCTCGTCGTCCGAGTTGACGCCTACCTCGGCGAGCACTCCGCGCATCGCGGCCAACGCACGGTCGCGCACGGCGCCGTAGTGCCAGCGGAAGTAGCGCAGCGTGGGCCGGTCGAGCTGGATGCCGGCGTACTTCCACTTCTCGCACTGGTCCTCCTGCCATGCGTCCTGCTCGAAGACGAGCGGCGCATTCGGGTAGACCTCGAGCAGCTCCCGCTGCATCTGCTCGGCCGCGAGCCACGTGGCCTTCACGTCGCGCAGGCAATTCTTGACGAGCCCTTCGGCGGTGAAGAAGTTCCCCGCCACGGTCGAGACACAGAAGCGCGTCTCGGCCATGAGGCGCTGTGAGCGCGTCGCGGTCTTCGGGACGTACTCGTCGTTGGCCGTGACTTCAGCCATGACGGGCTGGGGCGAGAACTCGGCGGGCTCCAGCACATACGGTAGCTCTTCACTGCCGGGAAGCTTGTAGCGGACCTCGGGGTGCAGGAACGGACCAACGCGCGCGACAAAAACCTTGGTTGCCGAGACACTGAAGCGCAGCACACCTGCCGTGTCGAGCCACACGCGGCCAAACTGCTGCTCCAACCACTGCTGGACGAGCTCTTGGTCCTCGCGAAGGTAGCGTTGAACGTTCAGGCAGATGGTGTCGCTACGCCCGCGGGCCTGCTTCTGGCGGCACCCGTCGTCCGCGAACCACCACGCGAGGCCAGCGGGGTCACGCCGCAACAGGGTCAGCACGTCGCCCGTGATGCGACGTCGCCCCTGCGCATCCCAGTAGTTCTGAGCCCAGTCGCGAAGCTGAGCGAACTGGAGCGACGCGAACGTGTGGAACGTCCCGTGCGGCGTCTGCCGAGGCTTCCCCGCGGTCAGCACGCCGGGCAGCACGCGGACTTTCTCGGCCGCGTACTCGGCGTGCATCTGCCCGCCGTCAATAGAGGCCGCGGGTGCTTCGCGCGGGTTCTTCCGCCACTTGGGCGAGACTCGCAGCACCGAATCGCCGAGAAGCGTGCCTGCGATGAGGCTCTTCTGGCGCAGGGAGAACTCACGCTCGGGCAGCAGCATGATGTCGCCGACCGCCACATCCTGTGCCTCGAGCTTGCCGCGGCCCTTGATGAAGACCTTGTGGTCCGGGGTGAGGACGAGCCCCCGCTTGGACGTTGCGGTCGTTCGGATGCGGCGCCACGTCTGCCCGGCCTTCCGGTTCTGGTGCCAGTCATAGATGGGCGAACTGATGATGTTGCCGTGCCCGTCAGTCGCGAGAAGGTTCACCTTCGCGCGCGTGCGCACCAGCTCAGCCACTGCTCGTGTGGAGCCGTCCGCAAGAACCACCCGCGTGTCTCCGCGCAAGCAGTACCGCCACAGCTCGGTGTCGGTGCCCGCGCTCCACGCCTCGCCGTCTTCGTTGGCCTTGTAGTAGGGCGCGTCGGTGTAGAGCGCCGCGAGGAAGCCGAGCTTGTGCGGCAGGTAGCTCGCGATGACGTGGTGCGCGACGATGGTGTCGAAGCTGAAGCCCGTCTCGCCCGCGGCGATGTCGAGGCCCAGCGCCTGTCGGACCACCTGCCGGTCGTACTGGCCGTTCTGCGTGTAGACCACCGCGGCGCGCAGCGAGCCGGGCACCACGACGCCCTGAAACTTCGAGAGGGCCTCGGCCGCGTTGCCGCCCTTCAGCGCAGCGAGGGCCGTGGGCTTCTTCGCCGTCTTCTGTGCCTTGGCCGCCTTCTTCGCCGAGGTCTTCAGCGCGGCCTTCTTCGCGGGCCCTTCGACATGCTCCACCGGCGCGCCGACGAGCAGGTCCGAGACGGCCTTGAGCACGCGCGAGAGCGCCGTGCCCGTGAAGTACGGCCGCCACACCGCGCGGCTCTCCACCTTCACGTTGCCCTTCGCGTCCACGACGGGCACGTCCTCGCGGTCACCGTTCCGGTACAGCAGGGGGACGATGATGCCGCGAACACCGTCGTGGAAGCCGATGCAGCGGAGCTGGCACTCGCGGCTGTGCCTGCCGTCGGTCTCGACGTCGAAGGCGACACGACGCCCAGCCATGCTGCGGAGCCCGGCGACGATGGAGTCCGCGGTGGGCTTGAGCTCGAACTCGTCCTCGGTCCACTTGGGCCTCCACTTGCCGTAGGCGAGCTTCAACGCACGGCTCAGCGCGTGCTCGACCGTGCCGGCGAGGCGCGCGTTCTGGCGGAGGATGAAGGCTGGGTGGAGCGCAGGGACGATGTGCATGGTCAGAGCACCCGCTCGAGTTGACGAAGATGGCGGAGGAACGCGTTGGCGGCCTTCGGTGTGCTGAGCGGCGGTGCGGAGACGAACAGGAGGAACGGCTTGAGCAGCGCTTCGACCTTCCGACGAAGCTGGCGCGTCGTCATTCGCTCACGGAGGACACAGGACGTGAGGTGAAGCCCTCCAACACGAATGGGGACCCCCCCGAAAATGCCGCAGATGTTCAAGCCATCCCTGCCATTAGACCAACACTGCGCGACCTCAATCAGCACGCGCCCCGGTGTCTTCCGCAACATGAACAATGAGTCCTCGTACCAGAACGCTGGGCGCTTCCGGGGCCAGTGTACTGGCGTGTAGCGCGCGCGGGTAACGAGCAGCGGCGCGCGCTCGAGCTCGCTAGTGACGAGCAGCGGATAGGGGGTGTCTTCGTGCATGGTCAGAGGTCGAGGAGCTCGCGCAGGATGGCGTGCGTGTTGGACCGCACCGTCGGGTCATCAGGCCGCAGGTGGTTCCCGAGGGCGGCCCACTCGAGGGCCTCCACCCGGTCGAGGAGATTCAACAGGAGGTCAGCGTAGACGTCAGGGCGCGCGATGATGCGCTGGACGAGCGCGCGGCGTTCGTCGTCAGAATGGGGCATCGGGAAGTTCCTTGGGGTGCTGCTCGAGCCACGCGTCAGCGCGCTCTTGGTCTGTCACATCATTTGTGCCGGGGTCAACGTCGGCGTGCTGCATCATCTGACCGAAGCGCCCGTTGCAGCTCAGGCACAGCACCCGGAGCCGCACCCCGGCGCAGAACTCGGCGATGTAGCGCTGGGTGCGCGCATCGTACCGCAGGGCGTAGCGGTCGTAGGTGACGCCGTCCACGTGGTCGATGGTGAGGAGCGTCAGGTTGCTCTCACCGCAGACCGCGCACTCTCCACCGAGCGTGCGGCGGAGCATCTCCGAGAGGAACCGGGCGCGCTCGAAGGCCTGCTGGCGATGCGCGCGGCGCTTCTCGTAGTTCGGTCCTCTAGAACGGGACGCCGAGGTCATCGTCATCGTGGTAGTGCACTCTACCGTCGAGACCAACGAAGGCTTCTCCGCTCGCCGCCGCCAGCTCAGCAGGGGCGTCTAGGCCGTGGTGCTTCACCGCGGTGTCGTCGAGGCGCTTCTGCATCTCAACCGCGGCCTCGGAGACGCGCGCTGGGAGCGCGGCACGTTTGGGCTCAGCCGCGGGCATCTTCCCGCGTGACTTCGCGATGTGCTTCGCGCCCCACGTGTTCGGCCCGTTGATGAGCACCTTCAGCTCCTGCTCGAGCTCCTCGAGCTCAGCGACGGCGCCATCGAGCGTCGAGCGGGTGGCCTCGACGCGTGCGAGGAGAGCCTTGAGCTTGTCCTTCACAGCAGACCCTCCTTCTCGGCCCACCAGAGCGGCACGACGAGGGTGCCCGTCGCGTTCTCATCGGCGTCGAAGACCTCCGAGTCGTCATCGACGAGTGACTTGGGGACCCACAGCTCACGGGAGCCGACGCGCACGAGGAGCGCCTTGGCGGTCTCGCGGAGGCACTCGGCCTTGAGGTCAGCCGTCTCGTCGCTCATGGCACACCTCCGTCGGAAGCAGCCAGCACGACCTCGCCCGGCGCGAGCGTGCAGGTGCAACGCCCCGTCACGGGGTCGAAGCTCGCCGTGTGGCTGATGAGCTGGCGCGGGCCCTCACTGGGCGAGGACCACGAGGTGCACGCATCATCGCAGTCGCCCATGGTCGGAGCCTTCGGGAGCACGCGGAAGATGAGGGCGAGACTGATGCCCAGCACCACAGCCAGAACGAAGAACGAGAGGATGATGCGCGACTCGCTGTCCATGGGCGGGGCCCTCGAGAACTCCTTGCGGAGGGTCTGCAGCTCTTCGCGGATGATGTCGCGGATGGACGTGTCGCTCATTTGATGGCCTCGGTGAAGGGGGTGACGATGCGCTTGAACTGCTCGTACAGCTCGGTGGTCTCGGGGCCGAGCGTGCAGGTCTCGTGGATGTAGCGCCAGCGGAAGCGCTCGTGCGCGTTCGTCGGCGCGGTGCCCGTCCACTCGAGCGAGATGGTGGCGACGTGCTTGCCGTCGCGGTGGAGGCCGTCGAACATCATCTTCGGGCCGTTCGGCAGCACGACGATGTTCCGCAGGCGCCAGCGAGTCCCGCTGAGCTTCGTCGTGAGGCCGCTCAGCACACGCAGCGTGAGATGCGCCAGCATCGGGTCGCAGGGGTTGCCGTCGATGGTGTGGTTCATGGCGTGGGGTCCTCGAAGAGGATGAAGCCGGGGGACGCGCGCGTCTTCTTCTCGGCGGCGTCGGTGAGGATGCGCTCCTTGACCTCTGGCGTGTCGCGCTGCTCCCAACAACGAGCGCACAGCGAAGCGCGGATGGCGCGGATGACCCCCGGTGCAGGCGGCTCCAGCTCCAGCCGCGCCAGCACGACGACCGCGCCCACCTTCAGCCCGCGGTGGCACCCGTGGCACGTGGGGACCGCGCAGCCGAGCGTGGACATCTCCTCCACGTGCTCCTCCGTGAGCACGAACGGCTCATCTACCTCGCGAGAGAGGAGGCTCACGCGTCCTCCACGGTGCCATCGGCGTTGACGAACTTGAGCGACGACTTCACCCACAGCGGGACGAGCGAGCCGACCTTCTTCTTCGCCTCGGTGCGGAAGGCCCGGTCGAGCACGTAGGTGACCGCGGTGTCGGTCTCCGAGCGCACCGAGCGCCCGAAGCCCTGCAGCACCTTCGTGTACGTGAGCCACTCGTACCAGCCCTTGTCGCGCTTGGCCCGCGCGGCAATCTGGCCCTTGAACATCGGGCGGGGGAGCGACGGGATGATTTGGAACTCGGAGAGGTTGCCCTTGAGGTCCGCACCTTCCCAGAAGCCCGAGGCCCCGAGCACCGTGGGGGCGCGTGAGGCGCAGTGCTCGTTGTACTTCGACACGCGGTTCTCGCCGGTGGCCACGAGGATGCGACGCCCGAGCGACGGCGCACGCTGGTTCAGCTCCTTCACGATGTGCATCAGCATCGTGGTCGAGCTGGTCAGCAGGATGCCCTTCTGCGTGGGGTGGGCTTCGAGGAGGTTCTGCACCTGCTCGACCATCAGCGGCCAGCTCTCGTCGCGTGCCTTGTAGCTCATGTCGAGGTTGCCGACGTAGACGGGCCGGTTCTCGACCGGGAAGGGCGAGTCGAAGGTGAAGTCCTCCCCCGAGGCGGGGTCGAGGCCGATGCTGGTGACGAGCTGGTAGGGGTTGAGCACCGTGCCCGACATCAGCAGCAGCGTCTTGCCGAACCCGGTGAGCTGCGTCCCGTACGCGTCCACGCGCAGGGGCTTCAGGGAGAAGACGTCGCCGCGGACCGACTTGCGGTCGCGCCCCTCCTCCCGCTCGGCAATCCACATCGCGCCGTCGGCCACCGCAGCCGCCAGCACCGCGCGGCACTTGGCGAGCGTGGTCTCGAGCTCATCCTTCGTGCGCGGGTCGAGGATGCCGCGCTTCTCGCTGGTGCTGATGTACTCAGCCAGCTTCGGCACCAGCTCCTCGCGCATGAAGTCGAGGTGCGCCTGCGTGTCCACGTTGTCCACGTCGGGCGTGTTTGGGAGAGGCGCGAGCCGGATGGGGAGCTTGTCGAGCCGTACCGTCACGCCGACTTGGTCGAGGAGGAACCCCTCCATGGCGTGCGCCTCGTCGATGATGGTGAGGTCGCGCCGCGGGTCGTCGTTCGGCGGCCACGCGTCAACGGGCACGTCGGGGTTCTTCGCCTTGCGCTTCTTACCCGCGCTGAGGCCAAGGTTGAAGTAGAAGCTGTGGTAGTTCGCGACGAGGTGGGGCGCGGAGAACGCGCGCGACTTCGCCATCTGGTAGGTGCAGGTCTCCGGGCCGCACTTGTTCTTCCCCTCGAACATCACCTTGCCGTCAGCGCACGTGAAGCCCTCACCGGCCCGCGCGCAGGTGTACTTCGCGCGCCCCTTGAGCGCCTCCATGCCCATCGTGCGCTGGAAGTCCTTCAGGTACTGGAGCTGGAGCTGCTCGGTCAGCGTGAGCGCGAAGCTGGTGCCGAGCGTCTTCGCGATGGCCATCGCGAAGAGGGACTTGCCCGAGCCGACGGGCATCTCCGCCACCACGTAGGCCGCCCCGTTGTTGTACGCCGCCGCGTACTTCTCGAGGGCCGCGACCTGAATGTCGCGCGGGGTGTAGTCGGGGTGGAAGTTCTTCAGCAGCATGTCGAGAGTGAGCTTCATGGGGTGCTTTCGGTAGGGGTGGTCTTCTGGCGCCGGCGCGCGTCATCGAGCGCCTCGACGTACGACTGGCCGGAACCGACAACGACGAACTCGCGCCGACCGGCCGCGACTTCGCTGTAGACGCCCACGAGTGCGGGGCTGAGCGGGCGCTCGAGCTTCATCACGTCCGCGTGTTGCCCGAGGAGCGCCCGCGCCTTCCGCCGCGCCTCGTAGTAGTCGATGTCGCCCACGCTAGCGGTGGTGATGGGCACGGTGCGCAGGCCTGCGATTCCGTCGTCGCTCATGGCAGCCACCCGTTGGCGCGTGCAGCGTCCTCGAGCACGGCGCGCTCCCGCGCGAAGTGGGCCGGGCGCTCGTGCACGAACTCCACGACGACGATGTAGCGGGTGTGCAGGCGCCACGTGTTCCCGGCCTCCATGTAGGGGTCAAACGGGTTGGCCTTGAGCACGCTGTAGTCGTAGTCCTCCACGAAGAGCTTCTGAAGCTGCGCCTGAAACTCGGCCGCGAGGCGCGCGTGCTCCTCCGCCACGCTTCGGTCAGCGTAGAGCGCAACGAGGTCGTAGTAGGCGCTCTCGTACTCGCCGCCCTCGGCGTACACCGCGTGCAGGATTTGGGGCTCGCTCATGAGGGGTTCGGGAGTAGCAGGTTTCGAGGAAGTTGTCACGGGAAATGTGACAGTCAGTGCATGTCCTCTGGTAGCAGCGAGGCATCGTTCTTCATTCCTTCCACCACGCTCGCAGTTCCTTCCACCACGCTCGCAGTTCGTTCATTTGACCTTCTCCGCGTTCTCGAAGACGTACATCTGCTTGTCCATGATGCCGCTTGAGCCTCGCAGGGCCTCGAGCGCGGCGTTGCCGGCCGCGAGGACTCCGCGGACCCGGAAGAACTTCGACTTCGTCCAGCGCGGCTTCTCGCACGTGCACGAGAGCCCGTCGGGGAGCTCAGGGGGCGGGGCCTTGCCGAGACCGTTGGCGATGACGGCCGTGGCATCCTTCAGGTCCCACTTGCCGCAGGACGCGCACCGCGGGATGCCGAGCGCGTAGAACAGGCGCGGCCGACAGCAGTCGATGGGCGAGTGGAACGGCTCGCGCTCCTTCGCCGGCTTCGCGTCCTCCAGCTCGCGGTGAGCCTTCTTCGCGCGCTGCATGAAGGCCTTCATGTCGCCGCCGGGCGGGAAGCACGCGATGGCGTTCTCCAGCAGGACTTCCTTGCGCGACAGCGGCGAGCCCAGCGCGTCCTTCCCCACCGCAGCGAGCCGCTCCTCGAGCCACTCGCCCGAGCGCCCGATGAAGGGGATGCCGGCCTGCACCTCGTTCTGGCCGGGCGCCTCACCCACGACAGCGAAGACCGCACCGTTGGGCCCATCGCCAGTGACGGGCTCGGAGTGGCGCAGCGGGCAGAGGTCGCACTTCGCGCCCCAGTCCCGCGGGTTCTTCGGCGCAGGCCGCTGACGGTCGAGCTTCCGCTTGCCGAAGCTCGAGCGGCTCTCATCGGGGTCTCGCGGGTAGCGGCTCATGAGCGGCGCACCTTGAACCAGCCGAAGTGCTTGTTGGCATCGAGGAGCGCGCGCTTGGCAGCAGCCTTCGTGCGCGCCACACCGCTGATGAACCGCACGCCGGAAATCAGCTCGTCGGTGCGCGCGCGGCTGAGGGACCAGTGCCAGCGTTGGTCCCTCGTGCTGTACGCGACGGTCCCAACGGTCTCTGTGAAGCAGCTCTTGGGCGTGCCGACGCGGACCAGCTTCAGGGCCGGGGAAGCGCGCGTCTGCTTGAAGCGCGCGGGGAGAGGCGAGAGGTTGCTCTTCTTCATGGCTGGGCTCCTACGAGTGCGTGGCACATCATCTTGGTGACGAAGTCCTGCGCGTGGTCGAGCGCGTCGGTGGACTCGTAGTCGTCGTACCCCTCGTACGTGTAGAGGTCGTCTGTGGCCCAGCAGGCGCGCACGCCGAAGAAGTAGTTGCGGAAGGGCTTGAGGCCGTCGGCGAGCAGCGCCTTCACCTGCTCGACCGGGAGGTCCGACTGGAACCCTTCCGGCCGCCACACCGCGCTGGGGTAGAGCTCCCACTTCAGGGGGCAGTCGAAGCCGAGACCGCGGAGCTTGTCCTCCACGGCCACAGTCGCGTTGAAGGTGGCGCGGAGAGCCTCGAGCGGCGCGGGCTCCATGAGCGCGGCCTCGAGCGAGGTGGCCCAGTGGCGCCCCTTCGACGCCTTGGGGCCGTTGGACGCGACTGCGTTGAGGAGGCGTGGGATGACCATCTTGGCCAGCGCCGGGCGCGTCTCCCGCTTCTTCTTCAGCCTGAGCGAGATGTAGTGCTCGAACGTGTCGGCGAGAGCGGGCGCGAGCTGAATGGCCGCGACAACGCGGCAGGGCTTCGCCGCGGAGGACAGCGGCGGCAGGGTGTCGAGGAAAGGCACGTTCATTGGGAGCTCCAAGGCCGAAACGTGGGGAGGTGGTCTGGTTGATGGGCGAGAAAGGCCCCCAAACCACCTCCCCAGCAAGCATCGGGCTTGCTCACCTCCGGGCTGTCCCCGGTTGCTGGTGCTAGCGCGACTTCTTCCCGCGCACCCTACGGGAGTTGCTCACTGCCCCGCGCTGGCAGGCCACCCTTGCAGCTCAGCGCCCGCGAGGACGCGCCGCCGGCTTCTCGGCCGCGGCCTCGGTGGACTTCTCGCCCTTCGGCTCGAGGTCCGCGCGGTCCAGCGCGATGCGGCGCACCTCGACCCGCGCGTCCTCGCCCTCCTCGACCTTCGAGGGGAACCCGAGGGAGACGAAGACCTCCTTGCCCACGAAGACGCGGGTGTCGAGGGCCTTCTCCTCCTTCGGCCACGGCAGGCCGAAGCCGCCGTAGAGGTTGCGCTTCAGCATGCCGCGCATCGACTTCACCTTCTCCGCGTCGGCGTCGTCGCCGGGGAAGTAGAAGCGCTGCGTGATGAGCTTCTTGCCCTCCTTGGCGGCGTGCTCCGGGTCCTTGTGAACGTGGAACTCGAGGGCGAGGAACGGCGTGCCCTTCTGCGACGACGCGCCCGTGCTCGCATCGACGACCTTCACGCGGTAGATGCCGGGGGCGGGACCAGACGACGTCGCACCACCGACCTTCAGAGCAGCGGGAGCACCAGAGATTCCCATGACGATTTTCCTTGCCGGAAGCGCCGGCACGCTTGGTTGTTGGTTCCCGATGAAGCCGCACCGGGGACGGTTGAGTCACACGACTCTGTAGCGGGGGTCGGCTCGAACGACCGCGGGTTTCAGCCCGCCCCTCCATGGGCCCGCTGAACCTTCACTCGCCTTCGATGACCGCGACGATGGCGTCCTCGCCGAGCATCAGCAGCTCGTCCCCGCCGACGATGAGCGGGGTGCCGGCGAACTTGCCGTAGATGACCTTCTCGTTCGGCTTCACGCCGGTGGCGAGCGGACCGCACGCGATGACGACGCCGCGCTGCTGCTCGGTCTTCGCGTTGTCGGGGATGAAGAGGCCCCCGTCGGTCTTGTCCTTCGCCTTCGCGGGGCGGATGAGGACGTTGTTGCTCATGGGGCGGATGGTCGGGGTGTTCATGGCGGTCAGGTACTCCAGTTCGGCCTCGGTCCGAGCGTCTTCGGTCGGCTCGCGGCTGGTGAATAAGAGGAAGTCGCGCTTCACAGCAGCCCGTCCTTCTCGAGGAGCAGGCGGATGTCCTTGCCCGGCTCGACGGCGCCGAGCTTGAGCGAGTTGACGGACGCGACCCAGCCGTTGGTCGGGCGCGTGTAGAACACGTCCTCGTAGATGACCTTCTCGCCGCGGTCTTCGCCGATGGAGTAGAAGGGGTCCTCGGGGTTGGCGAGCGCCTCGGCCCGCTTGTCGTCGTCGATGACCTCGTCAAGGCCCTTGAGGAGAATCCAGTTGCTCAGGCGGCCGAGCTTCTGGGCCATCGCGGGGGAGAGCGAGAAGCTGGCGTACTCGCCCTTCTTCTTGTCGAACTTCTCCTTGGCGTGGACGATGCCGATGACCGTGACGTAGCGGGCGAGCGCGGCCCACAGGTCGAGGCAGGCGCCCATCTCGGCGTTGAAACGCTGCCAGCCGTTGTCCTTGTCGTTGTCGCCGAGGAAGCGCTGGCCGGTCGCCTTCGACACGTCCTGCTGGTGCCAGTCGGCGAACTGGGTCCACGAGTCGAGGACGAAGAAGTCGATGCCCAGCACCTTGCGCGGGTCCTTGCCCTCGGTCACCGCGTCCTCGGCGAGCTTGAGGGTGGCCTCGAGCAGCTCGCGGAGCGCGTCGAGCGAGTTGACCTCGTAGATGTCGTCCGGGTGCGGGAGCCGGTCGAGTGCGGTCAGCGTGGGGATGCAGTTGGGGTCGCTCGCAATCCACTTCGTGCGCCCCATCGGGAGGTTGGAGAGCGAGCCCGTCTTGCGCGTCTTGAACGTGCCGTAGACGGTGATGTGGCGGGTCTGAACGCGCCGGGAGCCGCTGCCCTTGGGCATCTGGCTGACGGAGGCGATGGCTTCTTCGCGGACGGGAGCAGCGGGGGTCTTCTTGGCCATGGAGTAGTTGTCTTTCGTGTGTGTAGTGCACTCGGTTCGTCGGTGCGGACGTCCTTCTACGTGGGGTCTTTTTCGCCGTCAAGCACTTTCGTCACTTTTTTTGTGACGCGGGGCTCAGCGCGCTCTACGGTCTCTCCAGCGATGGACATCGCTGCCGGCGCTCATCAAGACCGTCTTCGGCGAGCTTCTGCCAGCAAGCGCTCCATCCGAGCCTTCCGGGCCTCGTCCGCGGCCTTCTGTTCCGGTGCCTCCAATCCACCGGCCTCGAGCCAGAGGTCCACGAGCACCGGCTGCGCCTGCGCCCAGCGCAGGAAGGACGCGAGGCAGGAGTTGGGGCGGGGCTCGAGGGAGTCGCCGATGCGCGGGTTCGGGTAGGGGTCCCACGTGCCCTCGCAGAGATGGAGCTTGAGATGGAGCTGAGTAGTACGGCCGCAGCCGCGGCAGACGCCCATCAGCCTCATCGCGGCATGCTCCGCGGTGGGCGCTTCTTCACGATGATGAAGGCGTAGCGGAGCATCGTGCGCTCGAAGTCGCGCAGCTTGGTGAGCGCCTCCTCTGCTGCGGCGTTTCGCTCGTCCTGCCGCACCTGAGACCATTCGGACGACATGATGAAGTTCTGAGCAGCACCTCGAGCTCTTGCCGCCGCGGCGCCGAGGCGCTCCCAGTGCCCGAACTGGTCTTCGAGGTGCTGGAGCACGCGCGCCGCGATGACGCTCTTGGGCGTGTCCTCAGCCACGCTCACGTCCCGCCTCCCAGCAGCGGCGGCAGAGCCTTCCCGCTGTAGGCCTCCGAGATGGCGGGGAGCGCCAGCGTCGAGAAGCGGACCGCCTTGTTCTTCCCCGGCACGACGATTTGCGCGAGGAAGGCTTCCTCGAAGGTCTCGACCTTCGACTCGTACGAGACGAGCTTCGCCTTGATGGCCAGCGCCAGCGCGCGCCACTTCTCGCGGCACGCCCGCTCCCAATCGTCAGTCGCCCGCGGGTTGGGGCGGAGGCGCTTGGAGCGCCCGTCCACCTTGTTGGCGAACTCGCTGCGCGCGGGCAGCGGGAGCTCGAAGAGCACGCGGCGGTCGTGCAGCTCGAAGCCCACGACGCCGTGGGGGACCTCGTCGCGGTCGTGCACGCCGCTCATGAAGCCGCTGCGCCGGCGCGCATGACGAGGCGCTCGATTTCTTCCTTCGAGCGCGCGGCTGAGACGTGGGTGTTCTTCGCGTAGGGCATGGGAGCTCCGGGGTCACTTCTGGTTGAACAGCTTGGCGCGCAGGCGCTTGCTGACGGTCTCGATGACCTTCGCGGTCAGCTTGCCGGGCAGCTTGAGCGGCGCGCCCTCACGGCCCGTCACCCAACGGCGCGGGGGCTCGGGGGAGAGGCGGTAGAGCATGCTCTCGGGGGGCTTGCCCCAGCAGTAGTCGTAGTAGTCGCAGGGACCGTAGTCGCCCACGCACTGGTTGAGGTCGCGTGGGAAGGCACGGAGCGCTGCGGCGTCGCTGGGCGCCTTCGCGGCCTTGGTGATGCGCGCCTCGAGCTGCGCCCAGAACTCGTTGACGTGCTCCTCCAGCGCCGCGGCCTTCTTCTCATCGACGTGGACCGTGATGACCTTCACCGGCTTCTCGGTCGCGTTGTGCTCGGCCTTGCCTTCGCGCTTGCTGATGATGTCCACGAGCGCGAGCGGGACCTTGCCCGCGATGGCCTCGCCGATGATGCCGCCGGCGGTGTTCCACTTCTTGTCGTCGGAGTCCTTGAAGCCGAAGGCCGTCTTGTAGTCGCGGATGCGGCCGGGCTCTTCGCGGTCGGGCTTGCTGGTCATCTTCCCGTCGAAGAGGGCGTGCTCCTTCTCGAGCGCGACGGCCTTGCCGAGGGGCGGGCCCTTCTTCTCGCGGATGGCGTGCAGCCGCATCGCCTCGGCCACGTGCTCGGGGTACTTGTTGCGCACGGCATCGACGCCCTGCCCCTCCATGAGCATGTGGTAGGCGTCGCCGAGGTCGAAGTAGCTCTTGCTCGCTGCTGGGAAGTAGCCGAGCACGTAGCGCAGCAGGAAGCGGAACCAGCAGCTCGCGGTCGAGATGAAGGTCCACCCGCGGGGTGAGCCACCGATGGTGAGCGTGTTGGCCTTCTGGCCGAGGGGGAGGATGGGCATTGGCGCAACCTACTCGAGGGTTCGACCCTGTGGGGCAGCGCTGCGCGCAATGAGCCCTCGCCGCTCCCACCCAGCGCGCGTGCGGTGCCATCGGATGTACGCCACAGTTACCGCATCCAGCTTGGGATTGAAGTGCACGTCTTCCGCAGGCGCGACAACACCGGCGCGCCGTGCTCTTTGCGCCCTCCTCCTGATTGCGCGCATCTCATTCTCGTCGTGCATCACCGAACCCCCTCAGAGCACCAACCATGGAACGCGATGCGGATGCGCGGGCCGTCTGTGCCTCGGGCGTAGTGGCGGACGTGCACCATGAAGTCGTCCCGGTCATCGAGCTCGACGAGGAGCGGGTAGCCGAAGGCACCGCGCCGAACGACTTCCACCAACGGGACGGTCAACGCGCGCCTGCGATTGACAGCCACGTCGAGGACCTCTTCGCCATTCAGCGCGCCCCCAAGCACATCGGCGGTGACGCGCGTGAAGCGCGCGCCCATGTTGGTGTGGAGGCGCCGCGGATGGATTGCGTTGGTGTCGGCCGCCGTCTTTTCGAGGTTCCGAAAGAAGTTCGTCTCACCCGCCCATTCCCCCAGCGTCTCCGTGTCCCAGAAGATGAAGGGGCGGGCGAGGAAGATGCGCTCGCGGTGGGGCGGCGTCTTCGAGCCGAAGAGCAGGCTGTTGATGAGGTCGTTCACCGCAGCCTCTTCCACGCCCTGCTCACGCAGGTAGTCGGCGAGCACCTGCACGGAGTCCGGCATCCCGGCGTACAGCGCGTTGATGAGCTTGGCGAGCATGGACCGCTGTCACATCATAAGTGACAGCGGTTGTCACGCGAAATGTGACACTACGTCCGACAACTGTCCGCGCCGGGGAAGCTCTTGGCGTTGAGCGAGATGACGCGCTCAAGCGGCTGGCCACCACATTCAAGCAGGAAGTCCTCACCGTGCGTTGGGACATGCACCATGACTCGATGCGTGCACATCGTCGGTGCGTTCGAGCCGTCGTGCTTCACCAGCACTTCAGTCTCATGGCCAGCAGGGCAGCGGTAGACGTAGAGCGGCATCAGCGCACCCCGAGCGCGATGTCGCGCGCCTGCTTCAGCTTGGCGAGGGCCACGATGCGCCGCTCGTCCTGCACCATGGTCTCGAGGAGCCGCTGCGCCGTCTGCGCGAAGAGCTGCGCGATGGCGAACTTCTTGGGGTCGTTCGGGTATGCCGGCTTGTTGAAGGGCTCGAGGAGCGGGTCCATCACTTGTTCTCGCGGCTGTGGCGGTTGACGAAGTCGGTGAGCGCGCTGATGAGAGGCGAGTACCCTTCGTGTGGCTCGGCTGCGTGGTAGGCGCCCTTCTGGAGCGCAGCAGCCTCGGGGCTCGCCACCCACGCCTTCTCATGCTCCTCGCAGAAGCGCGCGATGATGTTCCACGCGGGCTCGGTGCATCGCGGCATCTGGCAGAGCTTGGTGTGCATCACACGTCTACCTCGACCGCGACGTCGACCATCACGTCGGCTGCGAGGCGCTTGTGGCGGCGCACCTCGGCCACGGTCTCCCGGCGCATCTGCGCGATGATGGCGTTGGTGGCCATCCGCGGTTGCCCCCGCGCGATGAGCGTGCGCACGTGCTCGGTCTCGACCGTGGGGTCCCACTCGGAGAGCCACTTCGCCAACGCCTCGAGCTCTTCGTCGATGCGCGCGTTGATGAGGTCCACCACGAAGCGCTGAACCTGCGAGGGCTCGAGGCGCTTCGCGGCAGAGATGAGCTCGCGGACCTCTTCTTGGATGGGCTCTACCGTACGGTAGCGCCGGCGTCGGGCTGGGGTTTCGCTCACGGGGAGAACTCCATCACAGCATGCCGAGGTCGGCGAGTCGGTTGGCGCGCGCATTGAGCCGGTCCACAAGAGACGCCATCACTTCCTGCGGGTCAAGGGCCTTCTGCACTTCCTTCCGGCTGTCGAGCGGCGCGAGGAAGTCCGCGAGGCGGTCGCCGCCTTCGGTCTTCACGCCCACGCCGCTGGCCTCGCGCAGCTTCTCGACGACGACCTCGGCCACCACCTCGTCGGGGCCGCCCTTCGTCACGAGGTACACGTAGAGCACCGGGCGGCGCTGGTCCGCGGGCTGGCGCGCCGGGTCGATGCGGCCTTGGCACTGGAGCAGCACCGTCGGCAGCCAGTGGAGGTCCACGAAGACCATCAGGTCCGCGCGGGTGAGCGTGGCCGACTCGCGCACGGCGTCCATGGTGCAGACGAGCGCCATGCCTTCGCCGAGCTTCCACCGCTCGATGACCTTGTCGCGCGCGGTGTTGGTGAGGTCGCCGGTGGCGAGCAGGCTGGGCACGCCGTTCTTGTTCAGGAAGGCCGCGAGCTTCGTCGCGTCCTCGCGCCGGTACGTGTAGAGCACCAGCGGCTTGTCCGCGTCGCGCGCCACCTCGAGCGCGGCCTCGAACTTGTGGCGGACCGTCTCGCGGAGGAGCGCATCGACCTCCTCGCTCTTCTTCGCCCGCATCTTCGCCGGCGACATGCGGACGGTGCCGGGCACGTCCACCAGCTTGAGCTGGAAGGTGCGCGCCGGGAGGTCGTCGCCCATCAACTCCGCCGCGGTGCGCCCCGCGACGAAGGGCTTGATGTCCTCGATGAGGCGCGGCTTGTCCTTCAGGTCGGCGATGTACGGGTAGTTCCCGTCCTTCAGCTTGATGTGGAAGTAGTTGCGCGCCCACGTGAAGGCGTTGGCGGGGAACGCGCTGGGCGCGCAGAGGGTGAGGAGGTTGTGGAGGTCGTGCGCGCGGTTGTGCACCGGCGTGCCGGTGAGCATCGTGGTGTTGCGCGTGCGCGCGATGACGCTGCGGACCGACCGCGCGCGGCCTGAGCTGGCCTTCTTGAGCAGGTGCGCTTCGTCGAAGAGCGCCTTGTCGAGGAGGATGCCGAGGTCGATGACGAGGTCGAGAATCTGCTCGGTCCAGTAGTAGTCGCCGATGAGCAGCGCAGGCCGGTCGAGCTTGCCGCTGGCCGCGTCGCGGATGAGCTGGCGCCACTCGGCGTTGTCGTGCGCGTCCTGCTTGCGGCGCTCGAACTCCTCGGCGCTCTCGCTCTTGCGCTTGGTGACGCTCTTCTTCACCCCCGGCATGACGAAGCGGAGGCCGGGCCAGCGCTTCTCCGCCTCACGCCGCCAGTCGTGCACCGAGCTGGCTGTGGTGAAGCCGACGACCAGCGGCTGCTCGATGAGGTCTCGCTCGAAGGCGAGCAGCGTCGAGGCCAGCGCGCTCGAGGTCTTGCCGGTGCCGAGGCCGTTGGTGAGGCAGCGCGCACGCGTGTTGGGCGGGAGGCTCGTGAGCCACTCGGCGTCTTCGAGCTGGTAGCCGCGGAACGCGTCGCGCCAGTTGGGCGGGAGGGCGCTCACGGCATCACTTCCCCGGCCTTGAGCGCGGCAGCGCGGAACTCGTCGAACGCAGCCTTCAGCTTGGCCTCGGCCTGCTGGAGGTCTTCGAGCAAGATGGCGATGGTTGGGCGCGTGGCCAGCTTCACCGCGTTGCCGGTAGTGGCGCAGGCCCCGCTCAGGGTCACCTCGGGCAGGGTCGCGCGCTCGCGCCAGAACTTCAGCGCCGCGATGAGCTCGCCTCCGTTCGGGTGCTCGCCGGTGAGGGGGTGCCAGCAGAGCGGCTCCCCGAAGAGCTCGAGGTCCGACGCGTACGTGCCGGTCTCCATCTGCCGGTTGTGGAGCTTCGTGTCGTCTTCCTCGGTGGCTTGGGGCAGGGAGCAGTAGCTGCAGGGGGTGCGCTGCATGGGGTCCTTTCAGTTCTTGGGCTTCGGGAGGGGATAGAGCCCGCGCTTGTGGAGCGCGGCGATGAGGGGGACGCTCATCATCGTGAAGGGCGAGCTGCCCATCACGATGTCGCGCTGCGGCGTCGGGGTCTGAGGGTTGTTCCACCACTCGAGCGCCAAGAGCCACTCGTCGCGGAGGAGCGCGGTCGGGGTGAGGGCATCGTTGGGCACATCGACGACGAAGCGCTCGACGGCCGTGTCGTCGTGCGGCTTGTCGGGCGGACCGACGCGCAGCTCGAACTGGACCGTGCGCGGAGGGTACATGCACACGAAGAGCTGGTCTGAGCTGAACCCGAGGCGCCGGAACATCTCGTGGAGGACCAGCAGGTGGTTGATGGAGGGCGAGAAGGTCATCGAGAGGTTCACGGGGTGTACGTGCTCACGGCCGAGAGGGGGATGCTGAGGCGGTCCGCGTGAGGGACCACGCCCCACGTGCAGCCCTCGGCCGGCGTGAGGACCGTGCGGACCGTGTACTCCGCCGAGAGCTTGCGGAGCTCGACCACCAACTGCATGGGCAGCGGAGCGCTGGGCGTCTTGGGCAGCGCGATGCGGTCCACCGAGCCGCGGATGTGCTCGACGATGCGCCACAGGTTGTGCTCGCCCAGCACACCCCCTGCCGTCAGCTCGGGCGTGCGCATGGTGTGGACGCCCCCGCGCGTGGTGAGCGAGAAGGTCGAGGCCATCCGGTTGCCCGTGAGGACGTCGAACGTCTTTCGGTTCGTGGTGAAAACCTTGGGCATGGCCCACTTCTCGGGGAAGAGCGGCGACGCCATCAGCCCGTTGCCGCTCACCCAGACGGGCGCGTTGAACTCCCACAGCTCGAGCAGCTCCGGGAGGTCAGCGAGCGCGAGCAGGCTGGGCGGCGAGAACTCGATGTCGCGGTCGGGCGTGTCGAGGCGGAACCAGAAGAAGGCTCCCGAGACGTCTGTGGGGATGAGCGTGAGCCGGGAGATGTGCACGCCGGCCTTGGTGACTTCGTAGGCCTGCGCCCCGAAGCCGGGCTCGAGAGCATCCTCGGCCTTCGTGTGCTTCTCCGAGGCCTTCCAGTAGGCAGCGAAGTCGGCGGGCGTGGAGCGGTAGATGTTCGAGGGGCGGCCGTTGGAGGGTTTCATGGGGGTACCTCTTGGGGTGGGTCAGTGAAATGGGTTGGGAGGGGGGTTTGAATTTCGTGGTGTGTGTACCTCCCTCGGACTCGAACCACAAGGTCCTTATTTGACGAAATTCAGAGGTGACCGGGGGGTGGTAGGAGGGATGGGAGTTCACCCCAAACCAAAAAAGCCTCTTTCCTACCGGTTATTTCGACCCCCAACCCCTACCTCGCTGCCGCAGAAACTGAAGGGTTTAGAGAGACGAATTTCGCCTCACGCCCCCGAAGGTACAACGAGAAACCTCTGGGGGTGGGTCAAGTCGTCGGCAAAATGCGCTTCTCGACCCAAACCGGAGGGGTCCCGTCGCCGGGGTCTCGGCGCTCCAGAATGCCCGCCATCTCGAGCGAGCTGATGGAGCGCTGGAAGTGGTTCCAGTCGAGCACGGTGGCCTTCATCAGCTCCACCTCGGGGTAGCCGTTGGGCTTGTTGCGCACGAGGCGCAGGATGCGGCGAGCGAGTCGGTCGCCTTCGGTGTCGGCGTTGCTGCGTGCGAAGGCCATCTCCATCACCTCGGGTGCGTGGTCCCACCAGTGCTTGAAGAGCGGCGCCGTGTTCATCACCGCCTTCTTCGTGATGAGGGGCGCAGAAGGGTCGAGCGCAATCTGCTCGCACGCGGCGAGCTTGATGAGGTGTGCATCGGCTCGCGTGCGGAGGATGGTGACGTTGTCGTCGATGCTCTTGCTCATCGACTTCTTGAGCTCACGCGCTTCCTTCAGCGCACCCTCGTCGTAGTCCATCAAGTAGGTCTTCTGGTCCTCTCCCTTGGGCATCGCCTTCTGCAACTTCCGCCGCGTCTTCCCCCACGCCGTCACGGTGTGCATCAGGTCGTTGGCCAGCCCGCGGTAGACGCCCTCGGGTACGGTCTTCGCGCGCTCCTGCGTGCGGGTGCGATGCGCGAAGATGATGAGCGCGCGGTTCATGAAGCCGCCGAGCCAGTCCTCGGCCGCGGTGAGGTTCGGCAGCAGCTCGAGCGCCACGCCGCCCAGCATCGACAGGCGCGGCTTGCGCACGGTGAACTGCTCGCGCGAGAGCTGCTTCTTGTAGATGGGCGGCACGTCGTAGAAGGACATCAGCATGCCCTTCATCGAGCGCATGTAGTCCTTCTGCATGTTCATCAGGAAGAGGCCCATCTCGTCCTGCACCACGATGCCCGCGGCGTCGCCCTTCATCGCCGTGTCCTTCGCGACGAAGTCCTTGCCGAAGCCTTCGGGCGAGCCGTCATCGGGCGAGCGCATCTCAGGCATCGCGCGCATCAGCACCTCGACGCCCATGTTCACCGCGGTACTCTTGCGCGACTCGCCCGAGTCGCCGACGAGAAACGTCCAGAGGTTCGTCCACCGCGCAGGCGTGCCGCCGGCGAGCAGGCAGCGGTAGCGGTGACGAGAGAGCGCGGCTCCTACGAGGGTGGCGGCAACGGCGGAGTGGAAGATTTCGGGAGCATCGGTGTACTGGGCCATCTCGCGCTCGTAAGAGCGAAGGAAGTTCGACACGTGACCTCGGAGAGCCTGCGCGAAGGGTCCCTGTTGTCGCGCTGTGCGGGCCCTGCTGTCAATTTTTTTGTGACATCTACCACCTGTAGTGGTACAAGCCGCTGCATGACCGAAAAGACGAAGTCGCAGGGCCCGAACGACTTGAAGGTGCCGGCCTTCGCCGCCAAGCTGAAGGCCGCGCGGCTTGCCAAGAACTGGTCCCTGCGAGACCTCGAGAAGAAGGGCGGCAACCAGCTCAGCCGCCAGACCTTCCTCCGTGCGGAGCAGGGTGCGGTGACGGCCGAGAACCTCATGCGCATCATGGCGCTCCTCAGCATGTCGAAGACGGAGCGCGATGCCCTCGTCGTTCTCTGGCACGCCAACCAGCTCAAGCAGGCCAAGGCCGCAGCCTGATGCAGGTCGAGCTCGACACGGCGTTGAAGACGGCGACGGTGCGCCTCGACCGGGCACGCGCCCGCCAGCTCTACTGGCTCGTGTCGGGGTTGTCGGTCGCGCAGGTCAAAGAGGCCCTGCAGCGCGTCACCCCGCCGATGCTCGAGGGCCTCACGATGAAGTTGGTGCGGCCTCCCCAGCGCGACGTGCGCGCGGTGATGGAGCTCATCCGCACGCTGAGGCAGGGCCTCAGAGCTTTGCCAGCAGGAAGCCCAGCCCCACGAGCCCGAGGGCCACGCCCGCGAGCGGAACGACGCTCCCGCCGGGGTGCTGGCCCCACGGAGCGATGACGGCCTCCTGACCCGCGCCGCGCATCACCACCGTCGGTCGGGTCCACGTGAAGAACGGGTTCGGCCGCGACTCGTGCAGGAGCTGCTTGGTGTTCACCTTGATGGTGGGCGTCAGCGCGGAGCGGAACTCCACCTCGTCGAACGCCGTGGCGAGGAACCCCGCCGGGTTGATGGTGCCGTCGTCCTTGACGGTCTCAGGGGGGAAGCCCTGCGACTGGAGAGCGACGCGGAGCGGGGCGATGAGGACCTGTGGAATCGCGGCAGTGGCCATGAGGAGGTTGTAGCCCGACCCGATGCCCATGTCGAAAATCGAAGATGGCACTTGACGCTGTCACATTTCTTGTGACAGCTTGCCGCGCATGACGACCGAGACGGCCAAGATGCCCGAGTACACGAAGGAGCAGGAAGCCGGGGCGCTGGCGAAGGTGGCGAAGTACATCAACCCCGGCAACCCCGGTCGGTGGCTTGACGACGAGGACATCGGCATCGTCCTCGCGATGGCGAAGCGCACGGCGGAAGCGGAGCGCGAGGCGGCAGTTCTCTCTGCCGACTGCCACGACGCCACCTGCATGGCGTGCACGAAGTGCTGCGACACGTTGGCGGCCGAGCGCGACGCCCTCAAGGCCCGAGTCGCGGAGTTGGAGACGCGAGTCGAGAAGCTGTCGGCGCTACTGCGCATCGCCGAGCCCATCCTTGAGTCGGACGACTGGGACGGGCTCGCTGCGCAGGTTCGCGAGGTGCTCGCGACCGTGCCTCCCAAGCCCACGCCCGCCCCGCCCGTCGTCGTGACGCGCGAGATGGTGGAGGCGATGCTCGCGGACGCGTTCTCGCGTGCATCGTGGAGCGGTGCGCGTCCCGTCAATGAGATGCACCCGCAAAACCATGCCGCGCGCCTCGTCGTGGCCTTGAGGAAGGTGCTGGAGGTGAAGCCGTGAGCGGCATCGTGTGGAAGACCCGAGACGAAATCGAAGAGGCAATGGAGCGCGAGTGTGCTGACCTCCGCACCCAGCTTGAAGCCGTGACGCGCGAGCGGGACTCGTGGCGCTTGCAGCGCGACGAGGTCCACGCCGAGATGGAACGCCAGACCAAGCTGAAGCATGAGGAGCGGCAGGCGAAGCTGGACGCCATGCGCGAGCGGGACGAGGCGCAGGCTGTGCTGCGAAAGTGCCACGAGGTGGCGTGGTCTCGCGGCGGCGATCTCAATGGAGACCCAGTGTGTGATCTGATGCTGATGCGCGGGACGTTTCAGGCACACATCACCACGCTGGAGCGCGAGCGGGACGAGGCCCGTGCCGATGCGGCGCGGCTGCGGGAGGCGCTAGGGAAGTCCGAGCGCGCATTGACGAACGTGTTGTGCGGGCTCGGCGCTCGGGTTGAGGGGCTCGCTGCCCGAGACGCTGCTCGTGCCGCCCTCACCTCGGCCCCGAGCGTGACGGCGAAAGCAGGGAAGTCATGAAGCGCCCTGAGAAACGCAGCCGCACCTACAAGCGCTCGCACCGGCAGGCGAAGACGGCAGCCGACGACAAGAAGCTGATGCACACCGAGTTCGCGCTGGCCATCACCCAAAACCGCAAGCCCGACTTCGGGTAGAACGCCCTCATGCCGCCCGTCTGCCGCCCGCGCTTCCTCACGCTCGCTCAAGCCCAGCAGCGCCACCCGCACCTGCTCCGTGCTCACGAGGTGCGCGTCTTCTCGGAGCACGCCTTCGCGCCATGGACAGAGCAGCCGTGCTGGCAGTGGCGCGGCTGGGTGGACGAGAAGGGCTATGGGCGCATGGCGCACGGCGAGCAGCGGTCGGCGCGCGTCCACCGCGTCACCTACGAGCTGCTCCGCGGCTACGTGCTCGAGTCGCAGGTGCTCGACCACCTCTGCCGCAACCGGCTCTGCTGCAACCCGTGGCACCTGCAGGCCATCACCCAGACCGAGAACGTCCAGCGCGGGGCTCGTGCTGACGGCTGGTGCCGCAACGGCCTCCATCGCATGGAGGGGGAGAATGTCATCGTCCGCACGCGCGATGGCCTCCCTCGGTATGAGTGTCGCGCGTGTAAGGAAGAGAGGAGGTGACGGCTGTGACTGCCTTCTTCACTGACATCGGCGTGGCGCTGCGGGGCCACGCCCAGCTCTTCACCTTCGTCGGCCTTGTGTTGTTGGGGAACGCGCTGTGGGGCCTCTGGCGCCAGCGCGCCAAGGCCCGACTGCAGGCCCAGCTCGAAGCCGAGCCCGAGTTCCCGACGCTGCTCGAGCTCGCCGAGATGAACCGGCACCGCGCCTCGTGCGAGGACTACGCCCCGCCCGCCAAGGGCATGGCGCCCCTGTGCGGCTGCCGCAACTGCAACGCCACGCGCATCAGGCTGGGCATGCGCCCCACCGACGAGCTGCGCTCACCCCAACGGCCCTACAGGAAGGCGAGGAACTGACCATGCACCGCGAAGCGCCCCTGACACATTTTCCGTGACACCACCCCGCGGTTCCTGCTAGCTCCCCGGCTCATGCCCCACTACGCCATCCGCCTCACCGACAAGGCCGAGATTCCGCTGGACGGCGCCCAGCTCACCGACGGCATCCGTGCGTGGGTGACCGGCGAGTCGGGGTCGGGCAAGAGCAACACCTGCATGCTCATCGCCTCGCAGTGGGTCGAGTCGGGCCGCCAGCTCATCGTCCTCGACAGTCACGGGGAGTACAACGAGCTGTGGAGCCTGCGGCCCGGCAACACGATGCGCATCGGCTACGGTGGGGAGCCCGTCAACGAGAACTCGTCCGACTGGGTGATGGACCTCGTGCGCGAGGGGAAGAACGTCCTCATCGACCTCAGCCACTGGACCGACATCGACCACAAGCCGCTCGACAAGTTCGTCCGCACCTTCATGGTGGACCTCTACAAGTACCGGCGTGAGCGGCCTGCGCACACCCTCGTGCTGCTCGAGGAGGCCCAGCAGTACGCGCCGCAGGCCCAGAGCAAGGGCCAGAACGACAACGTGAAGTTCTTCGTCGGGCTGCTCACCGGCGGGCGCAAGTACGGCCTGCACTTCATCGTCAGCAGCCAGAAGCAGAGCCTCGTGGACATCGGCGTCGTCAGTCAGTGCAACTTCCGCATCTTCATGCGCGTGTCGGACCTCAGCGACTGGAACCGCATCAAGAAGTACCTGCCGGCGAAGTTCCCCCTCAACTTCGGCAGCGCCACCAAGCGCGACATCAAGACCTTTCGCAGCGGTGAGGCCGTGCTCGTGAGCCGGCTCGGCACCGTGCGCGGGATGCTCCGCCGCGCCACCGTCAACGTCACCAAGTTCCTCCCGGACCTCGAATGACCTACGAACAGCGCCTCACGGAGCTGGGGCTCAAGCCCTACGCGCAGCTCGCTGTGGACGGCTCGTACATGGGGTCCGCGTCATGCACCGCGGGCATGAGTGCTTTCGCCGGCGCCCCCACGCGTGAGGCTGGCTTCATGCGCGTGTGGACCGACCTGATGGTCGGCCGCATCCTCCGCACGGCCGGCGAAGGCTCGCCGCTCAACTTCACCTACCGAGAGCTCCTGAAGAGCGCCCACGGCACCCGCGTCATCTCTCCGAGCCCGTCGAAGAAGGCCTTCGACCTGCGCAACCGCGCGATGGTGGATGACTGCGACCTGCTCATCGCCATCTGGGACGGCTCGCCCGGCGGCACGGCCAACTGCGTCGAGTACGCCGAGCGCGTGCTGCGTCCGACGCTCTTCCTCAAGCCCGGCTTCATCTTGGGAGAACCCTGACCATGCCCCTCACGCTCTCCCTCTGCCCGAAGTGCGGCACCACCATCATCGAGACGCCGGGCATCTCGGTGGACACGCTCATCGCGCTGCACAAGAAGACGTGCGGCGGCACCGCGCGCCGGGTCGCGCGAGTCAGCAAGAAGGACCCCGACCCGGTGAAGGCTGAGGCCGAGAAGGCCGAGCGCCCACCGCTCGAGGGGCCGCAGTTCGTCAACGAGGTGGCGCAAGAGGCGGCGAAGAAGCTCATCAACGCCGCGGTGAAGCACGTCTTCTCGCCGTCGAAACGTGGAGGCCGTCGATGAAGTGGGAGACTGTGGACCTCAGCCTCAGCAGGCAGCGCCAACCGAACGAAGTCGCAGTCGCCGGCGCGCAGTCGCTGCTCGTCTCGCCCCTCAACGACGGCGGCGCAGTGCACATCGTCGAGTACCCGTCCATGAGCGGCCCTGAGTACCAGACGATGTTGCGGCTCTTCGAGCCCGTGTGGATTGGCGGTCAGCGCGTGAGCATGCCGATTCTCTGGGCGCAGGGTTCAACGAGGCTCGGAGTCGAGCAGGCCAAGCGCGAGGCCGAACGCTTCGTCGCCGACATGCGCAAGGCGCTCGCGGCCCCCAACGGCATCCCGGCCTTCTGAAAAGGACACGGGCTCGGTCCCCTACAAAGACCGAGCCCGCGAATTGTGCGCACCCCCGTGCGCAGTTCACTTGAGCTGCTGCACGCCCCAGCCGACGAAGCCGCCGAAGAGGATGCCCGCGGCGAAGCTGCCCGCGATGAGCGACCACCACACCGGGCCGTTGGGCGCGTCGAGGAGCTTGGCCTTGAGCCGGCGGTCGGCGTCGCACGCTTCGAGGAAGCACGCGAGGCGTGCGCTGCGCTGCGGCGCCATCACGCGATAGCCCTCCAGCGCGCCGCTCGTGAGCTCGGCGAGCAGCCGCTCCACGTTCGTCTTGCTGACGACCTCAGTGGGCGGCGCGTCGGGGCAGCTCGCGTAGATGGGGTCCTTCGGGTCGAGACCACCGATGCCGCCGTCGGGCGTCTGCGCGAAGAGCAGCGCGATGAGGAGCGTGCTCACAGCCCACGCTCGAGCCGGGCGCAGACCTCCTCAAAGAGAGGCTCGCCGAAGTTCTTGAACACGGGGCGGACCTTCACGTCCGCGGGCGCCGTGAAGAGCATCGTGCGGAGCGCCGAGGCCAGCGCGGCGCCACTCGCGGCCTTGAGCATCTCCGCCATGCCTCCGTGGGTGGCAGCGTGCTCGAGCAGCACGGCCTGCAGCAACGGCTGGTGCTTCTGGGCCGCCGCGAGCGCGCCGGGCGCGCGCTTCAAGATGCCAGCGTTGAGCTCCTCCAGCGTGTACCCGGTGGCGCGCAGGAGCTGGTCAGCGAGAGGGGTCTTCGGGGTCTTCGGGGCCTTCGACTTCGAGGGAGCCTTCTTCGTGAGCTTCTTGGGCATGCGCGGAAAACAGCACGGCCCCCAGCGGTTGTCCACTGGAGGCCGTGAAGTGCGAGACGTGTCGTTCGCGGGCCTGTCGGCTCAATGCGCGGACGTCTCGGGGGCCCGCTTCAACGGGGAGCTCCCCTTCACTTGTCGAGCGTGCCGCCCGGAGTCGCCGCCGCATCGGCGCCAGCCGCCGCGGCCTTCTTCTCGTTGATGGCCTCGCGGATGTTCTTGTAGATGGCCCACGAGCCGCTGGCGCCGAGCGCAATCTGCAGGGCCTTCAGGACCACGGCCACGGAGAAGGGCTGCCCGGAGAGCAGAACGGTGACGAACCCGAGGCCGAGGGCCAGCAGGAAGGAGCTTGCCATCCCGCCCACCTTGCTTCGCAGCCATGCCCCGAGCTTCCACGTCTCGGGCACCCACTTGCGCAGCCCGGCGACCAGCAGGGTGAGGATGATGCTCACGAGCAGGGCCCACTGGCCCGTCACCACGGCGTGCATGGCCAGCCGCACGTACACCTCGACGTTGCCGGGGTCGGCGGTGAGCGCGGCGAGGTCCGCGGTGAAGTCGGGGCCCGAGACGTCGGCCAGCACGCCGGCATCGGTGGCCCCGCCAGTGAGCGGCACCACGTTCGGCGTGGTGACGGTGATGACGGGAGGGGGCGTGGTGATGCCGGGCTCCTGCGCGAAGACGCGGAGACCGACCACCATCGAGAGGAACAGGACGCGGTGGAGGTTGAGGAGGGTCATGGGGCGCAAGGTACAAGGTCTGCGAGCACCACGCGGCTAATGAAAAAGCCGTATTGCCTTTCTTGGCGCCGCGCCTACTCTCCGCGAGCACCACCCCCTTCCTCTGAGGAAAACGAAATGGGCTTCCTTTCTACCTTCGACAAGCTCCGCGCCAAGGCGCAGGCGACCTCGCAAGTCCGCGCTGCTGCATCGCAATTCTGGAACGCCATTCAGGCCGGCAAGACCTTCGAGGTCCCCATCGCGCTCAAGGCCGACGACCCCACGATGCAGGCCGTCTGGCTCCTCGCGAAGCTCCACCCCGGCGTGGTGCGCCTGATGCGCCAGCGCCAGAGCTTCATCCTCACGCACCCGAGCAAGCTGCGCATCAGCTCCGAGGCGTCGGACATGCTCTGGAAGGGCGGCCAGTTCGCCAAGCCCGAGGAGGCGATGGGCGACGTGCGCCAGCTCATTCAGGGGCAGGTGGACTTCCTCAAGCAGCAGAACATCGACCCCGAGGAAGCGGCCGACGCGGCGCAGGAAGCCGACCAGAAGAAGCACGCCATCACCGTCGAGAGCGAGAAGCCCGCGGCCCCGGCGGGGGAGTAACCGCCCATGGCCATCACCTCGTGGCTCGAGCTGGGCTACCGCATCAACAACAGCGAGCTGCGTGGGCAGGGCGCGGACAAGGTCCGCGGACGCCGCTCGGTCAACGAGTTCTGCTCGTGGGCCGACACCAACGGCGTGCCCTTCCCCGTCTCGTCGGAGGCGCGTGCGGAGCTGCTCGACAAGTACCTCAAGGCCGAGCTCGAGGGGCTGAAGACCGCGAGCGGCGACCTGAACAAGGACGGCAAGTCGGCCCTGAGCTGGGCCGAAGAGCTGATGAAGCGCAGCCTCAACCCCGAACCCGCTCCGGTCACCGTGACCGGCGCAGTTGCACCCCCAGAGGACAAGATGGCGAAGACCCCCCACGAGGACACCGAGCTGGAGAACGACGACGGCGACATCGAGGAGGAGCTCGAGGACGTCGAGGACGAGGACGGCGAGGAAGAGGAGCTCGAAGAGGAAGAGCCGCCCAAGCGGCGCCGCGCGGCTCGTGGGGCGAAGCAGCAGCCCATCATCGTGCAGTTGCCGCCGGGTGCCGGGCGTGCGGCCAGCCGGGCCCAGCGCCGCGCCGAACCCACGGGCGGCAAGGTGTCGAAGCTGCTCCGCGGCGAGGAGAAGGTGCGCATCTTCAAGCGCGACGAGCGCGGCAAGCGCATCGCGGTCGAGGACTACACGCTGTCCGACATCGGCAACATGTCGCTGCACGAGTTCATCGAGGAGGTGGTGCACCCGCGCTTCCAGAACGACCCCGACCAAGTTGCCTTCACCGACTACATGGTGTTTCAGGTGGACCCGCGCACCGACGCCGAGCGCCCGCCGGCCAGCACCATCCGCATCGAGCACGAGGACAACCAGCCGCAGGCGCAGGGCAACGACCCCTTCCAGACGGTGCACCGGGCCGTCGCGCTCATCGACCAGCTCAACCACCGCCGGCAGGAAGAGCCGCAGCGGCGTGACCCGGCCTTCGCGGCCATCAGGGAGAAGGCGGCCAGCAGCGGGGACCTCACCCAGCTCCTGATGCTCACCATGATGGAGCGGCTCTTCTCGCCGCAGCAGCGGAGCGCGCCCGACGCGGACCTCGTGATGAAGCTGGTGGACCGCCTCGACCGGCTCGAGGGCAAGGGGCCCAGCTCGGGTGTGGGTCAGCCGCCGTGGGCGATGATGCCCCCGATGGCGCCGCCGCCTCCCCAGCCGTCGCACGTCGCGGACCGCGTGATGGAGCTCGCCGTCGCGCAGATGGTGAAGCCGCCGCCGAGCCTTCTCGAGCAGGCGAAGGAGCTGGCGACCGTCAAGCAGGTCTTCGGCGGGGGCGGCGACGAGAGCGCGCTCCGGGCCGAGCTGCAGCAGCTTCGTCAGCAGCTCGCGGGCGGCAAGCGCGGGGACGGCTTCACCGACGCGGTGGAGTCGTTCGAGAAAATCGTCACCACCGTGAAGAACATCGCGCCGCAGATTGGCGCGTCCGACGCGCCTGCGGCTGGTGGTGGGTTCGCCGGCTTCATCCGCGGCATGCTGACGCCCGAGGTCGGCAAGGCCATCGCGGGCGCCATCACCGGGCTCCAGCAGCAGGGCCAGCCGCAGCAGCCGGCGCAGGCCCAGAAGCCGGCCGGGGCGCCGCAGCAGACCGCGGT
>ERZ724505.285-NODE-285-length-35073-cov-10.438317_pt1 | contig 35073 bp, 47 predicted proteins | sample MGYA00376038_ERZ724505 | MGnify/ENA primary metagenome ERZ724505 (study PRJEB28724, sample SAMN07190884) | wastewater metagenome | isolation source: effluent of sewage treatment plant in Hong Hong | place: Hong Kong | collected 2016-03-17 ...
GCTCGTGTGCGGAGCACGTTGCGGAGTGTGTGGTGGCGAGGAAATTAAAAAAAAATTTTTTCAAAAGAACCGAAAATTTTTTTTTTTGAGCAGCCTGAAAAAATTAGGCTTGCTTTTTCTCTATACGTGCGTGCGCACGACCCCCCACCCCCCCAGGGGAGGGGTGTGCACTACACGAAACGAGACGCCGGTACAGTTATGCGCCAAAGCGCATAGTTGATTATGCGCATAAGTGCATAATTGAACTATGCATATAAGTGCATAATTGAACTATGCGCATAAGCGCATAATTGACCGGTCCAGGCCGCTCAAGTTTATGTTAACTTTACGGTTATCCTTACGGTGTAAGTTGACAATAACAGGGTGAAAATGGACAAGCGCCAACTTGCCATAATTCAAGGCATGCTGACGCCCACCTGTGCCGGTGTGTCTGTAGTGTCTCACGTTTCGTGGGGCATGTCAAGTAGTCTAGCTTACAGAAGTCCACGAGTTTTGCGCCTTGAACTATATTCGTTTCGTCTCTATTTGAATTTGACCGATTGTCGGGGCATGCTGTAAAATTGAGAGTATCTGTAGTCAAATTCAAGTAGATGAAAGGAAATGCAACGTGAACGTTTTCATAGTGTCGCAGGGTAGCACACAAGATAGCTCAGATAGAATCAAAGTGCTTATTTATACTGCCTTAACAGATGCAGCACTTGCTGAAATTGCACAATGGGCATATGACAATGCCGGTATAGAGTCGGGTGTAACCGTCGATATTGACCTACAGTCAATTGACGAGAATATCTGTCAAGTTTCGTTTTCATGGCCCATGACAGTGTTTTCGACTTGTTTCCACCCATCTCCCAAGGTTGTCGGACGGACAACTAGGTATTGTCGCACTGAATCTGTTGTTGAGTGCTTTGAGGATATTGAAACGTTGAAAGCATATCGGAACTAACATGCTACTCATCAAGTTGTTGTTACTCTATTGTTCTGTTGTTGCTGGCAATGAACAATTGCACTACGGAAACTTGCCGCTCACTACAAACAGTGCACTGTCGCAATGTTGGATTGTCGATTCAGCATACGTTACTTGCGACGTATACGGCGTTGCTCTCGTTTCGTGGTATTGACAATTTGATATGTCGCAAGGCATGCGCTACAATTGACACATCGTTACAATTCAGTTCATAGAAAAGAGGATGCACCCATGAAAATTGTTAAGACGACACACACGAGCAAGAAGACCGGGGTTAAGTCTTCAAAATGGTCCATCGTGCTACACGTTGGCGATACGAAAGGAGACGTCAAGCACGGTTATATGGTGGCTAACATTCTGGCGGTTGCCGAAACGGTCACACCGGAACAATGGCAAGATGGCGCAAACTGGTACCCCAAAGCATTTGAGGATTGCATCGCCATTGCGCAATTGTCCGGTGTGGATATCGTCAAGGTTGCCGGTGTGGTCGCTGCAATTTCACCTATGCTGCGATGGGACAAGAATCTTCGGTACGCACAGCGCATTTGTGTCAATTTCATGTCGGGGAAGTTGACCGCTGAAAATGCGCATGATGGCGGTTATGGTGTTTTCGGTCCGAACGTCGCTAAAGCAGTGCGCATTTTGTCGATTGCCGATTCAGATGCACCCGAATTTGACATTGTGTCGGCAATTTCCAAAGTGCTAGACTCCGCTGATGGACCTAAAATTAAGCGTTTCTTCCTGAATATCGTGGGACGTCGCGACGTTGTGACAATTGACCGCCACGCCGCCCGAATTGCCTTTTTTCCTCGTGATATCGTGTGCGGCTCAAGTGGAAATTGGAAGTTGACTTCCGGCAATTTCACAGACATTGAAAGCGCTTACTTGCATGCGGCGCAATTACTGGATGTCTGTCCGGTTACTTTACAGGCTGCGACGTGGTGCACGGTTGCCGCATCTGGTGTTGACCACGAAACCGAATAGCACTTCGTGATTGCCGTCTCTTCCGTCCATCCAACGAAAGCAGGAACTATCATGCAATGGTCAATTGTCGAACGTCAAAACGGTGCGAAGGGGTTTGTAGTACTAGCATCTGGTAACGATATCGCAACTTACGCAAGTGCTATGCTGCGATACTTCGTGCCATCGTTACACATTGAAGAGACGATCACGCTCAATGGCGTACGCATTACGGTACTTGTCATTGCGTAGTTGACCGATTGACAATTGCATATTGAATAGTAGCCGCATGCCGAAAGTTGTGCGGCTATTTTCTTACCTTCAGTTTCCGAACGATGTTCGGCAATTGCACAGCGTGCGCATTGTGCGTATAGTCAGCGGCTGGCAGTGGGTGCGACCCATCCAAGGAAATCGATTGCTTTAGGGCGCAATTCTCGCAATGGCATCTATGTACCACAATGCGTCTATCGTCGTTCCTAGGCCCTCCTAGGGGCTTTTCTAGCCACGCTACGCAACGAGCACAGCAAACAATTATCAGGCAATGGCGCATGGCGCTCAGCGCATGGCGCAAGTTGACAATAACACAACGTTACAGCGACACACTAGAACACGTGTGCTAGTGGACATAATGCTTATGTGTTATGTGCGATAGCACAATTGTGCGATGGTGCGATAGTTTACAATAACTATGTGTTATACCCCTTGTAAGGTCAATTGTAAAGTGCCGGAGTCCCGTTGCGTGTGGTAGACAGATAGGAGGACCCCCCCTTGTTTATTTCACCACCAAACGCATGAGTCTCATGTCCGTCGTAATTGCTTGTTTCACTACCGTCGCATCACCATCACGCATGGCGTGGTTCTCAATTATCACGTGCGCTATCACCCCATTGCGCAAACACACAATGCGACCATCAGGCGTCGCCATATCGCCCTTGATGCGCACCAAGTACGAGATGTAGTGGCTATTGTGCTGGTAGCGCCCGACCACCCTGCGATACGTGTTGTTAGTCACCGTGTCCACCAGCATCTCGCCCACGTCCTTCTCGTCGTCGGAGCACAGGCTCATTACGTCCAGCAGCACCGTGTGGAACGTGTGCGGCGGCAGTTCAATTATCGGCGCAGTTGCCATAAGGCCCACGTTAGTTCCTCCCAAGGTTCAATAGACGTCGTTGTCAACTTCAGCACGTTCCCGAATTCGTTTGTTGTGACACGTAGCGGTACACGCCCTTTAATCAGGGGCGAGGCGTTGACTGTGAACACCTGCCTGTCTTGCACCATATACGTCAGCGTCGTTCCGACCACGTCGCCATTGTAGTGCAACATCACGCTGCACACCGTTTTCCCTGTAGCTTCCACTCGTATGCAGCGCCACAAGTCGCCGTCGTCCGTCGATAGCATCACCTTGCGCCTGTCTGCTCCCCATGCTTGCACGTTGCGCTCGATTAAGAACCTGAAGGATGACATGTCCACAAAACCCATCACCACAGCACCCCCTTCCAGAACTCGTCGCTCGTTACATTTAGGTTCAACACGTTTCCTGCCTTGAAATTTTCAATACGACACTCACCATCACTTTGGAACATGGTCACACTGTAACACAACACGCACCGTCTGTCAACTGTAACAAACGCCACGTCGCCCATTACGTTGCCACTGTGCACCGATACCCAAAGCTCCACGATACCCAGGCCAGTACCGGCTTCGCTGCGCAGCAGCATCAGGGTATCTCCGATTGGGGTGCTGGCAATCACGTGCCTGCGGTGATTGTGCGTCCACGCATCCACGTGTTCCACCATTGCTCGTACGAAGTCGCTGCGAGTCAGGCGCAGCACTGGCATTTGTTCCATTACGGACGCACTCCCACTATTGTGATTATCTTCGGTATCTTAGCGAAACGCTTATCGGCGTCGCTCTGTGCAAGTGTAACGTGCAAGCGCAACTCGTTGTTCGACGTGAAGAACATCTCCCTTCTGTCTTGGCTGTACCACACGTCCAACGTGCGCTCAAATGATACGTTCATGTACATGTGAGCGAAGGTCCCTGGGAGCGCTTCAAATGGGTCCATCAATTTGTACGATACACAATCTATCTTGGTGTCAGAGTCGGCCTGCTCGTGCACTTGGTGGCACAGTCTAATGAATTCCTCGTGTGGCAATACAGCAAGATGATACATGCGTCACATCCTTGTAATTTGTACACGTTGTGTCGAATATGAGTACGAGTAACCCCAGTAGATGCGCTCACCGTCCACTTCCTCGAAGCGCACCAGTAACTCGTCGTTGTCACGCACCAACATCACGTAGTCCTTCAAGTCCTTCGGCGGTTGCCCCGGTGCCAGTGTGGTCATGTAGAACGTGACTGTGCGCCCCTGCGCATCGGTCTCTTCTCGCATGCGGTACCACACATCGCTCCCGCATTTGTACAAGTGCACATCCTTGCGCACCTCATCGGTGGCAAGTTCTGATAGTGAATTGTACAGGGCAGAGAATTGTGGCGGTGTCAAGCGGTACTCTACGTACATGGCTCACACACCCACAATCGCACACGTTGGTGCGTAGTCCGCAGCGTAGAAGTGCACGCAACTGGCTCCATCCGGCAATATAATCCACCCCGATTCAATGTCCCTGTCAAGTAACACTTGTAGATGCTCGCCAAGTTTGAAGCGTATAGTGTGGTGCTCGACGTCTGATATTGTTACGTCTGACCACGAGACCAATTTCTGCACCAAGTCGGTGTAGTTGCTAGAAGACAACGCCCACGTTTCAATTGTCCTTAATCTACTCGCCACGTTACACCCACCCATTGATTATCTTTGCCACGCTGCCAGAAGTCAGCGAAACGGAGCGGCGATACAAGATGCGGTCGATGCCGTTGTACCCGATGCGCAACGTGTTCTGTGTGGCACTGTACACGGCGTAATAACGATTCGTGTTGAGGCTCACTGTCCAACCATCAGGACCCCGGCTATTGTCCAGGTCCCAACCCATTTGTTCCGCTGCGGATAGCGTGGACCTCACCATTGTGTTGAACACGGCTTGGTGCAATGTCACCGTGTAAATCATGATTTCGCTCATTGTTTCGTTCTTCATTGTCGCTCCCACAGTTTGAATAAATGTCCAGGCGTTGTTCTAGCTGCAATCGCATCGTCGTTGCTGTCTAACATGCGCACCCTAAACAACGGTTCCCAGTCATTGTAATACGTGACTAAATCAAGTTTACCATTGTAGTTCACGAACGTGCAAATTCGTTCTTCCGTGTACGACGTCCAGATGCACCCGTCGTTGTCGTCGGTGTTGACCTTAACCTCGGCGTTCCTGTCCATTTCGGTGCACAGTGTCGCTAGGTACTTGGCGAACTCGTGCGGCGTCAAGCGCATCTCGTAGCAGTTTCCTCCGCAGCCGTGGTCCATCACGTCACCAGCACCTTTGCTGTGTACGGGCTGCAATCCAGCGGGTCAGCGTCGTCCACACGAAAGTCCACCACCATCTCTCCATCGCAGTACACGCCGAGCGTGTTGGTGCGGTAGTTGACGGAGTAGTGGTGCTGACGCCCACCGTCATCGTGCCAGTATATGCGCCCATGAAACGAATGCACCGTCTGGAACGTTGTGGCCTTAAGCGTGTTCAGGAGCGCACGATACTGTGAGGCTAAATCGTTCATAGCAATTTCACTTATAACCACCACCGTTGTCTTCATGTTACAGGCTCTCTGCGTACGTGTAGGTCTCCGATGTCATTTTCCACCACCCATCCTCAGCGAACTCCCACGCAATTACTTCAATTTCTAGCGGAGTCCCGTTCATAGTGACAACTTCGGTCACAATTCGCAGGGTGCCGTGCAGGGTCAGCGACGCAACGAACGACGCCTCATTGTCGGTGCACGAGTAGTTCCAGTGGCGAGACAGCGATGTGTTAAGCACCGCTGGTGTGTTGGTCGTGTAGCGCTCCATCACATCCAGCATCGTGCGCACGTCGGTTACGAACGACTTGATGCGATATCCCAGTTTCATTTCGCTGCACTGTACAATCGACGTTATCACTCTACACCCCCACCACGTTTAACGTGTGCCAACCTGCACCACGCAGCACAATTAACTCAATGCGATAGAACGTGGTTGATGTGTTGCGTATGAACTTAAGCTGCCACTTGCACTCTTTCTCGCCATCGTGTTCAGGGATGGTGTACACAATCACCTGTGATGCGCTGTTTCCCGACATTGTCGCTTTCACACCATTGTGCGACAGCACGTCGTGCGTGGTGGGCCGAGAGCGCAACACATCGTCGGCGTACACGTTTAGGTCCCTTAGTGGAACCTCCCAAGTTGTATCGTCAACCTTGCGGCAGAACTGCGACTTAAAGAACATGTTGCGCTCCTGTTACTTGCGTTTGTACGTATCTTCGATGTTAGCGTCGGTGCGAAGAATCTCGATAGCAATGACAGATGGTGGGTTCGTCTTCAGCACATCTGCGTCTATATTGCCCTGCGGCACCTTGAACTTGTCGGAGTACGTCATCAGCACCTCGACCTTGCTCCCGTTCATCGGGAAGTTGAACTGGAACCCCTTACTGAAACGCTCCATTGAGTAAGGGAACGCCTGCAACAAAGTGTACAGCGTTGCCGCCATGAGCGCAATTTCGCCGTACTCGATATCTCTCGTGTTAGCACCCATCGCTGCTCTCCATCTCAAACTGATTATTTGTGTCGCCTGTCATGTGTAAATGATACCATGTGTTTGCGGTGCTGTCAAGTACCCGCAATCTTAAATTTTCGGTCGAAATGGGGGGTGCATGTTCCGCAAGGTCTCGTTCCTGGTGGTCGGTATCGGTGAACTGTTCTTCTTCGTGTGGGCGCTGATGCGTCCATTTGGATACGACCAGTACGGGTACTTGTTCTTGGGCAACTTCGATGTATATTTAATCGCTGCTGCCATTATCTCGTCATTTAATACCTATTGCTTTTGGACAAAGTCATGGCTTAAGCTATCAGCGATACTCAATGTCATGTTGGCAGTAATGTGGCTCGCTATCTTTTTATCGCCCATTATCATCGGGTGGTACCCCATCTCTTTACCCCTGTACCTCTTAATGTTCTGGTTGAGAGCGCTTATGGCGACTATAGTCGAAAGTGAAGCACGTTTAATGGAGCAATAGCATGTTGTTGTTTAATGCAGAACAGGTCCTATTTTCTTTAGGCTTGTTCTTCTTGTTCGTTATACTAACCTTACTGGTGCGTAGGAAGTATAGTGCTATAATGTCCTTCCTCCAAATTGAAGATGACACGGTTATTAAATTAAAGGCCAGAATCCTTGAATTAGAGCGTGAGGTATCTTCATTAAAGGCTCTAGTCAATTTGCTGATGGATAGAATCGCCGTGCAAGGTGGTGCGGTGGAGACGGTGGCCCCTGTGCCTATACGAACTGTGCTATCACGTCCGGTCCTGCTCGTGTTTGGTTCGCCCACCTTTGGAGAGAGCGACCGCAACGCCATGCGCAAGGCCGGGGTTGGATTCTTCCGTTTGACCAGCGCTCGTCTTGAGGACCTGAAGGACGAGTTGCAGCGACGTCGCAGCGACGGGAACATGTACGACATGGTGCACTTCTCGGCGCATGGGACAAAAGATGGACAACTTGACCTCAATGGACAAATGGTGAACGGTGAGCAACTATCCGACGTATTGAGCGGGGTTAACGGTGTGTTCTTGTCAACGTGCACGAATCATTACTTGGCAGATAAGTTGGTTGGTGTCGTCAAGTTCGTGGTGGTGGTGTACGAAGAGATTGACACTGAGGACGCATCAAATTTCGTGTACGAATTTTACAAGCGATATCGTGTGCAACGTGACATTCGCAGTGCCTTTTCAGAGGCAGTAGCGGTGTCTCCGGCAGTATCAGAATTTGTTGACTTGCGCATAGGAGGCGTGTAATGGAATTCATTAAGGTTGTACTGGCGAATCGACCGCTCGTAACGCAACTGGTGGCTAACCTCATCTTCATTGGTGCGTTGCTGCTCGGTCACCAAATTGAAGACGCTGCGGTGCAGCAGAACGCTGTGGAGATTGTCACAGCGCTGTTCTTGCTCTTGAACGCAGCCGGTTTGATTATCGGGAAGTACTGGGGGGCGAAGGGTGCTGCAACATCAACTGCGAAGGCTGAACCAACAAATGATTGACACAGAAGCCGAACGTGCACTAAAAGTTCGTGTAGACGTGCTCCCCACTGCGCTGAGCGCCGATGAGCGTAGGGCTGCGGTGTGGGAGTTGCGCTTACGTGGGTACGACTACACACAAATTCACGCTGAGCTTGTGCGACGCTACACACAGGCCGCATTGCCCAGTGGCTACGGACCCAAGCAGGTGCGTCGTGATTGTAGCGATATCTTGGTGGACGTGCGCAACGAGTACGCCGAGACCGCTGCTGAGATGGTCCAAATTGAAGCTGCACGCTTCGATACCATGCTCGCTGCCGTGTGGGACGCTGCCGTTGGGGGCGATGGCCCTGCCATTGACCGTGCGCTGGCGATTAGCCGAGAGCGACGCAAGATGTTGGGTCTCGATGACCCCGATAGCCTGCGTGTGGACTGGCGCATCGAGATTGCGCACCTGATTGAGAGTGGCGACATTAAGCCCGAAGATGTGGCGTACCAGCTTGGCGAAGAAGCGCTCATTGAAGTTAACCGTTTGATGTTGGAGATGAAGGATGACTGAAATTGCGAGCTTGCTCGGCAAAGAAGCAGCGATGCAGGCACGCTTGCACAAGTTGCGCACAGATGCAGCGAAGCGTGGTGCGTTGCTGCCACCGGATGACCCGATTGCTTGGGTTACAGCCATTTACCGCAACACCTTCAGTAAGCCGCTAGGACCGCAACACAAAGAGGTGTTCGAGTGGGCGTGGAACATACAGCGTGGGGTGCGCCCTGCGCCCTTTGTTGCTATCTGGAGTCGTGGCTTCGGCAAGAGCACCACCGCTGAGACCATTGCCGTGATGTTGGGCGCTAGAGAGCAGCGCAAGTACCTGCTGTACGTATCGGAGACACAGGAGCTTGCAGATAGCCACTTACTCGCCATTCGTGGCATGATTGAGTCTCCGGTCTTGTCCACATACTATCCAGTATTTGCAAAGCCTAGAGTGTCTCGTGAGGGGCATTCTCGTGGGTGGCGTCACAATCGGTTGTATTGTGGCAACGGTTACGTGATTGACAGCATCGGCCTGGACACGGCTAAGCGTGGCTCTCGTATCATGGATGCACGTCCAGATTTCATGATATTTGACGACATCGATGCCAAGGGCGATAGCACAGCCATCACACGCAAGAAAATTGACACCATCACCGCATCGCTGCTACCCGCTGGCAGCGTAGATGCTGCCGTGATGTTCGTGCAGAACATGATTATCGACACCGGCGTGTTTGCACAATTGTCACAAGAGCAACCGCCCTTCATGCGTAATCGCATCTTGAGTGGCCCGTTCCCTGCGCTTACAGATTTCAGTTGGAACTTGGACCGCACAGGCGCAATTGAAATTCATGGCACACCAACGTGGGAGGGCATGGACCTAGAAGCGTGTCGTGGCATTGTGCGAGACATCGGCATCACAGCGTTCCGCAGCGAGTACCAGCACGACATTACGAACGAAGGTTCGCTGTTCGAGTCCGTGCAATTCAAGCACATTGCGCCTGATGTTGTACCGGAGATGTGGCGCAAGGTGGTGGCAATCGACCCTGCGGTGACCAACGACGACGGGAGCGATAGTCATGGCATCTGCGTAGCAGGAGCGAGTGATACCGGCGTGGTGCACATCTTGGAGACGTGGGAGAAGCGTGCCGACCCCGAACTGGCACTGCGCAAGGGGTTCTACTTTGCCATCAAGCACGGCTGCGATAAGGTCCTGATTGAAGGGAATCAAGGTGGCGATATGTGGCTCACCCTGTGGGACCGCATCGTGGAAGAATCGGGCATCAGCGAAGAGCGCATCCCAGGGGTGGAGATTGTTAAGGCAACGTCGTCCACTGGCTCAAAGATGGAGCGTGCTAGTCAGATGTTGGTTGACTACGAGTTGCAACGCATCGTGCACGTTGAGGTTCCCAGTTGTTTCGACCTAGAGGGGGCGTTGCGCCGTTTCCCCCTGCGTAAACCGTTCGACCTAGTCGATGCCGTGTACTGGGCGTGGTCGGACCTTAAACAATCTAGCATGTGGCTAATAGGGTGAGGTGCAATGAAACTTAGAGACTACACACTGATTACTCCCACAGCGAGTAAGGCAGTGTCACTATCGCAATTTAATGACGAGCGACTGTGGACCGAAGTCGCACCGGAAGGGAGACGCACACGCAACAAAGAGCGTGACATTAACGTGGCGATGCGCTACCGTGACACCATCGGCGTAATTTACCGTTGCGTAGATGTACGAGCAGCGATGCTCTCGGCGTTACCCTGGACCATCTTGAAGGACAACAAGGTGTTCATTGACAGCGAGACGGCATGGGAAGAGGACAATTACCTGTGGCTAGAGAATCTGCCGTCGTTCTTGTCGCTCACCGAATCGTCACTGCTGCTCAGCAGCGAAGCGTTCTGGCTCAAGGAGCGCTCGTTGCTTGGCACCAGTACCGGTATCCGCTGGCTCGCTGCGCCGTACATTAAGCCACTGTACTCCGAGAGCGACGGCATCGTCGGCTTCGAGCGCTCGTATGGGAACAATAAGGAACAATTCTCACCTGAAGATATCGCTTACTTTTGGGTGCAGAACCCCATGACCGAGCTTACGCCGGACATTCCGCAGGTGCTCGCAGCGGCTAATTCTGCTGACGTTATCTTAAACTACGAGGAATTCGTGCGAGCGTTCTACGAACGTGGCGCAGTTAAGGCAACCATCTTGAAGGTTGACCGCAGCACGCCACCCAAGGAGCGCACACGCCTGCGAGAGTTCTGGCAGGACTTCATGGCAGGGAACAAGAACGCACACGCCACTGAGGTTGTGAGCGGAGACGTCGAGGCTGAAGTTATCGGTGAGGGTGCTGGTGACAGCGAAAAGACTGAAGTGTTAGTGTCACGACGCAAGGACATTGCTACGGCGATGGGCGTCCCGTATTCTCTCCTGTTTGGTGACACATCGTCTAGCTACACCGCAGGACCAACGGAAGAACGCAATTTCCTGAATTACACCATCATCCCACGTGCCAAACTGGTGCAACGTGTATTAAACGCACAGGTGTTCCGTGAAGAGGGCCTGTACTTCCGCTTCAACTTCAACGCCCTGCCTGCGTTCAAAGAGTCAGGTGAGATGGTCTCGAAGACATTCACGACGTACGTCAATTCACTGATTCCGCACTCCGTTGCAGCGCAAATTGCCGGTGTCCCGATGCCTGAAGGCGTCACTTACGAGGACTTAGACAAGGCAGTAGAGGCTGAACGAGAGCGTCAGTTCAAAGAGAAAGAGCGCATCGTCTCGTTGAATTCTAAGCTCGTTGGTGGTCAACCGGGCGACAAGCAGGGTGGCAAACCGGGAGAGGGGCAACCAAAGGCTAAGGCTCCATCAGCAGCAGCGAGCGATAACAATTTGAAGCACGAAGACGAAAGACGCTTGCGCAAGTGGCTAAAGAATCGCAGTGATGACGCCATTGTTGACGTCGGGGAATTCGATAGCGAGCATTTGACTGATAGCGAGAAGCTGGACGTGTACGTGCGGTTCCTGGCAGAGCGTGGAGGAAGCGAAGACACGCTCCCTTTTGGGCAAGGTGACGTGAGCCGAAAGTCTCTCGTCACTTACGGGAGTTCGGATGAAACGGAAGTGGAGGGATTACGAGATGCTGAATTACTGGTACGCAAGGACCTGGATGCTGTGTTCGTTGCTCAGTTATCAGGTGCGATGGCTCTAAGCGAAACGGCGAGCGACGAAGAGTTCGTTGCCAATTTGGATGCGTGGGTTATGCAAGATGCCGATGGCCTACAGAGCATGTTGATTAAAGCCCTTGTCGGCTACGCTGCACTGGGAATCGCAGGAGCGCTCTTGAACGTGCACCGCTTCATTCCTGGCTATACGAACGAGAACGCTGAACTTGCCGCTCGTGCGTACGCTACACAACGGGCAATGGAAGCCACCAGAGTGATACAGGCAACGACACAAAAGCGCATCGCCGGTATCTTGGCAGAGTGGAAATTGACGACGCTGCCGAGAGCGTGGGTGTTCGAGCAATTGCGTGGTGTCCTGAGCGAAGAGCGTGCTGCGCTCATTGCTGAGACCGAGAGCATCGATGTTGCTACGAGAGCGGCCCTGATTATTTACGAGAGCACTAGACTGGTTCGTATAGTCAGATTCACCGCAGCGATGGACGAGCGCACTTGCCCGGTGTGTGGACGCATGCACGGGAACCTGTACACGATTGGGAACGCACCCAAGATTCCGGTGCACCCCCGCTGTCGTTGCACGTATCGCAGTGTAGTTGACACCACCGAGTTGCGTTACTTCTACGAGATGACAGGACAACCATGATTAACATACGAGCGTACGGTGCTCCGCAGTACATCAAGAAATTGGAGCGTTTAGGCAGGGGCATTGAAGAACTAGAGAAGCCGATGCGTGAAATGGGGAAAATCGCTCTGGCAGCGGTTAAGTCGTATCCTTCATACGGTGACTGGCGACATGGTCAAGTGTCCAGTGATTTACAGCGTCCAGGCTCAAAGTATCGGCGCACCCTGAACTTGCAGAAGAGCATCACCGGGCGTCTCTACAACGCCAACAAGAGCAACGCACGCTACATGGTGTACCAGGGCAATCGGGCAAGAGCGGATTACCTGAAGTACGTGATTGGAGACGAGCAGGACCCGTACCACGCAGGGTACTGGCAAACTATGGAAGAGTGGAAGCCGCTGATTCAGGAAGCCGTGCTCGACGTCTTTCATAAATGGTATCGTAACCTTGCGTAGTGAACACGTCGTCAACAACTTGTTCGATGGCTCCGTCGAAGTTCAGCGTGTATTCTCCTATATCCCACAGCAGCTTCGGGGGATACGCCACGAGTTCTTTGTACACGTCGTCTAAGTTGGTGCTTTGTGACCACTCTTGTAGCGCACGCACTTCGTCGGTGAGTTGTCCGGTGGACTTGCGCAGCAATTTGCCAACGAAAATTGGCTCACGCTTGAACACCTTGTTGTCGAGTGGCTTGCGCCTGCGCAATACAATGTAGGTGCTCTCGTCGGTGGCAATTACAGATACAGCGTAGTTAACGTGGTGCGCTTTGCGGAATCGTGACATTGTCGTGTGCAACCCCCTAAGATGTGTTATGTTATCAGTGCAAGCCCAAACGGGCAAGGAGAGATATGAGCGTTTCAATTAAGTCTATCACAGATGAAGAGGTTGTGCTTGAAGGGTACGGTATCATCTTCAACACAACGGACCTGCACGGCGAGAAGTTCACACAAGAGACCGAATTCTTCCTTGAGAACATCAAGTCGGTCCCGGTCCTGTGGGAGCACAATCGCTCTGACCTTACCGACGTGTTGGGCAAGGCTGTTCCCGTACGCACCGATGAAGTTGGGGTGTTCTTTCAATTGCACCTTAACCGCTCTAATGCGTATGTCGAAGCGGTGCGACAACTGGCCGAGAAGGGACGCCTGGGATTGAGCACTGGCGCTCTGCCTTGGACCATGCAGCGTGATGGCAAGACCATCAAGCAATGGCAAGTGTGCGAATTGAGCACCACCGTTACTCCCGCAGAGTTTCGTACGCTAGGAGTGAGCGAAGTGAAGGCGCTGGCCGAAATGATTTCCGACGAACAACTTAGCGAGTGGGCAAAGGCGTTACCAGAGGGCGATGAGCCGGTACATGCGTCCACCGAAGTTGAAAACACTGTTGTAGTTCCTGAACCTGTTATTCAAATTGTGGAGGATGCAAAGATGAGTGAAGTTGAAAATGCTCAGGGTAACGCCAACGAGCTTGACGCCGTTAAGTCCAAGCTGGACACCCTGACCGATAGCATCGCTAAGATTATGGGCGCACTTGAAGGCACGAAGGCTGCGAAGGCCGGATACGTCACGTCGGATGGTGGCACTGCCGACCCCAACGTGAAGAGCTTCGGTGACTTCCTGATGGCTGTGCGACGTGGCGACACTAAGCGCATTGAGGGCGTGTACGGGGCGACCAAGGACCTGGGTGAAGGCTCTGGCCCTGCTGGTGGCTACTTGGTCCCACAGGAGTTCTCGCAGAACTTGATGCAGATTGCAGCGATGCAGAACGCTGTGTACAGTCGTGTGCAACACGTTCCGGTCTCACGTGAGTCTGGTACGTATCCTGCACTGGACCAGTACTTCACGCCTACGGCTGGCACCGGTCAGACCTACGGCGCTGGCGGCATCGACACCTTCAAGGTTAAGCCCGGTGCTGCCTTTACGGAGACCGAGCCTAGCTTCACCATGCTGAACTGGCGTGTGAACAAGCTCGGCGGTATCACTGAGGTCGAATCCGAACTGATTGAAGATTCGCCCTTTGCGATTGAAGCCCTGTTGCGTGGCCTCTTCGGTGTCGCAATCGCTGCCAAGAACGAGCGCAACATCCTGCGTGGTTCTGGTGTGGCTGAACCGCTTGGCATCTTGAACAGTGCTGCGAATATCGGCATCACTGAGGCCACTGCGGATTCGTTCACGTGGACCGATGTGACCAAGATGTACTCACGGTTCAAGCCCATCAGCGGACAGCCGGTGTGGATTATCCACCCGTCCGTGTGGCCGAAAATCATGACGATGGCGAACGGTACGGACGCAGTGTGGCAGGCTAACCTTGGTGGTGGCCCGACCAACGTCCTGAACGGCTACCCCATCATCGTGTCTGAGCACCTGCCCCAGTTGGGTACGACCGGCTCTGTCCTGTTGGCTGACCTGTCCTCGTACGTCATGTTCGAGCGTGCCGGGTTGTCCATTGCGTATAGTGACCAAGTCGGGTTCAAGAACGACTTGGGCGTGTGGCGCTTCCGTGTGCGCAATGATGGGAAGCCCTGGTTGATGGGTCCCATCACGCTCGCTGACCCGCAGGGCAGCTACACGGTGTCACCGTTCATCAGCCTCGTGAGTGCGTAGTCTAGTGGGGAGTGGGGCGACCTGCTCCCCATTCACGCAATGTTTGAACGTTGCGAGCGGTGCGTGTATCCCGCTACAGTGTTTGTGTGCGATGCTTTGGACATTACAGAACTTGGTGACGAGTGTCAGCGAATTGTACCGCTAGAACCAACGCACAAGTTCTGCGAACATCATAAAAGAGAGCCTGTTGTGTACAGGATTAAATACACAGGAGAACAACATGAGTTTTCAGACTGAAGGTAAGCTGAACGATTTCGTGCCTGTCGTGGGCGTCATTCAGCCGCAATCCATTACTGCCGGTGCGACCGGTGTTCTGACCGCTGCCATTGACATGAAGGACTTCCAGCGTGTTGTGGGTGTGCTCGAATCTGGCACTTTGGGAACGTCTGGTACGCTGGACTTCCTGGCGTTGAGTTGCGACACTTCGGGTGGAACGTACGCTGCCATCAGTGGTCGTGCCATCACGCAGCTTGTCAAGGCGACCGGCGATAACAAGCTGGCCGTGATTGACGTGCGCAATGACGACTTGCCTGCTGGACATCGTTACGTCAAGTTCCAGATTGTCGCTGGCACCGCTGCGGCCACGTCGAGCGCCGTTGTGCTCGGTGTCCCGGCCAATCGGAGCGAGGGTGGCCTGCTCAATCTGGCTGCTGTTGCTCAGGTAGTCTAGTCTTACTCTGCATAACTGGACCCTGGGGCGCAATGTCTCAGGGTCCTTTTACTACCAGGAGGCAACATGTACATTTGCAAACGCAGCATCGTGATTGGCGACGTCGGACACGCACCCAACGAACCACTGAGGGTGCAATTGTCTGATAGTCAAATTGCGACGTTGCTGGAAGAGGGATGGTTGATGGAAGTCTCTGCAACATTCGGAGCAGGTACGCTATCAGTCAAAGGGACAACTGAAGAGGTTGCGCCAGAGAGCGATGAACCGGAAGAAATTGCAGCTTTGGACCCCGAACGCAAGCCAAGGAGAAAGCGGTAATGTACACAGCTTATCCAACGTTTCAAGATATCAAGCACTACCTGGGCATCTCTAATTACGCAGACGATGCCCTTTTGGTCGCTATGTCGAAGAGCAGCGTTGAAATTTTCGAGAACATGTGTGGGCGCTCGTTCTTGGGCGATACCGGTGTGCGCTACGCATCTGCGGATAGTAGGGACGTCATTCGTTGGAATAAGCTGCACTTGCGTGAAGAGTTCCTGGCGATTACCGCACTGGAAATTGATGGCGTTGCCGTTGACACTAGCGAATTCTACACAGATGGCGACAGCGTGTGCTTGATTAACGATAGCAGCCGCTCGTTCCGTGAATATACGAACGACCCGCACAACACCATCAAGCTAACGGGCAACTGGGGGTACATGGGATACGTCCCCGACGATGTGTTCTGGGCCATTGTGCGCCTCGCTGCGTTCTTGTACTTGCAGAAGGACAACACGCAGGACCTTACACGTCCGGTGGCCGTAGCAAACGCAGGTGAGATTCCCGCTGCGCTCCCTGCCGACGTTAGCGCTGTTGCTGATTACTACCGGAGGCTCGTGTGACCATCCAGGACGCTATCGCCAACATCATCAATGTTTCCTATACGAACATACGCACCAAGTTCACGTCACCACCTGCTGCCATCGGCAAGATTTCAACGGCGCAAACCCCGGTCATGTTTGCTCGCAACGTGGCTTTGGAGCGCAGCAACCCATCGCTGAATTTCAAACCCGGTCTTGTCAACGCCGAGGTTGAATTCGTGGTGCTCGTTGAACCAGGACGCCAGAACTTGCAGGTTAAGAACTACGAGTTGCTGCGCAACATCATGCAGGAATTCGTGTCGTTGTGGGAATTAAATTCGACGGACTTGAAGATTATCTCGTACAACATTCGTGAGGGCGAAGAGACCGTTGGCGACACCAGCTACTTCGCCGTGCTCGCTCTAGTTCAGATTGGCCTTTAGGGGGAACATGAATAAGAAAATCCTGGCGGTTGTCGTAGCCACATTTCTACTGGTGCTTGTTGTGGTCGGAGTATCAGTGGCTCAAAGTTCGTTTGCTGTGCTCTATCTGGATGTTGGAGAGATGGCCGAGTTGCGCTGCAATGGTGGTGTCCTTTCGTTCATTGTGGGCGATGCTCCTAATGTTGGCACAGGTAATTGTAGCGTTGCGACTCTCCCCACGCCTACGCCTGTTGCTACTGCTACTGTTGCACCGACGCTTGCGCCGACGCCTACGACGCAGCCTGCTCCTGTGGCAAAGAACGCTCCTGTAGTCAACGTCCCGTTGGTGAGCGGTTTGGCAGGGAGCACAGACTTGGACGCCAACAATCGAGCAATTGTGTGGGCAGGCGAGGTCTCGCCTAATGGCTCGTATTTCGATGCACGTTTACTCTTCAACCCCGAAGGTCTACGCATTCGCTGGCAGGCATTTGACCAGAACGTTGTCCCTGGTGATGTGGTCACGTTTACAATCAACGGGAACGTGTTCGCTGCTCCGTTGAGTGGCAACGCACAATTTACAACTGGAACACGCTGCACAGGGCCATTGAATTGTCGGGGATGGGACGTTACCACTTCAACGCCAATTTCGTATAGCCAACTTGCTGTTGCGCCATCGCTCGGCGTAACGTTCCCGCTGTCAATTGATTTCACTGACGTTGACAGTGGCACCGTCAATTACACGTCGTGGTCAGGTACAGGGGTGGTGGGCGATGTTGCTACTGCGCCGTTGCCACTTGGACCAACAGTGTACAAGGAGTACCCGGTCACGAGCGACGCCTCTATCGGGGGAGCGACTGATTGTGGCGCACCGTCTTACCCAAATTATTTCCCAACTTGGGGAACGTACACTTGGGATAATTCACCGTACGGTAACGTACAAGCGCAATGGGACGCTGCTGACTGGCCCTGCTACTCGAAGTACGCAGCGAACATTCACATCCCTGACTTTGAAGGGCGCAAGGTCGTTAAGGCCGCTATTGAATTGCACCAGTTCGGCAACGCCGGATACGAGTACGGCGACACTGGCACCACCGTGTTCCAGACGTTCATGTTGAGCAGCACCTTCGACGCTGGCAGTGCGACGTGGGACAATTTGCCGGAGCCTGTGCGTCTACTGTCTCGGATGCCGGTAACGGAACTTCCGCAGGAGTGCATGTTCTATTGCAACCCAGGCGTTCCTTACCTGTTCGACGTCACCGCTGCGCTTGAATATACGAACACGTTTGGTATCGTGATGTACACTGCTGCCGGTCAGTACCACAGCGGGAAGTACTTCTACACGTCGCATGGTGCGGAGCCTCCGGTCCTGAAGGTGTGGTACGAGGGCGACGTTGTTCTGCCAACGCCTACACCAACTGCAACTGCAACGGAGACACCAACGGATGTTCCGACGCCTACAGCAACGCCAACAAATACACCAACACCTGTTCCAACTGCAACGGCGACAAATACGCCGCTACCAACCAACACGCCGACGATTGCACCAACGAACACCCCGATTCCCACAGCGACGACCACTCCATCACCTACTGTGACTTGCAACTGGTACGTTTCGCCTACGGGCAGCGATGCCAACACTGGCACTAGCACAGCGAGTCCGTTCGCTACGTTCAATAAGGCTTGGACTAAAGTGCTGTCTGGACAGAGCTTGTGTTTGATGGATGGCGTGTACAACCAAAAGCTGTGGCCGAACGTGCGTGATGGTTTGCCTGGACAGCCAATTACGGTGCGTGCCATTAACGACGGCAAGGCTATCATCGACGGCCAAGGTGGGGATGCGGCAATCAAGCTAGGGGAATCGTGGCCTGGACCTATCGGCAACTACTTTGTGCTGGAAGGTCTGGTAGCACGCAACGCAGAGGACGTAATTCTGGTGTACGGACACCACAACACGTTGAAGCGTGTCTCAGCTTACGATGCGGACACCAACACCAACAGTTCCATTATCACGGTGGCCTGGACCAACAACGTACTGCTAGAGGACGTGATTGCAGCGGGAACGGGCAGAAAGAACATCTTGATTTTCTCGTCCACCGACGTTACTGTGCGACGTGCGTATGCCTATTGGACTAGGTGGGATGGGGCTGAATTTTGTAACGCTGGCTGGCCTGCTGGCAATGGCATCAACCCGTACAGTTCAAGTAACATCACGGTAGAAAATTCCATTGCAATTGGTCCGTTTGGGGCAAGAGCAATCAACCTAACGAACCAGAGCGAGACAGCTACGAATTCTGGCAACAAGGTTCTAGGGAGCATTGCGGTGGGTACGTTCAAGCAACCCGATGGTTCAATGTACGTTTACCCATTGCCCACCAACCCTTGTGGCTACAAGAACCCACCCACGTTCTACCAGGGCAATCGTGCTGGTATGGGAGAGATTACGCAGGGAGCACAAGTTAGCCCTGTGTGGCGTGATGTGCTGATTACTGGTTTTGCTGATGCTGGTTTCATCAACGACAAGCCCTTTGGTGTAGGTGCGACTGGCGTAATCCTTGACCACGCCACCATCTACAACAACGACTTGGCTGGAAACGGTTCCAGAGAGTTTATTGACACGCCTGGAACGGTGACAGTGACCAACAGCAAGATTGAGGGAACGGCTTATCAGGGACAAGGCGCACGCCTGACAAACCGCTACATTGACGGCGTGTTGACAACGCAACCTTTGTGGCCTTGGCCGATGGATGGACGTGCTCAGGCTGAATTGGGCTACACGGTCACTTCGATTGTCCAACCATACATCACAGCAGCCCCGTAGAGGGGGCTAGGACGGGCTAGGAGGCGTTCTAAATCATTTTAGGTCATCTAGTGCCACTTTGATTTTAGAGGCACCTTCTAGCCCGTATTTTCAATAACCAAAATGTCAAGTGAGGTAACATGACGACAGCAATTCGGTTCGATGCAAGTGGCGATAAGGCAGCTAGAACGACAAGCCTATTTGACTTCAATGCAGCGTACACCGTTTGCTTTTGGGTTTATTTGGCGTCTGCGAGTGGTGCTGGCTATCAAGCTATCTACACTCGCTCTGGTGGTGGTGCGCAATACGATGAGTTCTACATCGACAGTTCTCGTAATCTAAAGCTAGAAGTCGGCAATGGTGGCTCCACTTCCGTTACTGGCTCTGTGCTTCCGCTGACTACATGGACACACGTCGCAATTGTGCGTGAAAGCAACGCTTCCATCAAGGTGTACATAGATGGTAGTTCAACAGCTACCATTACAAACACCGCAAGCGTTTCTGGCCGTTCTAATGCAACGCCTAACCTGAACTTTGGCACTAATGCCTTTAGCGAATGGTACGACGGACGCATGGCCTACGCACGCATTTGGACAGTGGCGTTGACCAACGCAGAGATTAACGCAGAGAAGGCTTCAACTACGGCAGTAAAGACGGCAAGCCTGTGGGCTGATTACAGCTTCCAAAGTGATGCTAACGATGCAAGCGGCAACGCACGCAACCTGACCGTAGGTGGTACAGTCACGTATTCTGAGGCTGGACCTACTATGTCTGGTGGGAACGTGAGCTTGACGGCGACAGGAATTGTTACTGGTTCGCCAACGTTGGCTAACGCTGTGGTGTCGCAGAATCACGCAATGGTGGTTACGGCTCCAAGCATAGGACCGCCCACGTTGGGCAACCCGGTCCTAACGCCCAACGTTGCCTTATCACCCACCGGCATTGTAACCGGCAATCCAACGCTGGCTGTGTCAGTGGTGTCACAGGTGCACGCCCTGATTGCTACCGCACCCACGATTGGACCGCCCGTCGTTGGCAATCCTGCTGTTACGCAGAACCACAGTGCGACACCAACCGGCATTACGACCGGAAACCCAACAAACGGCAACGCTGCCATCACGCAGAATCACAGCGTGGTTGCAAGTGGTAGCACTACCGGTAGCCCCACAGTGGGTAACCCAACACTAAGTCTTGCGGGTACACTATCACCCACAGGCATTGTAACGGGCAACCCAAGCGTAGGCAATCCGGCAATAACACAGGACCACAGTGTTGTGGTCACTGCACCGTCCGTCTCTAATCCAAGCGTAGGGACGCCAACGGTGACACAGGCGCACAGTCTAATAGCAGTTGGCGCAACAACGTCAAATCCAAGCGTTGTAGCCCCCGTTTTCACCCAAAATCACGCATTTTTGGGGTCAGCACCATCAATTTCTGCGCCTGTTGTCGGGAACCCTGTACTCAGCATTGCCGGTGTTCTGACGCCAGTAAGCATTGCAACGGGTAACCCCACCAACGGAACACCTGCACTATCACAAGTGCACGCACTGGCAGGGACCGATTGCACCACAGGACAACCGACCGTTGGCGCACCTGCGCTGTCAGTCGATGCTGGCCTAACGCCAACGGGAATTGTAACAGGTCAACCGGTGCTAGGTGCACCTGCGCTGTTATCCGATGGCACGCTGCTCCCAGTTGACATAAACACTGGTGCGGTGTCCATCGGGCAAACAACCATTTCGCAATTGCACGTGTTGGGAGCCGCTATAATTGTTACCGGAAGTCCGCAGTGCGGGAGACCGGCGTTGGACCAAGTGGAATTGCCGATAACGAAGCGGACAACGATAGTCGAGAGCGATAACCGCACCCTGGTGATTGAAACATCGGGGCGCATAGTAGTGGTCTACTAGGAGATACAATGGCTACACTGAACGATAGAGTTTACGACAATGGACTTGGCATCCTTGCAACGGAAGGCACACGCATTGACATTTGCTCTGCGGAGCCTGCCACGTACACTGCTGCCACGTCAACGAACAGTCTTGGCAACAAGACCGCCATCACGATTTCTGCTCCTGCTGCAAAGGCTGGTGGTGGGCGTGAAGTGACGATTAGTGCGGTGTCTGGTGGCTCGGTTACGGCAACGGGAACGGCTGCGTACTGGGCAATTACTGACCCGACCAACAGTCGCTTGCTGGCTACTGGTGCTTTGAGTGCTTCGCAGAGCGTAACGAGTGGCAACACGTTCTCGTTGGCTTCCTTCAAGATTGGCATCCCTGGCCCGGTGTAAGGGGGTAGCGCATGAGGGGTACAGAGTGCAGATTGTTCATCAGCGATATGGACCTATCGGCCATCACGTCGGAGTTTGGGATTGAAACGACGGTGACGGAGATTGAGTCCGCAACGCTGACTTCTGTGGTGGCTGATTACGCTCCTGCCACAACGAGCGGGAAGATAACAGTGAATGGCTATTTCTATAACCCAGGACTGGCAGGTGACGGTGAAGAGAAGCGTCTATATAACGCCCTTGGCAATCCAACAAACATCGTCGCTGCAATTCTTGACTATCAGAATTTGCCTGCTTCTGCCTATGTGATTGAAGGAGCGTACAACAACAACATGGTGTGGACCGCTCCTGCCGATGGGCTGATTGCTATGAATGGTGCCTTTGCTGGCACTGAGGGCTTGAAGCGTGGGAAGCTGCTGCAATACAAGACATCACGCACAGCGACCGGAGCAGGAACAGCAGTGCGCTTGCAGGGCATCTTGAATTCGCACATCGGGCGCATGCTCGTGTTCGTGCACAGCAAGACGGGGACACAGACGTCAGCGCTCACGCTAAAGGTCCAAAGTTCTGCGAACGGTTCGACCGGTTGGGCAGATGAAGCAACGTTCTCGTTTGCTGCTGGCGCTACTCCTGGCGCACAGGGTGCCGACTTCAGCACAGTGGCAGGCGAGTACTTCAACGTCAACATCACATCGCTCGGTGGGCTGACAGGCGTCACCCTATCGTTCATTATGACCGTAAACGGTCTCACAACTTAGGAGGTAGCAAATGGCAGTTAGAGGTGCAGGTAACGTCCTTGTGACGTACAACAGTCAGAACATTACGGCGTACTTGAATTCCGCTGAATTGAGCGCCACTATCGCAGAGTTGGAATCGACCAACTTGGCGAGCACGCAGATGGAGTACTCTCCATCCCTGGCGAGTTACACGCTCTCGCTTGAGGGCGACTGGGCCGTTGCGCTCGACAGCATCTTGGGCGTGGATGCTTTGACCCCGACTGTTCGTGTAGTGAGCATCAAGTTCACCGACGAGACCGGGGCCAACGTCACGTACTCATGGAACAAGTGCTTCATCACCGGCTTCTCCATCACCGCAGGCGCAACCGATAAGACGGCGCACAGCCCTTCGTTGCGCATGTCCGGTACCGTCACTCGCACGGTGGCCTAGTCATGGGGAGCGTAAAGTACACGACTGGGGTCGAAGAGTACGCCGATTGTTTTGTAGAAATTGAGGACCGTTGGACCATGCGTGAAGTCAAGGCGCTGGTAGCCTCTGATGGTCCAGAGTACTTCGAGTTCTTCAAAACAAAGGTGGTGGCGATGCGTCTGCGTGACGTCAACGGGGTTGAATATACGAACCCGAAAACGTTCAGCGAAGACGACATGCTGGACTTTGACATGACGATGGTGGGCTTCGTTGGTTCGGTGCTCTCCATTCACGCAGTGAAGCGCAAACAGTTGGGGGGGTTGAGCGTGCGGCCATCGTCGGGTGGCTCCGCTACGGAAGCGCAAGCGCAGAAGAGCTAGAGCAAGAGGGCATCCGTCCAACTTCAATTGAGGTGACGGATGCTCTCTTTGATTCTTGGCTGCTGCGCAATTTTCCAGGCCGCACACTAGAAGAGCTAGACGGCATGGATGTGTTGCGTTACATGCGGGCGATGCAAGCACGTCACCTAGAGACCGTTTGGGAACGCAAGCAACAGGCAATGAAAAAGGACGGCAAGGTCAAGGCCACCGAGCTTTCCGCTGAAGACTGGGAACAGATACTTGAAATTGACACCCTGCTGCAAGCGTTCAAGGACGCCCAGGAGACCAAATGAATGATGTGATTATGTTGATGCTGGTAGCGAAGAACCAAGCATCACAGGCAATTAAACAGGTCAAGGTCGATTTATCTTCACTTGAACAGACCGTCCAGAGCGTCGATAAGCGCATGGCATCGATGGCTTCCGGTTTCAATGCTGCTGCCGCTTTCGCCGGAGTGACCGCAGGTCTCGTGGCGTTTGCGGCTGCGGCTAAGGAAGCCTCTGAAGCAGCCGGTGAAGTGGAGCGACTAGGCGTAGGCTTCCAGAACCTTGCTGCACAGCACGGCGAGTCGTCGCAGCGCATCTTGGAATCGCTGCAAGCGGTGACACAAGGTACACTGGACAATAAGACCATTATGCAACAGGCAAACAATGCGATGTTGCTAGGCGTTGCAGATACCGCAGAGGAATTTGAAACGCTCGCCAAGATTGCAATGACACGTGGGCGTGCAATGGGCATCAGCATGGAGTACGCCTTCGAGTCCATTGTCAAGGGCGTTGGGCGTCTATCGCCCCTGATTCTTGACAACTTGGGCATCGTAATTGACGCTGATAACACGTACAAGGCTTACGCAGAGACCATCGGGAAGACGGCTGACCAACTATCTGACATGGAGAAGCGACAGGCCATCCTTGCCAAATTGAAGGGCGAGGTTGCCAACTTCGACTCTAGCGCCGTGCTGGACAGTGCCGCAGCGTGGGAACGCCTCAGCACAAGTACAGCGAACGCTACGGTCGCCCTAGGCGCTTGGCTCAATGACCAAGAGTGGTTCATTAACATTGTCAACGAGGGCGCTGACGCACTGAACCGTTGGGCCATTGCAATGAATGGTACCGCAGAGGCGAAGGGCAAGAGCAAAGTCAAAGAATTGAAGCAAGACCTTGAAGATTCCTACGAGGTGCTGCGCCAAATGAAAGAGGGCGAGGGCCTAAACGGTTGGCTCAACAGCATGTCCTTCGGTGCCGCTGAACAGGTACAAAAGGACTGGATCGACAAGCTGACGAACGACATTAAGACCGCACAGGGCGAATACGCTCAGGCCATGACCAGTATCGTTGTCACCGGAGCGCAAGGCGGCAAGGCGTTTGTTACAGAACTCGATAAGGGTGCGCAGGAGTCGGAACGCATCGCAAGCGAAATGGCTAAGGCCGGTCCGCTCGTGAGCGATTACGCTCGTGCACTTGGCATCTCTAAAGAAGAGGCGACCGCAGTGGTGGAACAGACCGTCAAGCTGAACGGCAGCTTCGAGTCTGCGGTTGGTCCGTTGCGTGCGATTATCGATGGGCTGGAAGCAGCAAAGGCTAAGGCGCAAGAGTTCAATTCCATCATCGGCAGTTCGGTCAGCAGCCTAGAATCGGTGGGCTTGCAGGCTTACAAGAACAGCGGCTTTGCACCCGAAGTGCTGGACGCATTGATTCAACAGAGCGCTGCACTAGACGAATTTGGTCAGAGCGCTGCGCTACAAGCGGACAGTGCCTTGGAACTTAAGGGCGCAATGGCGCAAGCTGAAGAGGGCGCAGTGGGTTACTTCCAAGCCATCAATGAGGCGGCAGAGGTCACCACGAAGACGGCGAGCGGACCCATGAAGCAATTGACTGAAGAGTTTCAGAACCTTCGTGGCGTCGTCTCTTCGTTGTTCTCGGAGCAGTTGGCTGACATCGGTGGTGCCAAGATTGAAGATTATCTCCCCGGTGCAGGCGAAAACGTAGACGCACCGGCACGACGCATCGCTGACGTCATGGTGAAGGGGTTCAATAGCCCTTGGGTCGATTACTTTAAGAACACCTTCCCTGGACTTTGGTCCGATTACATGGGCAAGAGCGGTGGCGATGTGCAAAAGGGTGCAGCGCTGCTACTTGCAGATTTCCAGAAGGGGCTGCGCCCTGAACTGCTCGACACGAATTACATCAAGATGATGGCTAAGGCCATGTTCACAGCGGACCAACAGACCAGCCAGATGATTGACCAGATGGCTAAGGAACTGGCTGGCGAGCTTGGTATCTCCGTCGAGAAAGCAGCGGAGTACGTTGGGAGCGCATCTGGTAAGAAACGCATTGTCTCACAGGAAGAGTTGGATGCGCTGAAAGAAGCGTACAAGATTGGCCCTGAGTTTAACATGTCGGGTGCCAAAGACAAAATTCAGAAGGCCGGTAAAGACAGTGGCGTCATCAACAGCGACGGGAACATTTACATTCCCTTCATGTTGGAACCTGCCAAGAACGCCGAGGGTGGCACGACGTTATTCGTTCCTGGCTTTGATGCTAAGACCATTCCGGCAGTTGCGGTACCGTTCCAATTAACGCCCGACCCTGCGGCAGCGCCGCTAGTCGTATCGCCCATTACGGTGACCGCTGTACCACAAATCGAATTGCCACCGTCCAGCACAGACACGCAAACGTCAGCACTGACCATCCCGATTTATCCGGCGATTGACAAGGAAAAGATGCTGGCTGCGCAAGAGGAAGCTAAGGGCGAGCTTAACAAATTCAACGCCCCGCTGCCCATGTCGTACGACCCGGCTTCCGCTGCCACTGCCAAGGAAGCAATGAAGACGGACCTGAAGGGTGCGCTTACGGACCCTGAAGCCATGAACGCCGCAGGCGCAGAGATTACTGCGAACCTAGGTGCAGCCATGACGCAACAGGGAACAAATCTACAGGTGATTGGCGTCACGACAGGTTCACAAATCTTCCAGGGTTTTGCTACTTACAACCTAGGTGCACTCATGGCAGGAGAGCTTGCACGACAACTATCAGAATCACAGAAGAGCTTCGAGGCGAGCGCTAAGAACGCAGGGACAACGTGGGGCAGCGCCTTCCTGCAAGTGGTGGGACAGAACGTCCCCTTCGAGCTTATCGTTGCCCTTACGGACCTAATTACGCCAGAGGTCCTAAAGAAAATTCAAGAGGCTAAAGGCAGAGGTGGTGGACAATGAACTACTACGTACAAGGACCAGACGAGGTGTTGCTATACGAATTTGCTTGGTCGAACACGCTCCCTGCCGGTGCTACGATTGCTGTGTCCACTTGGGAGGCTCCCGCTCCCTTGGTGGTCACGGACAAGAGCATCGTGGTGGACAGCACACAAGCACGCATCACCGGTTGTGTGGTGGGCAATCGCTACACGGTAACCAACACCGTAACGCTCAGCAACGGTGAGGTGTACGAGCAGAGCGCTTTCATTTGGTGCGAGGTAAAGTAACATGACAATTGATGGAGGCACGGCAATTGCGGACCCGTTCGAGGTGACTATACGCAGGGTAATGCGTGGTGGAGCGAAGCGCTCACAGAACGGTACGTACCACTTGGACTATTTCTCAACCACGTTCAAGCGCACGGCGTCGTTGAAGTGGCGTGTCATTACTGCTGCGCAGCGTGATGCTATCCTGGCGAAAGCGCAACTGTGCATGTCGGCAGCACGCACGATGGTGCTACCCGATGGCACCAGCTTCAGTGTGTGGTACGATGCCGAGAACGAACCAATTGAGACCGTCATCAGGGACGCCACCGGCTACAAGTACAATCTGGAACTTACCTTCACAGAGGACTGATTATGGCACGCACGATTGACTACGAGTTGTTCTTCGACTGGAACAGGAACGGTACCTTTACTAGCGGCGAGAACGAAGCGAACTACATGCTATCGGCCAGTGGCGACGAGAGCATCGCTAATCCAGACGAGTCGGCGTTCGCATCCACCGGGTACACCACCGACGTTGACTTCGTGATGATTAACAAGGGGCAGCGTTACTCACCGAGCAACACCACTGGTCCTTACTACACGAACATGTCCGGTGGTGGCTTCTATCAGATTCCCGTGCGCCTGAACGTCATCTTGAATGGGACGTCGTACACGTTGTTCACTGGGGTCATCAAGAGCATCAACGAGAATCCACGCTCCGAAAAGGACGCTGGCCTTGTGAACATACACTGCACCAGTGAAGACGGAGCGCTCATTAACCGCAAGCTGGAAACGTCGGTGAACACCACCAGCAGCTTCCACGTGGAGGGGAAAGACGAGGGGCGTCTCATTGCGCAAACATTGACGCTCGCAGGGTTGACGGACGGGACGCACTTTATCTCACAAGACTACGCCGGTACGCCCGGTGTTGACATTCCCACCATCGCCCCAGGCATGTTTACGATTCCCTGGTACTGGCTCGACAGTGAGAGTCCAATTGACGATTGCTGGAAGTTGGCAGCAGCGTGTGGTGGCCGTTTCTTTTACGATGTGCGCACGAAGATGTACACGTACCACAACATGTCGATGTACAGCACGGTTGCCACGTCGAAAACGTCGCAGGCGACAATAGACGAGAGCAACGCTTTGATTAAGCCACTGTACAACGATAAGGAACTGTACTCAAAGGTCAAGGTGACATCACGTCCACGCACGATTGGCTTTACGCAAGAGCTATGGAAGTCAGAGGACATCCCACGTTTGGCACCGGGCGAGACCATCACCCTGTGGGCCAAGGTGAACAATCCAGTGTACGAGTACAAGGGCTACACGTTTGAAGCGACGACCACGAGTGGACTGTCACGCACCGGAGACATTTACGTAGCACCACCGAGCTACTACACGCAAGCGGTTAAGTTCACCATCACGAACACCGGAGTGTACCACGTGTTCCTGCGCAATTTCAAATTAACAGGGAAGCCAATTGAAGGTGGTGAGAACTACGTGTACGAGAAGTCATCGCCAAATACATCGTACTGGTCCAACAAGAACGGGAAAGAGCGTGCCATCGACAACAACCCGTACATCCAAACGCCAGCGCAGGCACAGGCCCTAGGCGACATGCTCGCAGGCAGGCAAGGCAACTACGCAGAGCGCTACAATGTACGAGACTATCGTGGGGCAACGGTGCTACGAGCAGGCAACCGCATCACCATCAGCAGCAGCACGTTGGGCATCAGCAGCCGTGAGGCAATTGTCACGAAGGCACAATTCAACCTAGCAGACGGGCAATTCACCCAGGATTTCGAGTGCTTCGCTGCTGCGTACTTGCAGCCGTTGCCGAACACTGACTATTTCCTGATTGGCACCAACAGTTCAGCTTCGGCCAAGAAGTATTTCTACTAGGAGAGCACATGGGAAACGCAGGAACGTACAACGTATCTCCACCACCGTACACCGCAGATGGCATGGTCATGTCGGCGTACATGTACAATCAAATGGTGGACTACTTGAACGGCATGACAGATTTCGTGTACGGGGCCAACATCCCCCGCTTCCGCTGGAAGTTCGGGAACACGGTACCGCCCGATGTGGTGTGGATGATGCAGCGCAAGTACAACCAACTAGCCATTTATGGCAACTTCACGCCAACGGGGTCAACGGTTACCGTTAAAGTGTACCTGAAGGCTGACGATGTCAACTTTACGGAGAGCGACTTAGTGTTCAGCCAAGCGGTAACCGCAGGCATGCGCACCATCACCATTGACCTGACCACCGCTGCGTATAGTCCACCGTTGGAGTCCATCTACTTCATCAAATTTGGACTTGTTGGTGGACATAGTGACTGGCAAATTGAGCGCATTGAAGAGCGTGGCGTTGGTCTCATTGCTCCACCGGTCACCATCCCAACACTGTCCAGTGGCACCATTATCACAGCGTCGTACATCAACGACTACATCATTGATTCTATGCGCAACTTGGGCAAGTACACCGAACCGTACAATCGCCCGTTCCAGGCTCCTGCCATGCGAGACAGGACGTTGGAGGACGGGGCGAACGGCATCTTCGAGTGGAAAATTAACCGAGTGAACCGCTACCTGCACATCGGCTTCAAGACCGGTAGCGGGGGCGGCGGCACTGATGCGTGGCGCATTAACATCAATGGCACACGCCTACTGCAAGGTAGCAACGACAGCTTTCCTAGAGACTTTGTGGTGGACTTGCAGGGCATGACCACGGCCAACGGCTACTTGAACAACATCACCGCACCGGCTGTTGGTGCGGAGTACTCCATCAACTTCTACGTGGAACAGGCTGGCGTGTTACCTGCCAATGGGTTCCGTATGAACTACATGTGGGAGCTTCCATTCGCATCATGAGCCTAACAAAAGTCGCACACGGCGATACCGTGACCGCTACACACTGGAACAACTTGAAGGCAGCCATTGACGCTGCGTACACTACGCTTGGCACCACAGCCATTAACCCGGCAGGCGAAGTCTCAGCCGAGAAAATAGGTTATGAAGATAGCGCAATCTCAATGTTTCATCGCTTCCGTTGGTTGGCGTACACGTCCACTGGCATCATCCGAGACCCCAGTGGCGTAGGGGCCGACGTGACCATTTCTGACGGTGACGTCCCAGGAGCGAACTTCTACGACTTGGAGTCAATCGAATGGCTCACGTACGGCATGTACTACAAGGTAATCGGCATCACAGCTTGTCAGGAATTTGACCTGCGCCCGTAGCTGCCACGTAGAGGCACCGTAATCGAGCCAGGAGCGACGATAATTGCTTTTAGGTCATCTAGTGCCACTCAATGATTTGAGGGGCCTTAAATCGAGTATTTTAGGGGAGAGACATGGCGAAGAATTCGATGGTAGCGTCGATTGACATCAAGCGCAACAATGGCAGCGCCACTACAGTCACATTTGGTGGCGGCGGTGGCGGCAGCGTGGACACGAGCGTGTTCCTGTTGCTGGATGGCACAAGGGCGATGCTCGGCAATTTGGACATGGGATTGTTCAACATCAACAACGTGGGAACGGTGGACGGTGTGGACGTATCAGCGCACGCTGCCAATGTCAATGCGCACCACAATCAAGTGCACACGTTGGACGGGACGGACCACACCGGAACGTTAAGTTGGGCAAAGGTGAGTAAGGTCGGGTCCAACTTGACCGACATTGAAACACGCAGCCACGACAGTTTGCAGGGAATTACGGCGAATCAGCACCACAACCAAGTGCACGATATCACGAGCAGCGACCACACGTGGGCAGGAAAGACGGCGCTATCGCTCGTTGGCATCCCCACCACGACGGGCGTGCTTGGCGCAGTGATTCCTAGCAGCAACGTAACCACAGCTACAGCAGCGGTGCTCGCTACGAACAGCAGCGGACAAGTGACCATCAAGCGCATCATTGGTGGCGACTTTGTACAGTCAAATGCGTACATGTCGGCAGCGACGTACATGAGCACGCCAGAGCTTACCAGCGCAGCGAACTTACTCATTGACCCCACGACCGATGTGCAACTTGAACCAGGGGGAGCGGTGACCCTGAAGCTGCTGCGCACGTTCAAGAGCGCAGGGGCCATCACTGGCTGGACAGGGAACGGGTTCACTTTGAACACTACTGCCAGTGGGAGCCTACTGGACGTTGACAATCTGACCGTGCGTGGGACCATGCGTGTGTACGAGCTTATCATCCAGCGCATTCGTGCCACCAACGGGAGCATCGCTGTAACGTCGAGCGGTAAGGTGGACACGGCATCATTCTCTACGCCGTCTTGGACCATCACCACCATCGAGGACCACGGCTTCTTGGAGAACGACTTGATTCGTGCGCAGGCGTTCAATGGCTCCTCTGCCGGTGCTGTCATTTATCGCAGCGACCTAACGGTAACGTCAGTCACAGGGCCGAAGACCTTCGTGGCAACCAAGCGCACAGGGACCACGAACCCCGCACCCGACATGGAATTTGTGCGTATAGGCAACACCACCAACGCTGCACGTCAGGGGCTACTGTACTTGACAGCAGATGAGGCGATGGGTCCGTACATGGATGTAGTGAACGGCGTCAGCAGCTACGGCATTTGGGAGGGCACCACCGGGTACAAGGTCAAGGTTCGTATAGGCAACGTGGAGGGCGTGACATCGGTCGCCAACGACTACGGCATCGTCGCCTTCAATGGACAATACGACGGGGCCACCACACCGCAATTGCGCCTCACCACCAACGGCTTCATCATGAAGAACATCGGTTTGGAGATGTGGCTAGGCGCAACGGCCATCAAGCGTGTCGAGATTAACCCTGATGGGACGATGTACCTGCGTGATGCAGCGGGTACCACCAAGTTCTCTTGGAACGGCTCAGCGTTGGACATCGACGGTTCCGGTACGTTCTCAGGTTCCATCACTGCGAGTAGCGGTACGATTGGCGGTTGGTCTATCACCAGTTCACAGATTGCAAATTCAACTGGCAGAATTAAATTGGTCAGCGGTGGAGACGGTGTTGCAAGGCTTGAACTGTACCACCAGACAGTAGGTCTAGTGGAGTACGGCGCAGGCATGGTGGCAAGAGCTTCGGCTACCGGCATTGCAATTTGGGCAGGCGTGGCGTTCAGCAACATCGCCAACGCACCGTTCAAGGTGCTAATGGACGGTACCACCACACTCACGTCAGCCATCATCAAGAATGGTGCAAGTTCCACAATGCAAATTGACGACAACGGTATTCACTTCGTACCCAACAACGTTTGGGGAGAAACCAAAGGCTACCTGTTCAGGACCGCCATTGCAGGCACAGCCTTGGGCGGCATGTTCGGCAACTACGCGGCTGCTGGTAATTTCTCTACGGGCATCTGGGCTAACTCAGTGGACGGGGCAACGGCTGCGGTGTCGAACTTAGACGCCAACGTTTACATGACGGCGCTATCAGGCAGCACCAAGAACGCTGTAGTGCAGTTGAAGGCGTCGAAGGGTACAGCCACCAGTTCCATTGTAGTTACAACCGCCAATGCTTCTCCTGGTAACGGCATAAATAAGATTGTGCTTGATGCGGAGAATGGTGGGGGAAAGGTCGCAGTGTATCGCACCGGGGTATATTACGAGGTGTGGGACGATTACTACGCATCAACGAAGGCGTTAGCTTACACCGACTCCACCAACGTTACGTTCACCGGTTCTGGTTACTTGCAGACGTCACAGAAGTTGGGCGAGGCGTGGACCAACATCACGTTCAACACATCCATTCTAGGTACAGCCACAGGCACCGTGTCAATGAAGCGCTTTGGTGACCTTGTGATTATGAAGGGTGCGGTAAAGTTCACGCAGAGCACGAACCAGGGCGTCATTACCCTAGTGGACGCTGCGAACTGGCCCACCAACTTCCGACGTGCTGGTAGCACAATTGTACTGGACGTGTTCGTGACAGACGGAACACAAATCAAGATTACACTGCCGCCCACTGGCAACGTCACACTGACGTCGTGGCCCGGTAGTGCAGCCAACAAGGACATCTTGTTTGAACACATGATGTTTGCGGTGTCGTAATGGACATTGAACTTGTTCGTATAGGTGAATCGTTGGAGGTGCTGGAACTGGTCGTCAACGACGTAAGAGCGGAGACGAGGTTGCGCTATCACGCACAGCGTGTATTGAAATCGCTGCGCAATGATGCCGACACGCTCGCTCCGCTCCTAGTTGGCGAATGGGAACAAGATAAGTGGATGGGGTTAGAGCGCTCTAGCCCCTTCACCCCCATCCCACGTGCGGTTATTCTGGAGTCTCAGCTTCCGCTGTCTCCCCTTGACCTGCGGCGGCTTCTGGCTCTGTCCACGCCTGCAAGTGACGCAACGTGATAATCTCTGCTGGCGAGAATTCGAGCGGGAACTTCGAGAGCGACAACATCGCTGCGAACCCGCTCGGTTCTGCCAGGAGCGCTTCAAGGACAGCAACCTTGTCCTTCTGTTTCTTGAACTTCCCGATGGCTTCAATGCGCAGACGCTCAAAGTCCACCACGAAGGGTTGCAAGCGGTCAATCTCATTGACAACTTCCAGGGCAAGCGACGTCGGCATGTGCACCGCTGCCAAACGGTCGATAATCTTCAGGTACTCCCACATTTCATTGAAGGTCATGTTATCTCCTTTTCCACACCGGTAAATCTAAAGTTAAATGTACAATGTCCTGCACGCACCAAGGGACGATAATCAACAGCGCTATCCCACTATCCCACATTGCGCTCAGCCAGTTAACGAACATTGGCAACCACTGCTCCGCTCCCTGCCACAGTGACCCCATCACCCAACAGGTAAACAGTGCAGCGCCCAACAAGTAACCGATGCGCCCCAACGTTCCAAAGACCGGACTGTGACTGACGAAACTGCGATGCTTCACGAGCAGTGCGTACGGGTACCACAACAAGTTCCACAGCGGCCCTAGCACCGGGACCCTGCCTATCTTCCACTTCGGGAGATTGTGCTCGAAGTCGTAGTCGGGCGTAATGAACGTCCCCGCTGCGCTCCCAATCAACACAGGTACGACGGTCTCCGCAGGCATCTCCGCTGCGGCGAACAGCACCATTGCAGCACCGGATAGTAGATTCGCTGTGTAATGCGCCTTACCATCCATCAAAGAGTCCCATGTGCAACCCGAACGATACCCCGATAGCTAACAGCAAGAACATGTGCACCAGGATAGACATTGCCGCCAGGAACCACATCAAGCGTGTCGGCTTCAACGTCGAGAACTTACGCACAATTAAGTACGATGACCACACCGAGACTGTGCGGCTCAGCACGTAGCAATAGCCCAAAAGGATAACGTGCAGCAACACAAACAGGCCGCACACCCACATCATGCTCATACACGGTTCCCTTTACGCACGTTACAAATGAGATGCGCCAGTTGCACATTGTCTCGTAAGTGACCACCCCCCTTGCTCAATGGGACAATGTGGTCCAGCGATGGCGACAGTGGTTCGGGCCATTTTGCGTCACGTTGGACCATCTCTCCACAAAGTTTGCACACCCAACCATCACGCTCATATATTTCTGTAGCGCTGAAATGTTCGTATAGACCACCGTACATCCTGGCCCTGCGCACGTGTCGGTGGTGCTTCCGTAGCTCTTTACCCTTATCTGTCTTGAACCAAATGCGCCCGGTCGCTCGTCTCCTGGCCCGTCGTTCTGGCTCAGCATGATAGCGCTGCAATTCGTAGTGATTCTGGCACATGCCCTTTACAACAGCAGCAGCGCTGCAACCGGGATGGGAACATGGTCCAAAGTTAACCCTGCGACTCAATAGTGATTCTAGCCTCCTTGAAATTTGACAATGTAGACATAATGGTTTATAATATAAGTACATCAAATTCAATGTACTTGTTCTGTATACACTATCAGATTTCTTATGTTAATAAGTATAACACACATTCATTAACTTGTCAAATTCAAATGAAAGAGAATTCAATTTAACTATCTTCTATTCTATAGACACTCAAAGATTAAAGAACATATATATGTATATAGAACATTAAAGAACATATATATGTATATAGAACATTAAAGAACATATATATGTATATAG
>ERZ724505.286-NODE-286-length-35038-cov-6.984307_pt1 | contig 35038 bp, 34 predicted proteins | sample MGYA00376038_ERZ724505 | MGnify/ENA primary metagenome ERZ724505 (study PRJEB28724, sample SAMN07190884) | wastewater metagenome | isolation source: effluent of sewage treatment plant in Hong Hong | place: Hong Kong | collected 2016-03-17 ...
GGGCCAGCCCAGGGCGTCGAAGATCTCGGCTGTGGTCACGCGGGTCTTGTCACGCAAGGGGCCGTGAATCAGCACAGCGACACCGCGTTGTGTCAGTGCCCATCCCAGTAGTGCGGTGAGGTTGGGGAGTTTGCGAGCCCCGTTGTACGAGGGCAGCACGACCACAGGGCGCTGCAATGCCGTCGCAGCATCGGCCAGGGCAATGCTGTGTTCGCTGGCGGCGCGAACGAACCCATCCAGTTCGTCCACGGTTTCCCCTTTGATGCGCATGGCCAGGCAGAACGCGCCAATTTCCAGATCAGTGACTTGACCGGAAAAGATCTGGTTCAGCAGGTCGTGCGCTTGATCTGCAGTCAACGGGCGAGCCCCGTCTTTGCCTCGACCGATTTCTTTGATGTAGCCAGCGATGCTCATGAGGAATGCCAAGGAGGTGATGGCGGCAATTATCGGGGCAGGATCACGCTGGCGTGGTTTCGGTGAGGTGCAGTTTGATGATCTTGCGCAACTCTGGAACGCAGGAGCCACAGTTGGTGCCGCACTTCAAGGTGCCTTGTAGATGGGTGAGTTGCTGATCGGCTGACTGGGCAGATTGGCTTGGGCAGGCTTTCAGTGTGTCCAAAATGCTGGGCTCAGTCACGTTGAAGCAGGCACACACCTGGCGGCCCTTGCTGGCCACGGCGACGGGTGGGGTGGCGCCGGGGGCCAACAGCGCACGCCCATACACGTCTGCCAGTTGTTCTTCTTGCAGCACAGGGCGAATCCATTCTTCCGAGCTGATGTCTCCAGCCAGCAGGAAGGCGGCCACGCGCACGCCGTCTTCATGCTTCGTCAGCTTGACCCGTCGGTGTTGGGCGGTCTGGTTGTCGTCGTAGCGCATCAGGTCTGCACCCTCGATTCCCAAGATGGCTTCGATTTGTTGGCGCGTTTCAGGGCGACAGGCTTGCGCCGCCGCAGCACGGAACAAAACACCCACCTTGCCGTTTTCGCTGGGTTCGCGTCCAAATGGAACGCAACTGCTAAATGGGAATTCGGCCATCAGCGGTTTGAGGGCTTCCCGCATTTGCAGGGCCTGGTCCTGTGGGAGCCAGGCCACGGCAACCAATCGCCACGGCAATGAGGCCCCGGCGAGTTGAACCGCCGCGTGTTTGAGTTCTGGCTGTTTGGCTGTGGGGCAGAACCGAGGCGAGGTCAACCCGTTCACGCCAGTGATGGCCTGGCCCTGATGGTCATGGCCACTCAGGAATTCTTGCCCCCAGTGCATGGCCACATAGGCTTGTTGTTTGGCAATGGCGTCATTCGCCTTGGCTGGCGCGTACAACATGCCCCGGCGCGAACGCAGCTCAATCAGGTCGCCGTCTTTGACTTTGAGGCGGGTCATGTCATCGGGGTTCAGCTCTACGCAGGGTTCGCTGACATGGCCAAACAAGCGTCCCAGGTTGCCCGTGCGGCTCATGCCATGCCACTGGTCGCGCAGGCGTCCGGTGTTGAGGCTGAAGGGATAGTCTTGGTCGGTGGCTTCGGCTACGGGTGCATAAGGTGCCGAACTGAATCGGGCGCGGCCGTTCGAGGTGGGAAACACCCCGTCGGCATACAGACGGGCCTGGCCTTGCGTATGGCCTTCGGGCATAGGCCACTGTTGTGGGCCCTGTTGTTCCAGAATGGCGTAGCTCAGGCCAGTGATGTCGAGGTCTCGCCCACGGGTGGATTCACGGTGTTCGTTCCATACCGATTCTGCCGAGTCGTACGGGAACAAGGTGCTCATGCCCTCGGGATAGCGGGCCGTTCTTTGGGGGAGCCGTTGTTCCAGGCGGCGGCCCAAGTCGGTGAAGATGGCCCAGTCGTGGCGTGCCTGTCCGGCAGGGGCAATGGCGGGGCGAACACGGCTGATGCGGCGCTCGCTATTGGTTACCGTGCCGTCTTTTTCACCCCATGTGGTTGCGGGCAGCAAGATGTCGGCATAGGCGCAGGTGGCGGTCGTGCCAAATGCTTCTTGAACGATGACCAGTTCGACTTGTTCCAAGGCGCGGCGAACGGTGGCCTGGTCGGGCAGGGACTGAGCAGGGTTTGTGCAGGCAATCCACAAGGCCTTGATTTCGCCCCGCGCGGCGGCTTCGAACATTTCCACCGCGGTCAGACCGGGCTGCGCGGGGACATCTGGCACACCCCACAGCGTGGCCACTTCGGCTCGGTGTTGCGGGTTGGCTAGATCACGGTGGGCCGACAGCAAGTTGGCCATGCCACCCACTTCGCGTCCACCCATGGCATTGGGTTGCCCGGTCAGAGAGAAGGGGCCGGCTCCAGGTTTGCCGATCTGGCCGGTTGCCAGGTGCAGGTTGATCAGTGTGGCGTTCTTGTCGGCCCCCCGGCTGCTTTGATTCAAGCCCTGGCAATACAGCGACAGGGTGGGGCCCTGAGCACCAAACCAGCGTGCAGCCTGAATGAGGTCTGCTTCGGCGATGCCGCAGAGGGCGGCTGTGGTGGCGGGAGGGTAGTCTTGCACCAACGCCTGCAGGGTGTCGAAGCCCTCGGTGTGCTGCCGAATGTAGTCAGCGTCGACCAGATTTTCTTTCAGCATGACATGCAGCATGCCGTGGAACAGCGCTACGTCGGTGCCCGGCTGGATCTGCAGGAACAGATCGGCCATGTCGGCGGTTTCGGTGCGCCGAGGGTCGGCCACGATCAGCTTCAGATCGGGGTTGGCGCGGCGCGCATCTTCAATGCGACGGAACAGAATGGGGTGGGCGTAGGCCGTGTTGGCTCCCACGATGAACAGCGTGCGAGCGTGATCGAAGTCTTCGTAGCAGGCCGGAGGGGCATCAACACCCAAGGTGGCTTTGTAGCCTGCCACTGCGCTGCTCATGCACAGACGAGAATTCGTGTCGATGTTGTTGGTGCCAATCAAGCCTTTGACCAGCTTGTTGAACACGTAATAGTCTTCGGTCAGCAATTGGCCTGAGCCATAGAAGCCAATCGACTCCGGGCCGTGTGCCTTCATGATCGCTGCCAGTTTGTCTGCAGCGGTGTTGAGGGCATCGTCCCAAGAGCATGGGGCCAGGGCTTCCGCGCGGGTGCCACGCAACTTGGGTGTGAGCAAGCGTGTTTGCTTTTGAATGTGCTCAGCGGCGGTCAGGTGCAGGGTGCTGCCCTTGGTACACAGGCGGCCAAAGTTGGCCGGATGATTCGGGTCGCCCTGCACATTGACAATGCGGCCGTTCTGCGATTCGATCAATACGCCGCAACCGGTTCCACAGTAAGAGCAGGTGGCGCGTGTTTGGGTGGTGCCTGCGGTGGTCATGCTGCGACTTTCGATTCAGTGTTCTTTTCTACGGAGATTGCGTCCAGGGGGGCGCTCACAGCCGGTTCGCCAAACATCAGCGAGTGGCGCCGATCACGAATGCAGGTCCCTTCTCGGATCAGGCGGAAGTAATAGCTGCCGTCGGTGGTGTCCCCATACAGGCAGGCCCCAACCAGGCGGTTACCTTGGATGACCAGCTTCTTGTAGACCTGGCCTAGCGGGTCAAACAAGACAATGTTCTCTGTGTTGGGGCCCCCCATGAAGTCACCAGCGGAAAACAGGTCGATGCCGGTGACCTTCAGCTTTGTGGAGGTTTGTGATCCACCATAACGCCCAATGCCATACATGGCCAGATGGTTGGCGCACACCTTGCCTTGATCGAACAAGGGGGCGACCAGGCCATAGGCAATGCCTCGGTGGCTGGCGCATTCGCCTACAGCGTAGATGCGTGGGTCGGTCACGGTTTGCATGGTGTCGGTGACCACGATGCCGCGGTTGCAGTGCAAACCAATTTTTTCAGCCAGGCCTGTGTTGGGGCGAATGCCGGCGGCCATGACCACGAGGTCAGCCGCCACTTCGGTGCCATCTTTGAAGCGAACGGCTTTGACTCGCCCGTCTGCGCCCCCCACCAAGGAATCGGTGTGGGCGGCAATGCGGAAATTCAGTCCTCGCTCTTCCAGCGAGTGTTGCAACATCTTGCTGGCCACTTCGTCGAGTTGGCGGTCCATCAGCCAAGGAGCAATGTGCACCACCGTCACGTTCATGCCGCGCATGTTCAGGCCGTTGGCGGCTTCCAGTCCCAGCAAGCCGCCCCCAATCACCACCGCATTTTTGTGCGTGCGAGCGGTTTCGATCATGGTGTGGGTGTCGGCTATGTCGCGGTAGGCAATCACCCCTTGCAGATCATTGCCGGGAACCGGGAGAATGAATGGCGTCGACCCAGTGGCAATCAGCAGCCGGTCGTAATGGGCTTCGGTGCCGTCATTGGCCACGACCACGCGGCGTTTGCGGTTGATGTCGACCACCGTCTTGTTCGTGTGAAGGGTGATGCCGTGCTTCGCATACCACTCGAATGAATTGAGGATGATTTCGTCAATGGTCTGTTCGCCAGCCAGCACCGGCGACAGCATGATCCGGTTGTAGTTGGGGTGAGGCTCAGCACCAAATACCGTGATGTCATACAACTCCGGGCCGAGCTTGAGCAGCTCTTCCAGAGTTCGAACACCGGCCATGCCGTTGCCGACCAGCACGAGTTTCATCTTCTTCATCAGCGTACTCCACTGTGGGAGCTAGGAATCGTTATGGCGCACATGAAGCAAGATGAAGGCCAGCTTTGATCTGGATCAGACCATGGCTGCACCAATTGCGCGCCCCAGGGGAAATACGCACTGCCCACGGGCTCGAAACTTGCACGCACTCAGGGCAAACCTTGTTAATGCACCAAGTTGGGGTGTTCTGGTGATCAACCCCGGCGCATGCCTGAAGAACTCATGAGCTTTGATCTGGATATTGGCTACGCCAGTGAACGTGGCCCCCGCACCGAACTGGAAGATTTTGCAGGTGTGGGCCAACCCGCGCCCCATGAAGAGGCGTGGGGTGTGGTGGCCGCCATTGCGGACGGGGTGTCATCTGGTGGCTTGGGTCGGGAGGCTGCGCAAACCACCGTGATGACCTTGCTGCGCGACTACTTCGCCACGCCAGCCACCTGGGACACCACCGTGGCCCTGGATCGGGTGATTTCGGCCCAGAACGCCTGGCTGGCCGACCACAATCGCCGCCGTGCCGCCGCAGAAAAGGGCGGGGCTGGGCAGGCAGGCATGACCACCCTGACGGCGCTGGTGCTGCGCGGGCACAGCTACACCCTGGCCCACGTAGGTGACAGCCGCGCCTACCTGATTCGTGCGCAAGCGTGTGTCCAGCTCACACAGGACCACACCATGGGTCTGCAAACCTTCCAAAATGGGCTGACCCGCGCCGTGGGACTGGACGACGGCCTGCGCGTTGACTACGAGGAAGGGGAGCTGCAGATTGGCGACACTTTGGTGCTGACCACCGACGGGGTGCATGGCGTGCTCAAGCGAGCCGACATCCTGGCCCATGCCATGACGGGAACCGCCCAACAAGCCAGCGAAGCCCTGGTGCAGGCGGCCATTGCCGCCCATGGCCGAGACAACGCCACCGCCTTGGTCATTCGGGTCAAGGAACTGGCTGCGTCCCGGCTCAATGATGCACAGCGACGAGGCCGGCAGTTGCCTGTGCCGCCCAAACTCATAGCAGGCGAACGACTGGACGGCCTGTTGGTTCAGGCCTGCGTGTTTTCCAACGGGGTGCACCGCGTATACAAGGTGCGCGACGAAGCGCGCGGTGTCTGGCTCGCGCTCAAAACCCTGCATGAATCGCGTGCCAGCGACCCCGAAGAACGTGCCATGCTCGCGCATGAAGCCTGGTTGGGTGCCCGAGTCACAGAGCGCCGCGACACCGGGTTGGTGCGCGTGTTCGAGCCCATTGAGCCCACCTGCTTCTATACCCTGTATGAGTGGATTGATGGTGACATGCTTAGCGACATGCTGGTGCGCAAACACCCATTCAGCGTGGCCGACATCGTTGGGGGGGCGTCCCAAGTTGTGCGTGCTTTGGGGCGATTGCACCAACATGGTGTCATCCATCGCGACATCAAGCCCGACAACGTGCTGCGCGGAATCGATGGTCAGTGGCGCCTGATGGATTTGGGCGTGGCGTTGTCTGGTAAAGAGCCCGAGTCCCTGAAGGTGCTGCATGCCGGCACGCCCAGTTACATGAACCCCGAGCAATGGGGGGATGACCAGGCCCTGGCCAAAGTCACCTCGCAGAGCGACCTGTTTGCTTTCGGCGTGACCCTGTATCAATGGCTGACCGGGCGCTTGCCCTATGGCGAAATCGAACCCTATCAGGTGGGGCGCTACAAGCGCGTCACCCCTGTGGCGCCGTCCCGCCTGCGGCCCGATGTCCCCATTTGGCTAGACCACATCGTGCTCAAGGCGATTGCCCGCGACCCCAAGCAGCGGTTTGAAACAGCTGAGGAAATGCTGCTCGCGCTAGAGCGCGGTGCCTCGCGGCCCTTGTCAGCCATTGCGGGGACCCCCCTGGTGGGGCGCGATCCATTGGTTCTTTGGCAGGCGGCCTTTGCTATTTCGATCATGTTCAATCTGCTGTTGATCTACTGGCTCACTTTTCTGCCCCGGCGATGAAACAAACAGCCTAACGGGCTATCCAAGACAAGTTGCTAAAACGAAAAAACGCCCCGTCCAGCGGGGCGTTTTACTTGGGCCCAATACTTGTGCTTGGGCCTACTGCTTGTTGATCAAGCCTTAACCGCTTCCTGTCGGTAAGCCGCAGCGGTGCTGCCACCGGTACGGGCGCGGCCACCCTTTTCGGCCCAGGTGCGGGTCCAGCGAATTTGCATTACGCGCATCATCAGCAGCACGCCCACGCCCAGAATCGCAAAGGCGAGGAAGCCGTAGAAATAGGTGCCGTAGTGTTGCTTGGATAAGCCCATGGCGTTGGGAATGAAGCCGCCACCCAATGCACCCAGTTCGCCAATCATGGAGCCTGCCACCGCAGTGGTCAAAGGCCAGCGCAGGGGCACCAATTGGAACAAGGCACCGTTTCCTGCGCCAAGCGCAGCGAAGCACAGCATGAACAGTAGGGTGGTGGCGGTCAGGTTCTGCCCCATGGTGCCGCAAATCACCAAGGTGGTGCAAACGAGCACCAGCACACCCGTCAGGGCATTGATGCCACCCCAACGGTCAGACACATAGCCGCCCACCACGCGGGTGGCCGAGCCCATCAACGTTGCCAGCATGGTCAATTGGCCCGCCTCGATCTTGGTCACCTTGAACTGGTCGTAAAAATAGCTGGGCAGAAAATTCGCCAGGCCAATGAAACCACCAAAGGTGATCACATAGATCAGGCTGAACGCCCAACCATCCTTCTCAAACAAGCAGGCAATGTGCTCGCGGAAAGTCTGGTGTTCACGATCAGGTGGTTCCTTGGCCAGCACGGCCATCACGATCATTGGCAGCACCATGGTCGCTGCAGCAATGCCATACACCGTTTGCCAGCCAAATTTGGTGGCCAAGGGCGGCGCAAACAGCACAGCCAGCACCGTGCCACTGTTGCCAGCGCCCGCAATGCCCATGGCCAGCCCCTTGTGCTTGGCTGGGAACCAGCCCGAACCGAGCGACAGCGCAATGCCGAAGCTACCTCCGGCAATGCCCAGCAGCACGCCCATTGCCAACACCTCGTCATGGCTATTGACGAAGAAGAAGCCATACATCAGCGCCACAATGATCAAGGCCATTTCCACCATCGCGGCACTCTTGCGCCCAATGTACTGAGCCATCACGCCCAGAGGGAAGCGCATCAGCGCGCCAGCCAGAATCGGCACCGAAATCATGAACCCCTTCTGGGCCGGGCTCAGGTTGAACGTTTCACTGATGAACGGAGCCATGGCGCCGTTCAACACCCAGATGGCGAAAGTGAAATCGAAATAGAGGAAGGACGCGAGCAAGGTAGGCGGGTGCCCAGCCTTCAGGAAGGTTTTGAAATCTGACATGGAGGACCTCAGCGAATGAGACCAGCCTTGTGTCGGCCGGTTTGTTGTAGTCGCTCAGGTTTAGCGAGAACCGTGCCAGCTCACCGTGCTCCGATTTGGTGCGGCACCTGCCCACAAGCTGAGATGGCTCAACGCAAGTGTTTTTGCCGAGATCGGAAATCGCCCCGTGATCGGGGACAATCCCCACAGTTCCAAGGAGATTGCATGAGCATCAAATCTGATCGCTGGATTCGCCGCATGGCCCAAGAGCAAGGCATGATCGAACCCTTCGAACCGGGGCAGATCCGGGCATCGGCAGACGGCCAGAAAATCGTCAGCTACGGCACCAGCAGCTACGGCTACGACATTCGCTGCGCCGACGAGTTCAAGATCTTCACCAACATCAACTCCACCATCGTGGACCCGAAGAACTTCGACGAAAAGAGCTTCGTCGATTTCAAGGGCGATGTCTGCATCATTCCCCCCAACAGCTTCGCGCTGGCTCGCACGGTTGAGTACTTCCGCATTCCACGCAGCGTGCTGACCATCTGTCTGGGTAAGAGCACCTATGCGCGCTGCGGCATCATCGTCAACGTGACACCGTTCGAACCCGAGTGGGAAGGCTACGTCACCCTTGAGTTCAGCAACACCACACCGCTGCCAGCCAAGATTTACGCTGGAGAAGGCTGTGCCCAGGTGCTGTTCTTCGAAAGCGACGAGGTTTGCGAAACCAGTTACAAAGACCGCGGCGGCAAGTACCAGGGCCAGTGCGGCGTGACACTGCCCAAGACCTGATCTGGCTAAAAATGCAGGGCGAAAGCCGGTGAAACGTGAAATTTCGCCGGCTAAGGTGCGCAACGACTCATTACGTTCGGTTACGATTGGGCCTCGGCATTGAGCACCGACAGGTGCCCTGCCACTGACTCTGCAGCAACAGACGACAGTCGCCAACTCGGCCAAGCCGGGGGCTAAAACAAAAGCAGTAGGTGGTGATGGTGATTTCCCGCCCGTAATGGGTCGGGCTCAATGCCACTGTTGTACCTATTGTTTGAGTTTTTTCGATGCGTCGTCCGCTCCAGTCCCCAGCGTTGGTTAACGCGTTCTATGACAGCCTCCGTCCGGAACAGCGTGAAACGGCCCAGTCCATGCACAAGGCCATCGTGGCCGCTGCGCCGCACCTGCGCCCTGAGGTCAAATGGGGCAACCTCTGCTTCATGAACGATGGCGATAACGTCATGGCCATCGTGCTGTACAAGGGCAACGCGCACCTGCAGGTTTTCAACGGCATTCAACTGGTGGCTGACTTCCCCGAGTTGGATGGGGCCGGAAAAGGCATGCGCCACATCAAGATCCGTTACCGCCAGCCCGTGGACGAGCAACTCGTCAGGGAACTGACCCAGGCCTGTTTGCACGCTTGGGGCCGATCGACACCGCGTTGGGGTTAATCGGCGTGCCTCAGGGGCACGCAGGCAGGGCTGATACGATTCGATTCAGAACAAGCCTGTTAACCGTTCACGCATGCACCGCATCAACGCCGATCTGCACTGTCACTCCAATGTTTCGGATGGCACCTTGTCGCCCGAGGCCGTGGCGGCACGGGCGCATGCCAACGGCGTTCAGTTGTGGTCGCTAACCGACCATGACGAAGTGGGAGGGCAGCACCGAGCACACAAAGCTGCGGCGCAGCTGGGTATGGCCTATCTGGCAGGCTCGGAAATTTCGGTCACCTTTGCTCAGAAAACGGTCCACATTGTTGGACTGGGTTTCGATCCGGATGAGCCCCAACTGCTTCAGGGTCTGGCCGACACACGCAACGGGCGGGAGCGCCGAGCGCGTGACATGGCTGCTGATCTGGCGCGAGTCGGTATTCCCAACACCTTCGAGGGTGCGCTGAAATACGTTGGCAACCCTGATCTGATCTCGCGCACGCACTTTGCTCGCTACATGGTCGAAATCGGCGTGTGCTCCGACCCCCACGAAGTGTTCAAAAAGTACCTGACAGAGGGCAAGCCTGGGTTTGTCGAGCACCGTTGGGCCAGGCTTTCAGATGCGGTGCGTTGGATCACCGAGGCAGGCGGCATTGCCGTCATTGCCCATCCCGGTCGCTACGACTTCACACCCAATGAAGAGTACGCGTTCTTCTCCGAGTTCAAAGCCCATGGCGGGAAGGGCGTGGAGGTGGTCACCGGCAGCCACACCGTTGCCGAATACCAGAAGTACGCCGACATGGCGCGTGAGTTTGAACTGCTGGCGTCGCGCGGCTCAGACTTCCACAGCCCGGACGAAAGCCACACCGATCTGGGCACCTTGCCCGATTTGCCTGGCAGCTTGCACCCAGTGTGGGAAGCCCTAGAGCATCGCATTTTGATGCCCTGAGCCTTCTGGGGGCCTGACTGCGGTTAGGCTATGCCTTATGGCGCAATATTTTGAAGTTCACCCCCAGCATCCCCAAGTTCGGCTGTTGAAGCAAGCTGCGGAAATTCTGCACAAAGGTGGCATTGCCGCCATTCCGACCGATTCCAGCTACGCGCTGGTGTGCCACTTGGACGACAAATCGGCGGTCGATGCCCTGCGGCGCATTCGCGGTGTCGACGAGCGACATCACCTCAGCTTGCTGTGCCGTGACCTGTCCGAACTGGCCAATTACGCCCGGGTCGACAACCAGCAGTATCGGTTGCTCAAACTGGCCACACCGGGCCCCTACGCCTTCATTCTGGAGGCCACCAAGGAGGTTCCGCGCAGAGTGTCACACCCCTCGCGGCGCACCATTGGCTTGCGCGTGCCCGACCACGTTGTCACCCAGGCCTTGCTAGAGCAAATGGGCCAGCCCTTGCTTGCCACCACCTTGATCTTGCCTGGTGAAGACGAGCCTTTGAACGACCCGCAAGACATCCGCGAGAAGTTGGAAAAGCGCATTCAGGTTGTTGTGGACGCCGGCGCTTGCCAGTTGGAGCCCACCACGGTCATTGACCTCAGTGCGGGCGAAGCCCAGTTGGTGCGTCAGGGGCGGGGTGATGTGTCGACCTTGGGCTTGGCATTCTGAGTCTGCAAAGCCAGAACCAGCCACTCTGGGTCGAACCCGATCCGCCATTGCGAACGAACTTGCATCAAGGGCACACCTGGGGCACCTTGGCGTTCGAATTCGCCCAGGCAGCGGGCGCTGTGCTCGATGTTGCACTCCACAAACGGCACACGGTTCGCCTGCAACCATTGCCGCGCTTGGGCGCAGTAGGGGCAGGTTGATGTGGTGTACATGACCACCTCTTCTGCCTCCACGGGGTGCTGCTGCAGCACCCGGGCCACTTCTGTGGCTTGCTTTTGGCTTTGCCACCAATGAAGGGCTTGAGACAAGGCCCAAACCAAACCCACCACCGCGACCAGCGACCACAGCGTGCGCGCCGATGAAGGGGGTGGCGGTGGGTGGGGCGTCATGCCTTTTGACCGAGCTTGCTTTCCTGGCCGGCCAGCAGCTTACGGATGTTGGCTTCATGGCGCCAGATCAGCAAGGCGCTCATGACCGCGATGGCTCCGGTCGTCAGGTTCAAGCCCCAACCTACATAGTGAATCACGGGGGCCGCCAGCGACGCCGTCAAGGCAGCCAAAGACGAATAGCGAAAGATGGCGGCCATGGCAATCCATACCAGCAGCACACTGCCGCCTAGAGCGCCCGAGAAACCCAGCAGCACGCCGGCAGCCGTGGCCACGCCCTTGCCGCCTTCAAATTTGAAGAAAACGGGCCACAGGTGTCCCAGGAATGCGCCCAGCCCTGTGGCGGCGACGACCGACTCCGGCAGCCCCATGTGCAAGGCCACCACCACCGGCACATAGCCCTTAACGGCATCAAACAGGAGGGTCAGGATGGCAGCGCCCTTGTTGCCCGAGCGCAGCACATTGGTCGCGCCAGGGTTGCCAGAACCATACGTGCGTGGATCAGCCAGACCAAACAGTCTGCTCACGATCACGGCAAAAGACAGCGAACCAATCAGGTAACCAATGAGGGCGGCACCCGCAGCCAAAGCCATCGGGTTAATTTGATTCAGATTCATGGGGAAGAAAGAAAAGCGCGTAACGCGGGCCAAGAATGTCAACAGGCCGCAAGTGTAGTGGCTCGTGTTGCAAGTCGTGACACATTCTCCGCCTGCTTCGGGGGGCGCTTTGGGTTTCTACCAGGGACTTTGCGCCTCACGCCTCACGACAATTCGCCCATTTTCCGCATCAAGCATTGTCGTCATGATCACCTACCAAAGCCGTCCGGTCTGGCAGCGTCCCTGGGTGGGAGCCCTGCTCATCGGCGCACTTGCGGGCGGAGTCATCTGGTGGTGGGTCACGCAGAGTTCTTCCTCTGAGACTGAACGAGAGCCCGTTCCTGCCAATCAGGCGGCCTCTGCTGTGCGAACCTGGCCGCTTGTCGGTGCCCGTGCTCATATGGTCGAATCGGCCTTGGTGGGGACGCCGCCGCTGATGGAGGATGGTCGCCCGGCTGACTTCTCCGCCGAAGAATGGCGAGCCCTGAAGAATGCTGTTGCCAACACTCCCAACCCCAAAGTCGAAACAGAGCGCATCGTCAAATACCTGCGCTTTCAGCGCGGTTTCGAACAGTGGCAGGCCTTGAAAGGTTCGCCCGATGTGGCGCACCGCCAGGAACTGGCCAAACAACTGCTACAGCAGTTGCCTGAGCGTCTGCGTCAAGGCGAAGCCAGCATGGGCGAGGCGGTTATGTTGGCCGCGGCCCTTTGGGACGATCTCGAGCCCAACGAACAGATTCGCAAACAACGCGTTGACGAGGCCAAAGCCATGCTGGCCAATGCAGCGCCCAAACCCGATCCTGCTGAGCAAGCCAAGGATGTGGCCCTCCAGGCTGAATACAAACGGCGCGAGGCCGCCATCGTGGCCGACTGGCAGGCTCGACCCGCCGCGCAACGTGATCAAGCCAAACTGGAAGAGGCCCTGGACGCCGCCCGCCAAGCTGTTTATGCCCCCAGTGCGCGTTGAACCAACGTGATGGGGCGGGACGCCGATAAAATGCGTCCCGCATGACAAGTTCAACCGACACCCGCACCAAACTCGTCTGGGGCTTGCTCGCCTTGGGGGTAGGGGCCTTGCTGTGGCGCCACGCCACAGTGCTGGCGCCATTTTTTCTCAGTCTGATCCTGGCTTACAGCCTCCAGCCGGCTGTGGACGCCTTGGTGCAACGGGGGGTGCCGCGCGTGGTGGCTTCGGGCTTGAGCTTGACCGTATTGGCAGCAGCGGCGGCCGTCGTGGTGTTCCTCCTGGTTCCCATCATGTCCGAGTTGGGGCCGAAATTGCGGAACCAGCTTCCTGATCTGGCTGTTTCCGTATGGCATGCGGTGGCGCCTTGGTTCGCCAAGTGGGGGTTGGCGTTGCCGACCAGTGCTGAGGCGATCAAGGCCGAGCTCATTCACCTCATGCAAGCCAATTTCCCGCAATGGAGCCGTGCTGTATTGCAATCGGTTTTGATTGGCGGCAGCGGCTTACTTACCGTGCTGGGTTTTCTCTTCCTTGTTCCGGTGCTGACCTTTTACTGTCTGCTTGACTGGCATGGCTTGACCGCCAAGTGGCAAGAGCTGTTGCCGCCTCGCACCCGTGACGCTGTGTTCGCCGTACTGCACGAATGCGACGCCGTGGTAGGCCAGTATTTGCGTGGACAGTTGCTGGTCATGTTCATCTTGGCAGGCTACTACGGCCTGGCGCTGAGTTTGGCCGGCTTCGATCTGGGCTTGCCCATTGGGGTGTTCACCGGCTTGGCCATTTTTGTGCCGTATCTGGGCTATGGCCTGGGTTTGCTGTTGGCCGTATTGGCAGGTTTGCTGCAGTACGCCGGCACGCCACAAGGGTTGGTCTACCCCATGGTGGTGGTGGCGCTCGTATATGGTGCCGGGCAAATCATTGAAAGCATTTTTCTCACGCCCCGACTTGTTGGGGAGCGTATTGGTCTGCACCCCGTTGGCGTCATCCTGGCGTTGATGCTGTTTGGCCAATGGGCCGGCTTATTGGGCGTGCTCATCGCCTTGCCCGCCTCGGCTGTGGCGATGGTTTTGTTGCGGCACCTCATGGCCCATTACCGAGCCAGTCGGCTTTACCAGGGGTAAGAGCCGTGCCGCAAACTTCTGCTTTGATCGATGGCGCACCAGTCGATCAGCTTATGCGCCAAATTCCCCTCGACCTTGGGCCGGTGGCTACACCTGGGTTCGACGATTTCGTCGAGGGGGGTAATACCGAGGCCCTGGCCTGGCTAAGCCAATGGCCAGCCCCTGGTTTCACCCAGTCTCCGGTCTACTTGTGGGGTCCTGCCGGGGCTGGCAAAACCCATTTATTGCGAGCGCTGGTTGAGAAGGCGCTGGCCTTGCAGTTTGGCGTCATCTGGCTCAGCGCTCATAACGCCCAGATATGGGATGCACCCGACGATGCGTCGCCCACGCTGGCCGTCATAGACGACTGCGATCAACTCGACACGCACAACCAGCATCTGGCCTTCAACCTGTTCATTGAGTCGGCTACGGCGGGCCGTTCCGACATCGTGGGTGGGGAGGGCGTACCCATGCTGGGCATCGTGGCGGCCGGCCGCCTGCCGCCGGTAGACTTGCCTGTTCGCGACGATTTGCGCACTCGGCTGGGCTGGGGCCTGACCTTTGGCCTTCAGCCGCTTGATGAGGTCGGCGTCAAGGATGCGCTCCAAAACGAAGCTGCGCGCCGAGGAATCGCCTTGGCCGATGGCGTCGTCAGCTACCTGCTGACTCGCTACACCCGAGATATGGGCTTTCTCATGGGCCTGCTGGAGCGACTGGATCGCTTTGCCCTGGCGGAGCACCGCACGGTCACCGTGCCTCTGTTAAAACAAATGCTGGCTTTGGAGACCGCATGAATCTGTGTCTGTTTGACCTGGACCACACCCTCTTGCCGCTCGACTCCGATCACGAGTTCGGCGAATTCATCATCCGCCAGGGTTTGGCCGACGCGGTTCAGTACCGCCAAACCAACGATGGCTTCTATCAGCAGTACTGCGAAGGCACCCTGGTGTTGGCCGACTACATTCGCTTTACCACCAGCGTGTGGCGCGAGATGTCACATACCGAGCAGCAAGGGTTGCAGCAGGCTTTCATGGATCAGGTCATTTACCCGGCCATGCAGCCCCAAGCCGTTGAACTGGTGGAACGCCATCGTGCCCAGGGCGACCTGATTGCCATCGTCACGGCCACCAACGAATTTGTGACCCGTCCCATTGCCGACGCATTCAACGTGTCCGACCTGTTGGCTGTTCGCCTCGTTCGCGACCAGCAAGGCCTCGTGACTGGGGAAATCGACGGCGTGCCCTCGTTCCGAGAGGGCAAAATCACGCGTGTGGAACAATGGCTGGCCGACAAAGGCCATCAGTTGAGCGATTTTGATCGCGTCAGCTTCTACAGCGATTCACCTAACGACCTGCCTTTACTGGAGCGCGCCAACGACCCTGTGGCCACCAACCCCAGCCCCGCGCTGGAAACGGTGGCCCGTGAGCGAGGCTGGCGTGTCCTTCGATTGTTCGCATGATCAAAAGTCTGATTGACAAGATTCTCAAGCCTCGCGCTGGCGCCTCCGCCAAGGCTGGCAAGACCCGCATCCCCACCGGCAAGCGGGTTGACGTTCCAGCCAGCGTGCATGGAATCGACCCCTCGCTGGTTGACGATCGCGCCATTCGCGTGGTCGAGACTTTGCAAAATGCTGGCTACGAGGCTTACATCGTGGGTGGCGCGGTGCGCGATCTGCTGTTGGGTCTGCGCCCGAAAGATTTCGACGTAGCCACCAACGCCACCCCCGAGCAAGTCAAGAGTCTGTTTCGCCGGGCCTTCATCATCGGGCGTCGTTTTCGTATTGTTCACGTGGTGTTCGGGCGGGGCCGAGAAAACGAGGTCATCGAAGTCTCGACCTTCCGGGCCTACCTTGACGCCAGCGCGGCCGAGCAGGTTGCGGGCAACGAGAAAACCTCGCGCAAGGAATTGGCTGACAAGTCTCACGTGGTAGACGCCAGTGGGCGAGTGCTGCGCGACAACGTCTGGGGCCCGCAAGATCAGGATGCCGCACGTCGCGACTTCACCGTCAATGCCATGTACTACGACCCCAAAACGGGCGTAGTCGTTGACTTCCACCATGGCTTCAAAGACGCCCAGAAGCGCGTTCTGCGCATGATCGGCGTGCCCGACGTTCGCTACCGAGAAGACCCGGTGCGCATCATCCGCGTGGTGCGTTTTGCCGCCAAGCTTGGCTTCGAAATCGAGCCCAAGACCCGCGAGCCTTTGCAGGAAATGGCGCAGCTGCTCAGCAACGTGCCCCAGTCGCGCCTGTTTGATGAAATGATCAAGTTGCTGCAGACCGGGCATGCGCGTGCCTCGCTCGATCAGTTGCGCAAACAAGGTCTGGATCGCGGCGTGTTCCCTATCCTCGACGCCGTGTTTGACGAAGCGCGCCGCCACCCGGGCCGCGAACAGTTCGTTCAGTTGGCCTTGGCTGATACCGACCGCCGCGTGGCCGAAGGCAAACCTGTGGCTCCTAGCTTCCTGCTGGCTTGCCTGCTGTGGCACGACGTACAAGACCAGTGGAAGCGCCTGATGGCGAAGGGTGAGCCCGCATTCCCGGCACTGCAAGCCGCGACCGATTCGGTGTTCGATGCCCGCATTGGCGACATTTCTGGTCGCGGCAAGCTGGCGTCCGATATGCGTGAAATCTGGACCATGCAGCCCCGGTTTGACAAGCGCGTGGGCAACGGTCCATTGGCCCTGGTGGAGCAACCCCGTTTCCGTGCTGGGTTTGACTTTTTGCGCCTGCGCGGTCAGTGTGGAGAAGTCGATCCGCTGCTGGCCAGTTGGTGGGAGGCGTTCTCGCTCGCAGAGGCCCCTGAACGCAAGCAACTGCTCGAAGAAGCCCGCCACCAGGAATCGGCCCGCCGCGCGGCTCAGGCCGCTTCAGGCGAAGAGGTCGATGCGCCAGCCAGAAAGCGCCGCCGTCGCCGCCGTAAGCCAGCAGGCGAGGGTGGTGGCCGCGACACAGCACAGGATTGATTGATGACTGCCAACCCCATGCTCCCCACATTCCGCGCCTTTGTTGGCCTGGGGGGCAATTTGGGTGATGTGTCGGTGCGCTTGCAATCAGCGGTGTCCGGCCTGGCGCAATTGCCCTGGACGGCCGTAGAGGCCGTGTCCAGCGTGTACCAGACCCGACCGGTCGATGCCGATGGCCCAGACTACCTCAACGCCGTGGTGGCGCTTCGTAGCAGCCTGGGGCCGCAGGAGTTGCTGCGCTCGTTGCTGAATCTGGAGTGCGAGCACGATCGTACGCGGCCGTACTGGCATGCGCCTCGCACACTGGATCTCGATTTGCTCTGGTACGGAGGCCTGCGACTTGATACTCCCACACTGATCTTGCCGCATCCTCGCATGCTGGAGCGCGCATTTGTACTGGAACCATTGAACGATCTGGTTCAAAATCAAAACTGGACTTGGCCCGAAGATTTGCCTCAACCCAGTGCACAGCAGCGCCTGTCCTTGGTGCAAACGCAAGGTATTTCAAAACTGGAACGCATTTCCCTAGCTAGATAGTGGAAATTTGTTGAAAACCGGGGTAGAATCTCAGGCTTTGTTGGTGGGCTTGCTTTGATGTTTGCAAAAAAGTCCCCTGGCGTGGCGGTTTAGTCCCAGTCATGCACACCCCGTTGGGCAGACCCGTTTCCATCCGCGGAAACCGGGAACGGGCCCTGGCCCGGAGGCCTGTGTGATTGATCTGAACTGCGCGGCAGAGGCCATTGAAGCCAGCCCTTTGAATGCATTCAAACTGAAAGCGAATTTGTAATGACGACCATCCGTGTCAAAGAGAACGAGCCGTTTGACGTCGCTCTGCGCCGTTTCAAGCGCACCATTGAAAAGCTGGGTCTGCTGACCGAACTGCGCGCTCGCGAGTTCTACGAAAAGCCCACCGCTGAGCGCAAGCGCAAGAAGGCTGCCGCCGTCAAGCGCCACTACAAGCGCGTGCGCAGCATGCAACTGCCCAAGAAGCTGTACTGATCCGTACGGTTTCTAAACCAGTCAAAATCGGCGTATCCGCCTGACTGGTCTGCACAAAGCCCGCGCGGGGACGCCCATGCGGGCTTTTTGTTTTCCGCTCCGTTTTCAACAGGAAGAACCATTGCCATGAGCTTGAAAGCACGTATCTCTGACGACATGAAGGCCGCCATGCGCGCCAAGGAAGCCGATCGACTGGGCACCATCCGCATGCTGATGGCTGCCATGAAGCAAAAGGAAGTCGATGAGCGCGTGGAGTTGGACGACGCGATGATTGTTGGCATCGTTGACAAGCTCATCAAGCAACGCAAGGACGCGGCTCAGCAATACACCGCGGCCGCCCGCCAAGATCTGGCTGACAAGGAAAACGCCGAAATCGTCGTGCTGGAAGGCTATTTGCCCCAGCGTTTGACGGCCGAAGAAATTCAGACTGCGGTCAAGGCTATCGTGGTTGAACTGGGTGCCGCGGGCCCTGGTGACATGGGCAAGGTCATGGGCGTGGTCAAGCAACGCCTGGCTGGCCAGGCTGATATGGGCCTGGTTTCCGCAGCGGTGAAGGCCGCTTTGGCGGGCTAACACTCAAGGAGACGGACGATGAGCAACTCTGTGGCGCTGCAGCCTATTGCCCCTGACGTTTACGTGGCCCCTCAATTGACACCCGAAGCCATGGCTTCGGCTGCTGAGGCGGGATTCAAGGCGGTGTTGAACAACCGCCCCGATTTCGAAGGCGGCCCCGATCAGCCCACCAGCGCAGTCATCGAAGCCGCGGCCAAGGCGGCTGGTCTGGCATATGCGCATTTGCCCGTGCAAGGTGGCTACCAGTCGCCTGAGGAAATTGCGCAGTGCGCTGAGTTGCTCAAGTCTTTGCCTCGTCCGCTGCTGATGTTCTGCCGCAGCGGCGCCCGTTCGACCAAGCTGTACCAACAAGCCGTCGCTCTCGACGATTGAGGCTGAGATGAACGCATACATCCGTGGGATGGATGCGTTGTCGCGCCTGTTTGGCCATGTGGCGAGCATTCTGGTGCTGGCCACATGCCTCATTTGTGCCGGCAACGCCAGCGCGCGCTACGCGCTGCACATGGGCTCCAACGCCTGGCTTGAAATCCAGTGGTATCTGTTTTCTGCCACCGTGTTCTTCGGTGCGCCTGCCCTGGTCACACTCAATGAACACGTCCGTGTCGACGTCGTGTATGGCTCCTTGAGTGGCCGAGCCAAGGCCATCATCGATCTGCTGGGCTTCGTCTTTTTCTACATGCCGGTTTGCATCGTCATGGTGTGGGCCTCGTGGCAGTTTGTGCAAGACGCCTGGGTACAACAGGAAATGTCGAACAACTCCGGTGGTCTGATTCGTTGGCCGGTGAAAGCCTTGATTCCGGCCGGCTTTGGCCTGTTGATCTTGCAAGGGGTGGCCGAGATCTTGAAGCGCATTGGCTTCCTACGAGGCACCTACAACATGGACACCCATTACGAAAGGCCTCTGCAATGATCCCGATGGAGTACATGGCTCCACTGATGTTTGCGGCCTTGGTGGTGGTGATGCTGATTGGCTTTCCAGTGGCGTTTTCGCTGGGGGCTCTGGGCTTGGGGTTTGGCTTTCTCGCGGTCGAATGGGGTTACTTCCCTGAAGCGTTCTTGAACGTGCTGCCCCTGCGTATTTTCGGCATCATGTCCAACGACCTGTTGTTGGCCATTCCCTTCTTCACCTTCATGGGGGCCATCCTGGAGCGGTGCGGCCTGGCGGAGGACTTGCTCGAAGGCAGTGCTCAGTTGTTTGGGGGCGTTCCGGGGGGGCTTGGCTTTGCCGTCATCATCGTGGGGGCCATTCTGGGCGCCATCACCGGTACGGTAGCCGCCAGTGTGATTGCCATGGGCGTGATCTCCTTGCCCATCATGATGCGCTATGGCTATGACATGCGCTATGCCACCGGCGTCATTGCCGCTTCGGGCACCATCACGCAGCTCATCCCGCCTTCTCTGGTTCTGGTGGTGCTGGCTGACCAGATGGGCAAGTCGGTGGGTGACATGTACAAGGGCGCCATTGGCCCCTCCATTTTGCAAACAGGCATCTTTCTGCTCTATACCTTGGGCGTGGCCTTGTTGCGCCCTCAATGGGTTCCCCCGATTCCAGCCGAGGCTCGCCTGACTCGTGGTTGGGAGTTGTGGCGCCGCGTGCTGTGGGGCATGGTCCCTTCCATCGTATTGATTTTCCTGGTGCTGGGCACGATCTTCATGGGACTGGCGACGCCAACTGAGGCAGGCGCATTGGGGGCCATGGGTGCTCTGGTGCTGGCCGCCATGCACAAGAGGCTGAATTGGAAACTGGTCTGGCAAGGCATGGACTCGACGATGCGCGTGTCGGCCATGGTGGTCTTTATCTTGATCGGGTCTACTGTCTTCTCGCTGGTGTTCCAGGGGGTCGATGGCAACAAGTGGATCGAAGAGATGCTGGCTCATTTGCCGGGCGGTCAGGTTGGCTTCCTGATAGCAGTCAACGTCTTCGTGTTCTTCCTGGCCTTTTTCCTCGATTTCTTCGAGATCGCTTTCATCATTGTTCCGCTGCTGGCCCCCATTGCCGACAAGATGGGCATTGACCTGATCTGGTTCGGTGTGCTGCTGTGTGTGAACATGCAAACCAGCTTCATGCACCCGCCATTCGGCTTTGCTTTGTTCTATCTGCGCGGCATTTCTGACCAGATCTACAAGAGCGGTTCGATTGATCGGCCTGTGCGCTCCAAGGACATTTACCTGGGGGCATTGCCCTGGGTGGTGATGCAGTTGGTCTTGGTGGCGGTGGTGATTTTCTGGCCCTCGTCAGTGACCTATTGGCTGGACAAAGAAGAGGTCGTGGACCTGGATAAGGTTCAGATCCAGATGCCTGATTCAGATGATCGTGATGAGGCCAGCGCGCCCCAGGTGCCTGGTGACCAAGTGCTGACGCCTGCGGCAACCGCTTCGGGTGTGGCTTCAGGTGTATCGGCGTCAGAAACTGAAGATGCCAATACCCGTGCATTGGAAGAGGCGCTGAAGGCCGAACAGCTCCGCTGATTGGCTTTTGTAGACAGACACAAAAAAGCCGCTGAGATCCAGCGGCTTTTTCTTTGCTGCTTGCCCTGGCATTGGATGCTTGCCGGGCGGTGGGTTGCGGCTTACAGCTTGGCGTTTTGCATGTAGCTGTCGTAGCGCGCTTCGGTGAAGCGGAACCACAGGTTCTGGTCTTTCAGGAACTTGGCGTAATCGGTGTACACCTTGCGCCAGTTGGGGTTCTTGGCATTGAGGTCGGCGTAGATTTCTTGCGACGCCTTGAAAGCCGCATCCATCACGTCCTTGGGCATGGGGGCCAAGTTCACCTTCTGGGCAGCCAGTTGTTTCAGGGCCGTGGGGTTGCGGGCGTCGTACTTGGCTTGCATTTCCACGTGGGCCATGTAAGCGGCCGTTTCAATCATGCCCTTGTACTCGTTGGGCAGGGCGTTGAAAGCTTTGTTGTTGATGAAGAAGTCGAGCTGCGGGCCGCCTTCCCACCAAGCTGGGTAGTGGTAGGTGGACGCGACTTTGTGGAAGCCCAGCTTCTGGTCGTCATAGGGGCCAACCCATTCGGCGGCATCAATGGTGCCTTTTTCTAGTGCGGCATAAATCTCGCCGCCGGGAATGGCTTGGGGCACGGCGCCCAGGCGTTCGATCACACGGCCGGCAAAGCCGCCAATGCGCATGCGCAAGCCCTTCATGTCGGCCACCGACTTCAGTGGCTTCTTGTACCAGCCGCCCATTTGAACGCCCGTGTTGCCGCCGGGGAAGTTGATGATGTTGTACTTGGCATAGAACTCGCGCATCAACTTCAGGCCGTTGCCTTCCATCATCCAGGCGGTGGTTTGTCGCGAGTTCAGACCGAAGGGAATAGCGCAGCCAATGGCGAAGGTTTCATCTTTGCCAAAGAAGTAGTAGGGTGCCGTGTGGGCCATTTCCACTGAGGCGTTTTGCACCGCATCAACCACTTCGAAGGGCTTCATCAGTTCGCCGCCAGCGTGCACAGAGATCTGGAATTTGCCGCCCGACATATCGGCCACCTTCTTGGTGAAGGTCTCGGCTGCGCCGTAGATGGTGTCCAGCGACTTGGGGAAGCTGGAAGCCAGACGCCAGCGAATGGTGGTTTGGGCATGCACGATGGCGGGGGCGGCGCCAGCAGCGAGGATGCCGGCAATCCCGGCCTGGTTGATGAACGAGCGACGTTGCATGTGGGCTTCCTTGTCTTTTTGTGTTCAGGGCAGGGCGGTGCAGTTCAATGCCCGGCAATTTTCATTTTCTCAATCAGCACGGAGCCGATTGTTTTGCTGCCGTAGGTGTAGGCGTCGGCCCCGACCGCAGCGATTTGCTGGAACATCTCGCCCAGGTGACCAGCGATGGTGATTTCGTGAACCGGGAAGGCAATTTCGCCTTCTTCCACCCAGTAGCCTGCTGCGCCGCGCGAATAGTCGCCGGTCACATAGTTCACGCCTTGGCCCATCAGTTCGGTCACGAACAGTCCGCGCCCCAGCTTGCGCAGCATGGCTTTCAAGTTGTCCTTGGGGTTGGTCAGCTTGCTGGTCAGCACCAGGTTTTGCGAGCCGCCAGCATGCCCGGTGGTGCGCATGCCCAACTTGCGTGCCGAATAGCTCGACAGGAAGTAGCCTTGCACCACGCCGTTCTTCACGACGTGGCGTTTGCGGGTCAAGACACCTTCGTCGTCAAACGGGGCACTGCCTTTGCCTTTGAGGATGTGGGGGTCTTCCTGCACGTTGATGTGCTTAGGGAAAATGGGTTGGCCCAGGCTGTCGACCAGGAAGGTGGCCTTGCGGTACAACGCACCACCGCTGGTGGCTTGAACGTAGGCACCCAGCAAGCCTGCTGCCAAGGTGTTTTCGAACAGAACAGGCACTTCGCAAGTGGCAATCTTGCGTGACTTCAGGCGGGCGAGGGCGCGTTCGGCTGCGTAGCGACCCACGGCCTCGGGCTTGGCCATGTCTTTGGCGTCGCGCTCGGAGGTGTACCAGAAGTCGCGCTGCATGTCGTTGCCTCGGCCGGCAATGGGCGACACCGACAAGGAGTGGCGCGAACTGGCGTAGCCGCCACGGAAGCCCCGTGTGTTGCCCGCGAAGAAATGCGACTGCTGAGCCGACACGCCTGCGCCCTCCGAATTGCTGATGCGCTTGTCTACCTCCAGGGCAGCCGCTTCGCAGCGGCGGGCCAGTTCGGCGGCCTTGTCAGCGGTGACCGACCAAGGGTGGAACAAGTCCAGATCGCGCTTGGCCGCCTTGCCCAAAGCGAGGTCCTCTACATCTGGCAAGCCGGCTGCGGGATCTTCTGCGGTGTAGCGAGCAATGTCGTAAGCCGCGCGCACCGTTTGCTCAATGGCCTGTGGCGAGAAGTCGGAGGTGGAGGCGTTGCCTCGACGCTGTCCGACGAATACAGTGATGCCGATGGTCTTGTCGCGGTTGCGCTCGACGTTCTCAAGTTTGCCCTTGCGAACCGACACGGAAAGCCCCACGCCTTCAGACACTTCGGCTGCGGCATCGCTGGCTCCCATCTTCTGGGCGATCGAGAGGGTGTCTTCGATCAGTTGCTGAAATTGATCGTGGCTGTAGGCAAAGCCAGATTGAGGAGATTTCGTCGATTGTTTGAGGGCCATGTTCGCGACTTGTGTGTAGGCCCCCGTATCATAGCGAGGACATGAATTCGAACCATTTTGATCAAGACGAGGGATTACCCCTCGAAGACGAAAACGGCTACACCCGTCCGAGCAAGAGTGCGCTGAAACGACAGTCGCATGAGTTGCAGGATCTGGGTGAGCAATTGTTGGCCATGCCCGACTCGCGTCTGGCAGACATCGATATGCCTGAGCGCCTGCGCGATGCCCTGGCCGACTACAAAAAAACCCGTTCTTTCGAGGGTAAGCGTCGCCAGTTGCAATACATCGGCAAGGTGATCCGTTCGGTCGATGCCGAGCCCTTGCGTGAGGCTGTTGCAATCTTCCAACTGGGGCACGCCAAAGACCAACTCTCCTTGCATGAGGCCGAACGTTGGCGAGCCGAACTGATTGCCGATGAAAAGGTTGCTTTGGGTCGTTGGGTGGAAGAATTTCCCGAAACCGATTTGCAGCAATTGCGAGCTCTGATCCGCAATGCCAAGAAAGACGCCGCACTTGAGCCCGAAAAGCGCAGCGGCCGCGGCTTCCGTGAGTTGTTCCAGTTCATCAAGCGGGCACAAGAAGATCAGAAGGCTGCCGCCAAGCAGGCACCTGCTGCTGACGCAGGTCACGACGAGGAATGACCGTGAGTTTTGATTCCGTCAAGATCGGTGTGGTCTCCATCAGCGACCGCGCAAGCTCAGGTGTTTACGAAGACAAGGGCCTGCCCGCCTTGCAAGAGTGGCTGGGCCGTGCCGTGCGCAACCCAATCACCTGGGTGCGTCGCTTGATTCCCGACGAACGTGCTGGCATTGCTCAAACCCTGCGCGATCTGGTCGATGTTGAAGGGTGTCACTTGGTGTTGACCACCGGCGGCACTGGCCCCGCGCTGCGCGACGTCACCCCCGAGGCCACGCTGGATGTGGCCGACAAGGAAATGCCGGGCTTCGGTGAGCAGATGCGCCAAATCAGTTTGCGCTTCGTGCCCACGGCCATTTTGTCGCGCCAGACCGCGGTGATCCGTAAACAGGCCTTGATTCTGAACCTGCCGGGACAGCCCAAATCGATTGCGGAAACGCTAGAAGGGTTGAAAGATGCCGACGGTAAATCCATCGTGCCAGGCATTTTCGCGGCGGTGCCTTATTGCATTGACCTGATTGGCGGCCCCTATATCGAGACCGATGCGGCGGTGTGTGCGGCTTTCCGGCCGAAATCTGCCATCCGCCCCGCGCCTCAGGCCTGACGCCGCAGGCTCAATGTCTCGCCGTAGCAGAACAGAACACCATGTTCTGCGCACGGGGGCGACAGGGGAAGTGCTTAAACCAATCGGTTCAGCCCCTCGGCATCGAAGTGCTCGGTGGTTTGTGCATCGGTGGGCAAACACGCGCGTGCGTCTTCGGTGCGAGCTTCTTTGGCCAGTTTTTCAATGGCCTGCCACAGCAGCATGATCTGGTGTTCGTGGCCCGAAGCGTTGTCAATCAAGCCCTTCAGGGCTTGTGACAGAGGGTCATCGCCTTCCGTTACGCCATAGGCAGAAAAGCCCAGCTTTGCGGCCAGGGCTTCGCGTTCGGCTTGTTTCTCGTCCAGCACCTGGGCCTTGGCCACAATGATGCGAGCAGGGTTGCCTACGGCCGTTGCGCCATTGGGTACAGGCTTGGTGACCACCGCATTCGATCCCACACGGGCCCCATCGCCCACGGTGAAACCACCCAGAACCTGCGCGTTGGCGCCCACGATCACACCCTTGCCTAGAGTGGGGTGGCGCTTGGCGCCCTTACTCAAGGATGTGCCACCCAGGGTCACGCCTTGGTAGATGGTGCACTCGTCGCCGATTTCAGCCGTCTCGCCAATCACCACGCCCATGCCGTGGTCGATGAACACGCGTCGACCCACCTTGGCGCCTGGGTGAATTTCAATGCCGGTCAGGAAGCGCGAGAGATGGGAGATCCAGCGCCCCAGCCATTTGAAACCGTTCGTCCAGCAACGGTGCGCCAGACGGTGCATGGCCAAGGCATGCAATCCGGGATAGCAGGTCAGTACCTCCCAGGCCGTACGCGCGGCGGGATCACGTTCCAGAATGCAGGCGATGTCTTCTCTGAGGCGGGCAAACAGCATGAACAGCTTGGCTTATGCGTTTTGGGTATGAACAGCTTGTCAGTGTAAGGGCTGGCTCAATATCCGGCCGCGCAACAAGGGTGGCGAACCGCATTTGATTCGCCGCTCAGGGCTTGCCGCAGCGCTCCAGCATGCCCTTGGCAATGCCTCGCAAGATGTGAATTTCCTCCTGCCGCAACTCTGCCCGGTTGAGCAATTGATTCAGTCGGGGCATGAGCTTCTTAGGCGCAGCGGGGTCAAGAAAACCAATGGCTGTCAGGGCTTCTTCCCAGTGGGTGAGGGCACCTTGCACGGCTCGGCCATCCGCCAGTTGTGGGTCGGGTGTGCGGGCTTGCACCGGAAAACCGCCCAGTGCCTGTCGCCATTCGTATGACAGCACCTGAACGGCTTGCGACAAGTTCAATGAGCCGTAGTCAGGATTGGTCGGAATGCTGATGACCGCATGGCAACGGTACACATCTTCGTTGCTCATGCCATAGCGCTCGCTGCCAAACACAAATCCAACTTTGTGAACGGGTTGATGGCGGGCCAGTTCTCCCAACCCTTCTCGAGGGGTAAGGGTGCGTGGACCGAAGTCGCGCGGGGTCATGGCCGTCCCAATGGCGTAAGTCACCCCTTCCAGGGCTTCCTCCAGTGTTGAAACCACCTTGGCTCGAACCAGGATGTCGGCCGCGCCACTGGACATGGCCACCGTTTCCTCGTGAACCAGCACATCGTGAAAGCGAGGGCGAACCAGCACCAGTTCAGAAAAGCCCATCACCTTCATGGCGCGGGCGGTGGCGCCCACATTGCCTCGGTGGCTGGTGTCGACCAGGATGAAACGCGTGGGATCGGGGCTAGATTGGGTCATGGGCTGGGGGAAATACTTCACAAACTGGCGATAAACCCTTGATTCGGCAAGACTCTTTGCCAAGGGCATTGCAAAAAGGGGTGTACAAAATCAGGGTTATCGATACAATGCGAGATTCTCCCTCGTTCTTTGATCACTGCTGCGCCCTTTTCACCGCCGGCTGCGCTTGTTTGCGTGCCGCGGGTATTCCTATCGGTTTCCGAGGTCTGACCATGTCTCAAACTCTGCATCCCATGCTCAACATCGCCATCAAAGCTGCCCGTGCGGCTGGTGCGATCATCAATCGAGCATCGCTCGATGTGGAGCGCCTGACTGTCAGCGCCAAGTCGCACAACGACTTCGTGACCGATGTGGACCGGGCGGCAGAAGAAGTGATCATCGACACCATCCTGGAAGCCTATCCGGGGCACGGCATCCTGGCCGAAGAGTCTGGCCGCGAGCGTGGTGCCAAGCACAGCGACTACGTCTGGATCATCGATCCGCTCGATGGCACGACCAACTTCATTCACGGCTTCCCCGTTTACGCGGTGTCCATCGCACTGGCTTTCCGTGGTCAGGTTCAGCAAGCCGTGGTGTACGACCCGACCCGCAACGACCTGTTCTATGCCTCCAAGGGCAAGGGCGCGTACCTCAACGACCGCCGCATCCGCGTGTCCAAGCGTACCCGTATGCTCGAGGCCCTGATTGGTACCGGCTTCCCCTTCCGTAAGGGCGACAACTTCCAGCGCTACATGCGCATGTTCGAAGACGTGATGGTGCAGTGCGCTGGCGTGCGCCGCCCTGGCGCTGCCTCGCTGGACCTGTGCTACGTGGCTGCAGGCTACTACGATGGCTTCTTTGAAACCGGCCTGAGCCCGTGGGACATCGCTGCCGGCTCGCTCATGATCACCGAAGCCGGTGGCTTGGTGGGCAACTTCACCGGCGAATCTGACTTCATGTACCAACGTGAAATCGTGGCCGCTACGCCCCGCATCTATGGCCAACTGGTCAAGACACTGGCGCCTTACACGCGTGTCATTGCTGATGCAGGCGCCAATGGCGACGCGGCTGAAGGCGAAGAAAGCGACGAGGCCGTGAAGGCCTTGGCCGAGGCTGAAAAGGCCGCACAGAAGCAAGCAGAAGAAAGCAAGCCCAAGCGCATTCGCATTTCGGCCCCCAAGGCCGATGGCGAGCAAGGCAAGGACGCGCCGTTCTGATTCTTTGAATTTCCCTTTGCTTGCGGGGCATTTCGCCGATGGACTTCAGCGCACACACCCCCATGATGCAGCATTACTTGTGAATCGGCTCGAAATGTCGATGAATAAAGGGTGTTGGTGGTTTTAGTTGAAAAAAGTATACGCCGCGTATACATTTCAATGGCACTAAACGGCACCATTTGGCAGGACAACCCTGGTGATAAAACCCGCTCTAAGCGGGTTTTTTTGCGGGCTTTGTTGCAAGCGTTGTCTTGATACACTGATGCAAAGGGGAGGCGATGCGTCGTTCTGGAAAAAAAGTTATTCAAATTGCTGGAAATCCGCTTTACCAAGCAAAGCAAAACAAAAACGAGTTAATTCTCGACCCGAGGTCTGGTGGACCAATTTTTGGTCAATTTCCAGAGATCTCATTTCAAAACATCACCTTCGAAGCTGGACCGATCTATTTGCGATATGGCGAACACATTGCCGTAGGGCGTGGTTGGGGTTTCGAGCATATCTGGAAGTCAAGATTTCCGACTGCATTGACCAAAGATGATGCTACCCCCTTAGTGACCGGGCTGGTTGGCGGCATCTTAATCAGTGGTGCGGCAATCCATCATGAGTATGGATTGGGTAGTCAAAGTGCTCGGACATCTGTCTTCCGATCGCGACATGGAGTTGCGATCATCGAGCGGCGCACCGATGGTAAAAACAATGTTTTTTACTCGGTGGTGACTGCGTTTTCTGCCACAAAAGTAAATGGACCCAAGATAGGGTCCATTTGAAGGTTGGGTCCAAGGTAGTTAGTTGCCTCTCCTTAGCTCATCATTTCTGATGGGGTCGGAGCACCAGCCAAAGGCTGCATCTACTTACGGCGAATGTCAGCTATCGCCGCTGCCAGTAGTCCGGAGGCCTTGCTGACCATGCCCCCGCCAAATGCTCTTGCAGAAACCCAACGTAGGCAATATAACCTGTTGTGATGACCTTGTCAAGGCGAGGGTAGGTATGCTGAATGATAGGTATGGGCATCCTTGCACTTTTGAAAATTAGGGTAAGCGCGTGCCTGAACTCCGAGCCCTTCAATGAAGAACAAGGTTACTCCTTGGTCAGCTCGCAGAAGCGAATGCGATTCCCGAATGGGTCGGTCACTTCCATCACTCGTCCCCAACCCACGGTTTCGACACGTGGGCGGGCATAGGCGTAGGCTTTCGCTTGAAGCTCTCGATGAAGCGAATCGATATCTTCGATGGGCACGAACGTGGTCGAGCCAGGAGTAGCGTCGCCGTGGTGCTCACTCAAGTGAAGAGTAAGGCCTGACCGCTTGACCTGAGCATACAAGGGATAGCCTTCGCCAAACCTGTGCTCCCATTCCAATTCGAAGCCGAGGAAGTCGAGGTAGAACTCTTTGGCTTTATCTTCGGCAAAGATGCGAATGACGGGTATCGCTGCAAAAATATTCATGACATTCCAGGCGAGTGGTGTGACCTTTTCAAGGCTACCTGAGTTCCGATGCTAACGAGGCAGCAATGAGTAGTCCCGGACGATTTGAGCAATCAATGTGGCAGGACCAGCATGGCGGCAAATGCTGAGACTGATCCTAAGCACGTGCCTGCGGCAATTGATAGTTGCGTCAGTTCTGCGTAGCTCATGGGCGTGTCATCGTCTTGGTCAGGCATGGGAGTGCCAATGAGAATGACTATAGCCATGAACCCTCCAATGGCAAATGCGGCCAAGCTCAGGGGTAGGTGGGGCCAATCGTTAGACGAAGCAAGAACCAATAGTGATTGTTCGACCATGAGGATGACCACCCCCCAAGTCTTCCAACCATTGCGTTCAAGCGTGAGCGGCTCTTGTCGTGAACTCTTGTCACGGGTAAACCAAATCCAAGTGAGAACGAAGGCGATGAAGTGTGCGACTGCTAATGCGATTGGCCTACTCAAGATGACTACTTCAACGATCGGGTTTGGGCGGACATTCGTTGGACCATTGGACAACGGTCATGTCATTGACCTGTTCGCCGATGGTGTCCAAGCGCAAGCAATCAGAGGCCTTGCGGTAATAGAGAATGCATCGAGAGGAGTCGATAGAGCAACTATCAAACTCCATGAAACCCCGTTTGGCCAGTTGCTTTTCAACGCCCTCAAGTTCTGGCTCATGCCTGAGGTGCAAGGCCACAGGAGTCCACTTGGACGCGATCAATTTTGCGCGAGCCTGCGTGAATCGTTGATCCTTGTGAAGTGGTAAGGCCAGTGATGGGCTCACCCAAGATGTGACGCACAACACCAATGCAAGCATGCGCAAACGCATCATTGAACTTTTCCTCCACAGTTCTTATAGGCCTCAATGAAGTGATCGTATGTCACGTAGGGTTGAGGTGGGTATTTATTCGCTTTTCCAGGGCCTTGAGGTAGCGCGGCCCATCGTGTCGATGCTTGGGGCATGCTTGCTGCAATGTCTCCGAGCTTGATCTTTTCGATCACTCCCAAAGACCTCAGGATATCGGTCGCAATGAGATCTTGCGTTTCAGGGGTGAAATCCGTCAAACCCATGCGAGTGGTCCCATGGTCCTTCCATGTGTCCATCGTGATTTGATACATGCCGGAGGCCGTGGTTTTTCCACCGGAGCCCGGACCAGGATGTTTTGAAAAGTCGGTGAAGCGCCAAGGATCGTTCTTCTTTCCTTTGACCGCTCCGTATTTAAAGTCATACCCGCCGCCTTCGGCGTCTGCGATGGCTTGCAAGAAGGCCTTCACATTCGCATTTTTGAGGCTTTCCCGGTTCTCCTCAAGACGATCGGATTGAGTCTTGCGTATACGAACCAACTTTGCTTCTGCGTTTTCCTTGGGCGTGGTGTTCATCGTGGCACGATGATGCAGAACCTTGCCGCTTGGCGATTTCACTGTGCTGGTCATGTCGGCTTAAGCGTAAATTTCAATGGATTCAGACTCAAGCGTGCTACTCAAAAGGTGAGTGTGTCCCCGGTCATCTGTGGTCCCGTGCTCAAGGGATCCTGACGCACGCTTAATCGCATAGGGAGCGTTGGCCAGAGGTTCACCTGTCTCTTCATCCCATAGCGTGAACTTGTCGTCAAATTGCAGGCCTACAGATTCAGTGGTTGAGCAGGTTTGCTCTTTTGATGAAACTTGGGCGCCGTGTTGGGGCGAGTCGCGGGAAACAGCTGAACTTGCCGATGGCGATGATCCGCCACCACTGTCAATCGATGACACCACTTGGCTTGAAATAAGGACCGCACCACAAGCGCACTTGTCGCCGTGCCGCGCCACAGGCTTGCCGTCAAGGATCATGGTGGGATCCCCTTCAACAATCACCGTGGTGCCATGACCTGGAATAGGGCAGGTCACCTTATCACCCACACGAGCGATTGGTTTGTTATGCGTGAACGTGACTTGAGAGGCCTCCACCACGGTGCCTCCATGGCTGGTCCCATCGCCCAGCACGATAAACGGTCGTCCCAACTTCTACCCCTGATTTTGTTTGCGTCGAACTCTAGCAGCGGGTGCTCGTCCGAAGTTACAAGGTGTGTCAATTGAGCATATTCAAAGAGACTTTGAACCCGCCGACATACTTTGCCCGGACGCTCCATAAGTCGGTGAATCAGGGGGACTTGGCTCCATTAAGGACTGGGGAGAGCAACTGTCCAGCGTGGGCAAGCAGATAGCGTCCATATCGACTCATCCCTGCCCAGTCGACGATTGGTTCGCCCCCTGCGCCATCGTCAATCACTGGGACCATAATTCTGGTAGCCTTCAATCGCTCCAAAGACGCCCCGTTACCCCATTGGAACTTGCTCATCTGTTCCCGTAATAGCGCCACAAGAACCAGTCCATTCTCCATCGACAGCTTGGGATGCCGAAGCACCTGGATCTCTTTGCTCGTGTAGAAAGCTGTTGGCTGATAAAAAACTGTTGACGTCGAAACGCCAATTGTGATGGCGTTTCCCGCGTTAGGAGGATCGAAACCTTGGTGAGGCAACATGGCACCAATTCCGTTCCCTTCACCGCTCCTGGCAACATAAGGAAAAAGCGGGTCGCCCGACATGGTCGCCTTGCTTAGGTCGAACCACTTGCCTGCCGCTCGCACAGATTCGAACACTTCTGTAATCAATTTCGGAGCATAGGTCAACACAGGCCTTTTCAATGAAACGGAGGCGCTTGAGTTCTTACGCGAATTTTGCAGGCGCATCCTTGTTTCACTCAACAGTTCTTTGCCCAATCGCGTCAATCCTTTCCAGTCGACTGACACCTTTCCCTCGGAGTCCATAACAACCGGCGCCATAATCTTTTGGCGACTCAGGCGATGGAGCGTTAGCTTGTATCCGAATCCAAACTTGGGCACGCATTGTTGTGTGAGCATGCTTGCCAATAACACCAACGCGGGCTCGCTGGCCAGTGCGCTCAACGGTTTGAGGGCAATCACATCGTCGGATGCGCTAAACGGAACAGGCTGGTATCTAGCATGCCCTGTTCCTCCATCTCCGTTGTAAATCAAGCTTAGCCAACCACCTGGGAACAACGCTGGAGTATCGGCAAAATCGGTAATGCTGTTGTTCATTCGGGAGCCGCCGACAAATGGCGTCGTGCCTGGCTTGCGTACGGCAGATGTCAGGCGTTTACCTTTGAAAGCCTGGAAGAGACCGTCATGTTGGCCCTCCGCTGACAAAACGTTAACAGGAGCGAACTTCAAATCTTCATAAGTTCTCATTTCGGGCTCCGCGCAGGCCTCTTCTTGGCCGGCTTAGCAATGGCCGGGGTGATGAGCTCCCCTTTCCCATGGGCATACATGTCCATTTGCCACGCCAAATAATCAGCCACCGTAGACTTAAAATCATCTAGCGATGGTGGTTGGTCGTTGAAGTAAAAATACGAATGCTGCCATTCATCATCCGCTGTGATCTCCGATCGAACAATGAATCGGGTGTCGTCAACAGTTTCGCCGCGCAAGACTTCCAACAGATGTTTACGGCGGGACGCCGCAGTTCCATCGTCCGTCAAACCACGATGCATCTGGACTTTGTATCCGTCGTTTTGGAAGTTGACGAATTTGACTTTTGTCTGTGGGGGATGAGGGCGGCCCGCCGTGAACAAAGCAATCACTGGATGCACGGAAACGCCCGAATCGGCAAACGTTGCCCCGTTCATTGTGATGACGACATCTAACGTATGGTTTTTTAGGATCGAAGCTTTTCTAGCTTTGTCCTCTTTTGTTTTGCCCACCATCGCGGACTGCGGAACGATTGCTGCTAAGCGTCCGCCAACGTTCAGGAATGAGAGCGCCTTCTCAATGAAGGCCAGCTCAGAGAAGTGGCGGGTCGACTTGTCCTTTGACTGGGAATAGGGAGGATTCAAAAGAACTTTGGTGAAGCCGTGCCCCGGAATGATCTCTCCGTTTATCTCTTTGTCGCCCCGCATCTCATGCATGGGCGCTTCAAAAATCGAGTCACGACGAAAGTTTGCTTTTCCGTCTCCACGAAGGATCATGTTGGTCGTGCCTATGGCGAACAGCTTGTCTTGCAGTTCAATTCCGTGGAGCCGATTCTTTCGAATGTCTTCCTTTGTGGCCTCATTACCTGCGGCATCTTTGAACATCCTATGCATGGCTGCTATGAGAAACGATGCTGTGCCTGCAGCTGGATCTAACACCCAGTCCCCGGCTCCAACTTCTATGAGCTCCGCCATTAAAGAGGTCACATGCTCCGGTGTGAGGACGATTCCCAACGTGTTGCCGTCGCCTCCACCGTATGAAATGAACTCATGATAGAAGTTCCCAAGCACATCAAACGAGCTCATCGACGGATCGGTCACAACTTTTTGAACATCGGTTTTGAGAATGTTCGCAAACCATTTGAGCGGACTCGTGCCCAGCTCGTCGTGCCTGCGATTCAGAGTTGGGCTTTGCCTGATGAAGGCGAATTGATCAAGCAAGGTGCCGATCTTCTGCTGAGGTCCAAAGCCCTTTGAGACCATATAGTCGTGTGCAGCTTTGTAGATCTTTGCTCCATCCCAATCGTCGGGTAGCGTTGGGTCATATATGCCTTTGAGGTCGGCGATCTCAAAACCGGGTTTTTCAAGCGCTAAAAGTATGGCTGAAACAAGTGGAGCCTTCCTGTCGTTTTCCACGGATCCGTAATTTCGCATGCCCTCGTGTAAAAGCGATGCGGCAGCTCTCACTGACTCAAGACGCCCCTCTTCTTTCGGTTTGTTTCCGAGCACGGCCACCGAGTGGTATTCGCTGATCGCGCTTTTCTCGAACACATCAAAATTGTCGAGGTCATCTAGCAACTTAACTTGGCCGGGAAACAGGTATGCCACAGCTATTTCATGGTGTAGCTCGTCTCCTCCAACGCCTATGGCAAAGATCCCTTTTTTCCCCCGAGCAACCGTATTGCGCAGCATAGCGTTTGCGTAATGAACTGCACCGTTAAGAGCGTAATCTGCTCTATAGGGAAACTCGGTTGTAACTTGTCCCTCTTGAAGAAAACGAGCAAAGCGGGTTTCTTTCTTGTCCTCGACAACCACGATGAAATCGTCAACTTCAAAGACGAACTCTGGCTTGCCTTCACCTTTTCCGTCTTTGGATTTGGACGCGCCCGCAAGAGCATCGCGTTTCCATTTCGGTCCTCCGTCTTGCTCCCATGGATTCTTAATCCCAATGCTCCGCAAGAGTTCACGAACGAATTGATCGGTTCCTCTCTCGTTCCTATTCTGGTTCTCGGATATTTTCACAATCTTCGTTCTAGCCTTTGGGCTCGTGACGGCTTGTGGTTCGTCCGATTTTCTGTTGCTGTGGCCTTTGGCCGCTTTGTGCTGCGAGGTCATCTCTTCTCCTATGTCCTTTGATTATCTATTGATTCATAGATACCAAAGGCTTGCACGAATGTCCAGGTCACTGATCTTATTCGCCACATGACTTTTGGCAGGTTTTCCAGCGATAGATGAGGTTCCCAATGAACAGGAAGGACTTTTGGAAAAGCGGAGGTGATGCATGTTCTTCCTAGCGGCTGAAGCCCTGGTTCTTTGAGTTAGTCGGCTTTATTGGTGCTGGCGAGTGCGTCGTATGCGAAGGCGCATCATGATGGCCGAGTTCAAACGAACGGGCGCCCTTGACTTGATTCCACTCGAATTGCCTTTGAGCACGCCTTTGCTCTTCGACGTTGGCGCGATGGACTTCGTCGTTGTTGCACCACCAAGACTCAATGACTTGCTCGTCATTGAAGTCATAGGCGCGGTTTGTGTGATGGGGATCCAAGGCTGTTGAATCACGAGCAAAACTGAGCCACTAAAGGGCGTCCGTCACGTCCAATT
>ERZ724505.288-NODE-288-length-34912-cov-26.388817_pt1 | contig 34912 bp, 57 predicted proteins | sample MGYA00376038_ERZ724505 | MGnify/ENA primary metagenome ERZ724505 (study PRJEB28724, sample SAMN07190884) | wastewater metagenome | isolation source: effluent of sewage treatment plant in Hong Hong | place: Hong Kong | collected 2016-03-17 ...
GGTGATAAATCTCCAATTCCTAATTTAAGTAAAGAGCCGTCTAAAACTAGTTTTGGCGATGCCGCTTTAATAGGAGCTCAAAAGGGTGTAACTTTAGGATTTAGACCGGCTGTCGGTGGTCTTGGAGCAGGTCTTGGAGCTATGGTTGGAACTCAAGGTGGATTAAAAGAAAAGCTAGCTGCATTTAGTCCAGCATATCAAGAGGCAAGGGGTGAGTTGTTAGCAGAACAAGAAAAAGCATCTAAAGATCAACCTACGGCTTCACTAGTTGGTGAGCTTGGTGGCTCGGCTGCTACATTACCTTTTACTGCATTAAAAGGATTAAAGGGAGCTATAGGTTTAGGCGCTGCGAGCGGAGCTGGACAAGCTGTTAGTGAAGATAAGAATATAAAAGACATTGCTATAGATACAGCTAAGGGCGGAGCAATTGGTGGTACGGCTTTTGGTGTTGCAAAAGGAATTGAAAAAGCAGCTCCAGCAATTAAAAAAGGTTTTAATTCAGTAACAGATTTCCTTGATGATAAATCAAAAGCAGTTTTTTCAAAAGCCGCTAGTACAATGACTGGTGAGACTGAGAAAAATATTAGAACATTCATAGATAAAAATGAAGCTGTTAATAAGTTAATAAAAGAAAGTGGCGGTGATATCCCGGCCATGGCTAATAAAATAAGAGAAGGTATTTCTAGCGATATTTCAAAATTCAGAATTAAGCAGGGCGAGTTTATAGGAAAATCATTAGATGCCGTATCAACTGATAAAATAGTTCCAAATTCATCAATATTAGAACAATTAGAAAAAGTTAAATCTAGAATTAATGTTAAGTTAAATCCAGAAGATGCAGCTCAAATAGACGAATTAGCTAAAAAGATTTCTAGTCTTGCTGATGAATCAGGAAATATTTCATTAAAAGAATTGCATCAAGCAAAAGAGTTTTTACAAGAGGTCGGGCAGGGTGCATATCAAAAAGCAGGTCAAATATTTCAAACAGGAAAGATTACGCAACAGGCAGCAAAACAAGCTGCAAGAGAATCTAAGATTTTATTAGATAAAGCAGTACCAGAATTAAAACAAGCAAACGATAAATTATTTCAACTACATAGACTTGAAGAGGCAATTAATAAAAACTTAATAGCCCCTGGAAAATCTGAAACGGCATTATTAGTTGCTGGTGGAGCACCATCAGGACAAAGCAGAATTCAACTAGATACTTTAGGAAAATTAATTGGGAAAGATGTTTTAGGAGAAGCTGAAAAATTATCAGCAGCTAACGCTTTTATAAATCCAAACTGGCTACCTAAATCAGCTGGTGGGACAACATCAACATCTAGAACTATAACAGCTGGAGCTTTAGGAACTGTTTTGGGTGGACCACTTGGAGGGGTTGCAACTGCTGCTTTGACAAGTCCAGTAACATTAAAAAAAGCAATTCAAACTGGTATTATTTCTAAAAAAGCTTTAGATGCTGCTCTAGGCTTTAGTGTTGATATGAGTGAAGCTACAATGGAAAAAATATTACCTATTCTAAATAATCCAAGTAATGCAGATATTTTGAGCAGAATAATGACACCTCAATTAGAAAAAAGTAATGCAGTTGACAGACGAATGCAAAGTTTAAAAAATAAATAACAAGGATGGTTTAAATGTCTTCAATAACAGTAACATATTCATTTAGTAACTCGACTACTGCCGATGCGAGTCAAGTGAATCAAAATTTCACAGACATAATCAATGGTACTAGTGATGGTACTAAAGATTTTTCAATCAACGCTTTAACTTGTGCTGGCAATGTTAATATAAACGGAAACACTACAATAGGAAATGCTTCAAGCGATACTTTAACTGTAACAGCATCACTGGCTTCATCAATTCCAATAGGGACAACTAATACCTATGATATTGGGTCAAGCACATTAGGATTAAGAGCTTTATATTTTGGAGCAAACTCTCAAACGGTAAATATAAAAGGTTCTGGATCTATGTCTGCCACATGGACAATGACTCTTCCTATTTCTGCCGGAACTGTTAATTATTTACTTGAAACTGATGGTAACGGAGTTACTTCTTGGACAAAAAGACCATCATCTATTGATGATATTAGAAACATCTCATTATCAACTTCTGTATCAGCAAGCGCTTTAACAATTACCTTAAAGGGAGCTGATGGTAGTGATTTATCATCTACAAATTATGGTTTAGTTGTTTTTAGAAATGCAACAATTACAACGGGAACTCCCACAGAAGTTAAAATTACATCAAATTTAACAATAACAGTATCTTCAGGATCAACATTAGGTCATTCAAGTGGAAATGCTCATAATATATTTATCTATTTAATAAATAATGCTGGAACTGCTGAGTTAGCAGTTAGTCAGATTTTATTTCATGAGAATCAAGTTGTTACTACTACGGCTGAAGGCGGAGCTGGAGCCGCAGATTCAAATAGAGTGATGTATTCAACATCAGCAAGAACAGGAGTAGCTTTCAGAGCTATTGGTTTAGCTGTATCAACTCAAGCAACAGCTGGGACATGGTCAACAGCAATATCAGCTCTTTATCTTGGAAATTATGGATCTTTAGTTAAAAATAATGATATAAGCTTTGTAGGAAATGGAGCATCTTCGGCAGCAATTGGTTCAAATACTGATATTAAATATGCTTCTGTTGTTGATCCTATTAATAGTTATGCATCAGCTGATGGTTCATGGACTGCTCCAGAAACAAGAAAATATAAAGTTACTGTAGCTCTAAGAATGACGGGATCTCCATCAGCTGGACAATATATAGATGCGATAATTAATGTAGATGGTGCCAATGTTAGAGAATTTTTAAAGTATGTGGAAAATGCTTCAGCTGCAGGATTTTCAGCAATTTCAAGCTGGCAAGGTAGCGTTGCAGCTGGCACCAAGATTAAATTTATAGGTGATACTAATATCACATCACCTGCTTTAACAACTGGATCAACTCATACTTATATGGAAATTATGGCTATACCTTAGATCGGAGCACTTATGCAGTTTGCAAGTTTTATGGAATGGGCATTTTTAGGTTTATGCACTGGTGGAGTTTATATCTTATGGCAGATGAAAGAATCAATAACTAGTCTTAATACTAAGATTGAAGTTTTGATTGAAAAACATGAACAAGCTAGGGATGATATAGATGATCATGAAGAAAGATTAAGAACTTTAGAAGTAAGTAAATAAACAAATCATAAATAAGGAGATTTTATGAACAAAGAAAAAGCATTAGAAATTTTAAAGAAAAACGGGAAAGTTTTTTTAATAGAAATGTTAGAAGAGGTTTTAGTTCCAGCTCTTGAAGAAGCTGTAGCAAAATCAGAAAATAAAATTGATGACACTGTTGCAGGGTTATTAAAAGAGCCTTTAAAAGCAGAATTGAAAAAATTAATTGAAGGATTATAGTGCAATTATTAGTTAACTTTTTAGTTAAGTTGTTTTCAAATCCAGCGAGTCAGGCTTTTTTGTCCTGGCTTGCTACTAAGTTATGGAAAGCAATTTCAGATAAAGTTAAGGACGAATTATCTCAAGATCGCTGGCAAGAAAAAGTCAAAGAAGTTTTAGCTAAATATGATAAAGTCATAGAAGAAGCTAGAGTTAAAGCAATTGATGGTTTAACAGAAGAGGAAAAGAATGAAATTAGACGCAAGAAAATTGAGCTTGAGCTTGAGCTTATTAATAATCGTCCTAGTTAATATTTCATGCGAAAAACCTCCAAAAGTAACACCATTCGTAATAGATACAGATTTACAAGAATGCAGGGAATACGAAGTAATAGATCAAGAAAATTTCATAATAAAGTTTAAAGAATCACATCCGATCGAGTATTGTAATGGTTACTGGTCAGCGTCTCCTAGTGATTTTGCTGCGGCTAAAGAATATCTAGTCAAAAAACTAAAGGAGTGTCAAAAATGAGCGGCAGAGAAAGATTCCTAATTGATATTTTATCAAAGTATTTAAAAGTTCCTTATATATGGGGCGGTGCAGATCCAGAAAAAGGTCTAGATTGCTCAGGACTTGTTCAATTAATTCTTGAAAAATTAAATCTTGATCCCCCGGGAGATCAAACAGCGCACACTCTTTATAATTATTTCTCTACAAGAGGAGAAATTATAGAAAGAAATAAATCAGATCTTGGTGATCTTTGTTTCTTTGGAAAAAATGGTAAAATATCTCATGTTTCATTTTGTTTAGGATTCAGCTTAATGTTAGAATCTGGTGGTGGTAATTCTAAAACTACTAGTGTTGAAATTGCAAAAAGAATTGGTGCTTGTGTTCGAGTTAAGCCTATTTTTAATAGAACTGATTTAGTGGCAATCATTAGACCGAAAGATCTTATAATAAATGGCTAACATAGGCTAGCCCTTAGAAAACTATTTCTTTAAGTAGTTTTTTTCTTAGCCATAATTACTCCTCTAATTAATACCATTTTCTTTTTGCCAACCCCTAGAGTCATCATTAACTTTAGGTTTTTGCTTTTCAGCGGGTTTAGAGAATGATTTTAGAAACTTTTTACTTGGTTTTGCAAGATTTATTATTTCTTTATCAAGATCTACATCTTTAGAATCTTTAAAATATATAAGAACACTTAAAATTAAAATTAAGGCTGTATTTGCAAAAATAATATATTCAATCATTGATCAACTCTCCTCTTTTAATAGAAATTAAATGAGCGTCTAAGAACTTTCCTTCTCTAAAATAGAAATCTCTTCTAATTCCATCTACTTTAAATCCTATCTTCTTAAAGACTTCTAAAGCTGGATTGCCATCAAAAACTTCACCCCATACTGTATGTAGAGGATAAGAATCAAAAGCATTAGCGCATAAAAGCTTTAAGGCTAATTCGCCGTAATTATTACCACCGAATTCAGGTCCTACATAAATAGAAAACTCAGCTCTTTGATTAATTAAATCAATGTCTGTTAGTCCGCAAATTCCAATAACGTCAGGATCTTTCTTGCCTGTAGTTGCACCAGTTGCCATTATTGAATACATTCTTATTGATTCATCTTTAGATTGATTTTCATACCATTCCTTATGATGAATCTCATCAATGATGTCATTTTGACGGCACCATTTTCTAATTCTAATATCATTTCTCCATGATAACATTTTTGGGAGCATTTCTTCATATAGCCTATCTAAAAAAATATGTGTTGTTTCAACAGCCATATTAAGACTCTATCTTTGACTTAGAAACTACCCATGAAGCAGTCCAGTCCATAAATGCTTTATCAAAAGCAGCTACTTTTTGACTTGCTGTTTTAAACTCAGATCTAGCTTCTTTCATTTTTTCAATATGAGTATTAAGCTCAGCCTCAAGGTCTAGCTTTGTTTGAGCTGGCAACTCATTCCATTTAATCAGTATTTCTGATAAATGCACATCTTGATTCATTATTCCCTCATTTTCTGAGCGAAGGGGCTAATTGGTAGCTCACCCTCTAACTCGATTTGTTTATGTTTAATTCTTGTTAAAATATCTCTACATGAATTCAAAACTGAATCCATATACTCAATATGTGTAAAGTTAAAGAAAAAGCTAGGACCAAAAAGAATTCCTGCTTTGCAAGATTCTTGAAAAAACAAGGCCTTGTTTAATTGATCAGCAACGAAAACCCCTCTAGTAGGATAACCGTCGATTTTTACAATATTTGGCTCGATTTCATTAAATCTCCCAATGAATTCACTGCCCTTATCCCATAAATGATTAATATCGTATTTATTTCTTAATAACTTTATAGTCTCTAATAGACCAGCCATGGCCGTAGTATCACCAGCAAATGAAGATGATACAAACCACTCCTTGTCTTCGCCTATGCCAGCCTTGCAAGCCACAACAGATAATGGCAACCCCCCACCTATGCATTTACCTAATGTAATAATGTCTGGATGAATTCCCGAATCGTTAGAAAAGGTCCAATTCTTCCACCTAAAGCCAGTAATGACCTCATCAAATATTAAAAGAGTTCCATTCTTTTTACATACTTCCTTTAGTTCATTAAGATATTTTATTCTCTCAGGTGAATAATCAGTAATTATGGGCTCAATTATCACACAAGCGACCTCTTTAGTTATTTGATCAAATGAGGTTAAAGTTTCAATGTGATTTTGTTTTGGTATTCCTAATGCTGGTGGTGTTAATGATACGAATTGATCATAAATACCATGATATCCATGAGATAACACTTTTTCTCTACCTGTATGTGCTAATGCTATCCTAACAGCTGCATTACAAGCATCAGATCCAGTCTTTAAAAATCTAAGTCTAGAAATAAAGGGAACTATCTCTTTAACTGCCTCGGCTGCTGTAACTTCAAGTGTTGATCCGAGAGAATAGATAGTCCCTTTATATAATTGCCTAATAATTGCTTCGTTTAATTGCTGATTGGCATATCCTAATAAATTAGTTCCAAGAGCGCAGATAAAATCAATATATTTTTTATTATCAGCATCTCTTAAGTGAGCACCTAGTCCATGCTTAATGTGAGTTGGATAAACTCCTTTTACAAAACACTCTACCCTTTTTGAATTAGTTAGTGCTCCATTAAAAATAGAATCCATTGATCTTCTATGCCAAGAATAATTCATAATAAAACCTATATTTCAAATATATTGTTACGACCGAAAGTCTTCATTGCTATGTTTAATTTAAACTCTCTTTGATGATAATGATCTCTTATTTTATCTAAGTCTTCTTGGGTGTCTAAACTTAATTTAAATGCCGATGTATCAAACTTAGAAGAAATAAAAGCTTGTCTTAATTCAGGCGGTCTTCTTTTTCTAATTGCTAAAGTAACGTGTTCTTTTTCATCCTTGGTTAACTCTTGAGCTGATAACCACTCCATAGTTTTTGCTGATAAAATCTCACAATCTAAACCATCAGCTGATTGCCTACAAGACTCCTCAACATTAGAAACATAATCATATTGATTTAAAACTGCTACATTAATGTGCTTAGATATAATAAAATCTAGAATTAATGGACAATCAGAAGTGAGCCTTACGATATAAGCTGGTTTTAATGCATTATAGGCTTTAATATATCTTGATAAAACATCGTGCTCATTACCTGATAATAATAAAACACCAGAATTTCTAAAATTTGAAATTAATTGATTATCATCTTCAGGATGTAAAACTACAATATCACACTTAATATTTTTCTTTGACGGTCTTTCAATGTAAATCTTTGCAGATTTAGCTTGATCAATAACATGTTGTAAAACCATTTTCTTACCTATCATTTGATAGATCTTTTGTGGAAACCTAGTTGAATTAGATCTTGCCTGAATTGCAATTAAAACATTTATTTGCTCAGTTGAGGTCTGAAAATCTTTCATAATAAATCTCATCTACTTTCTTATGTATGTTATATAATTGTTCATAATCTTGAATGATTTTATCATCTAACCATTTTCTTACAAAATTAAGATATGCATAATCCATGTCAGCTAAACTCAAGACCTTACCGTTAATTTTACAGGTCCATATAGGAGAAGAATTAGATATCTGACAATCATCTTTTGCTAAACCTATAATTTGCAAGCAATCCCAAATTAAACCATCTTTTCCAGTTCTAAAATAATCATAAAAACTTTCACCTTGAAATCTATCATCTACTAGTTCTGTATATTGAAACATCATTGTAAATTTACAATTATGCTTATGACATAATGTAAATATATCTTTTATATTTTCTAAATTTGTTGAGATTGGTTTTTCACACAAAATAGGCTTACCAATAGGAATTAGTCTTTTTAAGAGTTCATAATGACTAGGCGTTGGAGTACATAATATTATTTTATCAGAATTTAATGCCGTTGAAATTATAGTTTTTTCATCATGATTGATGTCGCAACAAATAGGCTCAATATCAAAATGTCTTAATATAGCTTGATATCTTTTCCCCATTGATCCATTAGCTCCAATAATTAAGATTGATTGCATAATACCAAATCCTTTAGCAATTCTAATAACTCTTCTTTTGTATATTGATCACAATTATTAGAGCTTATGACTCTGCCAGTCTCATTTTCAAAACACATGTCTTCATGTAGCTTTTCACCAGCCCTTAAGCCTATAACATTATATTTATAATCTTTTTTTAAGAGATATGAAATAGCTCCAATAACTTCTAAAAGAGGAGCTGCTTTCAAATGAGGATATATTAAAACTTTGTCTTTACAAAAATTATTATTTTCAATTGTATCTAGAACAAAATTTATAGCATCTTGTGTTTTTAACCAAAATCTACTCATTCTAGCATCTGTTATAGGAATAGTTTTATTACTTTTAATTAAATCTATAAAAAACAACAAAGCAGAACCATTTGAACCAATAACATTAGGCCAGCGATAAACTTTAAATAAAGTCTTAGATTGTTTCTTATTATAATCTAAAAATATCTTTTCCGATAATCCCTTAGACATCCCATATGCATTAATTGGATAAACAGCTTTGTCTGTAGATGAGAACATACAATATTTAACATTATTTCTAATACATGCTTCAGCAATATTAATTGAGCCTAATACATTAGTCTTAATTGACTCTAAAGGATCATTTTCTAGAATATCAACATGCTTTAGTGCTGCAACATGAAAGACAACATCTATATTATGAAAAGCATAGTCATGATTGTTTAAATTTCTAATATCACCAAGATAAAACTTAATGAATGGATATTCTTTTTTTAATAATGCTTGTTTATGCTCATCACGACTTAAGACTGATATTTTGTTTTTTCTGTATAGATTTCTAATTAATTCTTTTCCAAGGGTGCCAGTTCCACCGATGATTAATATTCTTTTATTCTCCACGAGGAGACCTTAAAAACAAATTCTCTGGATTAACCCTAGATACTTTTAACAAACCATCTCTATTTAAAAGATCTCTCATGAATTCGGTTAGTTCATAAGATTCAGGTCTTTTTTTATTATTTTGTTTTTCTTTAATTAGAAGAAATATGGTTGATATATTAGATATAAATAACAAGATAACTGAAGATAAATAATAATAATTCATATAATTCCTTTAATAATTAAAAAAATTAAATATTATTTATTTTAGTGTTTCAATAAAATTAATTATTGCAGTGTTTAATTACCATGACCAATAGGCAGCGTGAATTCGCTTCGATCTTTTGTTAAAAACTCTTGTAATTTAATTTTGCTATCTAATTTATCTAGAGATTTATAACAAAATTCAATATTTTCATTAACTACAGAATCTCTAAGTTTCTTGATCACATTCCTATCAAGATAATACTCATTTTTAAGCTTATTGTATCTTGGGTTATGTTTGAAATACATCATCATTTTATAATTCATTCCAGATTTACGACAAGATAAAGTGAATGACCATCCTTCTTTTAGATATTTTTCTAAATCATCTAGCATTTTGTCTACATCAGTTTTCATTTATTAACTTTTCTCATCATTCTCTTCTTTAAACTTGATAATTTCAGATTTCATTAATGATGTGGCCGGCGGCAATTCCAAGCCAGGGATTTTCTTTATTTTGTGCCACAGTTAATTCTTCTAGGACTCTAATGCGTTCATCATTCTTCTTTTCTAACTCCAAATAAGCACTAGCGAGCTCTTTAGCTTTAATTAATAAAACTCCTTCATCAATTTCATAAAGATCAATGGATTTTATAAGTTCAGCAATTTCTTTAGTTTTATTTTCCATCTTTCATTTCCTTTAATAAACTAAAAACAACTGTTTCGTTATCAATTGGGTAAACATCTCCTATAGTAAAATTTAGATAAGGAGTTTCTTCAGATGTATACGATGAAGGATAATCATTATATTTAGCATCTGCGTTTCTTGGCCAATAAAATAAAGTAACCAAGTCGCCTTTTTGAAAACCTCTATCATTTTTTCTAATCTCAAAAGTCTTCGTACCATCTTTAACATTGTAGTAGTGCTCAGGGTTAATTTTTAAATGATGTTTATTCATCACCAATCTCCTTTTCAATCTCTGCTAAAAATTCTTTGTTAGAGCTGTCGAGTAATTCTAGCCAGCCAAACTCTCTATCTGCATACTTTAAAATATGTTCAATATTGTCAGACATTTCCACAGCCTTTTGTATCAACGGAAAAAGCCTTTCGGTAGCTGCTTCGTGGGCATCATAATAAGCATTTTCAGACATCAGAGCTTCCATTGCGTTAGCTTTTCTGCCAGCTAGGTGCATTGAATTTTTGTCACATATTATTTGATATGATTTACTTTCCACATCCCTCTCACTCTCAATCATCTTTTTCAATGCAGCGATTGTTGTGTGATTGCTCATTTTAAAATCTCCTGTACGTCTTTTGATGCCATAGTTTTTAATTCATGAGATAATAAATCACACGCTAAGTTAAAACCTTCGGCTGCATTTTTAACAAGAGTCGAATCATTTGGGTCAAGTTTTCTAGCCGAAATGTAATCAGCAATTTGTGATATAGTCATTATGGCTATGGCTTTTCGTTCTTCGGTTGCTTCTAATTTTCCAATGTCATTGCTCATCTTACTTCCAATCCTTTCCTGTTGGGTTCATGGCTTAACCACTACATTTTTAAGTAGTAACTTTACAGTATTGTTGTAGGCTTTTTGTAAAAGCTCGGGCTCAATATTTTCTTGTCTGTACTCTCCACTTCGAGCCATTCCAGCCATAACTCCGTCTATGATTTGGTCTATAATATCAATTAGATTTACATCGTCTTGTATATATTCTTTGTTATTAAAATGATGTCGTTCTTTTTTCTGATGTTCTTTCCACCATTCTTGTCGTTTGAAACCAGTTTTAAAATCTTCAAAAAAACCATCAATGTCGTTTATTTTTGTCAGGTCGTGAATGTATTTTTGTCTATGCATAAGGTCTATAAAAAAATCAAACCCTTTTTGAATATCACCAATGTGTTGTATTGACGATTCTAAAAGCTGTTCTTTTGTTACTTTAGACCAGTCGCAAGTTCTACTATCTGCCGTTTTAGACTGTTTAATTTCAATCATCACTTCCCATCCTTTCCTGACAAAATGTTGGCTATGGTGGTTAGGGCTTTTGCAGATATTTGTTCATACTGAATTCCTCCATATCTCAGTCCTGATTTAGAAAATCCATGGTTAATATCTCGAATATGTTCCACCGCTACACTCAGAGCTTTTGTGAGATTTGTAATTTCGTTTGCGGCTAGGGCTATGAATTGTTTGTTACTTTCAAGCTGATGGTCACTTGTGTAATCTGTAGGAACAACTTCGCAAACATCCAATATTTCTTGAGAGTTTAGTTCTGTGTTTATCATAGTATGTCTACATCCGCATGGATGCCACTCGCCTTGAGTAGCCTTAGCCCTTGTCTCATCAATCCTAGCCAGCTCATCTTTAATTATTTTGATTGCGTCACTCATTTTAAAACCTCTATAAGTTCTTTGTAGCAATTTATGCACATAAAAAACCACTTTTCAGGTAATGAAAAATAGAATGATTTAACATGAACTTTGTTACAGATTAAACAACGTCTATCTTCGTAGCTTAATTTATCTTTCATTCAAACCACTCTTTCACTTTCAAATAAATTCCCCATAAACCCATAGGAACAATCAGAATTACAAAGAATGTAAAAACAAATGTGATTACAAACACAATAGCGATTATGTCTTTTTGTTTATCAGTCATATAACAACCTCCAAAAACATTCCATTAAATATATACTCAGTTCCATCAATTTCTACCCAGTATTTTTTTGCAGTACTTTTTCTTACAATCTTGCCAATCTTTCCTATCTGCTTTGACTTACTCCAAGTAACCTTAACCTTTTGTCCAGTTAACAATTCTACAGGCTTATTTCTTCCTCTATAATTTAAATTATATTGAGACATTCTTAATTTTCCATAAGTCATATCAGCTTCCATAGGGCGGACAGTTTTGTTTATGTTCAATTTCAAGCATTCCTTGATATTTAGTTTTAAGCTCTAATTGATGTCGTAGATTAATAATTTCTTGATCTTTTTCCTTGATCATCTCACGAAGAATTCTATTTTCATGATTTAAGTGATCAGAATCCAAGAATTCTATTGATGAATCATGCTTTATTGTTGTTTCCATATATCCCCTCCATATCATGTTATTTCCAACTTAAATTTAAATTCTCTTCAATCACAGCTCCAGGTATTTCTATACCTTTTTGCAGATCTTCTTTAATCTTAGCATTGTCTAATTTAACTTCTATCTTTGTATAGATTGAAGGTATTAATTCAGCATCTAAAACATTAAGCTTAGATGATTTTCTTTTATTAATCCAATTTCCATTATTTCCTTCTAACTTTGATCCTCGATAATTAACAACATCTAAAGCAATTTTTTCTAGCTTAGCTTTTTGAACGTCTAATCTATCAATATATTCTTTTGCTTTTCTAATCTGATCTTTAGTAAATGAAATTTCGTTTTCAAATTTATCTAGCATTAAAACATAGCCACTAACTTTATTTTTTGATTCGATTAAGTTCTTAGTTAGTTGTAATTCCATTTCTTCTGTAATTTCACCACCTGATTCAGAAAGTAAGGTCATTAAATCTTTATATTCTTTGTTTAGTTCTATAAGTGAACTCATTTGTTAAGCTCCTCTATTAAGGCATCGGCTAGCGCGACTGCTTTTTCTGGCAATTCTTTTACCATATTATTTTTAGTATTATGATTTCCAGGAATACACATTGGCGAAAGTCCTGCTAAAACTAATGCGGCAAAATACTCTCTTTTTGTTAATCCAAAATAAGTAAAATCATTATCATCTACTGTAAATGGAAATGCTGTATCATTGTCTACTGTTTTCATATTAATTCACCTTTCTATTATCTGCCATGTGTTGCAATAGCGTCTCAAATTCTTTGTTGTTAACTTCGCTCAATCTTACTTTCTTAGTCATTTGATAAACTAAGTGTATAATCTCTTCTTTTTTGTAACAAAATTTATACCCTGTAGTGAATAAGAATTCTGCCTGGTCTTTGGATATAGTTATCTGTTCTTTCTTAGGAAATCTTTCAGGCTCTTTAACTTCAGTTTTAGGAGTTTCTTTTACTTCTGATTCATTGATTAGTGGATTTTTAGTTACTGTTATTGGCTCATTACATTTTTCTTGTGCTTGTTTGAATACTTTCTCAACATCTGGTATGACTAATTTTTCTTTAATTTGATCAACAACTAATTGCTTGGGTGCTTCTTCTATCTTGGATGTTTCAACTGATGAGCCAGAATCTAGCCATTGTTTTAGCGTCCTACCTGTATCTTCAGTAATTTGAAAGATCTTATCTGTGAAAATACCAGTTCTATCTTTTGATGTCTCAGATTCATGATTAATTGCGATATCAAAAACAGTAGTTAATTCATATTCAAAACCGTCTCTTTGGATTGGAGCCATACCTACCTTTTGAATCTTAGTCTTGCCGCCTTCGCTTACTTGAACATGATCTTGCTTTGATCTCATTGTAACTATTAAATGAGATGGACACTGAATTAATGCAGCAATAAATTTTTCTTGCACAGGAGTCATCTTTGCCCAGTTTACAAATGAATTACCACCACGAGCATCCATCTTTTCTTTAGTGTTTAAAATACCGCCCTCGCCTGCCCATGCGTGAGAAATTGAATCCATAATGATAATGTCATAACCCTCTTTAACAGCGTCGTTCATAGCCTCGATATATCGCTCTGGACTGTATGGTGGCGCTAGCTCTAATACATCAAACTCAAATTTATCGGCGTAGAGGCTTGCTGATCCCTTTTCTGTATCAATTACAGCAATTTTACCGCCTAGACCTTTAGCCAACCTTAAAGAGCTATAAGTCTTTCCTGATCCACTTGGTCCAGTTATCCCAAGTCTAAGCTTTGCTTTCTTTTTTTCTGCTTTTTTAAACTTACTCATATAACCTCAAATAAAAATACCCAAAGGCGTTAAGAGCTACTGGCATAGAATCTTAACAACACAATGGGTATAAAATTAATATTAAGTTATTAGTTGCCAGTAACGTGAATGCTTTTATTTTAACTATTTTAAGATGTAAACTATTATTTTTAACATTATGAATAAAAAGGAAAACCAGTTTACAAAATGCAGGGACTGGTTTTTAATTTGATTTGCTATAACCAATTGATCTTAGGCTAGTTGATATTAATCTAAAAATCAATTGAAAAAGCAAAAAGTGACCCAAGACGTTGAAAAAGGTTAAGACCGAAAGGCATGGCCCCACTCGAAAGAGCGACAGAGATATCAATAAGACTCTGCCCATGACTTAGCACCGAGGGAATAAGGACTAAGGCGAAGGCTTGTAATCACTTGGATATACTAAACTGGTGAAACTAAAAATAAGACTGGTTTAAAGCGATTTCCACTCTCAATCAAAGAGTTGAAAATTAATAGTTGTTTGCTTTTGTAAAAACAAAGGTAAACAACTACTATGGTCAAGCTCAAAACCACAACTCATCTAGAGTTAAAAATTAATCTAAATCAAAACTAAGATTTTCAGATATTTCTAAATCTTGTTTTTGTTCAATTTTATTTGATTCATTTAAACAACTTTCATTAATTGTAATATTTAGTGAATCATTTAAATTTTTAACCGCTAAATAAAAATATGATTTCTTTAATTCAACTCCAATAAATTTTCTACCCATTCCAAGAGATACATAACCTTCAGACCCAATACCCATAAATGGACTAAAAACAATATCATCTTTAATTGACCATAATCTTAAACATCTTTTAATTAAATCAAGTTGAAGTGGAGCAATGTGCCTTTCATCTTGATCTTCTCTTGCTGCTTTTTTGTTTAGTGTATTTGATTGTTTAATATCCATCCAGCAAGGACTAGCTAATTGTTGCCATTCATTAACTGGAAATTCATCTGGTAGATGTGAAACTGGTTTGGTATTTTCACCTGGTTTTCTAAATGTTATTACATAGTCAGGAATACCTTGACGAGACATTGATGAATCTTTTTTAATCTGTTTCCAAAGTAATCCAAGAGCTTTAGTTCTTTGCATTGCCACAACTGGATCTTTCCAAACAGTTGCTTTTGAATGATATATAAAATTTTCATTTTGAAATGCTCTAATTATATCACCTGAAAAATCTCTTATTCCAATATAACCATGATTTTGTTTTGATGTTGGTAAATCCATACAATGTACAGATATATTACGACCTGGCCTTAATATTCTATATAGTTCTTTAATTAAGAATTTAAAATGAATCCAAAACTCATCATCATTTTTTGAATTACCCATGTCTCTTTCTGAATTAGAATAAGTATAAAGAGATGAAAATGGCGGTGAAAATACACAATAATCAATAGAATCGTTTGGTAATAATTTTGATAATTCTACACAATCTGCATGGTAAGCTGAAAATCTATTTGAATGAAATTGATCTAAAATATTCATAATGACCTTATAAATGTTGGTAATTCAAATTTAACATTTGGATTGTATTCTGTTTTTTCAGCTAATAATTGATTAATTTCTTTATTAACAAAGTCTTTCATTTGATTTCTCATTTCATTAGACATTTCTTCTGCTTGTAATTCTTTTCTTTTTATATTTTCTAAAACAGCTCCTTCTAATTCGGAAGATATTAAATAAACATAGACCTCTTTTTTTTGTCCAAATCTATAACATCTTCTTATCGCTTGATATAATTGTTCAAATGAATCATTAAGACCTACAAATACCATTTTATTACAATGCTGCCAATTTAAACCAAAACCTGTTATTGATGGTTTGGTTACTATAACCCTAGCTAAACCTTGAGAAAATGATCTTATTCTCTCTTCTTTTTGAGATATTTTATCAGATCCTTTTATCTCTACAGCGCCATTTATTCCATCAAATAATTTTTGAGATTCATCATTTAAGTTACACCAAACTATCCACTGATCATTATCTTGATTTATTAATTCACAAGCCTTTTTAACTCGCTCATCAATAGATAATCGTCTAGCTTCATTTCTGCCCGACAAAGAAGAATTATCTTCTATTTTAAAATCACTTTTAACGACAATTTCAATTATATGAAGTTGTGGTAATATATGCATAGAATCATCATATCCGATGTCACTAGGTTTTTTTATTACGCAAGACCATGTTGATAACCATTCCCAGAATTTAGATCTTCCGTGGCCTTTAAGCCTCCACTTCGAAGTTTCGCCACTATCATGAGTAAAAAACATAGAAAGCATTTCTTGCATTTTCATTATTCCTAAAAACTCTGCCTGATTTCCTAATTCCATATGATCGTTAGGGCTTGGCGTAGCTGTACAACTTAATTTATAAGGTATTTTATTAGATAAACTAATTATGTAATTTCTAGTTTTAGAATCTTTATGTTTTATAATTGATGACTCATCTAATACTATGCCGTCAAAGTATCCTTTTTCTATAGCATCTTGAAACTTATCAAGCATTTCATAATTAGTTACATAAAGTCCAGTTGATCCATCTGATTTAAACTCTCTGATGTATTTAGCTGAATAGCCTAATTTATCAGCCTCTAAGCATAATTGTTCAGCTACGCATAAAGGAGTTAATATTAAAACTCGATTTCCTGTTCTTTGAAAGACATTCCATGCCCATTCTAATTGCATAAATGACTTACCTAAACCAGTGTCTGCAAATATTGCAGATTTTCCTCTTTTTAAAGCCCATTTAACAATAACCTTTTGATAATCAAATAATTTATCATTTATTTCTGATAAATTTACATCAAAACCAGAACTAATAACTTTAAATTCTTTATTTTTTAAAAAATCATTATAGTTCATTTCTACCATCCACATTTAATTTTGAAAAATCATACTCTTCTATCATTTGTAAACAAACAGCCGCAACTTGAATTAACTCAAGTCTATAATTATCAAGAGGCTTTTTCATAAATTGATATTCTACTATTTCTTTCATAACTTCGCCAACTTCCTCACCTAAAATAGGAGAGAATTCTAAAGGACTTAATCTTTGATATCCCCATTTCATTATTTGTTTTTGTCTTTCATTAAAAATATCTGAAAATATATTAGTTCTTAATTTAGACCTTATTTTTTCATCTGTCATAAATTCTCCTTTAGTGTAAATCAATTACACAAAATGACGTTTATGGTACAGCTAATGATTATTTAAAATATTTACATATAAAAAAATTTCATATTGATACAATCTACATCTTTTTAATTTACAATGTATTACAATTGTAATACTATTTTTATATAGAGGTGATTATGACTAGAAACAGAGCTAAACACATAAATGAAAAATTAGGATGTAAGATATTTGACGAAAATGAAAAAAGCTTTGATTTAAAGCTTATTAAATATACACAAAAACAAATAAAAGAAATGCAAATAGATGATTTAATTCAAGATGGTAAGTGGACCAATAGATTAATTAGATTAGTTGATGAAATAGAAATGGGAGAATAATTATGAAAACAATAAGATCCATTAGGTTTGATCCTGACATGATTAAACGAGCTGAATTCTTAGGCATAGACATTAATGAAGTATGCAGAAATGCAATACATGATGAGATAGTTAAGCACAAAGTAAATGATATGTTTAAATCTATAGATTCAATCATGCTTAATAAGAAACTAGAGCTTATTCCAAGACGTTGTAATTGTGGAAATTTAATCTCTTCAGAAAAAGATATTGAACGATTAATAAATGAAAATACTGATAAATTAGGACTATTTAAAGTTAAAGATAATGAATACTTTTCATATAATTGTAAAAACTGCAAAACAACCTTATTGCAAAAAGTAAAGAAGTAATTATGAAAACTGATAGAATAATATTTGCTTTATACTTATTAGCTAACTTGATTTACATAACTATTGAAAAGAATAAGATTATTTCAAAAAGAGAAATGATAGGTGATCAGTCAGCTATTTATCAAAAAGAACTAGCAATAGAACTTAAAAAAGAATGTGAAAGAAGTATATTTTGTTACTTATAAACTAACTTACAAAGGAGAACTTATGAAAAACTTATTAATACTTATCCTATCAATGACTTTAATAAACTGTGCTAAAAAATCAGAAGATGCACCCATAGCTAAATCACCCTGCCAAGAAAACACAATAGGCTCATGGACAGATGGTAGCCTAACTTTTACTTTTAATAATACTTGCAATGGATCAGCTATCGCAAAGGGAACTGCTAATGATTGTGATTTTAACTTCAACTATCAAAGAACTGAAAATGATAATGCGTTCATGATGCAATTAACTTCTAGCACATGCGGCGGAGGTCTAGTTGAAAGATTATGTATTTATTCAATTTCAAATAATGTAATGAATATTAATTGTGGAAAATCTGACGCCTATTTAGTTAAAAAATAATTATATTGAAACATATATTTTCGATTGCTCTAATTAGCTCATGATTATCTTAGATAAATTACCATTATGCCCTAGTCAAAATGCACAACTAACCATGAGCTTTAAACAAAAAAGATTTATTAAAACTTCCAAGGCACGTGATTTTGATAATGAAATGTTTAATTATTCCATTAAATTCAATAAGATAATTGAAAATGCTAAAAACTGGATTAATCCAAAAGATATTCTAAAAGTAGATTGTTACTTTGTTTTCCATAAAAGTAGACTCATATCTCAAAAAAAAGAACTTAAGCGCATTGACTCAGATAATAGACTAAAATCCACGAGAGACGCTATTTCTAAACTCCTAGATTATGATGATAAATACTTTGTTACTGGTATTGTTGAGCGATGTTACTGCGAAGATATTAAAGATGAACAAGCTATCGTTATAATCACTAAATCAAGTCTTAAGTCTTATGACGACCTTAAAGAACGCTTTAAATTGTAATAATTACATTGACTTATAGTGCTGTATTAATTTGAATAGGATATAACTTACTTCAAATCGAATATACTCTATTAGAGGTTAATAATGACTTTTAAAAAAGGAAATAAATACGGCGTTAAAGGTCGTCTTAGAATACCTGATGAGCTGAAATCAGCCAAGCATCACACTAAAGTTACCGTAGCAATGATTATCAATAGACTCTTTCATATGCCCTCAGATGTTCTACAAGAACACATAAATAATAAGAAATTATCAGCCCTTGAAATGACTCTAGCTAGAATAATAGACAAAGCTATTAAAGACGCTGATATTCAAAGAGTCGAGTTAATGCTTAATAGATCAATAGGTAAGGTTACAGATAATGTAGCTCATCATGTGCCTAAGCCAACAGTAGTGAAGCTATTAGGTGAAGATGCGGCTTTAGTATTAGGTAGATTTGCAGAAGATGAAGAAAATGAATCAAATGATGAGGGTGAGAAACTATGAAGATAATCGCAGAAATAGGATCTAATTGGAAAACTATGGACGATTGTCTTATGTCCATTGAAAAGGCTAAAGAGGCAGGCGCTAACATAGTTAAGTTTCAACTATTTGATAGCTTTGATCTTTATGGGCAACCAAGCTTAGATATACCAGGCGAAACTCCATTTCTAAATGCCCAATGGCTACCTAAGCTTAAAGAGCATGCAATGGAAAATGAAATAGAGTTCATGTGTACTGGTTTCTCAGTAGCTAGATACAACATGATTGATCCATTCGTATATAGACACAAGATTGCAAGCGCAGAAATGACAGATATTAATATTCTAGAGGCCCTTAACTCAATTGGTAAGCCTGTAGTTATGTCTACGGCTGGTAGCTCTTTAGATGAGATTAAAAGCGCATTAGCTTATCTTAGAAGAGTACCTGTAACAATAATGTTCTGTGTAGGGGATTATCCAGCTAAGATTATAGACTTTAGAAAACTAGAACAAATGAAGAATTACTTGGGTGATAGTTACTCTTATGGATACTCAGATCATAGCATTGATGTGTTAAACCTACCTCAAAAAGCAAAAGACCTAGGATGCATATTAATAGAAAAGCACGTTAATTTTACTACCCATAAAGATACTAATGATGCTGGACACTCTCTTAATTTTGAAGAATTCAAGCTTATGTGTGCAAAGCTTAGAGGTGAAGAGTTAACTATTCTAGATACTGAGCAATACGCTAATGTAATGATGAAAAAGCAATACAAAAGAAGATTCATTGCAACTAAAGAAATCAACATAGGTGATAAGTTTTTACTTGATTATAATGTAAGCATTTATAGATCTAATACAACTTGGCATGATCCAGTTTCTACATTTAGGCCATGTGATTTATTTAATCAAATTTCAATTACTTATAAAAAACCAGGGGATGTAATTAGTTATGCTGACTTTGAAGGAGATTGAGAAGCAAGCCATAATAGATGCTCTTAATAATTCTAAAGACATAGCTCAAGCGGCTAGGTTTTTAAAGATTTCTAGAGCTACTATTTATCGCAAAATGAAAAAATACGAAATATATAAACTCAAATGATATTTGAACCTCATTCAATGAAGCAGCAAAACTTAATATTGTCAGACTCAGACCTGACTATTGCTGCAACAGGTACTCAATGGGGTAAGTCTCAAGCTGGCACTATTTGGATGCAACGACAGATATTTGAACATAATAACCCAAAAGATAACTTTATTATCGGAGCGCCAACATACAAGATTCTTAATCAATCAATATTACCTTACTTTCTTAGACACATGGGAGAGAGTGGAGACTTTAATAAATCTGATTCTGTGTTTAAGGTTCATCATGGTGGAACTGTTTATTTTAGAACTGAGACTGATCCTGATTCAATCGTTGGTATTCCTAATGTTAAAGCAGGTTGGCTCGATGAGGCAGGTAAGCTTAGATTATATTTCTGGGAAAACTATCAGGCCAGAGCTGCATCAAAGGGAGCCAGAACACTGCTTACAACTTCACCATATTCTCTAAACTGGATGTATAAAAATTATATCAAACCTTACATTAATGGTTATAGAAATGAAGATCTAACTATCATTCAAGCATCTAGTTGGGAAAATCCATTTCATGAACTTCATAATCCAGAAAAAAGAAAGAAAGTATTAAACTCTATGGATAAGCGTAGATTTGATATGATTTTTGGTGGTGAGTGGGGTCAAATGATAGGGCTTGTTTATGACTGCTTTAGTGAAGATGCTCATGTCTGTAATTCGTTTCAATTACCAAGCGGAACTAAATACTATGGTGGTATTGACTGGGGTTATGATCCAGATCCATTTGTTTTACTTGTAAGAGCAGTCTTGCCAAGTGGTCATCATATACAAGTATCTGAGATCGTAGTAAAAAGGCATACAATTACAGACATGATCAATGTTGCTAGACAAAAGATGACTATTTTTGGGATAGAGAGATTCTTTGCAGATCCTTCTCAGCCTGGTTACATAGAAGAGTTTAATAGAAATAAAATTCCAACTATAGGCGCAGATAATGATATTAGAATGGGCGTTGATAGACATTATGAGCTTATTAAAAATGGATACTTTAGGATATTCAAGAATACTTCGCCTGTTACATTAGATGAGCTTTCAACTTATCATTATCCAGAACCTCAAGACTTAAAATCAGACCAAGATCAAAAACCAACTCTTCCAGTTGGGCAGAATGATCATTGTATGGACGCTATGCGATATTTAACAATGATGACATACAAGAATACCTCGAAGCAATCTCCTAAAATGCCGTCAGAAAAAACAAATGAAATAATGCTTGATCATGAAAAAAGAATTAAACATTTAAAGAAATTAAAGAAACAATTTAACGGAAGTGAAAGTTGGTAATATATGCCTTTAATTGTAAAGCTTTAGTTGCTGTATAAAGATTAAACTGTTATTCGATTGAGAATCGTGAGGATAAGTATGAATAAAAAGATAAAAAAAACATATTTGAGAAAATGCGTTATCTGTAATGAAACTCAAATTTTAAAGAAAGAGATTAGGTCAATGCGATGTAATGCTTGCCGTCTTAAGGCTGGTGCTTCTAGAATTGATGGTCTCAGAAAAAAAGCACTAAAAAAAGGCGGATATGCGACAGTAACAGTCGGTGGTATTCAATATTTTGAACATAGATTAATAATGCAACTACACTTAAACAGGCCATTGTTAAAAAGCGAAATAGTTCATCATATAAATGGGAATAAATTAGACAATAGAATAGAAAATCTGCAGTTAACTAATCGATCAGATCATACTAAAATTCACATAAATGAAGATCCTGAATGGGGAAAAAGATTAAGCGCAAGCGGTCATAAAGCTAGATGGGGGTATGATGCCACCTCTATATGAATCGTTCTGTGAAAAATGCAATAAGCAATATGACTACTTTATGGACATTAAAGAATATGTAGCCACTAGACCGCTTAAGTGTCCAGACTGTAAAAAGGTAGGGTATAGAATATTTTGTGGACAAGTGACATTTATAGGTGAGAAAGTAGAGTCAGCTGAATATAGCCCTGCTCTTGGAATGATTGTTAAAAACAAAAAACATCGTGAAGAAATATGTAAAGCCAAGGGCTTAATTGAAGTTGGCAATGAAAATCCTGATAAAATACACGATAAGTTAGAAAAAGAGCGAGCAGAAAAACGTGAAAAAGCTTATGAGGATATATGGTAAAAGAAACTTCTAGAATGTTATCTGAGCATGAATCACCATTTACAGGACAGTCAAAACAAATAGGATATGAGCCAACTCCAGATGAAGAAAAAGCAATTAAGCTTGTAGATAAGCTATTTCAAAAAGCTAAGAACGCTAGAAAATCTTATGATGAAAAATGGCTAGACTATTATAGAATGTTTCGTGGTAAGCAATGGAAAGATGCTAGACCTTCATATAGACACTCAGAAGTTATCAATCTTATCTTTAGAGCTATTCAATCAGAAATTCCAATATTAACAGATGCTATGCCTAAGCCTGAATTCGTTCCAAGCGAGCCAACAGACTTTGAGTTAGCTAGAATATTAAACGATGTATTAGACTCTGATTGGACTTATAATAATTGGTCTTATCAATTAACTGAAGCACTATATGATTCTCATCTATATGGTAACGGCTTTGGTTGTTTAAAATATGATGAGGATGCTTGTGAAGGCATGGGTGGAATTATATTTGAATCATCAGATCCATTTTATATGTTTCCAGATCCATCAAGTAGAAATGTTAATGATAAATCTAGATATTTTATTGAAGCCGAGCCTAAAGATGTTGAAATACTAAAACAATTATATCCCGATCAAGCTCAATACATAAAAGCTGATATTTTAGACATTTCTAAAAGAGATAAGCAATTAGGCGAGCAAGTTAGATATAAATCACCTACTGACAATAGAACCGTTATGGAAGGTTCAAGTGCTTATGACTTAGACTCAAGAAATGAAGCCTTAGAAATTACTTGTTACATCAAAGATATGGAGACAGTCGAAGATGAAATTAAGGAAATGGGCGATGATGGCCAAGAAAAAGTTTCTTATGTTCAACGACTTAAATATCCTAAAGGACGAAAAATTGTTACTGTTAATGGTGTATTATGTCTTGATGAGCCTATCACTTATGAAGATTCTAAGTTCCCTTATATTAGATTAACAAATTATATATTACCTAGAGAGTTTTGGGGAATATCAGAAGTAGAACAGTTAGAATCTCCTCAAAAAATATTTAATAAATTAGTTTCATTTACTTTAGATGTTTTGACTCTAATGGGAAATCCTATTTGGGTTGTTGATAATACATCTGGAGTGGACACAGATAATCTATTCAATAGACCTGGATTAATAGTTGAAAAAGAGCCCGGATCTGATGTTAGACGTGAAGAGGGTGTTCAGTTACAACCTTATGTTCTTCAAATGGTTGATAGAATGAAATCATGGTTTGATGATATTTCTGGCTCTAATGATGTTTCTCGAGGTGTTAGGCCTGAAGGAGTTACTGCAGCTTCAGCAATCACTGCTTTGCAAGATGCTGCTCAAACAAGGTTGAGACAAAAGACTAGAAATTTAGATGCGTTCATGCAAGAGTTTGGACAAATGTATTTATCTAGAGTATTTCAATATTATGATGTCCCTAGAGTGTTTAGAATTACAGCGGACGATAATTCAATTAAGTATTTCAAATTTCATATTGATAAAAAAGTAGATCCAAATACAAATGAAGAATATAAAGTTGCTAGAATTAGAGAATTCAAAGAGGGCATTGATGATGCTGGATCTAGAATGTTTTATCTCGGTGAAGAAAAGCAATATGATGTGAGAAGGCGATTTGATGTGAAGATTTCAACTGGTTCTAACTTGCCTTTTGAAAAATCTAGAATAGAGTCTCAATCATACGGTTTATTTGATAGAGGAATAATTGACGCCGAAGAGGTGTTAAAAAATATTAGATACCCTAACGCTGAAAGCTTAGTTAAGAGAATGGCCGAGAAAGCCCAACAACAAGCTCAAGCTGAAATGCAAGGACAAGCGCCACCTAAAGCTTAGTTCTTAACTTATATAACTGACCACAACTTATCATAACTTATTTCATCAAACTTTATTAAATTAATAAGGAGACTATATGGCTGCGCCTATTAGTCCTGAAGAAATGCAAGCTATGCAAGCACAAGCTGGCAAAGACAATCAACAACCCATTACAAAACTAGTTCAAGACGTAGGACAAGGCTTATCAAAGCTTTCTGAAGTTTTAAATAATGCTCAAGGTGCTACTGATCAAGATCGAGAACAAATGTCTCAAATCATGAATATGTATATTGACCTAGTTGAAAAACAACTCGGCAATGCTGGTCCTGGTGAAAATGAAGCTGAAGAATCACCAGAACTTTCTCAAGTCCCAGTTCAACAAGGCCGTGGCGGTATGCCAATGGGCCCTAATACAAAAAACTAACAAAGGATAAACAAAATGACAGATGATCAATCACAAGAATCATTTACAGAAGAACAGGCTGATAGCCTATTAGAATCTATTGAGCAACCAGCTCATGAGATGGCTAACACTCAAGAAATGAAACAAGAGCCGCCGCCACCTGTGCAAGAATATGAATTTGAGCATAGTGGTAAGAAAATAAAAGCGCCTGTTGATAAATTATTGAAGTGGGCTTCTCAAGGCTACGATGCTCCAAACAAGATTGGTGAATTAAACAAAGAGCTTCAAACTTGGAGACAAAAAGAATCTCAGTTTAAAGAGCTAGAATCTAAATATGGAGATGTAGATAATTACGTTAGACAAAATCCTGAATGGTGGAATTACGTTAAGTCTCAATATGAACAACAACAACAGGCTCAACAACAAAATCCATTATTTAGCGAGTTAAGCGCATTAAAAAATGAATTAAATGAGGTGAAATCTTTTAAATCTCAAGTTGAACAAGAGAAAATACAACAAAAGATCAAAGAAGAGGACTCAGCTTATTTAAATCAATTAGAACAAATTAAGAAAACATATCCAACCGTTGATTTGATCACACCTGATCCAATGACTGGCAAGTCTTTAGAGTACAAAGTCCTAGAATTCGCTAATGAAAAAGGAATCAAGGATTTTGATGTAGCTTTTAAAGCCTTTTACCACGATGAATTGATGAGGATGCGAGAAGAATCAGCAAAAGAAAAACTAGCACAAGACAAGATTTCTAAATCTAAACTTGGAATACTGGGCATTAGCTCAACTCCAACTAAGAAGATTTCGGATTCTGTTAAGGGCAAATCATATAACGATCTCGAGAGAGAGATCAGGGAAGAATACGGTCTATAAACTTTTAAAGGAGTAAAAAATGGCTTTAACATGGGATCAAATCTCTGGTATTACAGAGAAAAAATTCATAAAAAAGCTTCATGATAATATTTTTGACTCTAATCCTTTATTAAAGAGATTAAAGCAAAAAAGTTACGAGAAGTTAGACGGTGGAACATCAATCATGGTGCCACTAAACTACGCAACAACTTCAGCTAGTGGATGGTACACTGGTGCAGACACATTATCTACTTCAGATAATGAAAACATCACTGCGGCTGAGTATGCATGGAAACAAATCTATGCAAACATTTCTATTACTAGACTTGATGAGCTTAAGAATTCTGGTGATGCTCAGAAAATTGCTTTAGTAAAGAGCAAGGTTCAAATCGCTGAGAAGACTATCATGGATACAATGGGAACTGCATTGTATAATGATGGAACTACTAATAACGCTTTAGTTGGATTACGAGCAATCGTAGGAACTTCAAGCACTATTGGGGGTATTGCTCAATCTACTAACTCTTGGTGGGCTGGTCAGGTTGACTCAAGCACAACTACATTTTCAATTTCTGCTCTACAAACTCAGTTTAATGCAGCATCAATTGATAGTGATGGTCCAAGTGTGATCATGGCAACTAGAGCTAATTACAATAGATATTATGCTCAGTTACAGCCTCAACAAAGATTCATGGATTCTGAATCTGCAAAGGGTGGTTTTGCTTCATTAATGTTTAATGGTATTCCATTTATTGCAGACTCTCATTGTCCTGCAAATCACATTTTCGGTTTAAATGAAAACTATCTACATCTTTTTGTTCATAAAGATGAGGATATGAGATTTGAACCATTCCAAAAACCAATTAACCAAAACGTAAAAGTTGCAAAAGTTTTCTGGATGGGAGCCCTTGGGTCTTCTAACAACAGATTACACTTTAAACTTTCTGCGGTAGCGGCATAAGAAAGGAGTCATCATGGGATTTAACGGATTAATAGACGTAGTTAAAGCAGATGATTTAGCATCTTTTTCAACATTGCCTTTGTATTCACCTGGAGCAAAACATTATCAGAACGGTAATGAATATGTTTATGTGTATGCAGCTGGAGCTGTTGCAACTGGTAAGTACTCTGTGCTTGAACCAAGTGGGACAAGCTTAACCTCTGGCTATACAGTGAACGTTTCAAATGCTTCATTGAATGGTTGGTTAGCAGGGGTTGCACAAAGCACTATCCCAGCTTCAACTTATGGCTGGGTTATGACTAAAGGGGTTAGCCTTATTGCTGTAGATTCTGGTGAAGTATCTGCGGCCCCTGGGGTTGACTTAGCTCTTGGAACTAATGGTGGATTTGTTGCAGCTGGTGCAACTTTCTCAACAGCTCCTAGATTTGGTGTAACAATCAATTCATTTGTAACAACTGTTGGAACATCTAAAGCAAGAATCTTTAACAGCATATTATAATTTATAATATTGAGCCTTTGAGAGTTATGAACTCGAAGGCTCTTTTAATTAAAACCAATCGGAGAAAAAATGAGAACATCAGAAATTATTTTAGAATATCAACCTTATATTGAATACGCTCCAATGGCTCCTAAAGAGTTATTTTCTCAAGCGTGTGAGAATGACACAACAACAATAAACTCATGGAGAAAAACATGGGAGAAAAACGTGAAAGCTAACCATGATAAGTACGGTAGTTTTGCTGATCATTCATTAGGCAAGCTTTATGGTTATGCACATCACAAGCCTGTTGTTATTGCTGGATCAGGACCTTCACTTAAGGTTAATGCGAAAGAATTAGAAAATAGAAGAGATATTACAGTTGTATCTTGTCTTCATAACTTTCACTTCATGGAGGACATCGGTTGCCCTGCTGATTTCTATGTTTCATTAGATGCTGGAGAAGTTGTTGTTGAAGAGGTTTATGAGGGTGGATCAAAAACAGAGGATGAGTATTGGGCTTTAACTAAAAATAGAAAACTTCTTTGTTACATTGGAACTAGCCCAAGATTATTAGAAAAATGGCAAGGTGAAGTTTATTTCTTCAACGCTCCTGTACCAGATGAAGACTACAATAAATATTTAGATAGCGTTGAGGTTTTTAATACTTTTGTTTCAAATGGTGGAAATGTTTTAGGCGCATGTCTTTATATTGCTAAGGCGTATTTTGGAGCAAGTGTAATTGGGTTTATAGGCGCAGACTTTTGCTTTTCATATACTAAGAAGTTTCATGCATGGAACTCTAAGTATGATGCAAAATTAGGTAATGTAATGAGAGTTAAAGATGTCTTTGGAAATAGCGTATATACTTGGAAGTCTTATCATAATTTTAAAGGATGGTTTGAGTTCGTTAGTTTATCAGTACCAGGAATTTATTATAACTGTTCAGAGGGTGGAACTTTAGGAGCTTATTTAGAAGGCAATATTAGAAGCATTCATCAATTGCCATTAAAAGAGTTCTTAAGACAATTTAACATGTATGAAGAAATTAAAGATCAAGCTTTAAACTCAAAGGTAGTTGAGAAAAAGCTTTTATTTTAAACATAAAAGGAGAAATAAAAAATGGCTTACACAGTATCAAGAAAAATTTCAGTTTTTGGAGACCAAAGAGTTGCGATTCTAGACATCACGGCTGATGCAGCTACTCAAACTGTAGAAACTGGAATGAGTAAAGTGAATGGAATATCACTTGGACAAAAGTCTTTATCAACAGCCGCAATCAAGTGTTACGTTAATTCTAATGCTTCAGGAGTTCAAAGCTTTGGAGTTTTGGGAATTAGTGGTTGCGCATCAGGAGATCAATTTTTCGTAATCGTGTACGGAGAATAATATGCAAGAACAAATTAGAGTTGTTGTTGCATCGGGAGCATCTACATCATCACAGGCTGCTTTTTCTAGAGTGTTTCCTGCTTATGGTGTTTTTGTTGGAACTATGAGTACGGGAGTTATTTTCGGTATTCATGCCATGTCAGATTCAGGATCGTTCTATCAAGTAATGAATCCTGTAAACGTACAAACATCTACAGTATCAAATTTGACTTTTCAAGTTGGGACTCATGTCGGAGCTGGTGGTGGTTTTGTAAATTTACCAGGTGGATATAAGGATTTTAGATTTGTACTAACTGGAGTTGTTTCAGGTGGCGTGAGCTTTAACGTAATTGGATATGATGGATAATAAAATAAACAAAATTAACCTAAATCAAGGAGAAATATAAAATGGGTAAGTATAGAGTTTATAATATGCACAGAGATGGTTTAACACATAAAGAAGTTTTTAAAGGTGATTTGATCACGATTAAAGCTGGAGATTATGTTTTAATGGATTATGAAGATGCTGTTCAATTTAAAGGACAATTCTTTCCTATTAAAACAGATGCAATGGGACAACAGACTCCAGAATCTTATAAAATGATTAAGATTGAAAGTCATACAGAAGAACCAGCTCTTTCATCAAAACAAGAAGTTAAAGTTTTTGTTAGTCCAATTGATGGGAAAAAATTCAATACTGAATCTGAATTGAATGCTTACATTGAAGCTAATTTTGGTGATGCTCCAAGAGTTATAGATCCAGAACTAGACAAAGATATAGCAGAGAAAAAGAAAACTAAAAAAGCTTAGGGGTTAACATGAGCGACAGAGTTAAAATGAAGGGTGAATGGTTCGTATATCTGTATGGACCTAATGGAGAACTAAAAGAGCAAAAACAGGGTTATAATGTTGTCACCACTGTTGGAAAAGAATTTCTAGCTTCATTCTTAAACTCTGCTGTTGCTGGAGCTGCTACATTTACAGGCAGATATATTGCTATAGGCACAGGCTCAACAGCTGAAAGCGCTAGTGATACTGGAATGGGAACCGAGGTTTCAAGACACACTAGTACTGCTAGTTATTTAAGCGGTCAGATATTTCAAGTTAAAGGCACTTTTGCTACAGGGAGTGGCACTGGTGCTATTGTTGAGTATGGACTTTTCTCTTCTAGCACTGGTGGGACTTTAATCGCAAGAGACACAGAAAGCGCGATAAATAAGGGTGCAAATGATACTTTGACAGTAATATGTCAATTGACCATTTCTTAAGGGGAGTAAATGGCTGATTTTATCAAAACGATTTCTAATTCTTTAAATCTTTTTGGTAATGGTCCGTCTACAAAATGGGGTCAATCGTTTGGATATCCTTATACAATGGTTTGGGGTACTAGCACTTGGGGTGAAGGTTATTCATTAGTTATTGATATTGAAAAAATAATAACTAATTCAATTACGCCTGATTCGGCTTTTTATCTAGAAACAAATAAATTAATTTCTAACGATCTTTCTTTGTCTTTTGAAACAAGTGACGAGCGTCTTTATCAAGGTGATTGGAGTTATGTTTTTTCATCAGATACTAGCGATGCCGAAGATAGAGATTTTCCAACATGGACCGAAGGATCAGCATCAAGCGTTAGTTTTACTTGTGGATCTGCTGGATCTACAACTTGGACATAAAGGAGTTTTATGACACCAACCCAGATAGAAGAATTATCTAGAAATAAATATAATGCCATTGGAGATAGTTTTTTTTCTCAAGATGAAATACTTGGCTATATGTATGAAGCTTGTTTGGAATTAGCAAGACACGCTAAGATGATTGAAAGAACTTATACAACCTCAACAGTAGCAAGTCAGCAAGAGTATTCTTATCCTACAAACACAATCGCAATTAAGAGAATCACTTACGATGGAAAAAAATTAAAGCCAATAACATTTAGAGAAGATGATGCAATCACTGGATTAAATCAATCCACAACATCAGCGGGAACACCTCAATATTATGCTATTTGGAATGAAACAATATATTTAAGACCTATTCCATCTTCAGTAGCTACGTTAAAGATATTTAGCTATAATGAGCCTTCGGCTTTAACGATTACATCTACTTTGGAAATACCAACTCAATTTCATATGGATATAGTTAACTTTATAGTTTCAGAAATGGCCTCAAAAGATTTAAACTATACAGCAGCAGATAGATATTTACAAAAATGGGAAAGAGCAAAAATAGAGGCTAGAAAATGGCAAAGAATAAAAAATAGAGGTGATAGTTTTTCAACTGTTCAAGATGAAGATATGATGGTGGAAGGATACTTGGGTATAGTATGAGTAGATTTAGGACTATTTACCCACCTTCAGGAAAAAATTTATTTGATGGTGGTAAAAACAATAAATATGAAGTTTCTATCATTGACGATAATGAATCTCCAGATTGTCTAAATGTTATATTTGACGCTGGATCTGTTGGAACTAGAAATGGTTTTAAAAAAGTAAATACTGCATCAGTTGGTTCTTATGTTTGTGATGGTATCTATTCAAGAAATGGAACAAATGGAACTGATACAATGGTTGCGTTCTTTAACGGGAGTGCATTTACATTAGATGGAACTTCAATGGTTACGGTTCCAAGCGCTCAGAGTGTTTTTACTGCAGGAGTTAGGGTTGGATCTGCACAAATGGAAAATCATATTTTCTTTGGAAATGGTGGATCTAATCCGTATAAATATAATGGCACTAATTTTACTAGACATGGAGTTAATGTCCCAAGCAATACTGCTAGTTATGTTACTGGAGCCGCAGGAAATCCAAGCGGAGCATATACATATAAATTTGTAAATGTTAACTCTGCATCTGTTAGGGGAAATCCTTCATCTGCAAGCACTACAATAACAGTGGCGTCAACAAAGATTGAATTAACATCAATACCAGTGGCTCCTCAAAGTCATGGGGTTAGTTCAAGAGAAATTTATAGAACAGTAACAAGCGGCTCAACTTGGTTTTTGTTAACAACGTTAAACGATAACACCACGACTACATATTCAGACAATACGGCAGATGCATCTTTAGGAGCTGCCGCCCCTTCTGATAAGGGATTACCACCAAATTATTCTACTATAATTTATCATCAAAACAGATTGTTTATGAATGATGGATCAAATGGTCAACTTGTTTGGTATACAGATTTAAATGAACCTTACACTGTTGGAGCTTTAAGTTTTTTAACTATTGGTGATGGATCAACAGATTTAGTAAAAGGTTTTGGAGTACAGGATAGCAATTTGGTTGTTTTTGGTGAAAGAAATATTTGGATTGTTTACATGCCTGACACTACTGTCTCTAACTGGAAAATAGTTAAAGCCAACGCATCTTATTCTTCTAAATCACCATATGGAATTTTTAATTATAATAACAAATTAGCTTATCCAGCTATGCAGAATGATAAGTTTGTGGGCATAGCGGCTTTAGCTGGTGGAACTCAGGAGCCAACAACTACTTATTTAACGATGCTAGCAGCTGGTGGAGAAACTAAATCTGATAGAGTTGAAACAGACATGTTTGATGTTCAAGAATCATATGTTGGCAATATATCATCAATAGTTTTTCAAAATAAAGCATATATAGCTCTTACTAAAGACTCTCCGAATACAACCAATAATTATGTCTATGTTATGGATTTTTCTATTGATAATATTAGTAAAAAACAAAGAGAGGCATGGTCACCGTGGACTGGATTAAATGCAGCTCAATTTGTAATTCATAATGGGTCTTTATATTATGGAACCAGTACGGCAACAGGATTTATTTATCAAGAAAATGTTGGTGTTTACTCGGACGATGGTACAGCTATAAATTCATATTATTGGACTAAAGAGTTTTCAGGTGTAAAAATTGATTCATCTTTTAATAAGGATTTTAGATATACTAATTTACTTATTGATCTTGCTGGTGACTACTTCATGGATGTTGCCATTAAAGTTGATTCTGATTCTGGCAGTGGAACTAATTATCCTTTAGATTTAAATCCTGATGGCAGTTTGTGGGGAACTATGATTTGGGGAGTAGATACTTGGGGTGGTGGATCTAATCAAAAAGATGTTAGACTTTATTTAGCTGGATCAAGGGGAAAGAGAATTCAATTTAAGTTTTCTAATCGAAACATGGTTGGGCAAAGATTTAAAGTTCATTGGCAAAATTTCACATATAATTTGAAAGGACCTAGATAATGGCAGATTTAGCATCATTAGAAGATCAAAAAAAGAAGTTCTATCAACAAAGAAGAGATGAGGCATCAAGAGGAGCACAAGCAACACTTCAAGAAGGTGAGAATGCATTAACTAGAAGATTTTCTAGTTTAGGAATGCAAGGTAGCGGAGCCTCAATAGCTGCCAATATTAAAAATAGAGAAAATGCTGATTTAATGAAACAAAAAGCAATGAATGATATTTCAGCACAAGAGGTGCAATCAAATATGTCTGAATTGGAAGCCGAGAAAGGAAGACAGTTTTCTTCTGGTGAAGCTCAAAAACAAAGAGAATTTGCTGTTGCTGAGGGCGAAAGAGGTAGACAATTCCAAAAAGGAATTTCAGATCAAGAAATGGCATTAAGAAAAGAAATGATGGCATCTGATAAAGAAAGTAAATTAAAGTCTTTTGATTTGGCTGAAAGACAATTTCAATTAGCAAAAGATTCTGAAGAATTTAATAGAAGACTTGCCGAGCTTGCTATGGGAAATAAAGGCGGAGAAGATGGTGGTTTTTTAGGCACTGGATTAAGTAATGAAAGTTTAATCGGTGCTGGTCTTGGTTTCGCAGCTGGTGGTTTGCCTGGAGCATTGATTGGGTCGCAGATTAAGAAAAGTGATAGAGGTGGTCTTGGTGTTGAAATCGGTGGATGGTCATTTTAATTAAGGAGAAAATATGGGAAAACCTAATTTAAGTAGAATTTTACAAATAGGAGGCATGGCGGCTGGTGCTTACTTTGGTGGATTGCCTGGTGCTATGGCTGGTGGTCAACTTGGTGGAACTTTGGGTGGAATGGCTCAGGGTGGAAACGGAGGCATTAATGATCAAGACGTTGCTTCTGCCAATGTTCTCGATAGAAGAATGAATCAATTAAAAGAAACACCTCAGGCTCAGATTGCACAAAGTATAAATTCATTGAAAGATATTGATGATCCAATGTTAAGACAAGAATTAGCAAAACCGTTGTTACAAGCTCAGTATGTTGGACAACAGAAAGGGTATGGTTAATATGCCTGTAGATTCTGGTTTAGTACAAATCATAGCAAGACAAAACGAAAAGAAACAAGAAGACAGAGATCCTTTTAACATAATAATGAAGGGTTTAAATGTAGCCAATCAAGTTTATGGAATTAAAAGTGCTGCTGATAAAATGGAGCTAATGAAATTGAGTAATCAACAAGCTCAAACTCAAAAAGCTTTTGAAAATAAGGCTGAATTGGCGGGAAAAGGTTTAATGCTTGATCCTAGTGGAAATATTATTGAAGACACTAATTCTTCTTTTTATAAACAAAGAACAAAAAAAGCTGAGCCAGATCCATATGCTTTAGAATTAAAAAAGATGCAGATTGAAACTGCTAAAAACAAAATAGAACAATCAAAAAAAGAAAAGATAACTCCAGGTCAAAAATCAGCTGATGCCGCTTTTTCTAAAGATTATATTGAGTGGAATACTGGTGGTGGAATATCGGGAGTAGAAAAACAATTATCTCAACTCGAAGGCGCTGCAAAAGAGTTAGAATCTGATTCCTCTCTAACTGGACCAGGAAAAGGTTTGGCATCATCACTAGGAATTAGAAGCGTAACAAATCCTAAAGCCGTAGAGATTAAGCAACAGGTTGAAAATGCGATTAATGCATCATTAAGGGCGACTTTAGGATCTGCATTTACAGAAAAAGAAGGTCAAAGAATTTTTAATCAATCTTATGACGAAAACTTACCACCCGAAGCTAATATTAGAAAAATTAAAGCAACAGCTGAAAATCTAAGAAAAATGGCAGCGGCTAAAGAAGACGCTAGTAGATATTTTGAAGAAAATGGAACCTTAGCTGGATTTAATCCAGCAACAGAAAGATCTGTTAAAAAAGAAACATCAATTAGTTCATCATCTGATAATCCTCAAGATTTGGCGGCTAAAGTTTTATTAAAACGACAAGGTTTGAAATCAGCAATTCCAAAAGGAAAGTAAATGGCAAGCAATATTCTATCCAAACTTAAAGAGTCTGATTATGAAAAACTTAGCGATGAAGATTTACAAAAAATATCATCAGGGAAGTTTAAAAATGATGAAGAACTTTTAAGTAATCTTAGTGATCAAGCACTGATGGTAATTGCCGGTGATAAATCTCCAATTCCTAATTTAAGTAAAGAGCCGTCTAAAACTAGTTTTG
>ERZ724505.289-NODE-289-length-34835-cov-9.672197_pt1 | contig 34835 bp, 50 predicted proteins | sample MGYA00376038_ERZ724505 | MGnify/ENA primary metagenome ERZ724505 (study PRJEB28724, sample SAMN07190884) | wastewater metagenome | isolation source: effluent of sewage treatment plant in Hong Hong | place: Hong Kong | collected 2016-03-17 ...
CTACGTGATTATCAAAGTTGTCGCCATGTTCCTTGATGTGATCGTCAGCGGTCTTACCCTGGAAAACTCCCGGATTGCGATCTTGGTACGCCTGCGGATACTGTTGTAGGCGACCCGGCTCATCAAAAGGAAGCTTCTCGGGAGCCTCCCAGTTTGCACAATTCTGGCATTGGCCGGTAGGATCAAGCGGCCCAGAACACGTCGGGCACGGCTGCTGAGCATTAAAGGGACCCTCGGGTCGCACGTCGCGCGTATCCGGAGCTAGGTCCCAACCGCCATTTGCGTAACGGTTAACCGCAGCCATCATCTGACCTCCCATACTGGGATCGGGTGACGGCATTCCCTGTTCGGGACCCATTGGGGCCTGCGGCGCGGCGGGAGCCTGCTCTTGCATCTCGTCCATCTCCGGTGGCTGATCCTTTCCAATTACCTGAGCTAGCTCATCGGCGTACTGATCGGGCTGTACCAGCATTTGCGGAATCTCATCCTGACGCTGGTTCTCGATAAGGAATTGGGCAACGGCAGCCTTTTGCTCGTCTGTTTGCGGTCCCTGACCGCCTGCTTGCTTTGTCATACCACAGGTAGTGCATCTACGGCTGGTCTTATCGACGGTTGGGCTAGAGCAGGAATCACAGTAAATGGGACGGCCTTGCTTATTCCACTCATCAATGGTTTGACCCGGCGGGATGTCAGTCTCTTCATACATGAAGGAATGATCCGGTGGGGCGGCGGCAAGTGGCTGATTAAGCTGATTCATATTGCCAGCGCCACACTGAGGGCAGGAGCCTGAGCCGGGGTCGATGGTTGAGCCACAGCTAGGGCAACGGCCCTGTAGCGGCTGCATCATCTGTTTTACGTCTTGCGCGTTAAAAGTGGTGTTACCCGGTTCGTCTAGCCCCGGCTGCAATAGAGCAGTCTTGGGGGCGGGGTTATGAGGCTCCTGCGGCTGATCCTTGTCGCCGTGCTGGACGATCATCACGAGTGCGTGATGAGCCTTATCCTCATCGGCGTCATCGAGGTAACCGGGCTGGTCACCTTCAAGAAGGTTATGGAGCTTCTGTAGGATCGGGTCATCCTTACCCGGCTCCGGGCGAGAGGCCCAGTCGAGAATATGAGGAAGATTGCTCAATAGTTCATTAAGCACGCCCTCAGAGAATGGAGAATCGGTGCCGCCTACGCCATTAACATCATTCTCAACTTGTAGGGGCTTCTTGTCGCCGTCATTATTCTCGTGCGGATCAACCTCTTCCGGATCGTCCGTGTCGTCTGACGGAATATGAGACTGTGATCCCGGGGAATCGTTAATGGCAGAGAAGAATCCGGGTGGACGGATAGCACCCGGGTCTGCAACCGGTCCTGCTGCTGGGGCGGGGGCTGCTCCTGGCGCTCCTCCTGCTCCCTGGTTGAGTCCCTTGCCGACCTGATTTTGGATGATGCCCTGGCCGATATTTTTTACGGCGGGCTGACCGATAAGGCCGGTGATGCGGCTGCTGAGGCCCTTGCCCAGAGCGCCACGCATAATTGCACCCATGGCTGGGCGAGCAAGTAGACCGGCTGCCATCGGAAGAAGCGCCTGTAGAAATGCGTTCTTCTCGATTGAGTCAAGATCGCGATCCTTACGCTTATCCGGGAGGTCTTCTTCCTTGATGACTTCAACTAGGTCGGCCGGAATCTCTAGGTCTGGCTCAATTTCAGAAGCCGACATCCAAAGCGGCGGATATACTTTACCCATGTAATTATCTCGATTCTTGAAAGAACGCTCTCCGTCCTTTCCGACGATGGTGCCGACAGCCAGCGGATTACCCTGGTTACCGTCATCCTCGCCGGGATCAGGCAAACCAAAAGTCTGGAAGTCTGTCGTGGTTCCTCCCGGCTGATCGCGCTCAGGAAGAAGCTGGCCGCACTGTGGGCAACCAGAGCCTTCAACAACCTCCCCGGGTGCGGGGGTGTATCCGCAGCTAGGGCACATTAGTTCTTACCTGCGGCTGCCAGTCTGGCGCTGAGCCGGAAGGTGGTTTGTGGTGTAGCGCCGTTGACGTAGCGAAGGCGATACCACGGGGCAACTACCGTTACGTTAAACGAAGTACCCGTAGAGGCTGATACAGCCGTGGAAGAGTTGGTATCCCAGTTGGTGCCATCGAAGCTCTGCTCAACGTTCAGAGTTCCGGCTTGATTGGCGAATACTGTTCCGGTGATGTTGTCATAGAGAAGCGTACGCTGGGCACCGGAGTCATAAACGCCAGCGTTGCCAAGTACGGCTGTGGTTCCAATGTAAGGCATGTTCAGAGATTATCTTTCCGTTAGACGCTTTTCTCTAAGGTCTTTAGACGATGAGGTCGATGTCCTCACCATTTATGTGAGCGCGAACGGACAAGTTTTCCACCTTCACGGTCCGAACTTTCGATTCTCCCTCAACGTAGTAGACCTTATCGCCAAAAATAAATAGGTCGCTTGATACGAGTTCACGAGTTTCACGCGGCGGTCGCTCGATCACGGCGGTACTAGTTGAGATGCCAAGTAACGTAAAGGCGATTCCTTTGACGAATTGAATGACTGGTGACGAAACGGCGAGGATGTTCTTTGCCACGTTTCGGCTTATACCAGCAGTCGCAACCGACGAAGCGGTAAGGGCCTGGAAGGCGACTCGGCTGGGGATAAGGCTGGCAACAGAAGTTGCCACGGCAGTCGTCAGAGTCTTAGCCTGCCCCTTACCAATTTGCACCGCAATAGTGGCGTTGTAGCTAACGGTCTTTCCAATCCGGTTCGTAACGCTGATAAGAGTTACCGGCGCAGCGGCGAGCGTCTTAGTGGCGCTCTTGACAAGAGTCGGTACAACCGACTTAGTTGCGGAGATAACTTTCCCAGCCCGCTTAGTTAACGTGGCAGCGGTTGTAACCGTTGCTGTAAGCGCCTGAGCTACAGTTAGAGTCGGAGTAGCAACCAAGCTCGCAACAGAGCTAGCCGTTGCAGAAAGCTGACGGAAGTAGAGCAGGCCCTTTTGGAGCGTGGGCGATCCGGTTGCCGAGTAAACAAGGTTCTTCCCGACGCGCACTACGTAAGTAACTGCGCTAGTGCTGAGCGCAGCGAGGGGCTTACCCGGCTGCTTGACCAGGGTGGCCGTCTTGCTGACCGTTGTCGAGATAACCTTGCCAGCCTGAGAGATTCGAGTCGCAGTAGCGGTCGAAGAGGTCGAGCGGGTTGCTCGTACATCTTTGACATAGGTAACGGCACTAGTGACCGTCGTAGCCACTGGCTTGAGAACGGATTTAATAACCGTTGGAGTAGCGGTTACGCTAGCATTGACATTTTGGTAGAAGGTTTGTGCGCCACTATTGATTTGGGTCGCGATAGAAACGGTCGAAGTAACAGCCTGCGAGAGCAGCTTGCCGACCCGTTTAACAAAGCTGACCGTCGCGGTGACACCGATAGATAGGGGCTTACCAGCTTGCTTGACCAGCGATGGTGTCGCAGTAGACGAGGTGTTAAAAGAAATGTTGGCGCGCTTGACTAGTGAGGGGGAACCCGACGTAGACAGGTTTAGGTTCTTGAGCGCAGAGCGAACTAGCGTCGTGGTATTGCTACTGCTGACCGAGATTAGCTTTCCAACCTGCTTTACGTAAGTAACGCTGCCGGTGGCCGATGCTGTTAGTGCCTTGAGGAACACCTTGACGGCGGCGAGCGTGGCAGTTGCCGTGGTAGATGTGGTAAGAGTTGTACCTGCGCGCTTGACGACAGTCGGGGTTGAGATAACGGCCAGCGATACAAGCTTGCCGGCTTGCTTGACAAGGCTCGCCGTGCTGGTAGAAGCAACGCTAAGAGTCTTACGCGGACTCTTGATGAGACTGACTGTGCCTGTAACTGAAAGCGTGGTGAGGCGGGCGCACGCCTTAACAAAGGTAGGCGTTGTGGTAACTGTCGCCGTAATAAGCTTGCCGACTCGTCTGACAAAGGAAACCGTCGTCGTAACAGTAGGAGAGATATTCTTTCCTGCACGCCGAACAAAGCTCGCCGTAGCGGTAGAAGATGCAGTAAGGGCGAGGGTATAGATGTACCCACCGATGTTGCCCTGACCGGTCTTATCAGTGGTTACCCCCGCTGCTAGACGACCGCGTAGAACGGTCGCGGTGCTTCGTATACCGCGCCCTAGACGAGCCATTATGCCGCCCTAGGATTAGGGCGTTCTACACCACGGAGCTTACCGATGATCCAATTAGCAGCACGGCTGACGCTTGACCGCACTTGCACAACCTTTGATGGCATTACAGTAGATGCCGCTGCAATATCATATATCACAAAAACGGCTCCTGTAGCACCATCGCCACCTTCGTTAGCACCACCGGACGTGCTTCCGTTAGCTCCACCACCACCGCCGCCCGGGTAAACGCCGGGAAGTCCGATCTGTGCGCTACCGCCGTTATATGGAGAACCGGCACCGCCCGCGCCACCGCCATGGTATCCCAATCCATCTGCCGTACCGCCAGTACCGCCAGCAGACTGAGTTGAGCCAGTACCGGTGCCGCCAAGACCGCCAGCACCGCCAGCACCAGCGCCACCACCGCCGCCGCCACCGTTATACTGAGAGCCGTTACTATTTCCGCCGCTTCCCCCGTTGCGGAGCGTAGTACCGGTTGTGCCACCACCAGCGTTACCATTACCAGAGTCATTTAGCGAAATGCCGCGTGTACCCCCGGTGGCTACCGTAGTTGTTGTGTTAAACGTTGAACTACCTCCATTGGTCGGATTGGTGCTGGACCCGTGGATACCTCTACCCCCGCCTGCGCCAGCGACACAAGTGTAGCTATTTCCTGGGGTTGCAGTATACGCTTGTTCGGCAAATCCGCCACCGCCACCGCCACCGCCTCCACCACTACCACCGGAATAGAGTCGGCCACCACCGCCGCCACCGCCGATGACGCGGGTTGTTAACGCAGTAATTCCGGACGGACAAACAAAGGTGTAAGTTCCAGCACCAAAAGTCCCCCCTCTAACTGTTTCGCCCGCACCTTTAGCTGTGTATACGATGACGATACGGCCTGCGCCTCCGGTACCGCCTCCGGTATCACCAGCAGCACCGCCACCGGACCCACCCGTACCAAGAGAATAAGAATAAGTGTGTCCAGGGATAAGGGCGGCATTAGGAATAGCTAGACAGGCCCCACCACCACCGCCGCCAAGAGCGGCTGAGTCAAACCCTGCTCCACCACCACCACCCGGGGCCGTGCCAGCAGTACCGCCACCACCCTTGAACACGCCTACAGCGCCGCCATTACCACCGGCATACGTACCCGTTCCGCCGGTACCACCTGTAGCATTACCACCATTGGAACCGTTACCACCAGAACCAGCGCCACCACCACCGGAGCCATAGCTAGAGCTTCCGTTATATGACCCAGCACCACCAGTATAGGAAGTGACTAAGGTCGAAAACCCGGCTGGAACGGTGCATGTACCTCCTGCTCCACCGGCAGACGAAGTACCACCCTTACCTCCACCGGCACGGAACACTGTGGAGCCAAAGGTCATTGTGGTATCGCCACCGTCTGAGCCATTAGCTGTCGATCCGTCGCCTCCTCCACCGGCACCAAAGATGTAAATAGCCGCCGAATCGACGTGATCCGGGCATTGCCAAGTGGTTCCTGATGTTAGGGTGACGACGGTCATGCTAGGTTAAGCGCTCTTTGTACGTTGGCCTCAGTGCATGTGAAGTAAACGTTCTTAAACGAAATGCCTTCATTTGCGATGGTAATAGCCTCGGGAATCATTACCGTGTAGTCTTCTACTGTGTAGTTTCCTTCGCCCAAGATTTCAAAGAAAAAGTCTGTGTCGCACGCTGTGACAAGGTGTCCCTTGCTGTCGCAGCACCCGGGCCAGGAAATCAGCGTGAAAAGCGCGTATACGCCTGCGGCAAAGGTTGTGTCGGTATCGTATTCAGGATCAACCGCCCATCCGACCCACTCAAGGTGGTTTCCCGGTAGTTGGTGCATACCAAAAACACCGACGAGTTTAAGGTCGCCGGTGCTTTCTTCGTAGGCAGCCATCCACTTGGGATGACGCATTGCCGCGATAGAAGCCAACGTAGTTGCCTTGCCACCGGCAGGACAACCGGGTCTACCCGGCTCGTTTGAGATGCAGTTGTCTTCTAGGAAGACTTCTGCCTGGGTCTGCTGTTCGGGGCTTAGGGCCGTGGTGAAACGAAGCCCGTTCGATGCGAGAAACGACATTTCATTATTCGCTTCCTTCTACTACCGGGGCCAAGGGCTTTGTCCCGTCCACGACGGCTTGAGCATAAGTCGCTAGCTCAGTGCTAGTAAGCGCTCGCTGAATACCATCAGAATCGCCCTCGGTGGGCAAAGGACGCCATGCCTTGATGATGACGTTCTCCGGGTCTAGTACGTGCAAAAGAATTGCACCACCAGCGCGCTGGGCATCCCAATTAGCCTGGGTTAGAGCCTCGTCCTCTTTACCGTACTCTGCCTGCCATAATTCGCCAACGCCATTGTCGTAGATAATTCTGTAAGGCATTACTCTTCCCACTCCATGTAAGCGCGTACGTTCGGAGTTGAACCCGAACCAGAGGTACAGCGAATAGCAAATCCCTGGGCTACAACTGACTCAGGCTCGCGTCCAAGAGAGAACGGGACGATAAGCTGGCCCTTGTTAGAATCAATCTGGTACTCTTTGAGAACAGTGATTGTGGTTGGTTCGTTACCAGCCGTCCACGTTCGAGCGGCAGTGGTATCCGTTGTCGTAGCTCCGATACCAGATTGCTTGACGGGAGTTACCGATGTAGAGTTAGTTCCCGGAGGGTTGGCACCAAAAGTACAGGCGCAAAGCTCGACTAGAACCGGTGCCTTGGTCGCATCAGTGGCATCAAAAGATACTCCAAACTCACAAAGCTTGAAGCTCTTGTTAGAGGCCGCAGTAACGCCCAGAACAGTCTTAGCCGTAGAAGCAGTAAGGGCTACGGCAGCGCCCGTAGTGGCTACGAAGTTGATTCTGCCGACAGCCATACTGTCTCCTTATGAGAACTGAACCTTGATGGTGAACTGAATCGAGTCACCCGAGGCAAGGTTGATGGTTGAGAAGTCACCCTTGACAAAAAGGTTGCCCGATGTCGAAGCGTCGAATAGACCGGCGTTGGTGATCGCGCGGGTAGCCGAAGCAGTGATTGTGCCAACTACCTGATAGGTGTCGTTGGTCGTTGAAGTTGTAACGCGGGTAGAAGTACCCGAGACACGAGCCTCAGCCGACTCTGTGAAAAGAGTCGTATCGGCCGCAGCAGCAGTACCAGCACCCGTGCCCCACGCGACGTAGTTAGGCTCGGTACCGGAACCCTTGATGCGGTTGGTCGTAATGTCCTTTCCCGCGTTCGTTAATACAGTAGCCACTGTTTTTATCCTATGGTCGTAAGTTAAGTTGTAATGAATCGTCTATCTGAACCCGAAATTCAAACCCTATACAAACGGCTTAAGGATGAAAACTTAAGCATCGCTGAACTAGCTAGACAGACGGGCAGAGATAAATCTGCTTTGTATCGTTTATTTCGCCGCCGATTTGACTACAAACCAAGTGGCTCTTCTGGATGGTCTAGAACGCTATACTTACCCGATGACCCCGGGGTTCTTGGATACATTGCCGGAATTATTGACGGAGAAGGGTGCATCCTTCATAGGTCTGACGGACTCTTTCAAGTAAAGGTTGGTATGACTGACGAAACCGTCATCCGATGGCTAGAAGAGTTCGGCGGAAAGGTCGTCATAAACAGAAAGCTTCCCAATAGGAAGCTTTCTTGGACCTGGCATGTGTCTAGGAAAAAAGACGTAGCTGCACTGCTAACAGCTATTCTACCGTATATGATTGTGAAAAAAGAAAAGGCAAAACTAACAATTGATTTAGTTAGTTAGAACGGTTGCCATTTCTTAGTTTCTCCAAGATGGTGTGTTGTAGTCGTTTGAGTGGGTTTTTGTGGTAGTACGAGACTGTTCCTAGCTCTTCGCGGCTACCATCTGCACGGATAATTACTGCTTCGATCTGTGCTTCCTTGACTTCTTGATTAACTTTAACTGTTCCCATTAGATTCCTCTGACCTTGAAGGCTCCATAGATGATTGCATCGGAGTCTCCTAGTTCGTCAGTTATTATGAGGTCATAAACCCCGGTTTTCCATGTGATGAGATTCGTATCTTCATCGGTAATTTTGAGGTCAATCGTGCCTTGATCGCTCAGGGTGATGCCTCCGTTACCCGTCGTCAAAGACAGGAGGACGGTTCCATCAGGCTTATCCTTGATGTCCAAGTAGGCGGTACTACCCGAAAGATCGCGAACGGCTGTTCGCGTTTCATCGGTATACAGAGTCAGGCGCTTCAAAAACGTAGCGCCCTTCCAGATGGAAAAGTTAACCTTCGCTGGTTCTACACTCATGGCTCATCTATTTCGCTACAGGAAGGTCTTGCTTCCCTGCCTCTGCGATCTGTCGCCACGCATCTTCCGTGGACAGACCCAAAGAGTCGCGAATGAGAGCCATAGTGCTTTGTCCGGGCTGACCCTGGACGGGTTGACCGTTATGGACGAAGAATGGAAGGAAATTGGTAAAGGCGGCGTCGGCCACCTTGGGGATGCGGTGAGCCGGTGTATATCCAGCCACTTGGTTATCCCACTCGTCCGCAACCTGAGTACGGGCGGGCTTGGTGGATTCGAACCAATATGGCTTGGGCCACTTACCATCGGGCTTGGCTTCGTAGTTCGCCCAATCGACCTGATCGTGTGGTTTGGGGAATAGTGCCTTAAGCGGCTCTACTTCGGAGTGATAACCCGGTCCACCCCGGCGATAATCCCAAATTCCAAGTCCGTACAGGCCAAGCGGGATGTGGCTGTAGCCGGATGCCTGACGAGCAGCCTCTAGCTCGCGCTCAGCCTTGAAGTAGTCGCGGTCCCCCAGAGTCTTATGCCCGAGAATTTCGGCAAGCTGTGGGTTGACGACGGCAAGCTGTGAGGTTTTGGGCTGTAGCATAAACCACGCAAAACTGGCCTCGCGCGGGCCAATGCCTGGGATGCCTAGATTCAGCAGGCTCTTGCGCCAGTGGTGACCCTTACCACCCTGTTGTACGTCGTTATGAGCGGCCTGACTTAATTCATCAAGGTGCTTGTGGGCAGCGGCCAGCGTTTTTAGCGGACTGACAAGATAGGACCCGTATACGCCGGGGTCCGGCTGATTCATGATATTCGCGAGAACGTCTGTCTTGTCGCTAACGTTACCCTTGGTGAGTACCTTGAGGCGCTTCTGTAGAGATTTACCGGCTGCTGCCTCAATCTCCTCAGCGGTCAGCTTATTCTCGGGGTCCTCATTGGTAATTCGCTCTTCCTCCTCGGCCAGCATGTGGAAAAGCTCACGACGGGCAACCTCGGCCACCTTGTGGTCGGGAAGGTGGGGATACTGTGCCTTAACCCAACTCTTGAAATCAGCCGACTCAGGCTCCCAGGCACGGTGAATTCCGCCGGGTAGACCACGGGCGATATTGTGATGGTCGCGGTGCTGCTCTAGGGCGTCCCAAAAACGCAGAGGGTCGTCGCTTTGGACGGGTAAGACGTGCTGATAATGCGTGGCCTGCCAGCGTAGAGCCTTGCGCGGTGTGAGGAGAGCTACCTTAAGAGCATTGGAGACGGCCTGCTTCTGGGCGGCGATATCCGCTGAGCCGTCGTGATTAGTCAGCGAAGCCCAGCCGGTGTCAAGCTTATGAGCCTGATCCATAAGCCCACGGTGGTCGAGCGGATCAAGACCGTTCTGCTCGCGCTGCCAGAGATAGGCATTATCCGGAAGCGGATCAACCATCGGCTGCCAGTTGGCGTTAGGGTCCGCCGACAGTGATCCCTCTTTTGTATAAGGAAAAAGCTGCGTCTGTACGTCGTCATCGGTGATCGGACGGTGCCAGCCACAGTCAAAGCACCAGATGTCATGAGGGTCTTGGGCGGTGAGTCCGGGGAAGATGCGAGTGTCGTTTGACTTACACTCGGGGCACGAGTCACCCGCCTGTACAGCGCCCATGCGGGCAAGTTCCGGCGTCTGACCGGGAAGAATCATCTGGCTTGGATGCTTTGCCGCCTGGGCCGGTTCGTTTTCCTTATCCTGAATGTCCTTGAGATGGTCATTCAGGAAGGCGATCTTAGGCGGGCCGAAGCGCTGGAAATGGTTATTGTACGCAGCTTGGCCGATGGACTCGGTGAAAAGTGCTGCTTGGGCTGTGGGAGAGAGCATCGGCATCATCGCCGCTGTAGCTCGGTTCTCTCCTACCCAACCGAAATCTCCACCGGCTACACAGTGGCCCAGTACATCGCGCACCAGACGATAGTTTGAAACCTCTTCTGGTGACCAGAGTGGATGAGCGGTATTATGCCGCGAGATGAGGATGTGATGCTTCTTGGTTACGTCCTCCACCATATCTTGGAAGTCGGTGTAGGGCGTCGGGTCGTTTGTGTATTCGACCTTGATGAAGTTCTTGATGTGGTCGGCTCGCGCTCGCATATCGTCAGCGAGTTCCTTCCACGCGGTAGCAGCCTTGTGGTCATAAGCCGGGGCCTTGGCGTAGGCAGCGGCAATATCCTTAAGCTGATCCTGCCAGTCGCCCTCCCAGGAGGCGCAACGGGCCTGAAAGCGGATAGTCTCCCGGCGCATTAAGGCGAGTAGCGCATTGCCCAGGGCGGTGGCGTCGGTCGGTCCGGTCTTGGTCAGCTTCTCGCCGTGAGGATTCTGTACCTCGGCTTCGTACTGACCATCGGTGTTTACCTTAACTTTATTGACCGTCCAGCCACGACGCTCAATGTCCGCGATTAACTCGTTTGTCGGCGCGGTAAATCCACGGAAAGCCGCAGTTACATCTACGCCCTCATCTTCAAACCACTTCATCAGTCTTTACCCAACAGAAAACCCCTCATTGCGAGGGGTTTCCGTTTCTGATTGCGGGGAGTGCGTACCAGCTAAAGAACCAGTACCAGAATAAAGTCGCTCCTGGCAGAGTTCCTAGGTCTACAGCCCATTCAGGGAGTCCTAGCATCCAATACAGAAGAAGGTTGCTAAAGAAGACTCCATAGACAATGAAGAGTAGGCTTAGCTCAGTGGGTAAACGCGCACTTCGCCCGTAGAGTCGAGTTGACATTCAACAAAGCCCTCCGCTTCTAGCCAAATAAGATCGCGAATTAGATCAATGGCTTCTTGTACTTCGGGATCGTCCTTATCCCAGCCATTCTCTTCGCAGGACTCATCAATGACACGATCCACTAAATCGGGGGTCGCGTGACCGTACAGCGCCATTAGTAGCGCTTTCCGTGACGAAACGGACGCTCGCGATTAACAGCCATCTTGTCCACGATGGCATTTCCGATATCGAGGTCGTAATAGGCGGCTAGATCGAGCGTGCGGATCACAATGTCCGCTAGCTCTCCGGTGAAGTCGTCCTCCTGCACCGGGGTCATCTGCGTGTGAATGTCCTCGCCGTCATCGGTGTACTCATTGCGATGAACAGCAAGAGCCTCTGATACCTCAGAGGCGATGAGCGCAAGCTTCGTGGCTACAAGTCCGATATCTCCGATATCGTCGTAGTCCCAAAAGCCCTTGCTTTCGGCTGTGCCGGTGATTTCTGTCGCCAGTTCATTGATGGCGGCGGCATAGTTAACGATGGGCATTACTTTCCTTTATCTGTAGAAGCTCGCGCCGTTATTTTTGCGCTGCTCGTCTGAATTTACTTTTCTTCCGTTGGGGTGCGTACGCCAGTAGATTCCTTGCACAATGGATGGATCAGGGATTCCATTGCTTGTGTAAATCTCTCTGCGCCACCGATCCTTCATGTGTTCATAGAACAGGACGGCCGGGTATTCCTGTGGCGGCTTAGAGTCAGCACGTAAAATCTTCTCTGCTAACAGGAGAAGTTGGCGTTCGGTGTATTCAACGTCCTCTTCGAAATCTGGGACTTCTTTGAGAATCCGCTGGCGATCTTGAATCGACACGTCGGACCACCCGCTAGTCTTCCGGCGTTTTTGCCGACGACGAATCCCCCCGCTTCCTCGAAGAAGACCGGAGCCAATCGCATCATAACCGCTTCTCATGCGGTTAGCTTATAGTAATCTGCGAAGATTTCAAGGCCCAAGCGGCAGGCCGTAATGTGAGCGGCTGAAATCCGGGTTGTCGTCTTCCCACTGGCTCTCGTCCTGAGCGCCTGTAAGCTTGCGTGTGACCTGAGCAATTACAAAGGGGTCATCTACCGGTCGATGCTCCCAATCGGTAATTCTGTAGCCTCCTGGGATGCGGTAGGCGTACCCGTGGACAAGGTTCGGCCGGTTAAGGCGCTGCGCAAGTCCCTTGTGGTAATCAACCTCGGCAGGATGGCCCTCTTGGTTATGCGAAATCTCAATCTCGCCTGTATCTGGGGAGAGCGCCCAGCGGTAGTACAGCGGCGCTAGCTCGCTTGCCATCTTGGCGAAAACGGTGGGGCGAGCGAATTCTGGAATCTGGCCGGGGCCGTACTCTTCCCAGTCCTCGCCGGGGATCGTCGGGTAGTTGTGCTGCTGTGTGTGCCACCAGCGATCCATCGCGGTTTCCCACTGACCGGTCTGATGGTTATAGCGTGGCTCTTCCCCTAGTCCCGTTTCAGGGTTGGTGTGCTGGGCAAAGAAGTTGCGGAAATACTCAAGGTTCTCCGGGTGAGGGCGATGCTCCTCCCACTGGTCCTTCTGTCGCCAGTAATCCTTAAAGGCATCATGGAAGGACCGGGTATCGCCCATTTCGTGCATATTCTCGGTAAACGATTTGAGTAGATCGGGCGTCGTCTGCTGTAGGTTATTACGATGCTCGATAGCATCCTCAAGAATCTTGAAGTAGTCGATATCGGGTGAATGAAGGTCGGGCGCGTCTACTCCGTGTTCTTCGGCATCGGCGCAGGCGTTCCAATACTCGTCAGGAGTCCACTCGCTCGGATCGTTTGCATATGAGTTGTACTGCTCGTAATCAAGCGGCTCCTCCATCGTGTAGGAGTCATCCCACCATGGTTCAAATTGGTCCTCCGGGTCATCCCAATCGCCCCAAGTGACACCATGAGGATCGAGCGCTTCCTTCATGCGCTGTGTGTACTCCTCTTTGGGAGCTTCGTTAGACTTGCCGTACCACTGAGATACGCCAGCATCCTGTAGCCCCTTTGAATGGTCTTCTGGGTCCCAGCCGCTCGTATCAAGTTCTAGTGTCCCGTGCGGCTTATTCGAGGGGTCGCGCAGAGAAAGAATGTTGTGGTAACCCTGGTCGATTCCGCTTCCATAACTACCAACACAGTGCCCCATATCGTTACCTTCGATCTTGGCTTCCTCGGCATTCTGTAGACGGCGTACGGTCCAGCCGTCCGGCCAGCGGTGGATGACTTCGCCCAGACCAGGGCGCTTCTTTTCCATAAGGAAGTCTCGGGCCTGCTCCATTCGGCTGTGAAGCTCGGGCGCGGTGTGCTGCATAAAGTCGATACCCTGACGATGCTTCTTCATTTCGTCAGCAAGCTCGACCCATCGTTGTGCTTGTCCGGACCCGAAAAGCTCCCAGCGTTCTACACCGTTGGGCCACAGACCCTTATTCATAGTGACAACGCCGCTTGAATGCGGCTGGATTCTAGCCTTGCGCCACTCACGTACTAACCACGGCTTTAGTTTATCCGGGTACTCCTCAATGGTTGTAAGAAATGCCTGGGCTGCATCATCCTGCATATCCTTACGATTACGCAGCCACTCAGCTTTGTCAGCCGTCTTGACTGATCCGACAAACTCCTGATTGCGCTCGCCACCGCCCCACGGACAGAGACACGGCTGATGAAAGACCGGATGCCAGTGATAAGTGCCAGCGGTTTTTGGCTGCTGTTCAAGGTGTTGTTGGCTATAAGGCAATTGGGAATATTCGCCCGTGACGGGGCTACGGTGATCCGCTAGGCCGTCTTCCATGTAGCGAATTGCCTGCCAAGTGGGCGACTCATCTAGCCAATAGTTATGTTCCTCTGCCTCAGAGTCCTCGTAATCCTGCACCACGGCATGACGATTCTCCGGAGTGTCCTCTAGGTTGTGTTTTTGAAGCCACTCCTGCCACTCCGGTTCTTCCCAATTAAACTCCGGGTGATAGCCGGGGAATACTTCGCCGTGAGCTTTTGACCACGGTGGACCGTGTTGGATAAAGTTATCGTAGGAATCCTCAAGAAAGTCATTGCGTCTATCACTAAGCATATTCCCGTACCTTGGGATATATCCGTGAGTCTTGATGAGCCACAGTAGTCGCTCGGCCCTGTCTGGATCAAACCAGGCATTATGATTAGTCCGGTGGACTAATTCCTCATGAAGTTCGTCAGGATCAAAGTCCGGTGACCCTTCGTAGTTGCCGTATGGAAGGTTAATCTCATTAACCTTTGGCTCGCTGTCTTCCGGTTGCTTTTCAGTTTGCTTTCGATGGTACTCGCGGAGGTCGTCGTGATCGTAGATATAATCCTTCACAGGGTCCTCAGCCAATGGACGATCATCAATCGGCATTTGGCCGAAATACTCAGCAAAGCGCTGATTGTATTCGGGCAGCGGATTACCGTTGTTCTTTCCGTAGTGCTGGTAGAGAACGGGGCGGTCCCCCGGCATAGTCTCGATACCGGTGGTGACGTGCGGGTCGCCCTTGGGATCACGCAGGGAAAGAACCTTCATGTGTCCGCGCTGGATAGCCGGTGCGTATGACCCGACGCAATGGCCCATGGCATTTCCCTCATGCTCAACCTCGTGAGGCTCTAGCTCACGGATAGTCCAACCGTCCGGCCATGTGTGAATCGGGGTGCCGGTTTCCCGGACCTTTTCCTTCTCACGGTTGGCAAGGTCGATATTCCACTGGTCAACCAACTCCTGCACTTGCTGAGGAGAGAGATTATCCGGATTACCGGCATTACGCCGAGTACCGTGACCGGAATTCAGCCAGTCAGCCCAGTGCTGAAATAGATGATGGTGGAGCGGTGCTGAGCGTGGGTCCTGAGGGTTATCTGGGTCGGTGAACCGGTACCGCAGCGGAGAGTGAATCTCCGGATCGTAGTAGATGTCGCCCTTTTTTACCCGGTTCAGGAGCCACGGAATCCACTTCTCGGTATAGTCATTGACGTACCCGCTCTGATCGAGATAGCGAAGAAGCCGTTGGGCCTCGGGCGTCTGTAGCTTTTTACGCTGACGAATCTCATCAAAGAGCTTTCCGCTCAGCTTGCTTGGACGAGCGAGGTCAGCGCGGCCCCACGAACAGTTGCATGGGGAACCAGTTAGAAAATTCGGGTGAGCCATCACCTGATTACCAATGGGAATCAGGGTGCAACTCTACCGTTGCTGACAAACGCCTCGTGGACGATGGGTAGTTCCTTGGCAAAAAGCCCTTCCATCGCCGCTGCATATTCCTTAATCTCAAATTGCGCTTCGTCGTGATTACGCAGCGCCAAAAAGTGCATAAGAGAGCGGGCATTACTCGTCCAGCGGAACTCTGTGTAGAGATTCAGCGAGAGCGCGGTTCGGGCCATTTCCTTGGCGATTCCACGCTCAAGAGCCTCCTGATAAAGCTGATAACCAGCGGCAGAATGCTTATGAAGGTGGTTAATCCACCACAGGGCGGTTTCCTCGTCCACCGGTTCAAATGTGTAGGCTCCGGGCTTTCCTACCTGAGAGCGTACATCCCTCACCCGAGGAAGGTAAAAATGTGGACGTAGCTCGACGTATCGACCCGACTCCTCATTGACGGAATGACCAATGCGGTGACGCACCCATTCCCTCATTACAAAAATCGGCACGCGGACGTGCCAAAAGGCGTTAAACCCCTGCTCGAACGGCGTACCGTGATGCTTTCTAAGTAGCCATCGGATAAGTTCCTTATCCGTGACATCAAGGTGCTGAATTTCTTTGTGAAAGCTCACGCGGGCTGCGTTGACGATATCCACTTCGTCGCCAATGGATTTAACGAGTTTGACAAACCCGTAGGGAGGGAAGACTTGAACGTCAGACATTGGCGAGTTCCTTTGTGCGGATTTGCTGAATACGGGCACGACTAAGCTTGGTGACCTCGGAGATTTCCCGGTCGCTTACACCGGCTTCGTGGGCCTGCTGGCAGCGAAGGCAGAGGAGAGTTCGTGCAGCTTCTAACTGGCCCTCTAATTCCGTCACCATTTCGTAAGCATCTTTGGCCCAGCGCAGGGCGTTTTCTTGAGCTTGCATGATCCTCCAATAAGATAAGCTCCGGTTTCCCGGAGCTTATCAAAATGCGAGCTATGTAGCAAGATTAGTTCATGCGGGCCTGACGAGCGCGGGTCTTGATGCCCCAGGTGAGGGTGTCGATCAGGTTGAAGGCGTGCGCAGAGGCCATATCGCGATTCTCCTCGTCACAGTCGTCCATAAAGTCAGACGGCTGCGGCTCAACGCCCAAAACGCCACCGCAATTATTCCACTGTACCCAGGCGTCAAAGAACTGACCGGCCACAATGGCACAGTCGCGCTCGCACTTGCTTTCCCACGAGACGCCCTGATCGTCAATATAGCCGACGAAATGGCCGTCGCTATCGGTGTCGCCTAGCTCTACTTGGTTGCCGTAAAGGTCCCAGCCGCTCTCGCGCGGGGACCGAGGGTCGATGTAGTCCATGCTTGTAGGGTCGTCCGTGACGGTCCTGATCTGACGAGCGGCTATGCGCCAACTTGAGCCAATAGCGCTTTGGCATCCTTGGCAAACTTGGACTGTGTGCTTGCGATGCTCGTCACAAAATTGAGGAGTTGAATTGGATCGGTGTTTTCGTACCTAGTACGGAGGTCGGTGATGACTGCATCCATATCACTAACCTCCTCACGTAGTCGTACGATTTCTTTACCCTGATCCTCAATCGTACCCTCTAGGGCACGAATTCGATCAAGCGCTTTCTGGTATCTCTCATCCATTGCGCTTTGTGAGTTTGTCCATTTCCTGCGCTGCCTTCTCCACATTGCGAATATCCGATGCAATAGTGAGCTTTGAGGGAGTGGAAGAAGGAAGCTTCTGTGCTGCGTCCAGTCCCTTCTCAAAGAATTCCACAGCCTGATCGGCGGGGAAGGTAAATCGCAGGCTACCCATATGGGTGGTCACATTGGGCTGTCCCGGACCAGTAGAAAAAGGTAACTCAAGACCCAGGTCTAGTCGAATCTCTACAACCGGCGGAACCCCGCTCTCAAGCTGGCTCTCATCGGGCACTGAAATCGCCGTGGCGATGACGTTGATGTTTGCGTCAAAACTGCTCATTTTATCCTTTCATACAAAGAAACAGCCGAGATTAAGAAACCTCGGCTGCCTCAGAGAACTCTACTTCAAAGTCTTCGTCCGACATCTCCTCAAGCGCTTCCAGAAAACGCAGACAGTCACACGCCTCCTCGTCCTTACATCCTGCCCATGCACTACGGACCCTGCCCTCAAGGTAAGCGATTACTCGCTCCCGCTCAGAATACATAAAGACCCCCACGGCCTTCAAGACCGCCGTGTATATGTGGACCCTACGGACCTCCCTGGACCTGACCCGGAGGTTAGCAGCGCCGACGCGCCAATGCAAACTTTAGCTAACTTCGAGCGCTTTTGCGGTGCGGACGGTGCGTTTTGGACGAAAGGGGGCTACACTTTTCGTGAACCCAAACGTACCCTTTGCTCCCGATCCCGAACGTGCCCGGGTACCCGATGGGCCGGTCGGAGGGCTTGGCGACGATGATGTCGGTCGGGTTGATAGGCTTTCCGCAGCGGTAGCAGTCTTCCTCAAGCCCGGTTGCCATGGTTCTTTTAAGGGCCATACGTTTGCACCGTAGTCAGGCCAAGCTCCTCTACCTTTTTCTGGTACTCTAGAGCTTCCTGTTCCGTGGTAAATTCAAATTTACGAGGGCCTACGCGGACCTCCCAATAAGGGTCTGGCTCAACTCCTAGTAGACTGTCCAACTCGCGCTTAGAATCCGGGTATTCCTCAGCCGTTTCTAGCATAAACTGGTCGGGAAGGTGGGCGACATTCGCCTCAGCAAGCTCTACTAGGTTCTCGACTTCCTCTAGTGGCGCAATACTCAACGCACTCTGGATTACATTATCGTAATCTGCCATGAGCCGCGAGAATTCGTCATTGGCCCACCGGTCAAGCCACTCGGCCCACTCGTGAATTTTACCTGCGCGTTCTCTTAGTTCTGCGTGAGAGACTGTGCCCATTCAAGTAGCTCCTCTACGTGGTCGTCTGTCATGCCCTTGTGGCATTCGGTTTTGATAAGCAGGGTAGGGATATCTCTCGCCTCTGCCCACTCCACCGCCTCGGGCAAAATGTCATCATCAATCCACGCAAATGGACGCTCGTTTTGCGCCCATTCGATAATCCACGGCATCTTCCAATGACCGTTATGGAAGCGGCGATCTTCCTCGGAGATTCCGACTACCGTAGATAGCGTGGAAAAGGTAATAACGGGCAGGGGACTAAGGCCATGCGGCTCTAGCAGATCGACATTAGCCTGTGTCTCCCAGCCGGTACACCAGACAAGCTCAAAATGCTCTGCAAGGCGAGCGAGCCGGTCCTGATTATTGGGGTCGTACCACACCCATAGGTCGGTAGCGAAGTGCGGAGAGGAATTCGATTTGAGCCATAGCTGTTCGAATACCTTTATGTCTACATCCCCGAAGGGACATAGCACTCCGTCTACGTCTAAAAGTAGTGCTGGCTTATCTGTCACGCGGCAATTGGCTTTCCATCTTGCATGTGCGTTAGCAGGCGCTCCTCAAGGTCGCCCAGGACGGCTAGCACACGGTCGTCCACCATGCGCTCGACCTCCTCGCAGGGCTGACGCTGCTCAAGCTCCTGCTCAAGCTCGTGGATACGGTCGATGGCATCCTTTAGGGTAAGGCTTGGCATCGCGACTGGCTCGGGCTGTAGTTCCGGGACCATCGCAGCGTCCTGCTCAGGGCGCAGACGGCGAATCTCCTGCTCATCCCAAGGGGCCAAATCGTTACGGTTGGTTCCGCGACGACGGCCCTGCCGACCGATCTTGTCATCCTCGATCATGAGGCGCTTAAAAGTGCCGTTGGGCGTCTTCCATGACTTTGGCCCGTCCGTGGCTGAGGCATAGACCACCTTAGAGGCGATCCGCGCATAATCGGGGTCGCCTGAGGGAAGGGTGACCGGGCCAAATCGGGCCAGCTTGCGCGCTCGATAGAGCGTCCCGACGACCTGATTGGCGTGCCTTAGCGCTTCCTTATAGTTGGTCGTGGACCAATTGGAAGTCGCGGCCAGTCGCACCACATCAATTTCCGTAAATACCCCGCCATGCTCTTCTGGCGGATTCTGCATCAACTTATGCGCAGCTTCCGAGCATCTAGAGTAGATTGACATTATTCTGCTTCCTATTAGGTGGCTTTGGGTTTGCCGACCTCCTACCCATTGCTCCGATTGTTAGAACCTTTGCCCCGCTTTGTCAAGGCCAAGAAAAGGCAAAGGCCAAGAACGCAGAGCAATGGTACGAAGATCGCACCATTGATACTAGCAAGGATGCTTGCGCTCATGCGCCAACCTTTGCCTTGGCGTCATCCAGGGACGCTTGCAGGGCGGCGAACAGATCGCCGGTCGGGGCAGGCTCCGGAGCCGTAGCCTCAATCGGCGTGCCCGCACGTGCGGCCTCGATCAGCGAAAGCTTCTTCTCGACGGACGAATCAGCCATCTCGTCCAGCACCGCAGCGTCCTTATCGACATAGGTGTCAATAAGCTGCTCAGCCACGTCCAGCAGCGCCTTGTCGGGCTTAATGTCAGTGTGGCTGGTGACCGGCTCTGCGGCCTCCTGCACGTCGGCGGCGAAGGACACCGACACGCCGTACAGAATCCCCTTCTGCACGTACAGGACCATCATCTCCTGGCGCGTGCGGGGGACCCACTTGACGACAGCGGCCATCTTCTTCTTTTCCATCGCCTTGACGATGGTGGCGAATCCGGAGATGTTGCCGCCCTTGGGGTTGGACCCGATGAAGTACCACCCGGTGACGCGATTAAACGGCACCTTGGAGAGCGGGATAAAGGCACTAATGTTGAGCGCCTTCAAATCCTTGCCGTCCTCCATCTTGGCGGCATCAGCGATGGCCGTAATAGCGTCATCGTCCAGCTTGAAGCCGTCGTAAGAACGTGAACAGTCGTTACGGGTACCGATGATGCGGTCGGTCCCGGTGACGCGGTAGACCTGTTCGACGGCCTCTCCCTCCGGTCCACACAGGGAAAAGGAAACATCCTTCGAAGACGTTGCCTTGAAGACCTGAATTGGCACGCTGACCAGACCAAGATTGAGCGAAGTATTGGCGATTGACTTCATAGGGGTAGTATAGCAAAACTGCTAGGGGGCTGTCAACAGCAAGAGGGCCGGTGTTTACCCGGCCCTCTCACTCCCTCTAGCTCAGGGGTTAAAGAACGATACTGCCGTCCTCATTGACAAAGGTGGCGTTTTCGTAAGCTTCCTTTTCGGAAGTCTCGATGTAGGGCCAAAAGTCCTTTAGGCGCTTAAGCTCAGACTTAGTGCCCTCCCAGGTGTACACTTCGCCCCGGTCATCATCGTGGCTAAACACGATGGCTTCGAGCGCATTATCGAACTCGTACGCGATACGCCCGATGCGGCGAGGAAGAAGGACGCCCACCGGATGATCCATATCCGGTATCCACTCTTCCTTTTCCTCATTCCAGCGCTCGTAGTATACCTTCTTGAGATTCAGCTTCTTAGCGACAGCACGGACGATTCTCTCGTCCGAGATGTACATAATCCATGTGTCGTTGTCTGACGGGATGGCCTTACCGTTCTTAAGATAAACGCCATCCGCGCCGCGCACCGTGCAATTGAAGTTGAGGTTACGGGCGATGAGACACTGCTTCGCATCCTCGGGCACGGCAGGCATTAGTGCGTCCAGCGGATTACCTCCACCGGCCTCTCGCACGGCATTAGCGAATTCTAGAAGTTCCTCTAGAGAGGCGCGCTTCTTACCGTCTACGGTGGTCTTCACGTTATCCTCCTACGCGGCAGTGCGCGCTACGGTGGTCAGAGACATAAGGCGGGTGAGAATGCGGTCGGTCTTATTCGCCGCAGCCTCCCAAGCCTCCTGAGCCGCCTCGTACTTGAGGGACCCGGGCTTGATCTTATCCCACTTGGTAAAAGCCTTCTGCTCAGCCTGACGAGCTTCGTCAAACTGGGCCTGGACGACGGGAACCTTCTCGCGAGCCTCGTTTGCGATACGCTCGCGATTGGCAATGTTCTCAGCCTCGCGCTCCTGGGCGCGCTGTACCTTAACGGCACGGGCCTTCTCAAGAGCGTCGAGGTTGCCCTTGATCTTTTCGACAGACGCTCCGGTAGTATCCGCTTCCACGGAATGCTCCGGACAGTTGAGCGGACGACGGCCACGCTGTGACTGACGCTCCCACTCGTGCTTACCAGCTTGGCACCACAGGGTAACGGTCTTCATGCCATGAAGTTTAGCAGCTTGCAAACTGATTGTCAAACTGCTAATCTTCCGCGCCATGCCTACTCCTACGTGTATTAGCGGCGATGGCTGCGGCGAGCTAGCCGTCAAGTCTACCGCATTCCCGAAGAAAAAGCTCTTCTGCCGCACCCATCAAGATCAGCTTGACCGGTGCCGTGAAGAACTCACCAACAAGAACTTCGTAAATACCGCGAAGAAGAACGCGGTCCTCGAAACATTCTGTAAAGTACCGGACTGCCCGAACCGTCCGGTATACGGCACCCCCTACTGTGCCGACCACCCGTTTGACCCCGCTGAGGAAGCAGCCCTAGCCGCATAATGAAAATCATCGCCGTCGCTGACCTACACGGGCGTCTGCCCGAGATTGAGCCGTGTGACCTTTTGCTCATCGGCGGCGACAGCCTGCCCATGTTCAGCCATTCGCTGGACTATCAGCGCGCGTGGTCGAACAAGCACTTCTACCCGTGGCTGGACAGCGTACCGGCCGATGAGGTCGTCGGCATCGGGGGCAACCACGATTTCCTTTTTGAGAGCGATCCGCTAGAGGCTGAGGCTCTGCCCTGGACGTACGCCAGTGATCGCGTCGTGGAGGTCGGGGACTTAAGAATCTACGGTCATCCGTGGGTTCCCTATCTGCCGAATTGGGCCTTCCACGGGGAGAGCGCTATCGTCAATTACCTTTTGGAAGAGGTACCGGAGGGAATCGACATCCTGCTCTCCCACGGCCCGCCGTACAAAGCTGGAACTGCCGATCAGGTGCTAGACGGCGAACACGTCGGTTGTCCTGACCTACGCGCGGCTGTTAACCGCATTAAGCCCAAAGCTATCGTGTGCGGTCATATTCATGAGGGATATGGCGAGCATCGGATCGGCGTGCCCAGCGAGAACGGCGGATCGGGTACGGCCGGGTACGAATTCATCCCGGTCTACAACGTTGCGCACAACAACGTCTACTACGAGCCGGTCAATGCCCCGGTCGAAATCGAGCTTTAAGTTCGAGGGCGTTACGTATCAGATCATCCTGGGTCGGTGTATCGGGCCGATCTGGGATGATCCTGATACCGCTGAGCGCCTTGCCGCCTCTATCGGATCGGTTGCCAAGCACGCAAAAAATAAGTTCGAGCAGGACTTCGAGGCATGGCAGATGATGAGCGTTGTGTCACTGGATAAAATCAATTTGACACAGTGAGTCGGAGGTTGCTACTGTGGTTGCACAGCCAAGCAAACGAACCACAGGAGAAGGCATGGCTAAGGCAACACCGCAGGATACGGCGACTCTCATTGAGTCCACCGTCGAGCAGTTCCGCTCCCGTATGGAGGAGCTAAAGCCCCAAGTGGACGAGTACCACGAGCTTGAGGGCGTCGTGGCTCGCATCACGGGCACCCCGAAGTCGTCCAGTGGCACCGGCCGTCGCGGTCGCCCGCGTGGGTCCGGCTCTCGCGCCCAGGAGTTTCTGGATTACGTCCAGAAGAACCCGGGTTCGTCCGTGGCCGACGTGGCTAAGGGCATCGGCGTCAACGCCAACTACCTCTACCGCGTAGCCAACCAGCTACAAGAGGACGGCAAGGTCGAGAAGCAGGACGACGGCTCCCTCGTCGCGACCGCCCAGGAGTCCTAGACAGGCGCGGCCTCGTGCCGTAAGCTTGTCCCAGGCCGTAGCCGATCTACGGTTTGGTGTTTGGTTCAGGCGGGGCGGCTACGGTCGCCCCGTCTTCTACCTACGGAGGTTTTAATGGGCACCGCCCTTATCACACGCCGCGATAGCGCTCCGCACCCGGGATTTGTAATTCCAGCGGCGCTAGAGCGCAAGCAAGAACTTAAGCCGCTCGAAAAGCTCTGGGTTCATCAGGACTGGGCTTTTTGGCTTCCTGCCGGTCTTATTGGCACGACGTGGGGCATTATCGGCTGGGCCTCCCATTGGTCCCCCTTGGCCTTTTGGATCACCCTCACCGTCCTTTCAGCCATCATCGGAATTATCTCAGTTGGTGCGGCGATTGGACGCATTGACGAAGATCATCAAGACGAGCTAAAGAAGAAAATCATTGAGGATCGTCGCAGAAAGCGCGCCCCTCACTCCGGGGATCGGTCAGGGCGCAAGGCTGACGTTAAGTACAGTCAGTATTCCGTAAAGGCTGTCTCTGAGGGAACGTCAATTAAGTTCGTCCTCGTAGAGCATTCTGACCCCGGCCTCTTCTGGTACTGGCACAAGCACCGTGAGACAAAGAAGTCCTACGGAAGTTGGGGAGAGGATATCGGAGCGCTTGCCGTTCTCACTGACCCCACACTGGAAACAGTGCAGGAGCAGCTATTGAAGTGGCAGGAAGTCGCCGCCTCACTGGAAGAGAATTCCTATCAGGAAGCTCTCAAGAAGCGTGAGATTAAGCGCCTAGCGCTTGAGGCGAATTAGTTTTCGGGCGGGCGGGTAGAGTACCGACGCGCTACCCGCGCCGTCCACTCCTGCGGCACGGTCATATCGGTTCGGCCGTGATCGTACCACTCAGTGGCCTTCTGGCCCCACTCCTGAGCTACCTCATTGGCGATGTCGGGGGCAACCCCGCGCTGAATAAGCTCGCCCGGTAACTCACGCTGAATTTGGGGCACGGAGAAGGTCGGCTCCATCTTAAGATCACCCCAAGCTAGGTCGAGTACCTGCTTGATAACGCTCTCGCGCTCGGCCGGGGGAAGAAACTGCGGCGGGTGATCGGGAGCTTGCCACTGAGGGACTTGGGCGCGCTGTGGCTGATTCCAAAAGTCCCCGGGGTTCATCTCCCAGGCATATTGGCTGGCCTGCTCGCGCTGGCGATCCATCTTATCCATCCAGTTTTCCCACTCCTGCTCAGCGTCATCCCAACCCCAGACACCAGCCTGAATTCCCTTAAAGTCTTTAGTCGGGTCAACAGGGTTTTTATCAGGAGCGTCAGACCAGTCATTGTGGCCCCACTCACAGCGCTTACACCAAACGCCATCGGTTAATTCGTCACCGCATACGTCACACTTAGGAGCGTCGTTAGCGGTCTTCCAGCCGCCTAGGTGACGAGTAAAAGTACACTTGCAGTCCTCACCCGTCGAGAAGTGCTTATGCGGGAAGCGCTTTTTAGCCGATGTGTGCGTCCGTCGGTTAATCTCTTGCCGACGGATTGCGCTATAGAGAGCATCGTAGAGATACTGGCGCTCATCGTTATTCCACGCCTCCCTCTTAATATCATCTCTAATTTCGTCAGCCCATTCCTGACGCCTATCCTTCCACTCGTCTAGAGCTTCCTCGTACTCAGCTTCATCAAATTCGCCATCTGCATCATTAAAGTCTTCGGGCTGCGGTTCATCTTCGTGAAACTCGTATCCATGGTTCTCAGCGGTACCAATTGGATCGTAATCGAATTCGTGGTCGATGTAGCTTGTGCAGGAGTTTTCCGCGTCGTGAACGTACTCCTCTAGTGCCCTCTTAAGCTCTTCGCCTTCGTCATGATCGAACGCCCACTCGGCCACTTGCTCGGGGTCGCCGTTCCAGCCTCGCCACGGTTCCTCCCAACGATCCGCCATTGAGTCAAGGATTTGCTCCCAATCGTGAGAGATATACGGCTTCTCTAGTCCGTAGTCGCCACCGTGATACGCGGTGTACCCATCGCCATCACAGATTTCGTCAACGTCGGAGATATCCTGATCTTCCCACGTCGGGCGATCCTTGGGGTTCTCAAATTCCTTCTCGACCCAATCCTTGATGCGCTGCTGGTACTCGGGCTTGGGGGCTTGGTTTCCCTTGCCCTGGATTTGCACCATCTCGCCCTCATGAGGGATCGGCCACGCGCCTTCTAATTCGCCGTCGTAGGGGTTATGTAGAAAGACCTCTCCGCTCTCGTCTACCCAATTCTTGGGGTGGATTTCCATCGTGACGTGCGGCTGGTTGTCGGGATCACGAAGAGAATAGATGAGTGAACTGCCATTGCGGACAGCGTTACCGTAGCCACCTACGCAGTGACCCATTGTCTCACCCTCGGCCTTGAGCATATCTTCGTTTAGTTTTTGCAGAGTCCAGCCATCCGGCCAGTGATGGACTACCTCGCCCTTTTGCTCGTTACGGGCCTTCTGGGCTTCCTCATACATCGCCGCATCCCACTCATGAAGCTTCTCCCGGAAATCGTGGGTCTGTAGCTGCATGATGTCACCCATGCCACGGCGAATCGGGTGATCCGAATTGTAAAAGTCAGCCCAGTGGTTAAAAGCGGTAGGAGGTATCGCCACAAATTCTGGGGGAGCGATCTGTTGTCCGTCGCGCCATGCCGCTGGAACGGCTTGCACACGGACACTATTTCCTCCACCCTGGGGCATGGTAATTCGCCCCTTCTTCCATTCGCGAGTCATCCACGGCATCATCGCATCCGTCTGGGGAGAATGATAATTCTGCTCTAGGAAATTAAGCCATTCTTGAGCCTCAGGCGTCTGTAGGTCTGGACGAGCCTGAGGAGAGCGCAGAAAGTCATTAAGCTTATCTGCTGTTTTTCTTATTGGTGGCTGACCGGGTTCCATAGACAGTGGCACGTTTCGCCATTCGGTCCCTCGTGCGGGACAGGCCAGTGGTGTTCGTAACGAATTAGCGGGCAATCAACCTGACCGAAGTGCCAAGAGCCGAGGACGCCATTAGGCTGGGCCTGCTGCTCTTGCTGCTGTGGGTAGTAGTAGAGGGCACCACACTGTGTACAAGCGCCGTGGTCCCGACCCGGGCACGTCATACATGCGCCAATTTCTCCATTACAATTCGGGCAGCGAGGAGTAATTGTGGCGGGAGCGTCGTGCATCGCCCATTGCTGTAGTTCTGGATGCTGGGCGAGTAATCCGCCCAGATGCTCCGTCATGGCTCCGCTGTAGGCATCCTTTGGAGCGGCCTGATCGGGATTATTCGGATGAACCTGAACCTGATTACCGACAGGCCATCTCTCGGTACGGCTCTCATTCTGACAAACCTGACAAAAGGTAAATCCATCGTGGTAGTCAGTATAGTCAGTGCGCGTTGAGCCACAGTTAGGACAGGTTTTAGGTGGTCTATCCCCACCCCGAGAATTATTCGGAGCTTGTGCCTTATTCCAGTCGTTTACAGCTTTATAGAGGTCTTTTAGCTCACCGCGCGACTTGGCGAATTCATACACCTGATTACCAAGCTCTGGACGGTAGGTATCGTTCTCGTCCGGATGGCGAGGCGCTTGGAATTGCTTTTGGGTGCTGTGGGGATCGGTCCAGAGTTTTGGCTGGCCGTTGAGCGCCTTGACGATTTCGTCATACTCAACTTCACGATTCGGAGCCAGGAAGCCAAACTCGTCTGCCTTATCCACGACTTGCTGTAGGTCACCCGGGTATCGAGCGGGCTGCGGCCGGAAATAGCTGCGCCATCCGGAGGTCGGCCGCTCGTCTTCGGGGAAGCTTTGTACCCAGTCATAAATGTACTTGTGGTACTTTGGATCGGGAGCTACGTTACCCTTACCCTGAATCTGGTAAGCACTGCCGTTACGGGGATCGGGGGATAGCCAACCATTCTCAATACCAAGTACCTTAAAATCGTGCCAACGGCGGTATAGATCGGGAGCAACTTGGTACCGTGGTTCCTCGCCTCTCGCCTGCATATCGAACAACTCTTGGAATTTGTCAAGCAGGGCTTTACCGGTTGGATTACACTTCGGACAGATGCCATTGGCCGTAAGCGGTGAGTTACAATTTAAACACAGTCCAGGCTTGTGCTGCCCCGGGGTGTAGTAGTCGTCTGGTCTACCAGGGGCATTAAGTAGCTGCTGAGCCTCAGGATCGGCTAGGGCCTTATCTGCCTCGAAGCGTGGCGGGCGCGTTGTTTTAATTTCGAAGGTCGAGTGGGGGAATCCCTGCGGATCGCGTAGGGAGTAATTTAGCGAGTTACCAGCGGCGATGTCATCGGTATATCCACCGATGCAGTGACCCATAAGCTCGCCCTCTAGCGTGGCAGCCTCGGGATCGTTAATTCGGCGCATCGTCCAGCCATCAGGGAACTCGTGTTCAACAATTCCTCCGTGGTTTAAGATACGCTGTAGGTTGGCTTCCTTCTTCGCTTCCTCAAATAGCTCCGGAGCTTGGAGCTTCATGATGTTGGCTTCCTCGCCTCGGTCCTTTCTTCTTTGAAGAATCTTGGCTAGATAAGGAAGTACGTCAGGTTTTACCGCAATACTTTGTCCCGACTCAGGATCAACGTATTGTGGAAAACCGCGCTGGTCGTGCGGACGAGGATTCTTACCAATAACTAGACGACGTGCGGCATCGCCAACGTGCCTCTGCCAGTATGCTCCATCGCCGTAATTAAGGATGTCAGGATGGTTATGCTCGAACCCCAATACGTTAGTGTTTTCACCTTCTGCAAGAGCGCGGGCGTATTCCTCTGCCATTTCCGGTGTGACCGTCGTACCAATATCCTCTCGTGCGAAACCCTCGGGGAACGCGCCCGGAGCGTCGTTATAGAGGTATTCCATATACTCTAGGAGGTTGTTAAAGTTGCCGTCTATGTTTGACTGATAGGACTCTGGAAGCTTCAAGCGTCCTTTACGGACTTCGCGGTGAAGCCACTCAGCATAAGGGTCGGCCTCAGGCACATCTTCGACAACCTTACGTCGGATGCCCATATCCTCGGGCCAATTTGGGTCTAGTTCATACTGAATTTCCCCGTTGTTTCGCACAGGGCGTTGGCCGAAGTAGCCGCGTAGCCACTCATTGATGTAGTTATTCTCATCAGTAAGCTGATTATTCTTACGCAGCATGTTGCGTACTTTGTTGAAGTTGGACTCACGAGCGAATCCATCCCAACCAGCGGTAAAGTCCCAAGCTCCGTAGCGGTCCAGACCCTCTAGCCCGTAGTCCTCTGGCTGGCCCGGATGATCGGCCATACCCGGAGGCGTCGGGTCCCAACGCACCGGAGGCTTCTGGCTCAGAGTATTGAACCAATCCACCAGCATATTACGATAATCATCTACGGGGCGGGCGTTCTGCTTACCACGGATGTCGCGGACGTGACCAGAGGCCCAGTGGCCGTCCTCTCCGGGCTGGATGAGGACGTTGGCGTGCGGCTCATTACGCGGGTCGCGTAGGGAGAAGATGTGTACGTCACCGGACTGGATACCCGGGGCGAATTTCGGCACGCAGTTCTGCATTGCCTCGCCCTCGTCATACGCCTCATCCGGAGTGGTGAGCCGACGCATTGACCATCCATTCGGGAATTGGTGGACAACTTCGCCAGCATTCGGGTCACGCTGTCGGCGCTCGGAGTTCCAGCGCTCATAAATCGGCATAAAGTCATTGTAGGTGTGGTTCATGATGTCCACACCACGACCACCTACACCACGATCCATCATCTGACCGATGCCGCTTACAATACCCGGCTGCACCGGCTCGGGGTGTCCCTCGGCCTCGTGGTTCCAGAGGACGATATCTGGGCGGTCCGGATGGTCAAGCTGCTGGTTGTAGTGCTGAGCGGCCTGCTCGTCCTGCTGCTGCTCGGCCTGGATAAGCCCCTGAATATCCCCTAGCCACTGAGGGGAGACACCTAGGCGTCCACGGCGATATTCGCGCACAAGCCAATTGAGGACGCGGGGATCGTGCGGGTACCGTCGCTGCAATAGCTCTAGGACGGCACGGCCCTCAGGGCGCTTAAAGTACGGCTCCCTTCGCAGCCGCTTGTAATTGAAGGAAAGGCGAAGCCACTGTAGCGTTCGCTCACAGTGGGCGCATACGACTCGGTTGTCCTGCTGCTCTCCCGGCTCGCAGGATAGAGATAAAACTTCCATCTCTATTTACTCAGCGGGCTTGGTGGCTTTCTTTACGTCCAACGCTGTATCCACGACTTTGACGGCATCGGAATAGGTCTTCCAGAAGTTAAACGTCAATAGGTCGATGGGCGTCTTGGGTCCCCAGGTAGCCATACTTATCCTTATCTTAATCGGTTAAAACAAAGGACGTGCTGCCACCACAGAGCGGGCACGCCTCCATCAAATACTCACGACCCCGGGCGACGATACCCGAGGTCGAAAACTCACACTCGTCACAGCGGACGATATGGGAGCGGTACATACCGCTGGCGACGGCCTGGGCGAACAGTTCTTCCTCGCGCTGAGGCTCGTCGGGAATTCGAAACTTTGCTAATAGGTCATCCATCGACAATTACGCGCAGGAGTGCCTAGAAACGAAACATCGCCTTGAGGTCTTCCGGCCCGTCACCCGTGCGCTCAACGTAGTCGCGGATAAAGGAACGGCCACGAATGGTGAGCTTGTAGAGGGTGCCGTCCGGCTCGATATAGCCGTAGCGCATCAGAGCGCCAGCGGTGTTCTTACGGACCGGCTGGGGCTTTTTGTCTAGTGCGCGGAGAGTGGAAAGCTGAGTAGGGGAGAGCATGTTGTACATGATAGCACGATCACTCGTGCGCGTCAATCCCCGTGCTGCGCTCTAGCTGACGAATTGTAGAGTGGTGATCGTCAATTCTGTGCTGCTTGTGGGCCTCTCTCTCGGCCCCAATTTTAGGAAGGGCAAGATGGGAAACGCTCCACAGCCCGACAAGCGGCCATACACAGGCTGCCATTCCCCCGAAAACCGCTCCACCCAGCCAGTCGATAGGCTCTGGCCGATTTTGGTTGAATGAGCGAGCAATAGACCACGCAAGGTGTCCGGCGATGGGTCGCCATGCCCCTACGGCAATAACGGCGTATCCAATTCCTAGAAGGCTGCTCATAGCTTGTAAAGGTTATTGAGGGCTTTTTCGAATTCCGGCTGGCTGATCTTATCCTGTGCGTAGGCTGCTGCCAACTCCACGCGCTGCTGCTCGGTGTCAGCGAGCTTCTGCTTGCGCTTCTGGCGGCGCTTACGGGCGTTCAGGATGACGTGTGCGGTGCCTGGAATGAGCGCCAGCAGGAAGAGAATAATTGCCGGACCAAAGACGTAGGGCTTAGTCGCGACATAAATTGCAGAGCGTCCTAGGTTGTCGGAGCGTGGCTTATCCACTCCCCACTCTTGGTCCCGACCGCACTGTGTGTACACGGCCTGCCCGGTCGGCAGAGTGATGATCTTGCTAGAGACAACTCTATCCGAACTTGCATCCGGGGCGCATAGGTCATTTCCTGAAATGGCACCGGTATCTGTCAGCAGATAAGCGCTGGGGCTTAGCTGCTTGACAGAGGCGGGGAGGGGGCGGGCATGATCGAATGCCTGCCGACCCTGAGTGTCGTGAACGATAGACAGGGTGAGCCATCCAATTGCGCACAGGACGGCCCACCCTGTAATCCACCCGACAAATGTATCGCGTGGCTTGTAACCCATTATTTCTAGTAGGCCGCGACGTTCGGGAACGGCGACTTGCTGACGAACTTGATGAGCTTGACGTTCTTCTCGCCAGCGTGCCACTTATTGAAACCGATGATGAGCCACGCCATACGCTCCTCCGTCGAGCGCTTGGTGACGGACGTGCTGGACTTAATCAGCACGTTGCGCAGGGCGAGGATGGGCGAACCCTCCTCAAGCCCGAATCCCTCCGCAAGCTCACGGAAGAACTGGTTGGCGTGTGCGATGCCGTGCTTCTGAGTGATTTCGTAATGCACGGCCATCATGGCGGCGGGCGGCACGAGGTTAAACTGCGGACGCACCTTGTTAATGAACTCCACAGAGTGGATCATATCCGGGTGGTCCTCAACGAGCTTAAGGGTAAGCTCATTGTTGATGACCTTGCTACCAGAGCGCAGCATGGTCAGCGAGGGGACGTGATGCCAGAGGTACCACGCCTTTGCCATAGCGGCCAGGGCCGTGGCGTTGTGGTGGCCGGACAGCTTGAGAACGTCCGACGCCTTGCGAGAGAGGCCGGTGTCGATAACGGCCATCTCGCTCTGCGGAACATCCGTACGGACCGGGTTACGAATAGTGACGCTAGACTTGATAACCGCAGACAGACGGTGCTGTCCGTTAATCAGGTCCCCGTTCTCACCGAACTCAATCGGCTCACGGGACTCGCGCCACTCACCACGAAGCATCGCCGCAGCGTAGGTATCCACCTTGTGCTGGCGAAGCGTACGGTTCTGGACATTGCGCTCAAGCCACTGAGCAGCAAGCTCAGGGGTGATTTCTACGACGGGGTAGCTGACCTGTTCGACAGCCGTAATCCCGTCAAGCGGGTTGGTGCTGGTTGTCATGGTGACCATTGTAGCAGCCTCACTCTCCTCCGTCAACAGATACTTCGAACTTTACCACTCGATGCGTACGTCCACACCCGTCTTACGAAACTTACCAGCCATGCTGTTAATGTCAGCGTGAGTGGCACGAGCGGGTGGCTCAAGCTCAATGGTCTTATCTCGTCCGAATAGACCAAAGGCCCACCACGGGCGCTCGGTATACTTTACGATAATCTTGGTCATCTGACCTCTCAAAGCGGGAACTCGTCCTCATCCCCGGTTAGGCCCCTAGGCGTGGGCAACGTATCGGTTTCCGTGTCATCATAGCGGATCGGAAGGGCATGGTTGTGCCCCCAATCAAGCTCGAATTCTTCTACGCTGGCGTCGTAAAGACTCACAACGCCCTCGTCAATGAGGAAGTCGCTAAAGCGCTTACTTCCCTTATCATTTTCCTTCTTCCAAGCTTCCCACTCGCGGCGCTTAGCCTCCCAGATGGCATCGACCTCAAGTACCGTCTTGTTCGGGTACGCCTTGTAGGGCGGACCAGAGTACGGCTTGTAGTCATTAGGTGGGTTCTTGCCGAGGTTGCGCAGAGCGTCTAGATAGGCCATCTGCGCATTCGTCACGACCGTCTTGACCTGATCCTTCGTCCACGTCGCCGGGACGAGAATAAAGGTGTTGGCGCTGTAATCGCCACAACGCATATGGACGATCCGCATGAGGCGGGTTTCTGTACCCGCAGGCGGACGAATTAGCTCAGTCATTTCACCGGGCATTAAATATCACCCTTCTCTAGCTGAGGGCGACGGGTCGCCCAAGGAAGTGTCAGCGCGGTGTATGCCACCCCGCTAACCAGCGTGAAGAAGAACGGCATACCGATGACCCCGGCAAAGAAGCCGACGAACACCCCGCCGAAATTGGTAACTGCAAGCTTAAGGTGTTTCATTCGGCTAGCACCGCCGTCAGTAGGCCAAAGAAGAAGAGCAGGACGGTGAGAGTCCCAGCAAGCTTCTCGCCGTCTGACTTCTCAAAGGTATCCCAAATCGCGAGAATGCAGACGATCACTAGGCCCACAAAGAGTAGGCCGGTGGCAACGGCGCTCGTTAGAAACGCCCCCTTCTTAGGCTGTCTGCTTGGCACTTTGTTCCTTTCTTACGGCCTTGACGATGGCGTCGATTTCCTTATACTGAGCAAGCTCGGCCTTAAGGTCCTTCACCTGAGCCTCAAGCTTTCTTACCTTTTCGGCGTCCTTAACCTCAATGTTGACGTTAAGCCCCTCCACCGCACCCTTGAGAACAGGCTTGATGTTGGACACAACGGCATTAAGGATATCTTGCTGCATAGTGGATAAATCCCCTGGGTCGTCCCAATGGTCGCGCTGAACATCCTCTACCTGCTCAGCAAAAGCCTGAGCGGCTAGTTCAGCTAGCGCTTTGATCTGCGTTTGGGTCAGTTTCGGCATGGTCCACCTGATAGTGGTTCTTAATTGCGGCGTCGAGGTTGTCACGCAGGCGCTCAGCCTGCTCTAGCGTCATATGCACGCCCACGTCACACGCGGGTAGGTCGCCACCATAGCGCGGCTCACCCTTGGTGACCCAGAGCCACAACTTCGGCTCCATCGCGGCAGAAGACTCAGAGATACGGAGAACGTGACCGAAATCAGTCTCGAACTCCTCCCAATACTTAAATCCTCTATCGCTTGTCCTAAAATCGGCCACGATTCTCCGGAAGGTTCTCGGGGTCGAGGTCAGAAGCAGGGCGCAAGCCCGCGTCTACCTGAGCCTGTACGCGCTTTTGACGACAGTCTAGGCACTCGAAGTCTTCGACAATACCAGCAGCCGTAATGAACTTAATGTAACGGTCGGTAGGCTTGTCACAGTTGTAGCAACGGAATTGTTCTGCGATTACCGTTGCCAACTGTTCTTCAATGGTCTTATCAGCGTTTTCAGTCAATGTGATCGTTTCCCGCCTGCTGAGATAGAAAATTGCGGCGCTCCATGAGCAAGAGGCCCAGCCAGTTCTCGCCCTTGCCGTTCACCTTACCCCAGAATCGGTCGCCCCATGTATTTCCTTCGATCAGGACGGCATCCCCGGTGGCGAGCAATTGGTCGGCCAGCGACGATCCAACGGAGAACTTCCCCGCCAGGATGTCGCTCATCACGCCGACCTTAATCTTCTCCCAGTCAGGGCGAAGGGTCACCTTACGGCCTACCTTCTTCGCCTGCCCGGGGGTAAGGCCGTTGTGGATACGCAGGCGCTCGCCCGGAATTACCGTCTTGGCCGCTTGGTAGGCATGTTCCACGGTGATCCAGAAAATGCCATCGTAGGCCACGGCCGCAGGCGAAAAGTTACTCAGGAAGTCGTACTCCCCGGTAAAGCTGTCAATCGTGGTGCGGGTGGTGGTCATCCCGTGGTTACCTTTTCAATAGCCTGCTGCTGCTGCTCGTAGTTGAAGCAGACTTCCTCTAGGTCGGCCGTAGCGGCGTTGACCATGAAGCTACGGATGGTGTCACGAGTGGCTAGACCCGTATATCCGTAGTAGGAATTTACGGCACGACGCACGTCGTCGTCAACCTCAATCGTCCCCAATGCTACCTTCATAAATTCCTCCTAGCTTTTTTGAAAAGAATGCCGATACCGCATACAAGAATGAAGAAGGGCCATAGGGCAATGAAGAATAGTGCTGCAAACCCAATCTCGCCCGGATCGTCGTCAATAATCCAGTCATTAGGGTCAATAAAGGAATGTTCCGGAGCAAACCGAAAAGCCGCTATGGTGAACAGAACTCCGACGACGATATAGAGAAAGATGAAAAGGGCGATCACTTTTGCTCTCCGTGAGAGAGGCGGACCAGCGCTCGGTGATATTTATCCCAGCGCTCGAAATCTCGCTCTCCGATCCTAGTGGGAATACGAAAGGCGTCAAGGTTGTGGGTCAGATCAGCGATCTTGACGATGCGGGCGATCCAGTCTCCCTCTACGCGCCCCAAGTAGGTGTCGTAGGGTTCCTTATTCTGGGCTGTGCCGCGCTTAGTGAGCGCGTCTACGGCCTCAGATACGCGCGGATCAAGGTCGTTGATGCGAGCCTGGATTAAAGGACGTAGGCCCTCGCGCACGTCTTCGACTGCATCATGCAGGAGCGCAGCGGCCTGGACCTTCTCTAGCTGAAATCCGTCACT
>ERZ724505.292-NODE-292-length-34671-cov-5.504391_pt1 | contig 34671 bp, 39 predicted proteins | sample MGYA00376038_ERZ724505 | MGnify/ENA primary metagenome ERZ724505 (study PRJEB28724, sample SAMN07190884) | wastewater metagenome | isolation source: effluent of sewage treatment plant in Hong Hong | place: Hong Kong | collected 2016-03-17 ...
TCGCGGCGCGCCTGATCCCGTACCAGAGGCCATAGGCCAGCTGTTCATCGAGCCGGTTGAGCCATCTGGTCAGCGTCTTCCACGGCTCGCTCCGGGCGTGCGCCCCGGCCCACCGGCTGATGGGCTGCACGCCGATGCCGAACAGAATGCAGGCCGCGCCGTGGTCAAGCAGGTAGACGGGCAGGAATTTCCACGGGCTCCAGCCGGGCTTGTAGACGATGACTGGCGGGCAGCCCACCGTCCATTTCAGGCGATCGCCCCGGGCGTACACCCATCCCGAGTCACGCCAGACGATTTCGCGTGTCCAGAGCCAAGCGAAGCCGCGCAGCCACAGCGAGACGTTGCGGAGGTAGGCTTTCACTTCCCGCCACCCCGCAAACGCTCCACCAGAACCTCAAGATCATGAATGCGAGCGCGCAGCTTCTCGGCCTCGCGTTCGCTTCCAACATTGGCCAGCTCTAGCGCGTGGTTGTAGCAGTAGATCGCTTGCTGGTCACAGTCCTCCCATATACAGGGAAACCGGGTTAGATTCCGGTCCCGCAGTTCGTCACGCTGGCGCCGGACGCACTCCGGGCGGTCGCAGTGGTAGCCGCATATGTGCAGTATTTCGTCAGGCATGACCATTAGCCGCCATCCTTCAGCAGGTCGCCCTGCCCGCCATCGGTCAGCACCCAGTGCGCCGCGCATTCCCGGCCGAGCAGCGGCTCGATATCGCTGACCTCATCGCCTGCCACCGGCCATGACAGCGTGCCTGACATCAGCGCGCCGAGCGAAGTCAGCGTGATCTCAACGTCAGAGAGCGTGGCATCGGACAGTCTCAACGCATCGGTTTTCGAATCTACGGCGATGTCCCCGGTCACGGAAAACGAACGATCCAGCAGCGACAGGCGCCAGTCGCCGTGCGGCGCGCCCTGCTCGTCGAAAAGACTGGTCTCGGCCCAGCCGGGGCGCTGACCCGCAATCGTGTTGACCGCCTCGCGCTGGATGAACATCTCGCTGAATTTCAGGCGCGCGACCGTGGCCTCGCCGGCCTCCGACTTCTCGCGCTTGATCGCGAGCGACTTACCTATGGTGACAACTGTCGTGAGTTTCATCGATTGCCTTTCTGTTTCCTGGGTTCAAAGAAAACATGCCTTGCCGCGACGGACCAGACCCTCCGCGGGTCCCTTGCAAGCGCTGGCGGACCGGCGCCTACCCACCGCAGATGATCTCCGCGCGCGTACACCCAGCATCCGTGTTACTCCGCGCCGCCCGAGAACACGTCCGGGCGCAGATCGTGCAATCGCACACCGAGCAGGTTGGCAATCGCCGGGCACCAGGCGAGCGGCAGAACGCGGGTGCGCCCAGCGGAAAGTTTCTTCGCCACGGCCGCGACGGCACCCCGGTTCACGGGCTTCCCGCTCCGCGTCTGCGGAAGCAGCTTCACCAGCGCCCCGTAGGACCCCGCCCGCTGCAATGCCTGCGTGAACAATCGGTATTCGGGCGTCATGTTGGTACCTCCGTCAAAGCCTTGAGTAGTGCCTTCTGGCGGTCACCCTTGGCGCGAAGCACCTCAGCGACCTTGTTGTCTATTGTATCAGGAACCATCAATGTATGGACGAAAACCGGCTTCGACTGCCCCTGCCGGTACAGGCGCCGGTTCAGCTGCTCGTATTCCTCCAAGTTCCACGACAGCGTGTACCAGCAGATGTGATGGCCGCCGGCCTGCAGGTTCAGGCCGTGCGCCACGCTCGCCGGGTGCGCCAGCAGGACGGGTAGCCGGCCCGCGTTCCATGCCCCAATGGCGTCCTTGACAGCCTTCGTGCTCTCCCCGCCGCCGATGTATGGCACCTTGTAGCCAAGCACCCTGCGGATCAGGTCCACCTCGTGACGGAACCCCACGCCGACCAGTAGCGGGTTGCCCTGCAATTCCTCGACCAGCTCGGCCAGCGCGTCGGCCTTGGCCGTGTGCACCACCTCGACCTTCCCGTCCACGTACAGCGAGCCGCCGAGCAGCTGGCGCAGCTTGTTGCCAAGCACGGCGGCGTTCGCGGCCGTGGCGACAGTCTTCCGCAGCTCGACCATGTACTCCCGCGCAAAGTCCCGGTACATGTCCATCACGTCCGCATCCACCGGCACGCGCACGTCGACGTGGTTGATGGCGGGCATGTCCAGGTAGTCTTCGGCCTGCAGGGTCAGCACGATATCGCCGATGGCCCGCGTCACATCCGCATCGGCGCCCTCCTTCGGCACCCATTCCGACCAGCTGCGCCCGGGGCGTGCGATCTCGTTGAAGTACCTGCGCCGGTAGTGGGTGATGTAGCGCCCCAGTCGCTCCCCGCCATCCAGCATGTACACCTGCGCGAACAGGTCCAGCAGTGAGTTCGGGCGGGGGGTGCCGGTGAGGATCACCCGGCGGTCGAACACTTTAGCGGCGATCATCCGGCGCAGTATGAGGAACCTCTGGCTGGTGTGATTCTTCACCCGCGTGGACTCATCGAGCACCAGCACGTTCAGGCGCGGGCGGATACGCTTCAGGTTATCCTCCAGCCAGCCCAGACCCTCGTAGTTGATGATGTAAACGTCCGCGGGCCGGTCGAGCGCGGCCGTCTTGCGCGGCCCGTGGAGCACCTCGTAGCGCATCGTCGCGAAGTCGTCCCACTTCTCGATCTCGCGCGGCCAAACCTCATGCGCGGGGCGCAGGGGCGCTACCACCAGCGCGCCCTTCAGCTGCCCGGCATCCTTCAGACTCTGGATGTAGGCCAGTGTGGTGGACGTCTTGCCCATGCCTGGATCGAGGAACAGCCCCGCACCGGTGTTGCCGAGCAGCTGCCGCAGTCCCCGCAACTGGTACGGGTGCGGGGTCCATTGGCGCGTCACTTGATGGCCTCCTTCACGTCACTGATGGATTCCGCCACGATGGTCGGGATGCCGTACTTATCGAGTAGGCGGAACAGCCACAGCCGCTGTATGCGCGCCACCGTTCCGCCGCCCGGTCGCTTCAACTCGACGAACATCACGCGGCCCGGCATCACCAGCAGGCGGTCCGGGGCACCGACACGAAACGGCTGGATTTTCAGCCACAGGTGCCCGCTCCTGTTGCACCACCTGTGGATGGCATCATCCACCGATACTTCACGCGTCCTGCCCACACTGACCTCCCTTCATCTTCGAATATGGGCACCATTTGCAGTTGTCAGGCGACGGGCGGGCGGGGAACAACGCCGCATGCAGGACCTCTCCCGCCGCCGCTCGCCACTTCTTCTCCAGCCGTCGCAACGCCTGCGGCGTGAACGACCGCTCCCGGATGCCGTGCGCCGGCCCCTGGTCGAGGTACCAGAGTTCGGCCACCACGGTCTGTGTGTCCGACACCCGTCTGGCCCACGCACCGAGCGCGTAAATCTCCATCTGCTCGGCATGATCCCGCGGGTACTCCCGCCCGGTCTTGAAGTCGACCACGCGCGCCACCGGCGCCTTGTTGACAAATGCATCGAGCTTCATGACGGCCCACGTATCGTCCAAGCCGGTCGGCACGTACCAGTCCACATCAAACCGCCACAGTTCTTCGGCGACAGCATGCCCCGCACGCAACTGGTCGAGCATCTTTTGCCAGTCGCGCACGATGGCCAGCGCCTCGGCGCGCAGTTGCGGGTCCTCGATGTGCGCAGCGGACGCATCGCCGGTATTGATGTAGTTCTCCATTGCCCCGTGGATCGCCTCACCGCGCGCCGCGGCCGGTCCCTGCGGGTCTGGCACCTTCTGGTTGTATCGCAGGTCGTACCTGCGTGGGCACTTGCGGTACGTGCTGATCGAGGAATACGTCCAGTTCGTTCTCATTCCATCGGCTCCATTTCGCCCCAGTTCGGGCCGGCTTCGGCATCCGTCAGCATTGGCACGTCGAGGGCCTTCGCAAATGCGCCGGCCATCGCCTTGCCGAGTGCCTTCGATTCACGCTCGACGCTCGATGCCTTGCACATCACCAGCAATTCATCGTGTACCGACAGCAGGAACTGCACGCCACTCCGCCGCCGGCGGGTTGCGTCGTGCCACGCCACCATAGCCTCCTTGGTCTGGTCGGCGGCCGAGCCCTGAATCAGGTAGTTCAGCAGCCGGTACTCGAATGTCCGCACCTCGCCCTTGATGACGGTCGGGGGTGGTGCCTTGTACACGCGCCCGCCAAGGGTGCGGATACCCACACCATCGCGCCCGCGGGCGGCACAGTCGCGCTGCAGGCGGGCCACGCCAGGCAGCGCCGTGGCGTAGGCGGCTAACAGGTCGGTCGCCGCATCCAGCGACAGCCCCAGCTGCTCGGCGATCTTCGCCTTGCCGGCCCCGTAGATGCGTGCAAAGTTGATGACCTTGGCCTGTTTGCGGGTGACGTCGACGCCGGCACGGTCGCGGATCAGGTCCACCGTGTACTGGTGCATATCCAGTCGCGGATCTCCCTGATAGGCCGCCTGCAGCGCGTCGTCCTCGAAATGCGCCAGTAATCGCAGTTCCTGCTGGTTGTAGTCACGCCCGAGCAGCACCCAGCCGGGGGGTGCCTTGATGTAGCCGCGCACGTTGGGGAACAGGTATTCGCGCTCATGGAGCGCGCGCAGCTTGCGCAGCAACCCGTCGAGCTTCTCGCCGGTCGTGATGTTCTGCAGGTTGGGGCTGCTGGACAGTCGCCCCGTGCGGGCGCCCGTGTCGTCGGTGCCCCGCACCTGGTTCCAATGCGTATGCACGCGCCCATCGCGCGCGGCCTGCGCCAGCCAGGGGCGGATGAAGTGTGATAATTGGTACTCCAGCGCGTCCCGGTACATGATCGCGGCCTTGACGGGGCCGGGGATATCCAGCCGCTCCAGCGCATCGCGCGCTGTGCGCGTGTTGCCCTTCTCAGTCCGCTCCGTCGCGCACTCGTACCGGTGCGCCAGTGTCTCGAACAGCACCGCACGGCGGTTAATGTCGAGGTCTGGCGCGGCCAGATCGTGCCGAATGAATGCCTCCAGGTCCGCGGCATCCTGCGTGTACCGGGTTTCGTCGTGCCGGAGCGCGTCCACGTCCACGGGGATGCCCCGCTCCTCGGCCTCGATCATGTGCGGCATCAGGGCCACCTCGCGGTCATAGGCGTCCCGCATGCCCGTTGCATCGATCTGCGGCAGCAGTGTGTCGAACAGGGCGCGCGTGCGCTCGACGTCGCCAACGGCGTACCGGCCCACAATGTCGGCCGGGGCCTTGCTGATGTGCGCGCCCCAGCCCTTGGCCATGGATTTACGCACCACGCCGTTGTCCACAAGCCACTGGCGCACGGCGTCGGCCTCGTCGGGCGGCATGTGCAGGTAGCGCTTGGCCAGCGGCTTGAGCGACAGGTCGCCATATGGGTCCAGCAGGAACGCCAGCACCATGGTGTCGTGAATACCCCCCCGCACAGGCGCGCCGAGCCACGCGTACAGCACGGACAGGTCAAACGGTGCGTTATGGCACAAGATGGGGCGCCCGCTGTCTGCGGCCCGGCGCACATTGGCGCGGGCGGTAGCCTGTCTGACGCGGTTGCTGTCGGGGTGCCCCCAGTCGATATACCGGGCGCCCTGCCCATCTAGCAGGGCCACGCCGACGGGGCGGGGCGGGAAGTCCGGGCGCGGCTGGATGGCCTCGGTCTCGAAGTCGAGAGTTAGCATTTTTTGGGGATTTATATACTTAACTCCCACGGCTGAGTGCCCGTAGGAATCGCAATGGCGCGCGTTCGCAGATCGGGCACCAGTCCGGGCAGCGGCGCAGCAAATGACGCCATGCGATGCCGAAGTGCATCTTGAATCGCTCCCACGCGCTGTCATCGGTCCAATACTCGACGAACGAGCGCCAGTTGCACTGCCGGCACGGTATATCGCCACCGCTGCGTAGGTTGCCGCCCGGTTCGTCGCAGCTATCCTCGTCCCAGAGGTAGCCGTCGATGCAGCAAGCGTCCCGGTAGGGCGCTCCGAAGTCGTAGCCGTGGTAGCTGCACATCACTCGACCCACTCGTGACAGGCGACTCGGTAGCGCTCACCGCCGAGGTGCATGGTCACGCGCTTTGCATTGGCCTCTTCAGCCGTCGCAAACTTGTGGGCGTGATTCGGGTTGCTGCACCAGTCGCCATCGCCACAGAAGTAGAGCGTGTCGCCGACTTCCGGCGCGCACTCGATTAGCCATGCGTTCATGTTTCCTCCTTCCATCGAATCGAGGGAGTCATCTATATAATTCCCATTTTTTGGTCGGTCTCCGGGAGAAAAACCGCCGCGCAGGCGGTGGGGTCTGGGTGGTGGGTTGCGTGGCCACCCGCGCGGCGGGAACGGGTCAGAACTTCGACGGGCGGCCGCCCTTGCGCTGGGCGGGCTTCGCGGGCGCGGCGTCATCGAACTTCGGGTGCGGTACGGTCAGCATACGCTCGGCCTCCGCAACGCGCGCGGCAATGCGGTTCAGGGCCGACTCGGTGATCATCGGACCGGTCTGCCACGTCACCTTGTACTGCGTGCGTTCATCCGGCGCATTCGTCAACGCCAGTTCCCGTGACCACAGGGGCAGGTCCGCGTCCAGCAGGGCGGCGGCGACCGGGGACCATGCCTTGGCGTTCTGTACGGACAGGCGGGCCTGCACAATTTCGCACGTTTCGGTCTGCTCGGGGTCCAGCAGCTGGTCGGCCATGGCGAGCGCAAGCTTCACACCTTCCTTGCACGCCTTGCCCTTCTGGTTGCTGGCGGACCCGAACTGGTTCCACTGACAGGTCCCGCAGCTCTTGCTCTGCGGCTCTGCGGCCTCCGCGTGCGGGGCCTCCCCATCGTAACTGTAGCACTCCGGCGCCCCGCCACGGTCCGGCGAGTAGGGGCCGGCGTAGTAGGCGCGCTCGGCCTGATGGGCCAACACCACCACGCGCAGTGCGGCGGGCAACTGCTGCCCCTGGTACGTGGTCCGACCGCCGCGGAAGCTCAGGAACGAGCCGCCGCCCGTGGGGATCGCCGCCGCGGTGGCCTTCGCACTTGCCACGCTCTTTGCGGCCACGTCGCGCCACGTCATCACCTCATTGGTTTTCGCCATTGCCATCGTCCTCCGTTACATGTTGAATTGCCCCGGGGTGCCCGCCGGGGCGCGGGCCTCACTTGTGGGTAATCGACAGGCGCGACACCTCGCCGGGGCGCACGCCTGGAATAATGACGCCATCCTCCCAGCGCAGCCGGGCGCCCTCGACGTTGCACCGGCGCGGGATCAGGTCCCACGCCTTGCGCTTGGCGACCCAGCCAAAGAAAGCATCGGCATCATACAGTTCGGTGATGGTGCGCCGCGTGACAGCGTAAGTTGCGCCGCCCTTCGTGCGCACGGCCTGCATGCCGCTGTCAACCAGTGCGTTGAGCAGCTTGGCCTCCAGCGCCTTCAGATCCTCGCGCAGGGGCTCCAGTTTCGCCTCTGTCTGCTTGATGCGGGCGGCGAGCTTGGCGTGCGCCGCCGCTGTCTTGGTAACTTCATCGATGTGCATGGTCTGTCTCCTGGTAACGGTCGCCGCGGACGCGCGACAGGATGGTCTCTCCCGCATACTCGCGCACCGCGTCGAGAATCAGACGGCCCACGGTGGCGGCGTCGTTGTTGGCGATGGCGCGCCCGAGCGCGAGGATCGTCCGCGCGCGCTGTGCCGCCTCCACGGCGCGGCGTTCGTCAATGGCGGCGATGCCGGTGTCCCGCAACCGGATCGGGCACAGCCCGTCACTGATGGACTCGGAAATGAGGGCGTGGGCGGTCTCACCGCCCGCACGGAGCGCCGCGTGCAGCACCTCGCGGGCCGCGGCATCCTCGGCCGCAAGGTCCTCGCGCGTCATGGCGCGGCACCGGGCCTCATACGTCTGGGCGTCGATCTGGTTGCGGATGGTGTCAGTGTTGGTCATGGTCATCTCCTTCGGCGTTGGGTACATGCTACGAGTGATGCAAATTTAAGCACACCTCATCGCTGATTGCAACACCTACATCTCCAGCGGCGGCAGCGCGTACTTCAACGGGTCCGGTGTGTAGTCCTCACCGGGCCCAGTCCACCAGTCCGGGCGGGGGGTCGCTGGGCTGAACTGCGGGGCGCGCGCGGGGCGGCTGACCGGCAGCGTGGCATCGGGCCAGAAGGTTGTCAGCGCGACATTGTCCGGCAGGTAGGCGAGCATCAGCCCGCCGCCCAGGTGCCACCACGGGCCAGGCGCTGGGTGCACGGCGGGCTCTGTCCCGACCGCATGGAACGCGTAGCGGATCCACATGGGTTAGGTCTCCTCGATGATTCGCAGCAGTTGGAACGGATATCGGTCATGCGTATGGGCGCGAGCGGTCCACCCATCGCCAGTCGGCGACAGCCACAGATGGACGCGCCGACCGCTTGTGGCGGTGTAGCGTATCAGTCTGGAGGTGCTCGGCGGCCGGGGTGCGTAGACCACGGTTGCCTGTCGCTCGATCCCACGCGCGTCGCGCAGCACCAGCCGCGTGCGGGGCGGCAGCATGTCTGGCGTGATATGATCCGCATCGCCGCGGCAGTCTCCGCCGCGCGCCGGGTTCACCCTGGCGGGCCCGGTGGTGGTTTGGTCGCCACCACCGGGCCGAACTTTCCCCCACAGCCTCACAGCGCACCAGCCATGCCGAGCACGGCGACGACGATCACGGCGGCGGCTGCCAGGATCACTAGCGCGCCGAGCGTCCAGTTGGTCAGCGGCGGCCGGGGCTTCTCAGCACCCGGCGGCGTGGCGCGAAAATCCACGCCGGGCCTTAGTTGCACCATGTTGTCGGTCTGCGGGCGCACGGCCCGCTGGTCGATCATGTGATATCTCATGACGTAGCCTCCTCACTGTTGAGCGCGGTAGTAATCCGCAGTCCGAGACTGGCCGCCTGCCGGATATCCTCCTCCAGAGACGGCAGCGTACCGGGCTGATGCCCCCCGGCCCGCAGTTCGCGGGCCAGTCGCATGGCGTCGATCTCATGCGCGGCGACGATACCGGATAACAGCAGCGCTTCGGCGCGCGTGACGTGCAGGGTAATCATGCCGGCACCTCCCCTAGAAACTGCCGGGCCTGTCGGATGGCATCCTCCGTGGCGGGCGGCATGTCCCGCAGCGGCATGAGCAGTGCGAGAATACTCGACGGCGTGCGCACGATGCCCGCGCGGTGGGTCTGCGTGATCATGAGCGCCGGAATTTCCGCTACGCCGAGCATATCAGCCAACGCTTCCCGCAGGCCCTCCACCCGCGCGGAATCGTACACGTCCGGCGCCGCACCATCGGCCGCCGGGCCGGTGGGTACCACGTGGCGCCAGTTGGGGTAATGATCATCGAGCGGCGCGTACTGCACGCGGATGCCGCCATCCACGGACGATGCGCCGCACATGACGTGCACGACGGTTTCCATGCGTGCCTTGCGCGGTATGCCCTTCAGCAGCGTGATGATACTCTCCCGCGGCACGGTGAACGATGCGCCGACGAATGGCGGGATGCGCGCGGCCAGCAGCATGGAGTCATCGGTCGCCACCGCATAGCCTGCGGTGTCGAAGCGCACGCCGCACAGATACTTGCGCCCGTCTTGTTTTGGTGCGATCTGCACCAGTCCGGCCAGCGTGCTGGCGAGAATGTCAACGGTCTCCATGGTCGTTACCTCCGTAGTGATGGTCTTGTCAACTGTCACGGCAGCAGCGCGCGCTCGACCTGGAAAACCCCCATGTGAATGGATTCGACCGACTCGGCCACATCGGCCAGGCCGGCCTTGTCGAGAGCGCGGATAACGTCACGCAGCTGGTTGCGCAGCCTGGCCAGCTGATCATTTGCGGCGACGCTGCGCAACAGCGCATCGCTGCGGGCGACCTCCAGCCCGACAATGCGAGCGTCTGTCGCATCCTCTGCCGCGGTGAGCTCCGCAATATCGGCATCCATTGCCGATAGCAGGGCGTCGAACGCAGCGCGCGGCACAGTGTCGCCGCCCATTGCGTAGATGGTGGTTTCCACCTCGCTAACGGTCATGCCTGCATAATTCATGGTCTCTGTCTCCTGTTTTGTGGTGGTGGTGATGTCAGGCTTGTGGTGTCAGTCGGACATCTGCGCGGGGTGCGTCCCGCAGTGGTAGTCATATCCGCTACCGGGGTTGCTGCCGCCGATGGCGGCATAGGCCCTATCGAGGGCCGCCTCGACTTCCGACCAGCTCCACTCGCGCGCACAGGCGCGCAGCCCGGCCAACTCGGCGCTGGCCACGTCGAGCTGGTCCTGGGTGGCCAGCCCGCCGACTGCGGCCCACTGTGGGCGGACATCGGTGGAGAGCACCACCCGCCCGTCGATCAGCAGAGCCGGGGCGGCGTCGATGATAGCGGCAATGATCGTGTCGTGCGATGCGGTCATGGTCTGGTCTCCTGTTCCTGCCCCGGCGCGGTGCCGGGCATGGGTATATAGTGACCCCATCCGTTGCAGATTGCAACAATTATAATAGACCACAAATCAATAACTTACGATCGCAGGCAAAAAATTCGGTCTGGACAGCCGCAAAAAATGCCAGCCGCCGGGCTACTCTAGCCTGCCCGACCACCGGAGATATAGACCATGCCCGACCCACGCACGCGGGCCACCGCGCCTGCCGGCACGCCATTTGCGGCCTGCCTCATCGGCAGCCGCACAGACACCAGCCCGCAACCCGTCATTGGCCCATTCGCCGAGTTCGCCGACCATCTCGCCACCACCACACGTCTGGTAGCCCTCACCGTCGAGGAGTACCACGCACTGCCAGCCGATGCGCGCGCCAGCGTCAAGGACGGTCCCGCATATATATGCGCGACCTTCGCGCGCCCCGGCACGCGTCGTGCAGATGACGTCGTCGCCGCTACTGCGCTGGTACTCGACATCGACACGGGCAACCTGTCGGCCGATGACGTCTCACGCAGGCTCGGCGATCTGCGGTACGTCATGTACGAGACGCTGTCATCACGCGCAGGCAACCGCAAATGGCGCGCGGTCATTCCCTACGCCGCGCCAGTCGATGCCGCGCGCCACATCGCCGCGTTCGAACAAATGCAAAAGGTTTTCGACGGCCTGCTCGATGCGCGCGGACGTGTGCCCTCGCAGCTGTGGTATGGCGTGCAGCGCATCAAGGGGCAACGCGGGCATTTCGCGGCGAACCTCGACGGCGCCACGCTCGATGCACACAAACTCACACCAACGCCAGCGCATCGTGCGGCCGGCTATGTCGGCGACGTAGACGCGCCAGCGATCGAGGGTGACCGAAACAACCGCCTCAATGCATACGCATTCCGCGAAGCGTTCCGCGCATCCAGCGAGGATGATCTGCTCGCAATCGTGCGCGCGAAAAACGCAGAATACTCGCCACCGCTGCCCGCGCGCGAGGTGACGTACATCGCAAAGCGATGCTGGCGGCAGGTCACCACGGAGCCGCAATTGATTGCGCAACGTGACCGCATGCGCGGCCAGGTGTTGGGCGGTGTGGGCGCACCGAGCGTCGCGGACGGTTGGACATTCGGCAACTACCAGCAGGCGCTATCCGAGCCACCGCCCGTGTGGCTTATCGGTGACCTCATCGCACGCCGGCAGGTGAGCGTGCTCTACGGACCGCCGAATGCCGGCAAGTCCGCGCTCGCGCTGATGATCGGCGCAGCGATCGCCAGTGGCACGCCCCGAGGGCTCGGTGACCTCGCGCCGTGGGTCGATTATGTCGGCGTGCTCTATTTCGCCATGGAAGGCGCGCTCGGGCCACGCCTGCGCGCGCTGCGCGCGGAGCACATGCTGCCAGATGGGCCGCATCCTCTGCACATTGAGCGGGCCATCACGCTGCCCGATGACATAGAGAAGCTTGACCAGTTGCTGGGATTGGCGCGCTCACAGTGCCCATCGCTCGGGCTTGTCATCATCGACACACTGGCACGCGCCACGCCAGCGGTGGATGAGAACACCGCCGAGCTCGGCGCGGTGGCCGCGCGTCTTGGTGCGCTCGCCATCGCGCACGACTGCCATGTCATGCTGATACATCACACGGGCAAGGACGCCGCACGCGGCGCGCGTGGGCATTCGTCACTGAAAGCTGCCGTCGATACCGAGATGGAAGTGCAGGTAGAGGTGACAGAGTCCGGGCAGGTCACGCGCCGACAGATGTGGGTGACGAAGCAGCGCGACGGACTCGCCCAATGGGGGCGCGAGCTCGTGCTGGGGCCCGTCGATCTCGGCGCGCATCCGGCTAACCCGGGGGCACATCTGACCAGTGTGGTGGCCGTGCTCCGTCCCGGTGAGGCCGCGCGCGCGCCCAAGGCAATCAGGGGCAAACTCACTGACGGATCAGACGCGGCGATCATCTGGCCGGATGTTGTACGAGGCATCGCGGCGGGCAAGGTTGTCTGGAGCGCGCAGGAATTGTGGGATGTGGTGGAGCGGTACAGGGGGCAGGATCCCAACCACGAACAGCGCAGGCGGACTGAGCGGCTTATCGGCCAGTTGGCGCGCAAGCGCGGCGGGCGTTGGGCGGCGCACGGGACAGACTTCTGGACCGGCCAGATGGTGTTTGAGCGGCCAGACAAAAATGCAGACTAAAAACTGTCTGGTTTGGGGAAATTGTCTGTTTTGGGGCCTATACCGCCCAGACAGACAATTTTCCACTAGGAAATTGTCTGTCTGTCTGGCGGGAAACAGTCGAAAAGTCTGGCTGGGAAATTGACTGCCCCCGCTGGCAACGGTGTGCGCCAGCGCTGGCGTGCAACGCCGCGCGCGTGGTATATGCGCACGCATGGCCAAACTAACCGCATCGGACCGCGATTTTCTGCGCAGATTGATTGACACGTTCGGCCCGCGGCTGGAGGGCTGGCTGGTGCGCGTGGCGGATGGCGACCCGCCGGTGATTGATCATGCAACAGGTGAGGTGGTGTGTAAGGGCGCACCGCCAGATCCTGGCCGAGCGTTGCAAATTTACGCGCAGATGCTGGAGTTCGTGCGCCCGCGTCTCAGTCGCGCAGAGGTGCAGGTTGAGGACGTCAGGCCGTCGCGCGCCGACCTGTTGGCGCAGGCCCGCGCACTGGGCGTCGATGAGCGCCTTCTGTTCCTCCCGCACGGCACGGTGGCGGCGCCAGAGCCAGCAGGATCGCCAACAGGCGACGATCATGGCTCGACCCATTGACGACACGCGGCTAGCCGAAATCGTCGCGCTACGGCAGGCTGGTGCAGAGTACCGTGCAACGCATCGCCGTGAGTTCACTCCCAACTGGTACGGATGGCAACGTGAGTTTTTCGGTGCAACACGCCACGCGCGGCAGGCGATGCTGCTCGCTGCAAATCGCATCGGCAAAACCTTCTGCGGTGGCTATGCGATGGCGTGCGATCTGACGGGCGACTACCCGGAGGACTGGCCTGGCGAGCGGATCGAGCACGTCATCACGGCGTGGGCGTACGGCGTGGACGCACAGCAGGCACGCGACGTCATTCAGCGCGAACTGCTCGGCGAGGAGGGCGAGGACGGCATCTGGCGCGGCGGCTGGATCCACCACGAGGAGATTCTCGGCGTGACGCGTTCGCAGCTTGTGGGCGCGGTCAATAGCGTGCGCGTCAAGCACAAGCTGGGCGGCGTGAGCATGTTGCATCTGAAGGCCTACTCGCAGACGCGCACGGGTACCGGCACGCTGCCGCACGCGGGCAGTAGCGTGGATGTGATGTGGGTTGACGAGCAACCGCCGGATGAAGTGATCGGCCAGATGCTGACGCGACTCACCACTGGACGGCACAATCAGGGCGGGTTCATTCGCTACACGATGACACCAGAACTCGGCATGACGAACCTCGTGGCGCAGTTCATGGAGCCCTCCGCGCACCAGTGTCTGATTGGCCCGATCGACTGGCTGCAGGCCCCGCATATCAGCGCCAGTGTGCGCGAGGAACTGCTCGCCACATACCCGGCCCACGAACGCGACATGCGCACGAAGGGCATCCCGTTGTTCGGTAGTGGCCGCATCTTCGTGTTCGATGAGGACGCGGTGCGCATCGCGCCGTTCGATACGTCGCAGCGTCCGTGGTTGCGCGGCATTCGCGCAATGGACATCGGCATTGACCATCCCACGGCGATTGTGTGGCTGTTGCACGATCCGGAGTCCGACATCATCTACCTGTCCCGCACGTATCGCAGCAGCGATGCCGCAGCCGCCGTGCATGCGAGTGTCGCCAACAGCATGTGGCCGCACGTGCCGCTGGTGGTCCCGCCGGACATCGACAAGCGCGATCCTGGCAGTGGCGACACTGTGCGCGACTACTACACGCGTTCTGGTGTGACGACCACGCTGGCGTTCAAGAATCCGGACGGTAGCAACCACGTAGAGCCTGGCATTTTCGCGCTATCGCAGGACATCATCGAGGGGCGCTTTCGCGTCTTCGCAGGGCAAGCCGAGCACTTCATCGAGGAGGCTCGCACGTATCACCGCGATGAGCGCGGCAAGATCGTCAAGGTGCGCGATGACGTGATAGACGCGGTGCGCTACGGCGCGCAGATGGTGCGCCAGCACGGCGCCCCAATCGGTGCAGTGAACCACGGTCCGCTGTACATTGACCGCGGTCTTCGCTCGGGCAACGATGCGCGCATTAACAGGGCTGGGAGGGTGGCATATGGCGGACATGGACACTACGGGCGCGGCTGAGCAGTCCGTCAACTACAGCGACGGCGAACTGGTCGCGCTGGTCGGCAAGTGCTGGGACACTGGCACGGATGCGCGCGCCAGCGCACTGGCCAACGAGTCGTTTTATTTCGGCGAGCGCCCGAAAGCCGCCGACACGAACACGAGCGACTACGTATCCATGGCCGTGTTTGACGGCGTGGAGGATTTGAAGGCGAAGATGCTGCGCACGTTCTGCAGCAACCGTGACGTGGTGCGGTTCAACCCCGATGGCGAAGGCACGCCGGAAATGGCGCAGGTCAAAACCAAAGCCGTGCAGCGCATCTTTCACCACGACAACAACGGCTACAAAATCCTGCACGATGCGATCCATGACGCCTTCGTTTCGCGTCTGTGCGCGGTGCGCGTGGGCTATCGCGAGCGCAAGGTAAGCGTGCCGCGCGAGTTCTCCGGGCTCACGCGCGAGCAGATCGATGCGGCGGCCGCGCGTGAGGACGTGGTCCGCATCGACATCGAGACCGAGCAGGCCGCACCGATGGTTCCTACACCGCTCGGCCCCGCCCCGCTCGGTGGCAACGTCTACTCCGGCACCATCACTGTGCGGGAGGACCGCTCGAAGGTCGTCATCGAGGTGCTCGACCCGCTCGACGTGCGTTTTTCCAGCGGTACGGTTGACATCAGCAACCCCGAGCGCATCCCGATGGTAGTGACCTCCACGCGGGTGCCACGCTACCAGCTGTTGCAGGACGGCTTCGACCCGCAGGTCGTGGACGCACTGCCACCGGCTGGCCCGGTCGACCATGTGCGGCGCGATCCGCTCGACATGGGCGTGGGTGCGGCGAGCACGATGGACATGGTCGAGGTGCGCGAAGCCTACGCCTGGCTCGACTATCAGGGCACGGAGCCCGAGCTGTGGCAAATCATCGTCTCTGGCGCCCATCTGCTGGCCCCGCCCGAGCGCCTTGCCCGCTCCTGCCTGCGCTTCTGGACGCCACACATGATCCCGCACAGGGCGATTGGCATCGCCCCGGCCGATGTGTTGATCGACGGGCAGGTGGGCGAGTCGAACACGATCCGCGGCTGGATCGACAACGTGCAGCGCGTGAACACCGGCGTGCGCACGGCGAACCTGTCGCTGATCCGCAATCCCTCCGACCTGATCGAGAACCCGATTGGCGGGATCATCGACACATCGGACCCGGTCGGCGCCATCAGCGTGGCCGCACAGCCGGCGCTCTCACCGGCCACCGGTGCGTTGCTTGAGATATTCCAGACCGAGCGCGAGCAGCGCACGGGCTCCTCGCGCCTCTCGCGCGGCCTGCAGACGCAGGACGTGCTGACGCACCAGAACTCCGCCGACATGATCAACCAGCTGATCGACGTGAGTTCCGACCGGCCGATGATGCTTGCCCGTTCATTCGCTGAGCTGTTCCTGAAGCCGCTACTGAACGACGTGTGGGCGATTGCGGTGGAGGAGGACGTGAGCCTCACCATCGAGGTGAACGGCAGGCTGACACCGGTGCGCGTTGCACAGCTGCCGCCATCGGATGGGCTGTCCGTGGACGTGGCCCTCACGCCCGATCAGGGCGACACCGAGGCCCGACGCGTGTTGACTGTCCACACCATGCTGGCGCAGGACCCGCAGATGGCTCCGCTCTATGGCATCAACGAGCGCTATCGCGTTTATGCGCATATCTGCGGCCTGCTCGGCATGCCGGTTTGGATGAAGAACCCAGCCGATCCGCAGGTGCAGCAGCAGATGCAACAAGCCCAGCAGAAGCAGGCCGCGATGGAGCAGCTGCAGATGCAGATTGCGCAGAAACAGCTGGAGCTGCGCGAGCGCGAGGTGCGGGTGCGGGAGGCTGGTGTGCAGATCAAGGCCGTTGACGACCAGCGCAAGCACGCGGGCGCCGCCGACAAACTCAACCTCGATGCGACCAAGAGCGCGGCCAAGCAGAACCTCGACGCGCAGGAGTTCGCCTGGCGTCGCAAGCTCGATGTGGCCGAGTACGCGCTGGAGGACAAGCAGGACCGCCCGGTGGCGCTCGGCAACGGGTATAAGGGCGGTTGAAGGAGGCTCGACATGAAACGCAATGGAGACCGACGCATGAACAGGCAGACCGAGGTGGTGCGCGATGGCGCAGACAGCGCGAAGGACGCGCAGGGCGCGGAGGCCGCACCGATCGAGAACGGCATCCCCGAGGCGATCCGCGAGCAGATGGAGCGCAAGCTCCAGCAAAAACAGCTCGATCGCTGGCGGTTCGAGAAGCGCCGGGAGGTACTCAATGCCCGCGATCATTGACCCGCTCGCCGCGTTCCTGCGCCGGCGCATTTTCGGCACGAAGCCGCGCGCTGATGCACCGCGCATCGAGGAGGCGGCCATCCTGCGCCGTGCCGAGCGCGCGCGCGAGTTGCTGCGCTCGGAGGTGTTCATCGAAGCCTACCAGGACGAACTGGACAGCATCGTGGACGGCATCCTCACGAGCAACACCGACACCGTGGACGGGCGCAGGCAGGCATTGGCCAGCGTGGTCCGTGCGCGGGAGTTGCAAAACATCGTCGCCCAGCTGAACGGCTACGTGAATCAGGCGGCGGTCATCGAGGCCCGGCGTAGCCGGGATTTGACGTAACAACAGGAGTCGTGTAATGAATACCACCACCGGACAAGTCCAAGCGCAGAGCGCGCAGACCTCTGTCGGCACCACCCAGCAACCGACCGGCCCGGTCTCCGTCTCAGAAGCAGCGGCGATTCTGGCCAGACACCGTCAGCAGGCCGTCGAGGCGCGCGCCGCTGAGCAGGTGCAGGACGAGGGCGCTGTCGAGGGTCTGGTACCCGATGAGATCGGGGACGGCGACGGGCAGATGGTCGAGGACCAGTCTGCACAGGACACTGGCGATGGCGAGGCCATCGGCGAGGACGCAGGCGACGGCGAGGCCGCCCCCTCCGTATTCTCGATTGACGGTGAGGAGTTCACCGAAGACCAGATCCGCGAGTGGCGCGACGCCGGTCTGCGAACCGCAGACTACCAGCGCAAGACCCAGGTGCTGTCGGACAAGGAGCGTGTCGTTGACGCACTCTCCGAGGACATCAACAGGCACAGCCACGCCCTGCGCAGGGTGATCGAGGCACAGCTTGGCGGACTCCTCGGCGAGGTGCAGAAGTTCAACTCGGTCGATTGGGGGAAGCTCGCCTCCACCGACGTGGACGAGTTCAACCGTCAGAAGGCGCGCTACGAGGTGGCGAAGGGGCGCGCCGCGCAGGGCCAGCAGGCCTACGTGGGGTTCCTGCAGGAGTACGACGCGTTGACGCGACGGGCACTGGAGGCGAAGGCGCAGGCCGCGCTCCCGGTGCTCAAGACACGGATCAAAGGCTGGTCCAACGGTCTCTACGCTGAACTGTCGAAGTTCACACACGAGGTCGGGGCGCCGGAGGAGGTGGTCGCGAAGGTGACGGATCCGTGGTTCTGGGAGATCGTCAACGATGCGTACGCATACCGCAAGGGCCAGAAGGCTGCGACGGCGGGCAAGAAGGTCACGGTATCTTCCCCGAAGCGCAGCATTCCGGCAGGACCGAGGGTCACCAGCGGTGAGCGCCAGAGGATCGACGAGCAACGGCTGCGCGATAGCGCGGCCAAGGGATCGCCCCGCGATCAGATGGGTGCCGCTGTGGCACTCATGCAGGCGAGGCGGACAGCACAACAGCCGGCAGTGCGCAGGCGCTGACGGTGGAATGAGGATCAACTGACATGGCACGTACAATCATTGCAAGCAGCCCGGGCGCCACGCTCACGGCGCGGTCGAACACTCCGGTCAACACCGAGGGCGTCGTCGAGTCCGTCGAGGACGTGGTGAGCCTCATCAGTCCCTACGAGACCCCCTTCTACTCCATGATGCGCAAGGTGCCGGCAAACGACGTCGTGCACTACTGGCAGGCGGATGATCTCGCCGCGGCGTCGCGCACCAACGCCAAGCCGTATGGCTACGAGCCGGCCGCCGCCAACGGCGCGGACTTCGACTCCAGCACGCCGGCGATGCTGCAGAACTGGACCCAGCTGCAGACCAAGACGGCGCGGGTGTCGGGCTCCATGCGCGGGGTGCGCACCTACGGGCGCGGGGATGAGCTGGACTACCAGATCATGAAGCGCGGCCGTGAGTTGCGCCGGGACGCCGAGGCGACGTTCCTTGCCGACCGCAACGGCGGCGCCGGTACGAGCACCGCCCCGGGTGCGGGCTTCCCGTTCGCCCCCGGTGGCACGGCGCCGCTGATGACGTCGGCGTCCTACTTGATCCGGTCGACGTGCCACAACTACGGCGCCACGGGCAACGTGACGGGCACCGCCGGTTCGGCAGTGGCACCAATCACGGTGACGAATGGCACCAATCGGGCGCTTACCGAGACGATCCTGCTGGCCGCACAGAAGGCAGCCTATGACCAGGGCGGGCAGCCGAACACGATCCTGTGTTCGCCCTACCACTCGCAGGTCATCGCCAACTTCGCCTACGTGGACCCGTCCTCGGCGAGCGCGAGTGCTGCGCGCGTGCGCGAGATCATGGACAACGGCGCAGGCAAGCAGGAGCTGGTGAACGTCGTCGACATTTACCGCTCGCCCTACGGCACGATGGCGGTCCTGCAGGACCGGTTCATCTACGGTACCGGTGGCGGTGCGGAGGACAATGAGGGCATCGTGCTCCTGCTCGAAGTCGACCGCTGGCACGTGGCGCAGCTGCGCGAGATGCAGACCGAGCCGCTGGCCAAGACCGGTGACAACACCTCCGCTCTGGTGCTGGTCGAGCACACGCTGGTCCATGAGCACACGGGCTCATCCGCGTGCATTCGCGACCTCCTCACGGCCTGATGACGGCAGCCCCCGGGGAGTTACCCCCGGGGGCGTTCTTCCGCACCACGGAGGCGACATGGGCGACGTTGACTTTCAGGCGCATATCGACACCGACACGCCCGGCAAGGTCCGCTACCAGGTCACCCACGCGCAGGACGTAGCACCGTACCTGCGCAAGGCCGAACTGCAGCGACAGGCCGAGGAGGCATTCACGACGCGGCGCAACGAGGTGCGCCCGAATGCGAGCATCCCGCTAGTCGTGGCAATGGAAATCCGCCAGAAGTATGGGATCGATGTGTGGAACATCACCGATGAGAACGAGGAGCGGTTCTGGCAGATCATGCAGACCGAGTACCCGAAGTTCCTCACCACCAACCAGAAGGTTTACCGCAGGACATAGTCGATGGCATCACCCATAACGGACACGGCATCCCTTCGCGCAGCGGTCCGTTCATGGATCAACCGCACGCCCGCGCCGACGGATGCGGAGATCGATCAGGCGATCCTGCAGGCCGAGACGCTGCTCAACGAGACCCTGCGCAGCCGGCATAACCGCACCTCGACGACGTTCAACATCGGCTACAACAACGTCTTCGGGCTGACGATCCCGAACGACTACCTCGAACTGCTGGACGCGACCGTCGACGGTACGTGGCGGCTCGACGACACGAACACGCTGGTCGAGGAAGGAACTCCAGGCCCATCCCTCCAGCCGGTGCCCTACCGCACGTTCGTCAACCTGTTCCCGGCGCCCGGCTACCGGTCCGGCGCCCCGTTCTACTACACCGAGCTTCCCGACGGTGCGGCATGGCAGTTCTCTCCGTCCGCCAAAGGCTACCGGGTGCGGATGTGGTACTACGCCCGACTCGCCAGCCTGCTCGACAACACGGTGAACCGGCTCCTGACGGCAGAGCCATCGGCCTACCTGTCAGGCGTCATGAGTTACCTTGAGACGTTTTACCGCATCCCGCAGGAGCGCCGCGGCCCGTGGGGGCAGATGTTCTCAGGGGTCGTCAATTCGCTGAACGAGAGCATGCGCAAGTCGCTGCTCTCGGGCGGCTCGATGCGCGCGAGGAATCCGTATGGGAATTGGTAGCCTCGACCCGAACGTCCCCGCCGGGACCGCGAAGGCCTCGGGCGGCGCGGCTGAATTGCGCGCGATCAAGGCCGAAGTCAAGGCGAGCTTCCCGCAACTGACCGCGGGCAGCGACATCGTCACGCGCACGGCGGCGCAGATCAACAACGCGCCTGACAAGACGGCGGCCGAGACGATCAGCGGGAACTGGAACCATACCGGGACGCTGAAAGTCGGCGGCGTTGACGTGTCCACGCAGACAGTCGTTCCAGCGGCCTACGAGCCTGCCATCAGCCCGAAGTTGAGTGCGTTCAACCGGGACTTCGCCGGCAGTGGCAGCGCGACGACTGTCGCGCGAAGTGACCACGCGCACTCTACGCTGTTTACCCCTGAGTATGGGACCGCCTACGGTATGGGCGGTAGTCTCTCTAATTCGTCCGGCGGTTACTTGGCGCTGAATGTCCAGTGTGTGTCGAGAACGGCGGCGGTATTCAACACCAACGTAACAAACAATCCAGATTCTGTACTTGGGCTGGGTGTGCAAAGCTCAACGACGTACTGGTGTTCGTGGACATTTAGCGGGTACCTCAACACGGCAGACAATCTGCAGTTTGCTATCGGCTCCGAGACTTCACCACCGTCTTCAGGGTACACGCCGTTCTCTTACGGTTATACATCGGCTCTTATCGGGACAACGTCTACGCGCACATATGGTTCCGAGGTGATCCGTACCGGGGCTGGCGTGGCTAAGGTTAGGCTCGTGGTCTTGCTACCCAATGGGCGGACGCTTACTGTGGATGATGCGACCATATCATTGTTCAGGATCGCCTGACGCCCATGCTCGTCCCGATCCGCAACTTCGGAGGCGCTGGCGTCACGTCGCCGAACGACGCACCACCAGAGGACGCGCCGCTCAACGGCTTCACGTCGAGCGGAAGCGTCACGTTCCGTGGGCGCGCGACAACCAAGCGCGCGGGGTTCGTCCCGGTTGTCCTGCTGTGGCCAGATACCATGCAGTGGTTTCAGGCGTGGGACGATGGTAGCGGGCTTCAGTCGGTTGCGTTCTGTGCGGACGATACGATCTACACGACGACCGACGCCATCCACATCAACACGGTGACCATCACCGCGCCCGCACTCACCACGGCCGCCGGGTGGCAGTCCGACGTGTTCGGCAAGTTCTGCGTCCTGAACAACCGGGCGCAGACGCCGAAGTATTCATCCGCGTACAACTCGGGGACCGATACGTGGACATTCGCCGACCTGCCGGGCTACCGTGGGGTAAGCGCCGGTGTCTCGCCCTACACGCCCTGCACCAGCGTTCGGGAGTTCAGCAACCATCTGGTCGCACTCGGCGTCACCGGTAATCCGTTCACCGTCTACATCAGTGACCAAGGGTCGCCCGAGGCGATCCCCACCAGCTGGGACTTCTCCGACCCGACGAAGCTGGCCCGGCGGTTTCCACTTAATTCCCGCGACGGGCCGATCATCGACGGCGGGCGCCTTGGCGACCGCTTCATCGTTTACCAGCGCCGGGCGGCCGTGGCGCTTGAGTACGTGGGCGGCTCCTTCGTCATGGCAGCGCGCAGGCTACCCATCGCCATAGGGCTCGCGAACCCAGACGCGTGGGGGGAGTTCGAGGGCAAGCACATCGTCGTTACCGAGGACAGTATCGTCATCCATGACGGCTCCTCCGTACTCAACCCGGACATGAACCGCGTGCGCACGCAGTTCTTCTCCGAGCTATCCGACCGCGCGCTAGTCAAGGTCGCCATCGACATCACCCATCAGGAGGCGGTCATCTACTACCCGACGACGGGGGCAATCGGTGGATCGTGCAACAGGTCACTGACATACAGCTGGGCCGCCAATACGTGGTCGTTCGGCAACCTCGGCTGCGCCATCAACAGGATCGCGCGCGCGGAGTTGCCTGCCACAGACACGGTGTGGGACGCCATCGACACGCCGTGGGATGCGCTCCCCGGGGCGTGGCTTGACTTCGACGCGAAGCCGAATGTCTCGAAAATGTACCAGCTGCGACCGTGGACGCTGGACGAGTACGGCACCGGCTACTACTGGTACCGTGGACCACCGACGTACCTGCTCGATAACACGAACGCCATCATTTTCGACGACAATGACCTCCCGCTGCTGGTGGACATCGCTACTGACGTGTACGCGTACCCGACGTATGCGCAGCGCGACTACGCCGACCTCGACGAGGTGACGGGCGACACCTCGCACAACAAGATCATCGGCAGCGTGTTCCTGCAGGTGCGTGGCGCGGGCGTGTTCGATGTGCAGTTTGGTGTTTCGGCGACATCCCGCGGCGTGGTGCAGTGGGCGGACCCGGTGGGTATTGACCTTGGCTCTGACACTACCACCGCCAAGGTGGACTTCAACCTGTGCGGTCGGTATGTGCACTGGAAGCTTGGCGCATGGAACCGGGCGCAGAACGACGGCTGGTTCGAGTTGGTTGGGGCGGACATCGAGGTGTCACTCGAAGGGGTGCGCGGGTGAAGGCGTACACACCAGCACACCAGCAGATCGGCGACCTTGCCGCGCTTCGCCAGTTCGTCAATGGTGAGCTACATCGCATCGCACAGGTGCTCGCGCAGGACGAGGCGCCGGTCGGCGAGACGCTGCCGACAACCGGCGCCACGGGACTGCTCATCGCCGTCAATCGTGCCGGGACGGTCACCCTGTCCCGCGTGAGTTATGGGGCCGCAGACAGTGCAGGCGTCGGCTACCGCGCCCTGCGCGTGGAGAACTGAGTATGGGACTGTTCGATTCAACCACCACCACGTCCGGGTCGCCGTGGAGCCCGCTGACCACCCCGACGATGACCGGCGTCAATCAGGCCCTCGCGCTCCTGAACCGCGGCCCTTACGGTGGGCTGTACACCGCCCCCACGGACCCGTTCCAGACGGGCGCGATTGCGGCCGGTGCGAACGCCGCGGGGGGCGCCGACGCGCTCTCGCAGGCGTTCCAGAACGCGGGCAGCGCCCTGCTGCCAGGCATCGGCTCGGCGTTCAACTACTACAACAGCGCGCTGGGCGGTGGCTCATCGAATCCGTGGCTGACGAACACGCAGGACTACCTGGGGCTTGCCGGGCAGGTGGCGAACAACCCCTACACACAGGGGATGGTGCAGGCGGCGATGCGCGATCCGTTCCGGCAGCTGGTCGAGCAGACCATGCCCGGCATCCGCATGGGGGCGAACGCGGCCGGGCAGGCCGGTGGCTCGCAGGAGGCCGTCATGGCCGCCATCGCCGACCGCGGCTATCAGGACCGCCTCGCCGATACCACGTCCAGCATCATGGGCAACTTCTACGGGCAGGGTCTCGGAATCGCCGACACGGCGGCGAACTTCGACGCCGGGCAGCGCGCCGGGGCGGCAGGTTCCCTCATGAATGCCGGCCTTGGCGGTCTCGGCCTGCTCAATCAGGGCTACGGCATCGGCCAGCAGGGGGCGACGGATCTGTTCAACTGGGGCACGCAGAACCAGAACCTGCAGAACCAGCAGCTGCAGGCGGCGATGCAACAGTTTTACGCGCCATGGGACGTGCTCAAGAGTTATGGCAGCTACGTGAACCCGCTCGCCGGGAGCCTGCGCACCACGACCGAATCTCAGAACGGGCTGAACGCGTTCCTGCTGTCCGGTCTTGGCCCAGTCCTCGGCAGTGCAGGCGGTGCGATCGGCGGGAAGATCGAGGACATCATCAAGAACGGCGCACTGGGCGGCATCGGGAATGCCATCGGCGGGGCCATTGGCGACCTCGGCAGCGGGGCGTGGAACTGGCTGAAGGGCATCTTCGGGGGCTGATGTGGCGCCGCGCAACTTCATCCCGCTGGCAAGTCCGACATGGTGGCGTGGCCTCGACCCCATCGACGTCCCGGTGGTGGGCGACCGTCCGCCCGGTGCAGGCATTCTGGGGCTTGGCGTCGGCGGTGTCGGCGGTGTCGGCGGTGTCGGCGGCGCCACCGGTGGCCCGCTCTCCGGGATCACGCAGGGCATCCTGAACGGGTTGTTCGGGCGCAAGCCAATCAACGAGCCGATGGAGAGCCTGTGGGGGGATGCCGAGCGCAAACAGCTTGAAAGCGACATCCAGCAGCAGGCAAACGACTGGCTGAATGAGTACGGGAAGAACATGCCAGTTCCGGACCTGCCGATCAGCCCGGTGGACGTGGACCTCGGCGCGCTGCTCGGGCAGCAGAGCTGGGCGGACTTCCTCACAGGCAACCTCACCACGCCGTCTGCGTACTCCCCAACGGACGTGTTGCCGTGGACCGGGCTGCCCAAGCAGGGCGTTCCGATGGACGTGGCACTCGGCGGCGTGCCGACGGACACGGCGGGGCTGGACCGACTGCTTCAGGCGCTCAATCCGAACTACACGCAGGCGCTCGGCGACCAGCTCGCCGCATCGCGCCCGTGGTCGGGGATCACGGATGCAGACGTCGCCTCGTGGGGGACGGACTCCGCCAACAAACTGCTGGACGACTACGCGAAGAACGCGCAGGTGCCGAGCCTCGATGGCCTGCTTCCTGCAGGCCCGCTGGATAAACTGTCACTCGGCGGTCTGCTGTCGAAGGGCGGGACGGCGCTGAGCCTGCTTGGCGACATTCGTCAGGGTGACTGGTTGGGCGGGGCGCTCGATGCCGCCAAGCTGGTCCCCACCAGCACGCTGTCCGGTCTGACGGGGCTTGGCGCCAACACGCTCGGTAATGCGTTCGGCGGCCTCGGCATCGCCAACAGCCTGCTGCAGGGCGATGTGGCAGGGGCCGGTCTCGGGGCGCTCTCGATGATGGGCCCGTGGGGGCTAGCGGCATCTTTGGCAGGCGGCCTGCTGCTGTCTGACCGGGAGACCACCGGGGACCGCCGGGAGGGCGGACAGAAGGTGTTCAACGCCGTGGCGCCCACCGTGTTCACCGACCTGCTCGGGCGCGATCCGGCATCCCTCGTCGGCCCGTGGGGCGCGAACGACCTTGACCGCAATTTCATGAGCGGGTGGCTCGATTCGGTTGGCGGCTACCCCGGTCTGTACCGCGACCTGATCGACCGTGGCGCGAACATTGACGCGCTGTTGCCGTCCATCCAGAACTACTACAACGCACTCCCAGAGGCCCAGCGCCCGCTGTACGGGCACCCGGACAGCACGTGGCGGGGGGATGCTGATGCTGCGCGCAACAACTGGGTGGACCAGATGATGGCGTTCAACAACGGCGTGCCGGACTGGTTCGCCGCGCTCGACCCGCGGGCGATGGGCTTCGCGAATGGCGACCCGATGCCCGCATGGCGGCAGTACCTCACGGAGCAGGCGCCGGTGTACCAGATCGACCAGTACAAGGGCTGGAATGCCGCGCCAGCCGACATGGCCGACCTCGTGCGCTACCTCGATAATCCCTTCGCCGTGACCGGCACGCGTCCGGTGGCGATTGGCAGCCCGGTGCCGACGATCAGCAACCCCGGCGTTTTCGACATCAACAACCCGGCCGCGCTCTACACGGTGCAGCCGTTCACGATAAAATCCGCGGACGAGTACCTGCGCGACGCATACGCGAACCTTCCCGGGTTCAGCGGGTCGTGGACTGGGTGGAGGGGCTAAGACATGGCTGGAATATTCGGACCGATGATGGGCGGGCAGGTGCCGGTACTCGACAGCCGGCAGATGGTCGGCCCGCCACGCGCGCTGTTCGATCCGCTGGGCGATGCACAGGCCCAGCGTGCCGCACAGTTGCGCCAGATGTACCCAGACCCACGCCAGCAGTCCATCGGATCAATGCTTGGTTCGGCGATCTTGCCCATGCTGCTCGGCAAGATCGCCGGCGGCTCGGGGCGCGAGTCTGCGCTCTACGGTATCGGCTCGGCAGCGCACAACTTCAACAGCCAGCTTGCGAACTACAACGAGATCGAGGCCAACATCGCGAATGCCGCCGCGCAACTCCCGAAGGCGCGCACAGATTTGGCGGAGGTCGAGGCCAAGGCGAACCTCCAGAACGCGCAGGCCATCGCCCTCATGACCCCGCAGGAGGCGGCGAAGAAGTACACGAAGATCGAGCTGGCGCACCCGAACGACCAGCGCAAGGCGCAAATCTGGATGGTCAACGAGGGGGATCAGAACGACAGATTCCTCGTCGGGGACGCGCCGTTCGACGCCAGCAAGGGCGCCGGCGGTCCGCCCTCGTACACGTACAACGTGGAGCCTGACGACACATCGCCCACCGGCTTCTCCAACGTGGCCAGAGATTCGCACAACCCCACGGCGCCGGCCATCACGGTGGGGCCTGCGACCACCCCGGCCAGCGAGGCGCGCAACATCCAGGACGCCGCGGATTCCATCGGCGCATCCGTGCAGGCCATTGCGGCGATCCCGGCCCAGCAGACTAACGTGAACGCGACGCTGGATCGGGCCCTGAAGCTTACCAACGCATGGAGCACGGGCTGGGGCGCGGCTACGTTCGGGAAACTGAGCCCGACGCAGGCCGGACAGCTGAAGGCGGAAGTCCTGTCCATCAACGGCGTCCTCGGCAAGGACGCCCTACAGAGCATTCGCGCGCAGGCGCAGAACGGGGCCAGCGGATTCGGGCAGCTGACGGAGAAGGAGCTGGCCTTGATTCAGAGCCTTGTCACCAACCTCAACCCGGAGAAGGGCGCGAAGGCGTTCCGTGATGACCTGGCGAAGATCCGGGAGTCGTTCGGGCGCGCGGCGTTCTACGCGGCGCTCGGCAACCAGATCGCCATGTACAACAAGACCAACAGCATCCCGGCCGGGGTGCGCGCGCACCGCGGTCTGCCAGACCCTGCCGCCCCCGACCTTGGCTTCGCCGCCCGCGCGGCGGGCATCTCACCGGGGCAGGCGATGACCTACCTCGCCGACATCCCGCCGCAGTTCCGCAAGATGATCACCATGCCCGCCAGCCGTTCGCCGGTGGGCGGTCAGCAGCAGCAGCAGGCGGTTATCGCACCGCCCGGCGCTGCACCACAGGGCGCATCTGTGCAGCCGGGTGACATCATCCCGCCCGGTCAGGCGCCCGCACGCATGTCTGCGATGGACTACATCAACGCCGGGAAGGGGAGCCGCTGATGCCCACACCAAACGAAATTCTCGACGGTATGCGCCTCGCCAAGGAGGCCGGCGACACGGAGGCCGTCGCCGACCTGCGCAAGATGTTGCAGGAGGCATACGCCGCAGAGGTGGGGAACCCGGCGGACGAAATGTCAGGCACCGAGGCCGTCCTCGCCAACCTCGGCGCCGGGTTCACCAACCTCGGTCTCGGCGCCCGCCAGCTGGTCGGGCAGGTGGACGCCGCAGAAGCCCGCAGGAAGGCCGCCATTGATCGCCGGATGGCAGAGGGTACGACGGGCGGGTCCCTGCTCCAGCTCGCCGGAGAGGTCGCCCCGTTGGCTCTCATGGGGCCAGCGCTGGGTGCGCTGGGCGGTGCTGTCGGCGGTACGGGCGCCGCGGGCGGGCTTGCCAGTTACGCGGCGGGTGCCGGTCTGCCGGCCACGGCGGCGATGGAGGGCCTCATTGGTGGCGCGCTGCTGCCGACAACAGACGACAACATGACCGCGGGTCGGTTGTGGAACATGGCCGCAGGCGCGCTCGGCGGTGCGGCGGTCAGCAAAGTGGCCCCGCTGGCGGGCAACTACGCCGCCCGGGGCGTCGGGGCGGCGCGCGATGCTCTCGCCCGGCAGGGCCTCGGGTCTGCGTCAAAACTGGCCGAACGGCAGTTCGTGCGCGGTGTTGCCGACCCCCAGCTGGCCGCGTACCGCATCCGGCAGGGGATTGCCGATGAGATTCCCGGCGTGCCATTGACGACCCCGCAGGCGCTCGGTGACCGTGGCATGCTCGCGGTGGAGCGCTCCCTCATGGATAGCAAGAATGAGGCCGGTCTTGCGCTCGCAGATGTTCGGGCGAAGGCCAACGCGGCACGGCTGGGTGCGCTGGAGGATGCGCTGGATCGGGACCCGGCGGCTATCCGGGAGCGTGCGGGGGAGTGGTTCGCTGCCCAGAAAGACACACTCGAAATGAAGCCCACTGGGTTCGATCCGAACAACCAGTTCCGCAAGCTCCTCACGTACTACGAGAACCGGATCGAGAGTCCGGACGGAAAGCAGGTGTTCCAGAACCTGAAGGAGCGGCTTGATGCGATCAAGGCGCTCCCGGTCGGGCAGCAGGCCGACCAGCTGCATCAGCTCCGCATGACGGGTATCAACGACGAGCTGGACAAGCTGTATTCGACCAGCCGGGCGACGGCCAAGTCGAAGATCATGCGCGAGGCGTTCGGCAGCGTGAAAGGCCGGTTCGACGACTACATGGAGAAGGCGCTCGACAAGGGGGACTGGAAGGGTCTCATGGCGGGCTACACCTCGCGCATGAGGGTTGCCAGCCAGGCCGAGTCGGGGCTTGGCGTCCTGCAGGACGTGCGGCTGGGCAAGCCCCTGTCCGACACCCGCCCGAACGTCATGGAGTCCCGGCAGAAGCTGCGCGGCGCACTCGCCCCGGACAACATGACCGATGATTACGGCGGACTCACCTATAGCCCGCAGGCCCGCCGGGAGATGGAGGACGTGCTTGGCTCTCTCGACCGCGAGGCGGCATCCAAGGCGCGGGATGTGGGGGGCATGACCGGCGCCGGGCGCGAGGCGCTCGGCATAATGCAGACGCTCGGCGTGCCCCGCCCGAGAGTGTCGGTTGGCGATGCGGTCCAGTCTGGCGTGCTGGGCGCTGCGGGCCTGATGACGGGAAACCCGTTGCTAGGGGTTGCCGCACTGGCGGGTAGCGCCGGGCAACGCAAGCTTGCGCATCAGGCGCAGCAGCGGGTCGCCGAGGACCTGCTCAGGCTCTACCGCGACCCGCAGGCGGCGCTGGCAGCGCTCGACAAGATGAACCTTCCGCCGATGTTCCGGGATCTGGTAGCCGAGCGCCTGAAACAGGCAACAGCGCGCGGTCTTGTCGCTGGCGGAATCGCTGCACCAGCCGGCGTCCTGAACGCTCAAGAAAGCCGGCAACCGTGAACAGCAGCACCTGTATGATCGGGATCAGGACACCGACGGCGAATGCTTCGAGCATGTTGCATAGCGTAGCAGCGAGGGGTGCGGCATGGCAATAATCCTTCCGACGGACAGCGGGCTTGACCTGACACAGTCCACCCCGAGCGGCCCGCAGTCGCGCGACCCGGTGACGCTCGCCGGAATGACGTACCGCCAGCGGTTGCGGTTCTGGCGCCGGTCGCAGGATTTTGGCGTCAACCTCGCCTCCGTCGCCGACAAGGGCACGCTGCTAATCGACTTCTCCAAGCAGTCGCTGACAACCGGCGTCGGTACGGCCTACACCAATGCGCTCGGGTCGTACACCGTCACGCGGACATCGCAGTCGCATCAAGCCCAGCTGACAGGCGTATTCGACTCCGTGACCGCCACGGGCTGGGAGATTGGCTGCACTGGGAACACGACGCCGTCCAGCCAGTACGCGCTGCGCTACCAGCTCACGTTCTCCACGCCCATCGACCTGTCTACTGTGGCGAACCTCGTCTTTGAGCTTGAGTATCCGCAGGAGATGCAGGCGAATGATTTCGGCGGAGGGCTGTTTAACGGCATCAGGACGGCGTTCTATTCTGACGCAACGAACGGCTCGTGGCAGCAGCCGGCCATGTGGGGCGTGCAGAGCATCGCCAAGCATACCAAGGACACCGTTTATTGCCCGATGGGCGGTGGTCTGTGGACCGCCATAGGCGGGACTGGGTGTAACTGGTCATCAGTCACCAGGGTTGTCATCTACGCCTACCACGCATACTCGAACGGCGGCTTTCGCATGACGCTGCGCAAGGTGTGGGCGAACCGCGTCGGCAAGAAGGCACTCGTCGCCTACACGTTCGATGACTCGCTGACATCGACCGTCACGAACGCGGTGCCGATATTCAACACCTACGCGCAGAAGGCTGGAATCGCCGTCATCAGCAGCGCTGTCGGGACGGGCGGCGCATACGCCACGCTCGCAGAACTCCAGACCGCCTATGCCGCCGGCTGGTCCATGTACAACCACATGGTCTACTCGCCGCAGAATCTTGAAGTCAAGCTTACGCCCATCGCCACGCCGTGGAGTGCCAACACGTTCACCGTGACGTGCTCCAATGAGGCCTACGCGGATGCGGTGGTCGGCCAGTTCTGGACCATCCGCAACTCGTGGGGACCGGAGTTTTCAGGCTCGCGCGAACTGCTGGCGAAGAACGCCGGTAACCAGCTGGTGTTCAGCTGCCCGACGCAACCAGCCGTGAATTCCGCCGCGTACTTCCCCCGCATCGTCGCCGACTGGCCGGGGCAGTCGCGGGCCACGCGCCTTGCAAACCATGTGACGCCGTGCACCACGTATCTGAACAGCAACGGGCTGTCGCGTGGCAGTAATGTGTTCATCGCACCGCAGGGCGCCTATGACGTGAACTGGGCGGCAGACCTGCGCGCGACTGGCTTTCGCTTCGTGCGCACGACTGACGCGTACTTCATCGGGCAAAACTCCAGCCCGTACTATCTGGCTAGCGGGCAGATCATCATCCCGGACTGCTTCGATCCGATGGACACCTGCACGATCACGCTGGACAACGTCGCCGACAGCGGCCCAAACCGGGCACTGCTGGCAGGCTACGTGGACACCGCCATCTCCACCGGGCAGTTCATCCATTTCATGGGCCACGATGTGAAATCGGCGGCGGCAGCGCTCACCACGCAAATCTCGCTGCTTGACTACCTCGTCGGCTACGTCAAGGGCAAGATCGACGCAGGTCAGGCACAGAACGTGACGCTGGAGCAGATGGCCGCGGCGTTCCCGTAACCCAAAGGACCACACCACCATGCCACAGATCAAAGACATCACCCCCACGCGCACCGCCGCCACGCTGCTCGGCACCGACCTGTTGCCATTGCAGGCGGCAGCCGGTGGGGCGGGATCGACGGCGAAGGTGGCGGTGGCGGAGCTTGCCAAGTACGAGCGAAACAGCACCGTCTACCAGGTGACAGACTATGGTCTTGTCGAAGGTGACAACGTGGCCAATGGCCCCGGCAACCTAACCGCACTCAACGCGCTGATAACGACGGTCGTCGCGGCAGGTAAGGGCGTGATTCTGTTTCCAGCCGGTGTGTTTTATATCAGCGGAATCCCGAACCCGGTGACTGGTACGGGCGCATATCCGAACGGGTTCTGGGTGCTGGGAATGGGCGAAAGCGTCACAACGATCAAGCTCAACCCACTGGCGGATATGCCTATCGACAGGGCGCTGTTCCAGTTTGGTGATTTGACAGTGGGCGCCCCGAACCAGCAGGTGAACAACTGCGGTATCTCCGGCGTGAAGCTGGTCGCCGTCGAGGATGTTTTCCGCAAGACAGCCATCCGGTTCGAAGGTGCCAGCCACGGTTGCCGGGCCACCAATATCTACCTGACCAGTCTGACCGGGTGGATGCTAGGCAAGGACTCGATTGGGATCGACATCGCAGGGCATGAGCAGGTCAGCGTCAGCGAGGTGACTTTATACGCCAGTATCCCAGTCCGCGTGGATCGTTGCCCTGTGGCGTATGGCACATGCACGAGAGGATGGCTGAGCTCGGATCACTTCAATTTCAACAACTGCACGTATGCTGCAGGACCTGCCAGCTGCGCCCCAACAGCCAACGGCGGGACGCTGCCGCACGCCAATGTGTTGTTCTCCGACTACACCGACATGCAGCAGGTGAGTTTCACTGGTAGGCAGGTGATGGTTGGAGGGCGGTACGGTCTTTATGCGAGACTGGACCACGCAATCCGGGTCGACGCAGGTAACCCATCATCACCCCGGGTTTACTCATCTGGTCTGGTCATTGAAAACCTCAGAACCGAGCAGATGTATGGCGGGACTGAAGGTTGCTCGGTCCATCTAGAGAGCAATGATGGATGTGCAATTCGAAAACTGGTGCTGAACAACTGCGAGCTGACTGATGGCTCGTTAGCGCCAGTGACCCGTGGTGGGGCGCCAACTGGCGTCTACACCAAGGGCGTCGTGGACATATCCATAAATGCGCCTCTAATCGGCACTTCCAGTGGAAGATTCCTGGAAGTCGATGCGACGGGCATCGAGAATACGGAACTGTTGACCTGTGAAATATCAGGCGCATGGGCGAACGAGTCTGGGCTAGCCAACTTCGTATCACTCCCGGACTATATGTACCGCGTCAGGGCAGATGGATCGGGGTACGGACAAACCCGGGACAACCTACCGACAACGGTTAAGTGGAGGCGCGACAGCCTAATATCATCTGGCGCCGGAACTGTCACCCCTCTGCAAGCGTGGCAGGGGGATGCATGTACCGACATACGCACGCTGCGGATAGCAGCCGCAGGGACACAGAACCTTCCTCTGAACCGCGACTGGCGTGGTGTCACGTTTGCAAGAGTGAAGGTGTCCGTGCGGGGGATTGCCCCGTGGAGCACGGTCAACGGTCACGCCGAATACCTGCTCGCGCCGACAGATATGACAGGCGCAACGAATGGAATCCGTCTGCTGACATCGACTGGCACGAACGCCGGTGTCTCCGGAACTCCGGCAGCAGGTCAGTTCGGCATCACGTCCGATGGTGTACGGCTGGCAGCCAATGTCGTCCTGCGCAATGCAATCACAGAGACTTGCGACTTCCTCGTCGAAGTTATTGCGCTGCAAGGTGTTGCGCCTGTTGAGACAGCCATTGCATTCAACGGTACAAGTCAAGCCATCACTGGAACTGGCACAGGTATTTACCAGGCCGGGGCTGCGCTCACCGATTCTGGCGAGTTCGTTGCGTTCTGCAAATTCCGCCCGTCAGCATCGCAGTCCCGCGTACTGTTCGGCATGCACAATGCAGGAACCCCATCTGGGGTTACCCTGTCCCAGAGTGGCTTGGATATTGTGGCGTCACTGGTACCAACCTCTGGAAGCACGCAGACACACACAGCAAGCTCAGTCCTTACCGCAGGGCAGTGGGCCACCGCCATCTTGTCTGTCAGTCGGTCTGCCAACCGGGTCCAGCTTGCAGTCAATGACTCACTGGTGGTCGATGTTGCATATAGCCTTGGTGCTTATGACATGGCCTTCGCCAATGTGACCAACATCGAAATTGCACAGAACCCGGCCGGGACGCAGTTCTTTTCCGGGGCTATTGCCGCGCTGGCCTGTGTATCAGGAGCATCCTTCGACATCTCTAAGGTATGTAATCGCCGTATATTCCACGGCCCGGCCGGCGGTGGGTTGCAGCAGACAGACATCGGATTCACGGGGCGTGGCTTGCACCCAACCCCATTGATGGTGTTTGGTGGAAACGTACAGGCGCAGTCGCCGTGGCAGCAGGGTTGGTCCTACAACAATTCTGGCTGGAAGTCGAAGAACCGTGGCAATAGCACCGAGTGGACTGTCATCGGTGGTCCTCTGTCTGAAATCACGTCCTAACACCCGGTTGGTAAGCAATGCAATTCCATCTCAACGACATCACCGACCTGCTCATTACCGGCATGGCAGCCACCAACGGCGCCCGGACCGACAGGCCAACCTACACGCTCATCATTCAGGCGGTGATCTCCGTCCTTTTCATCGCAGGGTATGGCGGCGTCCTGTGGGTGGTCCTCCAGCCCGGGGCGGAGTTCTCACCGAGTGCGGAGAAGCTGGCCACGTTCGTTCTGGGGGCACTCACCACCGCACTGGTGAGTATCTCGGACTACTGGTTCCGCGACGACCACATGCCCAATGGAGGTGACCGCGATGCTTAACCAGCCATCGAGCACGATCACTGCGGCATTCCTCGCCGGCATCGCCACTGCGCTGTTCTGGGCGGTGTGGAACTGGCTTGAACCGCAGGCCATCCCGCCGGCCGAGGTGGTGAGCCTCTCGACGACGTTTATCTCGTCGGTTGTCGGCTACTTCAAGCGCGAAAACGTCCTGCCGATGGACCGTGGTCCGCAGTGATCCCGGCGCTGAACACCTGCGCTGCCGTGGCCGTGGCTGGGCTGGTTGTGGGCGCTGCCTTGGGTGCCAGCTGGCAGGGCTACCGCTGGAGCGCGAAATACGAGAGCCGGGAGCGGGAGATCGCCTTGCAGGCGAAGGAGACGGTGGAGCATGTGCGCGAACTGGAAGCGACGATCAACCGGATTAGCGTGCGCCCTGCTCCTCGGCGGGTGC